>BNJT01001449.1_pt1 | contig 38494 bp, 58 predicted proteins | sample 8540491 | NCBI WGS metagenome assembly BNJT01 (sample SAMD00202455, study PRJDB9452) | human saliva metagenome | host: Homo sapiens | reverse complement strand
GGAAGAACGTTTTGGTTTGAGAAAAAAACCCCTCTACGCGCACGTTCGCTTTGACGCGCAATGACTCAGAGATGTTCACTCCGCCGTTCCAGTCCACGGAGAGGCCACGGTAAACGTTTATCGGGTCGTCGTGGTGCTTCATCCCGAACGTAAAAATATCCCTGCGGGTCCATGCGGATAATTCCCTTTAGGGGCTTGCATAGATGCTTCCTGCGGGCGCATCTCGATAATGGAAGACCGGGAGCCTGCGGGGCCGCGTGCGATGTCAGTGTAGATGGTTACGCCGGGTTCGGCGTTAGATGACGTCGCTAGGGTTCCTGTGAAATAATTTCCTTCGCCGTTAGCGTTGATTTTTACGGTTTGCTTTCCCGAATCGTCAAACGCGGTGATACCGGCCGAGTTGAGTTTGACGCCCCTATTATCTGCACTATCGGTTTGCAGGTGGCCAGACGTGATCATCTGCGCTGCGAGCTCAGAGACTTTGAGACGGCGGGCTACGAGGGTCTTCGGTCACGATTTTCTCGGCGTCGATATGCCTTGATACGAGCTTTTCCGTGAACGCAGTGTTTGCGGTGAGCTCCGAGGTTACGATACCGCCGATGACAGTTGCGCGCTGCAGAATAGCGTCATCTGTCACGACCAGGCGCTTAGCGTTCACATCCATTGCGTTCACGACACCGGCCGCGAGGTCTGATGTGATGCGCAGCTGCCCCGCACCCACACTATTGTTGCCGAGTGCTGTCCCATTCAGAGCTTTAGAGCCGTTGAGCGAGCGTGCGAGCAGGTTTGGGTCTTCTGCAGCTGCTTTAGCGTCTTTAGCGGTTTGGGTTGCGGTGGTTGCGGATGTCTGGGCGGCCTGTATGTCTTTTTCGAGCTGGTCTAGCTTCGTTTTTGACGTCGCCTACGATCTTGCCGCCGTCTTGTATCCTCCCGCCGCCCTCTTTCAGCTTCGTATCCAGCTCTTGCAGACTAGTTTTTAGGGCGGTCATGTCCTTGTTTATGTCTGCGATAGTGTCACCAGACCAGGTGCGCGGGGTGCCTGTGCGGTCATAGTACACGGCGTACTCAGTCGGCTTAGCTATTTTGATGCCGTGAGGTGTTGATGCTGGCACGCGCAGGCCGGTCAGAATCTCTTTGAGAGTATCCACTGGCCGGGTTGGGCGTTGGTCGTTGTAATCTACCATTGCGCCTCCTGAAAATCTATCGTGACGGTCGGTTCTAAGTTCCCGTCCATTTTGATGATTCGCATATCGCGGGTGCCTGCGGGGATGGAGAGCCAGCCCGCGAGAGTTACAGACGCTATATCACCCACGAAAAACGCGCCGAGCGGGGTCTTTATCGAGTTCGCAGGAAATTTAAGCGTCACCTGGTCAGTCATAGCCTGTCGCACAGCGAGCGCACCTGCTGCTTTTTGTCGCAGCACTTCGACGTTGTCTTGGTCTGCGTCGGAGAGTACAGCCTCTAGGAATGGTGCCCCGGCTTGTACGTTATCGAGGTTTTCTGCGTAAGCTATGGCCGTGCCTGCACCCTCTCCTGCGCCGGTGTACCAGATGCGGTTCACAAGTCCTTTGGCGGATGAGGTTACAGTTACTTCGCCGATTTCGCCGCTGGGCGCGGTGGTGTCGAAATCTGGTTGCCAGTCCTGGGCGATGAAGGGGTAGTGTTCGTTGCCGTGCACGAATGCCCATTCAATGGCGGTGTGCTCAAGGGTTGCCCAGCGTGGGCGAATCATGATGTCTGGGCCGTTAGCGACTTTCGATAGCTCGCTCCAGCGTTTGCTAATAATGTTGTTGGCTACATTCCAGTGCTCATAGGTGCGTTGCCTGTCGCCCTGGTCGGATATGGTGCCATGCACGAGCGGGAAGGAGCCGCCGGGGCGGTTCATGCCGTGCACGGCGAGCGCCCAGGCGATCTCTCCGAGGGTGGTGTTCTGGAAGGTTAGGGTTTCCCAGATGGTGCGGTGCTCGAAGAAGTATCTGACGCCGTGGGCTTTGATTTCGAGGGTGTTTCTGGTTTCGTTTCCCCAATCGGCTATAGGGCCTGCGATGAGTGGGTATTCGATACCGTCTTGCCCGGTGTGGGTGAGGAGTGCGCCTCCTGTGGGTGGCGTGTATAGGTAGGGTTGGATGGTGGCTAGGTGGGGTTTGTGGACTGTGAAACTCAAGTCTTCGGTTTTGTTGAGTTCGATTGACCATGACGCCGTGGTGGCTTCGATGGGTGCGCCGATGCGGCCGGTGCGTGTGTCGAGCCAGTAGAGCTTGTACCCCATGCCTAGCTTCCCTTCCTGTTTAGTTATTCTTTGGCAACGCCCATATCTATGACGGCCAGCTGATCGCCCGCGTAGCGTCGCTCTGTTCCGCCGCGCACACGCCAGTACTGGAATCCCCATATGTGTGATACGACGTAGTGGATTTTTGTGCAAGCCTGGTTTGACGGTCCAGACGCGGGAGACGTCGCGGGTGTCAAAAATATTGTTGAACTCGCGTTCCCTGCAGAAAATCAATTGGTCGTCCAGGTAGACGTCGTACCTTACGACGCCCTGGTCTGCTGTGGTTGCGGATTCCCATTGACCGGGGCGGCCGTTAGCAACGGTTGAGGAAATGCGGATGTCAATGTTGCGATCTGTGGGGACGTAGAAGGTTCCCGCGCCGCGCTTGAACGACCCTCTATCGCGCACCTGGTCGTCTTCGTGGTAGTGGCGGTGTAAGACGCCGAGGGAGCCGCCTACAGGACGGGAATAGACGGGGTTTCCTGCCTCTGGAGCGGAGGCTGTGGCGCGCATTCCGGCCGTGATGTTTCGCTGGGAGAGCATGACGGCGTTCGCTGGGACGGATGCGCCTACCCCTACGGTGGCGTTGATGTTCCCGTCCGTTGCAACCGTGTTCTGCTTAACATAGATGTATTCAGAGCGGGTTCCTGTGGGCGGGGCGGGGGCGGTGGTAATGGTCTGTGCAGGCACGGGGACACGCACGGCGCGGCCTGCGGCTAGGGTGCACCACAGCTGCGCCTGCTGATACCTTCCACGCCATTGTTGACGTTCCCGTGACCTCGCACCCTGAAATGATTCCGGCCTCCGGGTATTCTGCGGCCGTGATTGCCTGAATATCATCCGGCGTTGTTCCGTTGCCCTTATCGTCGTTCGGGATGCCGAATCCAGTAGCCATAGCTTTCTTCCTTCTTAGATGTAGGTGTCAGAGAAGATCACGTCGCACCACCCGGTCGAGGGCGCGAGCGCTTCTATCTGCGTGATGAATCCTGCGCGGGGTGGTGCGGTGTGCCATTCGCGGCGTGAGAGCTCATAGGTGAAGTCTTGGCCGCTAATGAGTACCTGGCCTTTTGCGCAGTTGATGGTGACGGGTGCGTTCGGGTGCACGGGGTAGGGGTATTCGAGTGTTTTCCCGTCTGCGGTGAGACGGAATCCTGATGCCCATTCGCCGTGCACGATATATGTTGGGTAGGCGGTTGCGTTTCCTTCATGGGATATGGCGGCCCCTTGTGGCGGTTGGTCGCCGTAGGAGAGCACGCCCTTTGGTTGCACACCGAACAGGGGATATTTGAGGCCGGTTCCTGCGCCGGTGGGGAATATCTGGTAGACGGTTGGTTTTCCGTAGAGCCACGGTTCGGGTGCTACGAGAGGGATTTCAAGGTTGAATGCTCTCATGCCGTCGTAGACGTGCTTTATTTCCCCGTCGAGTCGCACCTGGCAGGATAGCTCCAGGCCGTTCACGGAAACTGTTAGGGTTCCCAGGTTCCCGTCAAAGAGTACTCCTGATACGAACCGGTCTGCGATTGAGCGTGTCTTGTCGGAGTCGAATTCAAAATATCCTTTGAGGGTGAGGGTGCGGCCGGTGCGCAGCGCGGGGTTTGAGAGCATGCCGTGCCCGATTTTCCGTTGCACGTCATGCGCCTGCACTCCCACGTCGCCGAAGAAGCCGTCGAGGTCTGTTAGCCAGAACTCGGCGGCTTCTCCTAGCTCATCCGTGCTGAGAACGAGCTCACCGTGTGCACCTTCTAGGCGGGCAAACCGTGGAATGTATGTCTTTTCCTCTGTTGCCATTAGATGTTTATACCTCCCACGGCTAGAGTGTGTGCCACAGCCTCACCAACACGGCGGCCGAAACGATCCGGCGACATTTCTTCCTGCCCCTTCACGTTGACTGTTACTCCCCCTGAGGGTGGCGAGCGCTGCACGTGCAGGCTGGTAAATGCCTCCTGTGCCAGCGAGCGCGGAGCCTACAGGTACGATTGGGGCAGCTGGTATGGCCATGAGTTTTGTCATTCCTCGCTGCACGCTGGATTCCATTTGCTCCAGGCCGTCCACGAAGCCTTCACCTGTGTAGATACCGATTTGACGGAAGACACGTGAGGGGGAGTGGATACCAAGGAGTGACTTTGCCTTGCCGATTGCGTCATTGACGGGTCCTGCCACAGCGTTGATGAGGTTACTTGCCATTTGGCCCACACCGTCGATCATGCCCTGAATCAGGTTGCGTCCTGCATTGACCATATCGCCTACCCACGAACCAACTTTGTTTATAATGTCAGTTCCCATTTGGGAGACTTTGGAGAGCACGTTATACGTTGCCTCTCCTACGGTCATGACAATGCTGTTCCAGATGTTCGATATGGTGTTCCATATCGAGTTCATGAAGCTGCTGATGGTGGAGACAATGCTGTTCCAGATGGAAGAGATTGTGCTGAAAATGCTACTCAGCACGGATGAGATAAACCCGGTTATCTGGTTCCAAATGGAGGAGACAACAGACCAAATGGCGCTGAGTGCGCTCCTGACTGTGGAGACAATGCTGTTCCAGATGGAAGAGATTGTGCTGAAAATGCTACTCAGCACGGATGAGATAAACCCGGTTATCTGGTTCCAAATGGAAGAAATGACGCTCCAGGCTGTGTTCATTGCCGTTGATATGGCGCTGACTATCTGGTTCCAGGTGTTCGTGACAAATTGGATGATGGGTGTCAGGAATGCAGTTACGCCTTGCACAATCTGGTTCCATATATCATTCAGTGTTTGAATGATGGGGGCTAGGAATGCGGTTACTGAGGCGACTATCTGATTCCAGACATCGGTTACGATCTGCACGAGGCCGTTCCAAGCTGTCGTGAAGAATGCGATGACCGGTTGCATTAGTGCGACTATTCCCTCATAGAGCAGAATTCCTATTGCAACAATGGCGATGAGGAAGTTTTGCCCAACCTCCGTTAGGAACTGCACGAGCCCGTTCCAGGCGTTCATGAAGGCGTCGACGATTGGCGTTAGGAAGTTTGTTACTCCCTCGACAATGCTGTTCCAGATTTCGGTAACAAATTGTGATACCGCGTTCCAGGCATTCGTCCAGTTTGTTGTGAGCGCCGTCATGTAGGCGTTGAAGAGGTCTACAATGCCGTTCCACAGGCCCGTAAAAAAATTCGACAATGCCGTTCCACACTGTTGTTGCGATGGAGACAATGTTGTTCCACACGTCAGTCAGGAACGAGACAATGTTGTTCCATGCATCCGTTGTGAAACTGACGATGTTGTCCCAGTTCATCACGATTAGGACTACGAGCCCGGCCAGGAGGGCCACCACAATAGCGACAACGGCCGCTATACCGCCGCCAATAGCGACGGCCATACCACCGAACACGCCAACTAGGGCCGCGATAGCCTCCACAACCGGGGCGATAGCCACGACAACTTGGATCAGTATTGCGATAATTCCCTGCGAGCACGGCCACCACAGTAATAATCGTGGCCGCGAGCTCAGGATTTTGCTTCACCCAATCCGCCACAGCAGAAATAATCGGCGTAATCACAGGCACAATCGCCTGCAGTACCGAAATCAGCAGGTTTCCCAGCACCGGAATAAGCGGCTGGACTGCCTGGAGAATCTGCGCAAAAAGCGGGGCAAGCTGCTTGATAGCCTCACCCACCACAGGCCCTAGCGTCGCCGCCATTTGCCCAAACGTGGAGGTTAGCGAGCCAATCGCAGGCGCGAGCGCCGGGAGCGACTGGCCGAGTGCATCTGCGCCTTGGCGGATGCCGTCAAAAAGGCTTTTGATGCCGTTGGAGACGGCGGGGTCTGCCAGGAGCTTAGCGAGGCCGGAGGCTAGGGAGCTAATGGCCGATCCTGCGGACTGCATGGCGGAGCCGAGGGAAGAGCCGAGGGAAGGCAGGGAGGTTGCTAGTTCTGTCAGGCCGGGCTTTATGTTGTCGACGGCCTGGCCTGCAGATTTGAATAAATCTACGAGCGCCTGGTGGCCTTCGACGGTTGACATGGCCCGGTTCACTGCTGCGAGCCCATCGGCGAGGCCGGAGAGGGTGGACCCTCCGGCTTCTTGGGCTGCAGAGCCTAGCGCAGCAAAAATGCCAATGACCTGTTGAATTATTCGGAACAGGTCTTTGGCGGTCTCTATTGCTGCGTTGAATGCTTGCACGGCGGCGTCAGATTGCGCCCATTCGTTGAACGATTCGGCTATCTGGTTGAATTTCTCGGCGATGGACGGGAGAGCCGATGCGCCGATTTCAGAGAGCTTTATCATTCCAGAGATGAAGCTGGCTACACCTTCTCCGGCGATGTTCACGGCGTCTGCGACGTTTTGGAAGATGACGTCGAAGGAGCCGATGGAGCCGGATACGGCGTTATCTCGCGGCGCGTGCCCAGTCCGTGAATTGCAGTGCGATTTCGCCTAGCCCCTTGCTGAGGGTAGGCAGCAGGGTTTCGACCATATGCCGCAGCGGGGCCTCTGCCTGTGACCAGAAATTGCCAGACATCGTGTTTTTGAGGTCTTCAAAGGCTGGTTTCAGGTCGCCAAGGTATTTGCCTGTATCGGCCAGCACAGTGATGAGAGTTCCAGCACCGGCGGCGGCTCCGAGGAAGAGGCCAGGGAGCGCGAGGGCAGCGGGGGCTACAGCGATAAGTCCTGCACCGAGGGATAGGACGTTGCCTGTTAGCGTGATCATGGCTGCTGATAGCCCAGCACCGGCTATTGCGAGTCCCGATACCCTGGGAGTTAGGGTGTCAATGTTTTTTTAGTGACGTCAATAATCCCAGTCTTGAGATTATTCAGGGTGCGGCCACCGGAGAGACTGCTCTAGCGCTGTTTGGGCAGCTGCCAGAGCAGAAGCGTTGACCTTTGGCACGATGTCGACGGTGCGGGTGCGTTGCAGGATAGCGAGCGCTACGGCTGCTTTTCCTGTGTCTGCATCTGCGTTGATGGTTGCCTCGCGTTCTTTTGCGAGGTCGTCTAGGTCGTGCTTTGCTTTTGGTGGTGTCTGCGTTGGCGTTGATGGGGGTGGATCGGCGGGCGGAGAGCTCGGCGAGGCGGGCTGCTGCTTTCGCTGTTTCGACTTCGGCGGTTATGGGTGCGGTGAGAGCGCGGGTTAGGGCGGTGAGAGCGCGGCGGGCACCGGTGGTTTCGGGTTCGACGTTGACTACAAGGTTTTTGCGGTTGAAAAGCGTTTTGAGCTGTTCGGTTGCGGCTTTGGTGTCGAGGTCTGCTTCTACGGTTGCTTTGCGGCCGCGTGCGATGTCGGAGAGGCGGCGGGATGCTGCGGCGGTGTCTGCGTCTACACGCACTTTTGCGGTTGCGTTGAGACGGCTTAGGTTATTTTTTTGAGGCGGGCGAGGGCTTCGCGGTCTATGACGGGGATTATTTGCACGGTACCGCGTGTGTTGCGTTCGATGCGGTTTAGCGCGGTTTTTAGGTCTGTCCTGAATTTTGAGGTGTCAGGAAATACCTTGATGCTAATACGTCCGAGTGCCATAGCCGCGTGCCTTCCTTAGTGTGTTAGGGAGCTGAAAAAGTTGTGCATGTCTGATGCGGTAGCTTTTTCGATGTGTTTCTTCTGTCGCTCTGGTTGTGGGATGTTGACCATTTCGTTCTTTGACAACTTTTTGCCTTTGAGCTCGGTGTTTTGGGCGTTGAGCTGCGCGGCGGCGATATATTCGCCTGGTCCCCATCCGTAGAGGCTCTTGTTTCCGAGGATTTCGGCTCTCCAGAGTGACGTGTGGTCGTGTTTTAGGCGCTCCACAAGTGCGTAGGTGCGGTTGACTTCCTGTTGCGTGTTGAGGTCTTCAACCTTGACGCCGAGTATGAAAAGCTCGGCGTCAAGCATTGGGTATTCGTTGCAGGTCTTGCGGAGCGCTTCTATTCCCCCATGAGGGATAGGTATGTGAGAGTTAGTAGGAATGCGCGGGACATGCCACCTTCTCCTGAGGTGAATTTCTCGAATTCTTCGACATCGAGGGCAAAGTGTTCTGCTACATAGTCGATCAGGTCTGCCACTTTGTCGAGGTCTACCGCTTCGAGGGCCTTTTCAGGGTTTTCAAGGTCGACTGTTTCGAGCTCTTGCAGGGAGCCTCGGATTTTTGAGAGCTGGTTCAGGGCGCGTGCCTGGTCGGAGCCCTTGACGGTGGATAGCGGGCGCAAAAAGTTCGTGCCCGTCCATATCCTCAAATTTGAGGTTCTTCACGTCTTCGACGGTCAAAGCTGCGTTGTTCTGTTTCTTACCCATGATTCTTGTTCTTGCCTTTCTGATGATGTGGTTAGCCCGCCCAGCGGGGATATACTGGGCGGGCTAGGGGGTATGATTTAGCCTGTTGCGCCGGGTACTACTGCGGCGGGGGGCAGCTGCGGGGGTTACCTTGCGAGGCTCCCAAATCTCGAATAGTTCCAGACTGTCGTTAGCGAGCGCAGCCATTTTTTTAGCGGAATTTCGGTGAAGTTCTCCACGTCGAATTTGGGCATGTCGCCTGCTAGGGTGCTCTTGTAGAATCCGAAAGCGTCTAGAACGTTGCCGTCTTCCATAATGAGCATGAGCTTTGCGGTGGTTTCCACCACTTTGTCCTGTGCGGTGTACGACTTGCTGGCTTCGTTCCATTTGCCAGCGGGGAACGCGGTTTCAAAGGTTTCTTTGGTGATTCGCACGCTGTTGATGGTTCCGGTGATTTCGCGGTCGGATCGCTTGGACTTTGCCTTCTTACGATCCCAAGTGCGTTTAAACTCAACCTCGCCACCTTCTGACCTCGAATTCCACAACGTTTTTCGCCGGAGGTGTCTCTGAGCCAGGTCCAGCCTCCATAGGTGGACTGGTCGCCAAACTTGAACTTGTCAAGGTCAATCCATTTCGCGTTCAAGTCCTTATTGATGAATACGTGGCCAAAATCGGCGATGAACAGTTTGTCATCCTGAATTGCTGCCATTGGGTTTACTCCTGATTGGTGTTTCTGCGGGCGATAACGTCCGCTGCTGCTGAATATTGAAAATTCGTGCCCCTGCGGTGGGGGCTGCGGTGACTGCCACCGGTTCCTGCGTGAGAGCCACCCGTGAAAACCAGCCGTGCTCTGTTTCCTCATCCCCTACCGCGTCCATAAGTACAGAGACAGCCTTGTCGCACACATCCCGCGCCTGCACTCTGGAGGTAGCGAGCGCGGTTATGACGATTTGGGCTGTGGTGCCTACTCCGACGCGGGGGGCGTTCGGTACTGAAGCGGGGGTGGCTACCTCGTATAGGACGGCGGGGAGGTTCTGCGGGGTGAGGGTGTCGGTGAGGGCAGCCTGGGATATTTTTGATGTTGCTAAGCCTGTTAGCGAGCGTCTGGTATGTGAGGGCTGCTATGTCAATAGTCCTGCTAGACATCTAATTTCCTCTTTGTTTGGGCGAAGGTGTGGTGACCTGGCACGTAGTTTCCTGCGGGCGTGATGTGGGCCATATTCGATGCTGAGGGCGGCGGGTCGTCGCTGTAGATCGTCTGGTCGTGTACGCCTTGGGGGGTTGTGGTGGTCTTCCGTTTGATAGACCGGGCAAAGGCGGTTGTGTCTTTGGGGGCGAGCGCTTTTGCGGTCTTTTTCGACTCGTGCGGCGGCGTGGTCGAATTCTTCGCGGGTGGATGCGATAATGGCGGCTTCTAGTTCGATACGTCGGTAGACTTGGGCCATTATTTGGGTTCCGTGTGGTATTTGACGGCGATTATTTTTGTGTGCCCGGTTGTTCCTGACATTCGGGATTGGAGCGGTTCGCCGCGCTGCTCGTATTTTTTTCGCCGTCGATGGTGATTTGGGAGTAGGGGCCGCCTGGCCAGGGGACATGCCCGTGTTCTTGAGGCCAGTATTTTATGCGGTATCCGGTCTGGACGACGCCACCTCCGAGCGCTAAAGTCTCTTCGGCGCTCAGGGGTTGCACGTTGCATTGATGGTGTGCCCCTCAGTGCTGAGGGTGCTTATAGTGTCGCCGTACCGGTCTATTGTTTTGGTGCGTGGGTGCACGGTGACGGTATGGCGGCCGCGTCGTATCTCACTCATGAGGGGTCACCACCTTAGGGCCAGTACTGGCTATTTGGGTTGCCGTATTGGAAGTTGAGGTCTGGGCGCATTCCGTGGTAGCGGCGGGCGGCGTAGGCGTCATATTCCAGCGTTACGGCTCGGATTCCTCCGACGCCGAGCTTTTCCCATTCCTCAGGGAGGATGTCGAGCAGGCCGGACGCTACCTTGAAATTCAGCTGGTAAGAGTAGCCCTCTTCTGTTTCTGATGAGTAGACGCCCGCGTTATCTGCGCGCAGGACACGGGCGACTGACTCAGCTTCGATCATCACAACGACGTCGTAGAAGGTTGGTTCTCCTAGCCGCTGGTCAAAGTGCGGAATGCGAGCGCGCAGGAGCGCTTCGGAGCGGTTGAGGAGCGATTGAGGTACTTACCTTCATCGCCCCTCAACTCACGGCGGAGGCTAACCAGCACATCGTTCTCGGATGCTACAGCCATTGCGCGCCTCCCTGCGTTACTTACCCGTTGCCTTCTTGGAGGTTTCCTCTGCGGGTTCCTTGGCGGGGTCTTCGGGTTCCTCCGGCGCGGCGGGGGTAACTTCGACCTCATCTACGAAGGGTTCCCAGTTTGCGTCGAGCTTGTAATCGTCTGCTACGGAGACAATCGAGCCGGTCACAATGTTGCGATATACAGCCATGATTAACCCGCCACCTTATCGTCGTATGCTACGAATGCGGATGTGTCGGTGATGACCCATCCAAAAATTGCTTCCACGAGGAATGCTTCCATGTTGCGCTGCCACAGGTTCACAGTCTCGGAGCCGTCAACAATGGTTGCGGTATCGGTGGTGCGGAAGGTGATGTCTTCGGCGAAGCCGTACTTGAGCTGGCTCCAGTCGCCGCCGAATGCGCGAACCTTAGAATCAGGTGCAGCGCCGATCTTCCCGCCTACGGAGCGGCCGTATGCGGTGGGCAGGCCGTGAATGGTGCCCATAGCGTCAGTCAGGTTGTTAGTGTAGAGGGGGCGGCCGAGGGTATCGGTCTGCATCATGAGGCGAGTACGCAGGGTGTCATCTGCTGCGAAGCCGTCAAAGTTCCACAGGTGGCCTGCGTCGTTCACAACCAGGTCGTAACCGGCGAGCAGGTCTGCACCCACACCGCCTGCGTCCTTCTTCGCGGTGCCAAGCTCAACGCGCTTGGTGGTCTTATTGACGAAATCCACACCTGCGATTTCCTGACCGCTTAGAGCGTCCTTACCGTGCAGAATTGCCAGGTCGAAGGCGCGGGTAAGAGCCCCTGCTGCCTGCTCCTGGAGCACGTCAATGTATCCGGCCGGGTTCGCCATACGAGACTCTTTATCCCAGTAGACAATAACGGCTGCCTTGATGGGCTTAACAGTCTTGGTTGCGACAGTCATATTCGATACCGGCTTCTGCTGGCCAGCACCAACAATGCCTGCCTGCGGCTGCCCGGTCTGCACCGCGATAGTCGAGCCGGTGATGGGCATGGGGGTAGTGCCCGCGAGCTTTCGCACAACGGAGTCCTGAGTAACTTTCTGAATGATCTCCTGCGCTATAGGCTTAGGCATGAGGCCATTCTGCACGAGCGATTCAAACGTAGTAGCGTTTGCTGCCATTGCTCACTCACTTTCTTTGGTTATAGAAAAAGCCCCGCATCGGCGGGGCTTGATGGTCTGAAAATATGTAATTACATTCCGAAGAATGCGCGGGCGGCGCTTTCTTTCGGGTCCTCGGCGGGGTCCCTGCTAACCTGGGCAGGATTCACAGAGGGCGGCCTGCGTGAGCTGGAGCGCGCCTCGTTGAACTTGCTAAGCAGAAACTCTATCGAGGTCTTTATCTCTTCTTCCGTGCTACCTGGCACGTATGGGAGCAAATCTAGGGACAGCCCGGCCTCTGCGAGCGCTAGGGTCTTGGTGAGCTTGAGCTCTGTTTCGACTAGCTGGGCTTTGAGGGCTGCCATGTCTTCCGTGGGTTGTTCCGGTGTGGGCTGCGGCGGCTCTGGTTCATCTTCCTTGGCCACTGCTGGCTCTTCTGCGGGGGTTTCTTCCGGTTCCTGTGGTTCTGTGCCTTCTGCCTCTTGTTCGTCGCTTGGTGCGGCTTCCTTGTTCTTGGCTTTGGCGGCGGCGAGCTCGGCGCGTAGGTTCTGGATCAGTTTTGCGGCGCGGTCAGCATCGAATTCTTCGCCGTTCTTCTCCCACGGTGACTGCTGGTCGGTGGTTTCGGCGTTCTCTTCGACGGTTTCTTCCTGGTCGCTAATCTTTTCGTCGAGACTTTTCTGTTCGTCTGGCTTCGGCACGTTTCCTCCTGAATTTGGGCATGAGAAAAGGGAGCACCTGGCAGGTGCTCCCTTTTTCGGTTATTGTTATGCTGCTTTGTTTAGTCTGTCGAGTAGGATGTATGATTCTGGGCCGTCTACGGGCGGCAATCCCTGACGTTCATATTCTGCTTGGATGTACGGGCGGCTGTTTATGTCTCTGATCGCCTGTGTTGCCATGCGGTCGTATGCGTCAGCTTTATTAGACCAATCTACACGGAATAGGTGCGCAAAATTTACGTACTCTTCTGCTGGCACTTTGATATTTGGGTGTGTCCGCAGCTGGTCGAGATGAAATATTGCGTCCTCTTCCTCGCCTGCACCTGAACCTCCTAGCATTGCGCTGTTTTGTGGTATCTCTTGCAGCGCTTGGTTGAAGCTGGTGGCGGCGGATAGACCATATTTTAGGTCTGTCTTAGACAATTTCATGCCATGTCCCGTTCTTGTACTCTCCAGGCGTCACGAGTGGCGCTCTGAGCTTTATCCCTGTATCCAGTAGATTAGCATAAACCCCACGTCCACGGTCTGGGAAGGCTGTAATAAATTCGCTACCTTCTGAGGTCTCTCTGAATTTCGCCTTTAGGACTACGCCGTCGATTAGTTTGTAGTGTTCTACGGCGTCTCCGCTGGTGTGCACAATATCTGGTGAGTCGATGGTACGCTGCACATTATGGAGCGCTTCATTTTTACTCCAGTTGGCGGGGAATTCGGTTTTGTTAGGGCGATTTGCGCCGGGGTGGTGCCCGCCCTTGCGCTTATCAGCTTCTCCATTCCAGATATGTTTTTTATCGCTATCTGTTAGACGATGCCTAATCAAGTTCGACCGGGTGATAGGGTCTCCAGTTGCGGGCGGCCGCCACTGCCAATTTTTCATCTCCCACCCGTCATCCTGTGGATTCTCAGGTTTGAGCGGGTCGAAATCCAGTGACCATCCACGATGCTTGAACGTCCCAGCGTAGCGTTTCAGGACTGTTACCGTGTCCGTGGTGTCTGGTTTAACTTTTTTGCCTGTTAGTTCCGATTTGAGCCTTGCGGTGGCGATAGCCTCCGTGTTGTGCCTGTCTGCTTCGTCTTGGGCTGCCTCCCACATTTGGCGGGCAGCTTCATACTGTTGTTTGCCAGGCCAGCTCTCACGGTTGAACACGGGCACGACTTCGCAGTCGCAGAAGTCGTGAAAACGCTGTTTTCCCTTGGCGGATCGTGCCCGGTCAATTTCGTTCCGCAGGCGTGAGATAGGCGAATTTGCGTTCTTCTTACCCTTGCTTTTGCGGAATAGTGCTGAATCTTTGGTGGCGTAGGCGGGTCCACGGGCTGCCAACATTATACAGAAGTGGCAGTTTTGGGCGCCCACCAGGACACGTGCCCAGGCGAAGGGCTTCCGAGGGTTCCCCTGGTCGTCGTAATCACCGGTCAGAATCTTCTTATAGACACCTTCGCGGGATTCGATGCCGTCCCATTCGGTGCGGCTATCTGCATCATCGGGGCGCAGCTCATCCAGTTTTTTTACGTGCCTCAGCTTCGTCTGCTTGGAGTACCAGATCATCCCAGGCGTCGGATGCCGAAAAAGTTCTCCTCGCCGAGCTCATCTGCGAGTGTATCTAGGTCTTCTATCTGAATCTCTTTGAAGGCGGCCGGGTGTTGCGCGGCCGTCATCTCAGATGAGGCGATAACGGTCTCACGGGTGACATTATTGACTGCACGGGCAAAAGTGCCAGCGGTCGCCACCCATGTTTCCATCGCGTTCACACGCATTTTGCTGTGCAGCACAGTACGTACTGCTGTTTCGGAGTACCCTACAGCATCGGGAGCAATCACAGGTTGCCCCACACCGTTTATCTCCGCTTGCTCCATCAAGAAATTTGCGGTGTACCCGTGTGCACGTTTGCGGTAATCGCGCACGAGGGATACCAGGGGAGACACTAGTGACTCGATTGTGCCCTCTTTGTCTGCCTCCTGGTATCCCGCCTGGATGATGCGGAACAGCTCGCGCAGAAATCCCTTCTGCATTTTGGCGAGCGCTGCGAGGTATGCCTGGAATGATTCTTCGAGGGGGTCCTGAATGTCTGGCATTAGAAGACCTCCTTGAAGAGTTCACCTCCTGCGCCTTGGCTGGCGTCTTCGTAGGCGCGTTGTTCGGGGGTGAGAGGTAGCCCTTCGCGGGCTGTTTTTGCGCTGATGACGCCTTGGGCGTGCGCCTGGAGCATGTTTGCCGCCTTGGCAGACTGTGAGGGGGTGGCGGGGTCGCGCCACAGCACCTCTAGGGTGTCTGCTTCGTCGATGTGGTGGCCGAACATGTCTAGGGCGATGCGCATTGCTTGTTCCCAGGCGTCGCCGAAGGCTGCTTGCTTTCTTTCTGCCTTCGTGATGAGGCGTTCTTTTGCGGCACGCATTGCTTCGGCGGACGCTGGGTTGTCTGTTGAGATGCCGAGGAATGACGGCGGGATTCCCTGCAACGGAGCTGACCATTTGCGCGTACATTTTCACAGAGTTAATGATCTGCGATAGGTCCGCGCCGGGCAGCTGCCCTGCGGTTGAGCCTGCGGGGCCAGTCCAGAGTAGACCCATGTATGCCTCTAGCTTGGTCTTTGGCTGCCCGTCTGGACCTTTGAGAGTTTCAAGCCCGTTCCCGAATAGGTAGCGTTGCGGCATGGCGAGAATTTCCTGGGCGACCTGCAGGTTTGTGATGGAGCGGGACGCTGCATCGGTGTACCCTACAACGCCTTTCATTTCAGAGACACCTACGGTATTCCTGGTTTTCAGTGCGCCGCGATTGACGACTGGCACCACTGGAATATAGTTCGTGTTGGTCTCTCCAGAGGATATGAGAGTCATCCCGTATCGCGTGCCCTCATAGAAATTCACGAAGCCTGGAACGTAGTGTGCCAAATAATCTTTGCCATTGACACGGTACTTTTGCAGCGCTTCGCTAATTTCACCGTTGCTGTTGGTATCGACAACTATTTCCTTGGCGGTATGCCCGGTGAATCGAGGGGTTTTATCGTCACGGCCGCCTATCACAATGTAGGATATGCCTTGAATAAGCGCCTCAGTGTGAATCTGGGAGCTGAGCGTGTCTAAATTATTGCGCTGCCACCAATTCCACAGTGTCTTTGGTACTTCGGCGTCAGAAGAGAGTGAAAATCCCTCAATATTCAGAACTTCGTCGAGCACATCAACAGCGAGCGCGGGCCAGGATACTATGAGTTCGAGTACTCGCGTTTCTGGGGGTAGTGATATGCCGATAGCATCGAGGCGGTGTTTATCGGCGTAGTATGCTTCCCATTTGGCATATTCTGCGGATGGGGTCAGCTTTTTAGCCAGTTTCTCTAAGGACATTACACCTCCTACCAGACGATAAATTCTGCTGTGTTGTTTCGTTCTTCCCACTGCTTGGATGCTAGTACGGCGCGATAGACCATGCGAGCGCCAATGACGCAGACGGCCGCGTCAATCTTATTGGGCGATTTGGGAGACTCTTTTTTAATGGTGATGCGGCCGCGTGATTCCGTTGCGCGGGCGTTTCCAATATGTTTTGAGGTTTCCCAGTTCCCGTCATGTGTGAATCCCTTGTCGATGATTTCTGCATGGCACATTTCCGCTGCTTCTGCGAATTCGTACCCGTGCGAGCGCATATCCCAGGCGATGGGAGATTTCGCTTTTTCCGCTCGGTACGGCCCAGAGCAACAGCTTTTTCTTTATAGGTGTCTGGCCATGATTTCTTCACGTAGGATTCCCACCTCGGACGTCTGCGAAGAATGCGATGACCTCGAAGCGGTCAAAGGTTCTTGCGACGGCCGCGTCAACGGCGTCTGCGTCAATCACACTAGTTTTTTTCATCCGGTGCCCACACGCCAATTGTGAAAACATGCCCATCTTGCATGCAGCATCCCACGAGTGCGGTGTGGTCGTTTGATTTAGAGCCGTCGAAGAAAAAGCACGACTTCCTCACCGTCGATCAGCTCGCGCTCTGGGTCTGCAAGCTGTGACCACTGCTGCACGGTTACCCATGCGGTATCTACAGCGTTCGGCTGGTTGAGGAAGAATCTTCTGGAGCGTGATACCGGGTAGCTTGGCGTCCAGATTTGCTCTTTTATGGAGCGTAGTACCGCCCAGGGGCAATCCGCATAGACATACTCTAGTGCTTCGGTGAGGCTTATTTGGCCCTCATCCGGTTTGTCAGTTAGAGATGTGTTATGCGGGGCAATGCGAGCATCATAAAGAATTTTGGTCTCTTTAATGAGCTTGCCCTCTTCCTGGTCGCACCAGTCGTTGAAGGTCGCTTCTGCTACGGAGCCTCACGCCGGGCACCCATGCGTTGGATGTCTCCATCATACGGCCGCCGGTTTTCACAAGGTTCTGACGTAGTGTTTCGGCCATTGCGGGGCCGCCGCCGCCGGGCAGCCAGTGCTCGGTCTCATCGGCTACAACGAAAGATGCTTCCGCACCTTCTGCTGATGAGCTTGAGGCGGTAATCTGCATGAGCAAGCCGCCCTCGGGTGTCTCAACCTGTGTTTTGCCTGTCCTCAAGCCCGTATTTTTTTGCGAGCTTGCTACGTTTTCCGGCGAATGCGCGAACCATACGCATAGTGTTTAGTGTCTGTGCCTCTGAGGTTGCGGCGATCTGCACAAGTGGCATGCTCATTGGCTTTCCAATAACACGCATCCAAGGCTTGGGGTGGTCTTTGTTTATCTTATCCACGCGCACCGGCCCGCAGAGCTCGGCGAGCGCCACAGCTGCAGCGAAGGGGGATTTGCCAGAGCCTTTAGCGAGACGGCGGGCAGCATGCGAGTAGAGCCATTCCCCATTCTCATTGACGGCGTAGAAGTGGAGTAGGAACTCTACCTGCCCATCTGTCGGTGTGAACGGCTGACCCGCCTTTGGGCCATTGGGCTGTATGAGGTTTTCCAACATCCACGCTGCGACTCCCCATCCTAAGGACAGCTTCGGGATGTCTGGAGGTAAGAGGTGGGTTCGTTCACGGGGTGGCAGTTTGGTTTGGTCTAGATGACCTTGAATTTCTGTCCCCATGCTTCCATCGCCGCCTCTTGACTCGTGCCCTGATCGTCTTGTTGCGGGCGGTTCAGTTCTACTTGCACGCGGCGGCGGGCACCCTCAGTAAAGAGGAGGTTACTAAGTTCGGAATATATAGTCTGTATAAGCTGCGCCGGGCGCTTCTTTTGTGCGAGCGCATATGTCATGTTGTCGCACAAGGAATAGAGGGTAGCCCAGTCAGTCGATTCATAGAATTGTGCCTGACCGGATTCTTTTGGCAGAGCGCCACATCATCTTAGCGACGGGGTGCCACTGCCCGTTCATGCGGGGAATGGTTATCCTTGCGGCCGCCTGCAGCGGTGATGGTTTCGGTCTCTGACTTATTGCGCCTCACACGAGATTCGAGCGCTTCGGTACGGGTCCACGTGTGCCCATCATCACTCCCACTCCATGCATGAGTATGCATAAATTATCGTTTCTGTGGTCTAAAAAAACCTAAAACCCGTACATTTTTCCGAGCGCCTATACGCGAAGCGGGCTAGGTGGGGTGGGGGAGGGGTTGCCCCTGGGTATCCTGAAACATTGTTTGCATTTTTTTATTCACTGTTTCCCCTCCTTATGCATATCCTGGATGCCCTTCTTGGTTCCAGGATGAGAGCTTGCTTTTTCTTTTGAATCGGCGGCGCTTTGCGCTTCCGCCTTCATGTGATGATTTGATTGCGTGATGCTTCGTGCATAGCCACTGTAGGTTAGCCTTAGAGTGGTCATCGCCACGGATGATGTGATCACATTGGTTTCCAATGTTTGTGCAACGTCCGTTAGCGTCTGCGTATTCGCATCGTCCACCGGCGCGGTCTCTGACTTCAAGGCGAATGGCTTCCCAATTCTCAGGAAGGCGGCTCTTGCGTGTGCTGGTTGACCAGGACATAAGAGCCGCCTTCATAAGAATCATCGTTGAAAGATTAGGACAAGATTTTAGAAAGAGTTTCAACGATGCTCGCCTGTGGGCATACCTCAGGTGAGCAATGCGACTATACATGAACGTTTCGCGCTATGCAACCCCTAGTAGCTTCTGTACGGCCTCAATAGATTCATGGGGTGTCAAAACCTCCCAGAGACAGTGACGTCCCCACATCGTGCCACAATAGCCGCATTCGATAAATGCCACCCTATCCGCCTCCCAGACAGCGTGTAGGCATGGGGTTTTGACCATCTCTAAGTCAAGGTTGATAGTCCAGTGTGTCTCATATTTGCAGGCTGGGCAGGCGCGGGATAATGGTGTTCGCTTTCGAGGGTTGAGAAAGTCCACAATCTCCTCGCACCATTTGGAGGCATACCCGCCGATGAGTTGTACTTGGTCGTCATCACACTTATTCAGATTAGACTGCATCCAGCGCAGGGTTCCCATGAGCTGAGGTGATCGGGAACGCAGCGCGGGGTGATGTGTTATTGCGGCTAAGATAGTTGATGCCTCATGCTCTATGCTGGCCAGCAGGTCAATAGCTGCATCTGAGGCAGGGGAGCGTGAACCTGAGCGGCCGCCGCCTCCAGCCTCACCTGATGGAATAACCGCATCGGTCAGCTGTGCAATTAAGCAAGGCTCCACGGGTGCGGGCGCGTCTCCCTCAGCTAAGTCAAACCGCACATTCTCAACACACAAACGGTTCAAAGAATGCTGTGCCCTCTGCCTCAGCTCAGCAGAGGCAATCTGATTAAAGTTCATTTCCTATTCACTCTTTCCTTTGGCTCCAAGTCCGGCGCTCAAGTCACGCAAGATGGAACCATCCAATAAACCTGACGGCCTCCACACGTCAACGTCCTGTCTGCATGCTCGCAACATGCCTATCCAGTGCCATTGCGCTTGAGATACCCTGCCCGTTTCAGTCTTGAGCTCTCGATAGATAATCCATCCCTTTTGCGGATGCACGAGCACAAGATCAGGAAATCCGGCGACAGACCGGCGGGAGTCGTGAGTGTGGTAATGCTCCCAACCCAAAGACTTAGCCATACTGATAACTTTTGATTGGAAGACTGACTCAGACATATCTCGTGCTTGAGTCTTCCTAAACTGTGCTGCACGCATTACTTACTTTTCCTTTCCTTTTACCTCTCCTGCGTTTTCGAGAAGAGCTAGTTATGTTTTTGGTTGCGGTACCGTCCCGACCCGACCCGGCACATCCGTATCCGTCACCCTGCGGATTGGGAGGAATTCGGAGTAATTCGGAGGAATTGGGAGGATTTTCAGGCGCAGCAACAGGAGGTAACGATATGTCACCTTGGGTTTTGGTTGCGGTACCGTCCCGACCCTGACCCGGCACATCCGTATCCGTCACCCTGCGGATTGGGAGGAATTCGGAGTAATTCGGAGTGCTGACTCATTCCAATAGGTGAGACAGGCGCGGCGGTGTCTTTCTGTCTGATACGCCGCCGTTTCCGGCGACGTTTACATCGGGCACCTGATGAAACAGATTCAGGTACATCAACCGTAGTGGAATTCTCAGTTTGGCGGGATCGAACCGAGGATGCCTCCTCAGTGATCGCACACACCACACCGTCTTCCCCTGCGTTGGCGCATCTGGTACTGTTTCATCAGGTATCCGATATGCGGGTGCCAACTATCCCGGTCCGATTGTTCGGGGTGTGGGGCGTCCCCCTCATCCTGAGCTCTCGGCGGCGCTTCATGGTTGGTTGCTTCTTCGGCGTCCCGTTTCTGCTGGTCCAAATCGGCTAACCATTCAGAAATAATCTGTGTTTCTGAATCGGTGGTGGCGTTCCCACTTTCCGCAGGCTCTCTCTCAGTGCGATTCACAGCTGATTCGCCGTTCAGGGGAGCACTCAACACAAGGGAATTTTCAGTTTGGCGGGATCGAACCGAGGATGCCTCCTCAGTGATCGCACACACCACACCGTCTTCCCCTGCGGGTTCTTCGACCCCTCAGGTTCTCCAGCTGCCAACCCCTGACTGCAGAAATTGCGCAGCGGGCACAGTGGGTTTTTCACTTTCTGGAGATAGAGCGACAATTACGTCGTTCTCTGCCAGAAACTCGACGGTCTTTCGCCCGTAGTAGGGCTTAGACGGAGGCGGCAACAGCTTTCCGCCCCATTCGGTATTATCCTTACGCGCTGAGTTGCAGGAGCGGCAAGCGACAACCATGTCACTAGCTTTCTCTGCAGGCTGCGTAGGGTGCAGGTGGTCATATGTTCCGCCGCGTGCTGATTTTTGGTCTCCCCAATACACGACGCGGCCGCACCATCGGCAGGCGTCGCCGTCGCGCACACGGATAGGTACAATAAGGGATTTACTGCGGGTATCGTTGCGGCGGCGATTTTCCCAGTCAATCTCGCTCTTGAGGCGCATGTGGAAAAGGTCTTCATCCTCGACGAGTTTGTATGCGCGAATTCCGTTTTTTAGTTGCACTTCATGGGTGATGTAGCCGCATGTAATGGCGTCTTGATGATTTGGTCGCAGCGGTCTAATCCAACTTTCGCTGCAATGGAGTTCCGCTCGATCACGTAATCGGCTTTTAGGGCTGCGGCTTCGACAGCACATCCGAGCATGACGCCGAATAGCGTGTATACGTACTCGGCATTAGCGTGTGGGAGGTCTAATGCGCGGCGCACGATGCTGTTCTGCATCGCGGTATCTGAGACTTTAAGCCACGGCATAAGTTTGCTTTCTTTCTAAATTTTTCTATGTCCTGCACTAGACTGTATCACATATGATACAGCCTTGTGCAAGTCGTAATAGCATTTTTATTACTCTCTATCAGGCGCTAGACCGAATTCGTCCTGTGTTGGAGTCCTTATTTCCTGTATTGAATTTGATACAGATTCGGCTAATTCTTCTGCCTCTTCGTGGAGCCAAGCCGAAAAATTGTTTCGCGCCTCTCTGAGGGATTCCCCGGCGTCATCATTGGTGGCTGGCGTTCGCCCTTCGTCGTCCATTTCTAACGGATCGGTGCCTTCAATCTGGTCTGCGATGATCTCCATTTGCTCCGAGAGCATAGCCAGCTGCGTATGCATGTGCATCTGCGACTTTTCCCCTGCAATTTCGCGTAGCCCTGTTACCGCTATCATCCGGTCTCCCTAGAAGCGTGTATATCGCATTCCCTGCTGCAACAGTTGCATCAACGCTATACGTCCTTGCTGCATACGCGAGCTTTCCATATGTTTCTGGATTTAGGACCCCGCCGAGAGGCGTAGCGCGAGCACGGCGAACTTTGCCTAAGCTCTTGAGGATTTGACGGTATGGGATTTCCTCGTATTCCTCACCAGCGAATGAGAGTGAAGCGGGGGAGTGTAGCGTGTCTAACTCTGTGAAGGTGATAACATCTTCCATTTTTCCGAGCGATGTGTGGAGGTGGTCAACGGTGACACGCACAGGCAGCGGATCGTCCTTGTACGGCTTGAAAACGTTCGTGATTTGCTTGATTTTTTCACGGCCTATAGCAAATTCGCACATGTCGCCGTCAAACCCACTGATAGGCAATTTGATAGCTGCTGCTGTCTGTAGGAGGTGGTCTGCTGTGACCAGTAGGAGCTCTCCCTCATGTGTGAAACGGCACTAGATCATCTCACATGCTTTGCCTTCTACGGGCTCGCCCTTCTGGAGGTTGCGTGTGAGCGGTGCTAGGGCGCGTAGAGCCGGTGTTAGCTCGGCTGCTTCGATGATGAATTCAGTCATTTTTCTTGTTTTCCTTTCTCTTACCTATCCTCTCCCTTCTGGCAGCTAGGTAACTCATAAGTCCTGGGTCTTTGACAACTAGAGGTAATATCGGGCGAGGCTTGGCTGGAGGTGGTTCTGGAATGGGCAGAGGTGTAAGGAGCGGCCGTCCTGAGAATTTGCGGTTTTTTTGTTTCTGTTAGAGCAGGTTTTACAGCCGGGTTTTAGGTTTTCTATGGGGCAGCTGCAGGCCGAGCATTTGCGCGGTTTTACAATGCTGTTTCGATGTTTTTCTCGGTCTCTGCATGTTTTGCATTCGGCGTTTGGCTTCTCATAGGAGGTTCCGCAGCCCTTGCATACTACCGGTGCTTTAGCTGGTTTTTGGCTCGATTCCTTCTTCTCCCCACTGCGTTCGATATATGGCTTACCATGTATCTTGTAGTAGCGGTTTCGTGCATAACAGGCACCGCATTTTTGGAGTGTTACACGGCTTCTCATGCAGGCAGCCGCCGCAGAGCTGAGGCATTTACTCTATCCTCCCCTCGAAAAACCGTTTTGACGATTCCGCGCTGCTTATCCTGGATAAACTCAAATTCGCACTTTCCATCCTCCCTTTTCTTTTTCAGGAGGTGGTATTCTCTCAGATGCTCTAATGCAATCCCTCGTAGCCCCTTTTCCGTATCCTTCAAACTTTGCCCTAATTTCCCGCCTAATTTTGTAAATGCTAAAAGGCATGAAGCGCATGTCAAGTACAAGTAGTCTCCTCTTGTACTATCCTGAGATTTAGAAGCTCTATAAGCTCCTTCTCAACCTCAGATGCTTTTTCTTTATGCTCTAGCACGTGCTTATTGGCGTCTTCTAAGGCGTAATCTTGAGGTAACCAATAGGTCTACCAATCGCAGAAATCGCAAGTGGCCATATACTCGTAGATGCTTCCGTAATGTTCACGTGCATATTCGTGTAAGTCCGGGTGTAGAGGGTCACCGAATACGCGGGGCCTATGCGGGTTTACCGATTTCATCTATGATCCTTTCGTTAAATTTGTCTAGCTCAAGTGCTTCTAGGAGGTATCTTCTCTGCCCGTCCGCGTATTCTATGATCGTTGCCCTGAAAACTTTCAAATCTGGTAACGACCACGCCTCCTCCAAGGTCTCTGTCTCACTGACTTTGTGAACGTTCCTTAGTCTTACGATGATCTTTGTTTCATCGCTAAAAAGGACTTGCTAAAGTTTCTTTCATTCTTTTTCGCTTCCTCCGTTTCGTGATTGCAATGATGAATACTGTTGCGGTGAAAACTACTGCTGTCCCCGCAGAGCCAATAGCTGCATTGACTAAATTTCTGCTCAGCTGCTCATGCTCGACTGTGAGAAATGCTAGGTAGCTGAATATTATGGTCATACATGCTGCTATCTCTGCGGTGCTGCGGATAGTGTCATGTACTGTTTCAGTTTTCATATGCGTTGATGGTCATTGCTCCTGGGATTTTTGCCTCGTATGCCGTGCAAATAATCAGTGTCTTTATCCTTGGCTGCTTCTTCGAGTATGTCAGCGTTTTTCTGGATTTGTTTTGCAAATTGTATTTCTGAAATCACTGCTTACCTTCCCTTTGCCTTTTTAATTTCCGCCTCTATCCAGCCTGGCAGTGCTGCGATGCAGTCACTCAGCGTCTTGGTGTACATCGGTTAAGGATTTCTTCTTGTCTTCGGGTGCGTGGGATGCTATAGCTCCGATGACCTCAAGGTTTTTCGGCGAGGTCGTCTAGTATCTGATCAATCTGAGATTTTTCAGATTCTTCTTTCTTCTCAGGTGTTATGATGTAGCGAGCGCCGTCTTCCCTGATTTTTTTCGGTGAGGGCTATATTCGTTACTTTTTGTAAGCGTGGGAGATTGAGACTAGGGCTGTTTCGGGATTATTTTTCTAGATACTCTTTGGCCCGGCTCAGCTCTTCTTGAATATCTTCTGCTTCGGAGACTATCTTATCTATCTCTTTGTTGAACATATTCGTTGCGTCAATTATGATTCCCTGCACTGCATTTGAGATTTCGCTGTTCAGATTTAGCCTTTTCTCAACTTCCTGTATCTCTTCTAGCGCGTCTCGCATGTCTTGGAGGCGGTTATTTACGTTTTCCATTACTTTGTCCTTTCAGTTGGTAGGTTTATCCATTTTCCCGTGCGGGGGTCTTTTCCGATTTGTAGGCGGGTTCTGTACAGGGTGTATTTGAATATCGCGTAGCAGGCGATACCTACTGCTGCAGAAAAACACAGGATGATCAGAATTGCTGCGATGATAATTATTGCGGCCAACATTATCTACTGCTCTCTACATCGTGTATGGCAATTAGCAACTGAATGATTGCATCTTTAGCTTCATCAAGTTTTCCGAAATGTACTGAATTTGTACTCTCCTTGATAAGGTCTACTGTTTTCCTAACTGCGGTTCGGTGAACATCCTCAGATTTTTCTTGGTCGTATCCTGGGATAATCTTTTGAAGATTTTCAATAGAGTCTCTGGCGTTTCCGCTCAGGCTGTATTGGCGCGTCTGCTCTTGGAATATCAGCAGGTAATCCAGCGCCTTTATACAATCTTCTGCCCCACCTTTGTAGGGGTGCCCGCCAAACGTATTTCAGGACGTTGCCGAGAGTGAAGGGCAGATCGTGTACTATGTGCTCCAGTTTTGCGCCTTCGATAGGTGCATAATATTTTTTCATCGTCGTCTCCTACCTTATGGGTACTAGTGGTTGGCGTATTTCTATTGCGTCTTGGTCGATCCTGGCCAATCCCCAATAGGTGCGATTCCACGTTCTGGCTATTTCCTCAGCTACCTTGCGAGACATTGACCGTAGGCCCCTGCATGAGAATTCCCAGACCCGGCCATGTAGGACTTCTTGCGGTAAAACTGTCATGCTAGGCAGGTGTACGCTCAGTTCCTTCACTAAGAATCCTTTGAGCAAAAGCGCTGTTCGCCACGTTGCCTCTGCCAGTACTGCGTTATCGTCCTTGCCGACCAGGTATGCTGTATAGTCTGTGAACGTTCCTCCGTGAGTTATCTCATTTCCACGAACGACTACTCTAAGCACCATTTTTGGTTCTACGATCACTCCTTCTCCCACCCCTCCTCGCGCTGGCCTTTTGCGCTCATCCAGCGGGGATACAGTTTGCTCTGCAAAGCATGTGAAGTGCCTACCAAATCCAGCGCTGTTTCTTTCAGATGCTCTGGAAAATTCATCCTGTCGATGGATTCCCAAATCCTATCTACATTGCTCGTCACTGAGTAGACGCTCTCCATGAGATTGTCGAAATTTTTCCAGTCCATCATGTAAAATTACAGCGGCGTGCAGGCCAACTATCACGCACTGTCTCGCAAATAGCCTCCGATGTCCTCTCGGCCCTGCGAGCGAATACGTTCTCCAGACTATTCATTTTCTACCCTACGTGGTACGCATGATTGGCGGCGTGCTGAGTTGCGAACGCGAGCGCTCCGGGGTGGTTTGGGAATTCTAGGTAGTAGTCGCATGTGGTGCAGTCTACGGCCCATTCGCCGGGGTGTGGGTGTTCGATGCCTGTTTTTGACTTCGACTTTGTGGTTTTCCCATCCGGTGGCGGTGGGTTGGTGCCATGTTGCTATTTTTAGGAGGCCGCCGGAGGCTATGGTTTTTATCCATGAGAGCATGTTTGCTTTTTAGTTGTGGGTGTAGTCCTCGCATGCTCTCGAAGCGTGTTTTGTAGGGGCGGTGGTGGTTACTGCGGTGAATTTGTTGGAGCGTTCTCCGTTGCGTTTGGCGGTTCTGTGGATGGTGAATCGGCGGCGATGTTCTTTTGGGATACCTGTGAGGGTGTGGCCGTGTCCTGGTTTTTGTAGGGCGTTGTCGATGTCTTGTGTGAGGATGTAGAGGGTGCCTTCGTAGAATACTGCGCGGATCGGGTCTAGTGGGTGGTATTGTCCCCAGTTTGGGAGCATGAGTACGTTTACGAATGGGGCTTCTGTGGTGATTATTTTTCTTGTCCTGTTCTTGGGGTTTGGTTAGGTTTTGTTGCTTCTGGATAGTATTTTTATGTGTTTGAGGATGGTTGTTATTTCCTCTGGTGTTGGTTGTATTGCGTATTCGGTTTTTTTATCCATATGTGGTCGTCGTGGTGCTGTGTTATCCCCATGTTTGGGATGTGAAGGTTGCTATGAGGGTGTTTTTTTGGTTGATGCGTTGATCCTTTCGACGGTGCCTGCGACGGGGTGTACTTCTAGTGGTGTTATGGTGCTTATGGCTTCGATGACGCAGTAGCAGAGGCGGCGTTCTCGTTGGGTGTGGTTGCCTTTGTCGTAGGCGAAGTAGGTTTCTAGTGTTTCTTGGGTGGCTCCTGTTTCTGGGTTTAGTTTTTCGATGGTTACTTTTTCTAGTGTGGTTGCCATAGTGGCGGCTCCTAGTAGTGTTGTCTCAGCTTTTCTTTGAGGGTTTTTTCGGTGATTTTGGCGGTTGTGCGGGCGGCGTGGGTTTGGGCTGGTTGTTCGATGGTTTCGAGGAATTGTTCTAGGTGGGATTGGGCGAATCGGATTTTTTTGGCGTGTTTTTGCCGTTGATTCCGCCTAGATGGGCGATTTCGCCGCGTGTGGCCATGTTTTTCAGTGTGGAGGCTGCGTACATTCCGCCGAGGACTTGCGATGCTCCTCAGGGGTGTAGATGCGTTCTCCGAGTTTCATTGTTGGTGGCCTTTCAGTGTTGTGTTCGCCGCATTCTGTGCAGCGTGTTTGGATTTCTGTTGTGGTGATGGGGAATCCGGCTCTGAAATCTAGTTCGTTGTCGATGTCGTAGTCTTCTTTGGCCTGGAGTACGGTGTATATGTCTCGGATTTCTCCGGTTGTTTTGTTGCGGTATATGGAGAGCTTGAGGTGTAGGTTTTCCTCTTCGTTGTAGAGGGCGATCTTCTCTAGGGTTTCGCCGTTTTCCTCGGCTTGCTCCTTGTTTCTTACTTTTGCGCTGGAGCGAATATTCTTTGCTGACCTCTTCGTAGAATTCTCGGAAATTCTCTGAGAGATTATCTACAATTGTGGTGATTGCTTCGTTGAAGAAGGCGGCTAGTTGCTCGAAGCCGTTCTTTTCCTCATTCTTGTCTTCGTCTGTCATGGTCTTTGCCTTTCTGCTAAGCGTAGATGCCGTGTTTACGGTATCCTTCGTCGTTCTGGAATGCTTTTTCGTGCGTTGGTTTCTCGGACTTTCTTTTTTTCGCTAGGGAATTGCTGCACTGTGGCTTCGGTGAAGTACACCTGGTTCTGCGTCCGATCTGCGTCTTCACTGTAGGCGTCTGGCTTGAGGGCTGAGACGGGGCGGTTCATGTACCCACCCGTCACTGTTGTGGCTTTGACTCCAGCGAGCGCAGCGACTTCTGTGGTGATAGGGTTTTTCTGTTTGAGCGTTGAGGGGTGGGGAGGTGGCTGTACATGTGTTGCCACCGGTGTTTGTAGTTGCTCATTTCTTGTCCTTGAAGAGTTTGTCGAGGAGGGCTTCGGTTTCCTCTTGGCTTGGTGCGGGTGTGGGGGCTGGGTATGCGGCGTAGTATCCGAGTTTTACGGCGTTTAGGTGTTCGTCTTGGGGTTCTCTTGCTCCTGTGGTCACGATTGCGATTGTGCCTAGTACTGCGATGCAGCCTATGCAGATGCCTATGAGGATGAATTGGAGTGTGTCTACGGTGCTCATTTGTCTTGTCCTAGTATGATTATTGCGACGATGAAGATTAGGGCGGCGAATATAGTTGCCCAGTATGAGGCAAGTTCTGCGGGGTCATTCATTGGTGGTGTCTTCCTGTTCTGGTTGGTCGTTGTGATACCAGAGATACCCGCCTGTTAGGGCTGCGGTGACGCATCCGAGTGTTGCGCCGTTTGGGTAATAGATACCGTTGATGATTGCTGAGTAGGCGGCTCCTGCGGCGCAGATGATGGATATTGCGAATGCTGCGAGCGCGAGGTGCGTGTTTTTCATTTCTTGTCCTTTTTGCCGCCTAGCACCTTTTCTAGGGCTTCGTTGACGGCTGCTGTGGCGGCGGCGTCTTTGAGTGATGTTTCCAGGTAGATTTTCTGGAGGTATTTTTCGGAGTAGTCACTAGCTTTTTCGATGCTGCAGTTTGCACCTATTTTTTTGAGGGCGGATAGGGTTATTTTGTAGTCTCTCTTTTCGAGGATGGTTGATGTTGAGAAACTTTTTCCTGTGCCTTCTGCGAGCGGTGTTACTTCCTCTAGTCCCAGGGTTTCATCGCTGCTTAGCTCGATGAATGTGTAGGCGACGGCGAATCCTTCTTTTTAGCCGCTCGTGTTCTAGGGCGAAACATGATCACGGCTTGTTCTTTGAGGAATTCTTCGACTGCTGGAGTGCTCACTGGTTTGTCTCCTCCAGCACGTCGATTTGGCGTTGAAGTTCTTCGGTGAGGAGTTTTGCCTTTTTGGATGATGTCTCGTGTGAGGAGGTCTCGTGTGTCCTTGTTTGGTGTTGCGTCTAGGGCGAAGAGAAGGTCTTCGATTTGTTTATCGTGGAATCTGACGGTTTGGTGTAGATTGTTGATGCGGCTGGGCAGGTTGCCGTTGAGGGTGATTGCTGCTTTTGAGCGGTTTTCCATCGTCTTGTCCTAATCTTTCGTGGATGGTTACTTTATTTGGTTTGCGGTTGCTGCAGCTGCACGCTTACTGGTTTCGTGCATGTCGATTAGCAACATATCCAGGATGTTCTCTTTCGTTTCGGCGGCGAGCGGCGAATCCTTGATGGTGTGTACTGCGTGATGTACAGCGAGAACTTGTTTTGCTTCCTTGGCGGCTTCGTCGACGGCTTCGAGAATATTCTCAATGCGCGTGTTCTTCATTACTCTTTTCTTTCCTGATTCTTAGCCTGTATCATTCTAGCTACAGTTTAAGGTTTGATATTTTTATACTGCTTGTAGATTTCCGCGAGACAGTGTATCTCTTTGGGCGGGGATTTCTGCTAGGTGCTCTGCCTGCATCCATTCCACAGTAGTTTCAAAAAACTTTGCAATTGCGTAGATTTCCTCTGACGTTGCGGATACCCTCGCATTTGCTATGCCACTAGTGCGATTGCGGTTAATCCCTAGCTCTAGTCGCATAAATGACTCAAGCTCTCCCATTGTGAGACGTGAGCGTATCATCGCTAATTTAATGTTTTTCTGCGATGCGCAAGTTTTGGTCCATTTTCACCTCTTTTCTTTCGTGATGAAACAATTCTATGTATCAAAAATGATACATGTCAAGTCGTTGCATCTCCGTATCATCTCTGATACGGTATGTACCATGTTAGAAAATATAGCTGACCAGGCAAAACTTTTTACAGTTTTTCTTCACGAAGAGTTAAAGAATTGGATTCACGAGTGTGGGTACACCACGCGGGAGCTGGAGGAGATTACCGGAATCAACAAGGATAAGATAAGCCGAGCTATCTACAGGGGCCAGAAGCCAATCACAGTGCTGGAGCTCGACCTCATCTGCAAAGCTATAGAGGTGGACCCAACAACCATTATCAGAGTGGCAGAGGCTAAGACTAATGCCGCCATAGCTGAGGTGCAGGCTAACGCGATCATCGAAAAACGAGATATAGCCTAGCGCGGTATCTATCACTCACCCCATAACTAAATGCCAGGCTCACCACCGAGCCCGCACACGCTGTCCGCACGGAGATTTCCGGGGCGGATTTTTTGCATCCCCTGACATTTTTAAGAAATTGGAGTAAATTTGAGTACGTTACAGTTTGTTACAGTGGTAGAAAAATGGTCTGTTGATGGTATCAACACATCAAGCGCGAGCGCGGCTGATTGTGAAGTCGTGTTCCCTTATTTATCAGGGTTTTTGGGCAAGAGAAAGGGTAGCTCAAGTTTTCGAGTCCCCTTATCTCCACTCTAAAACCCTTGAAATATCAAGGGTTTTTCTTATGCGTGTTGATACGGTGTTGATACGGGGCAGGGTCTAGGGGGATTTTCAGCATGGCGTCGCTACAAATTAGGTATACAAAGAACGGCCAGAAGCGTTTTTGCGTCAAATGGAGGGACCCAAAAACACGATGTCAGAAATCCCACACTGTTGATACAGAGACGGCCGCACGAGAGCTCATGGCAGACCTGGAGAGACACAACCACAACTTGGCTGCTGTCGTCATGGAACGCGAAGCTCTTATATCTGCAGAAGCCACCATAGCTGACCTTATCACCGCGCACCTTATCCAACTCGACGGTGTAGAGGCAACCACCCTCGCCAAGAACAGGGCTATGGCAGATCGCCATATCATCCCCGCTCTAGGCAAAATTACTGCACGAAAGCTCACCCGCGCCGATGTCGTCACCTGGATAAACTCGCTCCCTGTTGCACCTAAAACAGCAAAAAATATCCATGCCGTGCTCTCATCCTCACTCAACACGGCCGTGCGCGATGGTGTCATCATGCGTAACGTCGCATACGGAGTCACGCCACCCAAAGCACGAGACGAAAACAACGGAATCGAACCTGTCTTTATCCCCCGTGTGGAAGTGGATAGACTCATTGCCTGCACACCTGAGAGACTGCGCGGCCTCATGCGCGTACTCGCCTACGGTGGTCTGCGATTCGGTGAAGCTACAGCTCTGCGATTCAGTGACATCAGCGTCGATGAAAGCGGCCGCATACAGCTGCACGTGCGGCGCGCCTGGAAGAACACAGGCAAAAAGAGTCAATGTACCTCGGCGTTCCCAAGACCAAACAATCACGGCGGATCGTCACACTATCCGTCAAACAGTCCACGCTCCTACGCAGTGAAATACAACCTGGCAAACCCGGCGATTGGCTCTTCACACTCCCAAACGGCGAACCTGTCACACACTGGATATTTCGTGACCAATACTGGGCGCGAGCGCTCAAGGATGCTCAGATTGTGCAGTCGCCGCGTATTCATGATTTGAGGCATTCGCATGCTTCGGCGTTGCTGACGTCTGGTGTTCCTATGCATGTGGTGTCTCGGCGGCTGGGGCATTCGAGTATTAAAACTACGATTGATACGTATGGGCATTTGCAGAGTGAGGATGACGCGAGCGCGGCGGAGGCTGCGGGCTAGTTTTTGTGTGTTTTATTTCACTGTTTTCTAGCTTGTTTTCATGTGTAAGATAGTCTTACACTTGATTGTGTCAGGGCGACACAGCACTGACAGGACAAAAAAGGACAAGAAAAATGACAACACGCAGGGGTAGTACGATGACTAAATATACACTTCACTCACGGGACCTCTCCGCAATAGAAATCCATAAAGACGGCGAGCATGTGGCAATAATGCAGGGGCAGGGCAGTTTTTTCTCGCGGACGCGGCGATGGATCGCCCGCAATAATGAGGGGGAGACTATGGCGGTCGGCCGGTCAATTTACGACTGCCTCAAGCATTACGCAGCATCTCAGGATGATAGCAGGATAGAGCAACAGGCGCACGTCCAGGGTGCGCGGGCAGTCTTCGTTGTTCTGGATGAAAATAAAAGTTTGGAGGGGAAATGACGCTAGGGCCGTTCTATACGACACGAGGGGCAGAAAAATTTTTCTAGACATAGCCCCGTACACAATTCGCCGCATCGCAGAAAAACACCCACTACCCAAGGCTGCGATCATCGTTGATGATCGCCTGGCCTGGACTCAAGGGCAAATTCTGGAATGGTATGAGGCGCGGCCAAAACATGGTGGTGCCCGCAAATCAAAGAAATTTAAAGAGAGTCAAGAGGTATAAGAAAAAGTCCCCCGCGTCCTTGACATTCAAGGATGCGGGGGTATTCTTGTTGGGTAATTATCAACAAAGTATATAACTCTGGTAATTCAGTGAGCGCTGATGCTCCCTGATCCGTTGCCCTGTCAGCTTTAGCGGATCGGGAGCATTTTTTTATGCCCAAAATTTTAGGATGCGGTTACCCATCCCTGGGCGGGGTCGTATACCTGGCCTTCGGAGCCGCCCCTCAGGTGCGCCGGGGTCTCCGAAATGGTATACGTGGCCGCCGGTCATATCATACGGGGCCTCTGGTTCCTCCACGGGCTGCGTGGGCTGTACTGCTCCGGTGTTGCGGTATTCCTCGAAGGCGGCGCGGCCGTCTGCCTCATGCGGGGCTGCGTTTCGCGCATCGGCGGCCACACCATCGGCGATAGCCTCCAGGACTTCGTACAGGTCGAGGTTTGCTAGGGCTGCGGCGGTTTCGCCCTGGATAGCGCCTTCTAGGGTGTGCTTTTTCGCCGCGAGTGTTGCGGCCGGTAATGAGCACGACCAGGCCGAGAATTACCGTAACGGCGGCGGTCTGCACCTCAGCAGGGATAGTGATTCCTGCCTGGGCGAGCCCATAATTTACGATGGTCAGGATCGACCCGGCGAACAGTGTTGCGCCGGTGGTCGCCTTGGTTACATTACCCACGAATCGGGTCTCATTAGTGTTCTCTGCCATTTTATGCAGTCTCTCCCTTCAAACGGATGTTGGATAGTTCCTCGCGGATGATGCCTCGAAGATCGTCTGCCTGGATGTTCACCTGCGTAGGCTGGGCGGCGGGGCGTGCCACGAGAGCATCAACCTTAGCGCGCAGGTCTTGGAACTCTTTGTTTAGCTGTCCCTGATGCGAGACGCCATTGACACCGTATGCCCAGGACTCGGCGGCGCGAGCGCTATTGCGGAGCCAGTTTGCGGTTGTAGAGTCAACGTTGATGCCGTCGCGTCCAGGCTGGCTGTAACTGATAATGTACTGGATACCTTGAGCGATGGAATCCAGTTTCTTGTTAATGGTCTCGATGTCTGCCACCGATAGACCCCCTTCATTGATTGCTGTTTGGATTTCTGCTGCGACGCCCTTGTAGGCGAGCATCGCCTGCCTAGTCATTTCCGCTTTGGAATATGTTCCTGGGCATTCGGTAGCGAACCAGTCTCGATGCTCGGTTAGGGGCAGGGATTTTTTTCCCTGCTCTCGCCATATATCGGCGATTCTGGCTGCGACCGTCCCCATATCTCCCGCGCTCATGCGTGGGTTGCATTCTAGGGTGATGCTCTGGGCATTTCCCTGTGAGTTGCCGTTGGCCCAGGCGGCGGCGGAATGGTCAACGATCAAACCGACGATGCCGTCTGAGATAACTTCGTGGGCGCTTGTGCTCACGCTGGGCGAGTCGCAGAAAAAGTTCATGACTTGCTCCCAGGTTTGCTTCCACTCCGGCTTACCCCACCAGTGGAGCGTGATGTTTGTAATCACGCGGGGGTAGCCAAAGACTGCTGGCACCTGCGAGCCCAGAGTGAAATTCTTTGCGTCGCGGTCAGTCACAAGTTGATAACCCATGCGGCCTCCTTTCTTTTACTTTTCTTGCTCTCGCACGGACTGCTCTAGAGCGTAGACACGCTCCTGAGTTGTACCGTGCGTCTTGCGTTCCTGTCGCATTTCCTCACGCAGACCTCCGATGTCCTTCTGCATGTTGGAGTGTTCAGCTAGCCCCTGTTTCAGGAGTATTCCCTGTTGTTCGACAGTACTGTTTAGCTGCTCAATTTGAGCTGCTACACCAATGAGGCCGCTTTGCGCGGTCTCTGTCACCCTGCTTTAGGTGGGCTTTTTGTCTCTTCCTGATTGCGGTCAATATCATCACGAAGATTCGTCTGGTGGTGATTTTTTTCACCTGGTGCTCGACCCGCCGCAGAGACTCTGTGAGCGTGCGGAATTTTGCGGCTGCCCACGTCAAAAAAACGCGATCAGACCGGCGGATAGTACAGCGACCAGAGCATCAAACACCTGGGGCTGCAGCTGTTGGTTAGGCACTGTGTACCTCGGAGGCGGTAAGCTGCTTGACCGCATAAACCAAATATTCGTCAATGACGCGGGCGGGGTCTGCACCTGGTTCTCGCAGCGCGTCATATTCGGCGTTGAGGGCTGCCTGTTTCTGGTCCAGCTCAGCTTTTTTTCGTCTTCCACTGCTGAACCGCGAAGTCGTGCTCTTCCGCAATGGTTTTCGCTCCCTCTGATGTGGTGTTCAGAGACACCAGTTCGCCGAAACGCGATTCAATGAGCGCCTGGGCGTTTGGGATGCGCAGGCGTTTAGCTGTCTGCACAGCACGAGCGAGCAGGCGGGTATCTGCTGCGGCGATGAGTTCCTGTTCAATAGTTGACATTTTTCTCCTCTTATTGGATGGGTGAACCGGGCAGCTCTTGTGGGAACGGCTCGGCGGTTAGATAGGTGATCTGGCCGCCTTCGAGAATTGCTTGGGCGTCAACCTGAATATTGAAGTTAACGTCCGTTTTGCGGTTGCGGGCGGTCTCATCGGTATCCCAGGTAATCCACATGCGGTTTCGGCCGCCGATTATCTCCCCACTGTTTCCTGTTAGGACAGTCTGGGCAAAGGTAGCGCGAATTCGAGTCCCCGCAGTGTACGGGCCTTTAGGGACGTCTGGCCGGAATCCTGAGGGGAAAGCCAGCTGCAAATACTTTCCCTTGGGGATGGTCGAGCCGCCTGTGAAATGATTGGCAGCGAGAATGGTTACCTGGTTCCCGTCGCGGCGCATATAGATATACCCGCCCGGTATCTTCCAGTGCTCGGTCATCAGTCGCCACCCGGTCGAAGGAACCGAAGCGGCCGCTGTCTGGGCAGCGGCCACCGCAGGAGTGGCAGGCCGCACCCTCTCCAGCGCTGCTAAACGTCCTTCGAGATGCGACAGGTCGGCGCTGCTCGTAGGGGTAGGGCGGGTGCTGTAGGTATGGTTTCCCACCTGAATATGCACGTTGTCCCCCTGGGCGCTCCGATACCGGATCGGGCCAGTCTCAGAGCCCGCAGGGGTTTCAACGTCCTTCGACACGCTGTTGGCGATTTCAAGGTTTTTAAACCAGGTCTCAACGTAGAAGCTCCAGCGAGCGCCGCCGCCGGTTTTGCGGGCGCTGCGTGAGGTGCAGCCGTCGAGAATGGTTCCATCTGTTCCTTCGTTGAGGATGTAGAAGTCTGCAGCCTCATTGACCTGCGCGGGGCATGAACCGTTCCTTTGTACGATGAGGATTCGCCGCGACAGCCGATGAGGGTGTTATCTCCGTATGCGATGATGAATCCGTGGCCGCCGTTCTCCTGGGCTTCACAGTTGGTTAGTACGCATTTTGTGGCTCGGATGTAGAATCCTGCGCCGTCTTTCTGCATGGTGCGGTTTTCGCTCCGTGGTGCTCCTGCGGTGATGTCTGCCCCGGCGGTGGAGCCTGCGGGGAGGGCGTAGAGCTGCGCGAAGTTGGAGCCTCGGTGCGTGTACCAGACGGTGGAGCCGATGAATTTTGTTTGCGACGTGTATATTTCGGCACCTGCGTATCCTGTGCGGGATTGGTTGCAGCCGCCGATGTCTGCGCCGAAGAATTTATTATCGGCCGCACCGCCGCTACCTTCAGGGGTGCCCCGGCGGCTTTCCGACAATGAGTCCTGCTTGTAGGGTGTTACGGACCTTGAGCGAGAAGACCTTCATAGCTTGGTCGTCAATGCCGATGATTGCTGCCCCGTTCTCCATGTCCCAAATCTCGACGAAGTTTAGGTTGGGCACGGCGTCTGGGTCTGCTGGTCCAGAACCTAAATCGGTGTTGTAAAGCACTCCAACCAGGTTTGCAATGGGTGCTTGGTGCTGGATTCCGCTCTTGTGCGCACGGATCATGAGGTTAGAAACGCCGAAGCGCAGCAGGGTTCTATCCTGTTTGCGGGTTGCCCAGGTTCCCGTATGGAAGACACCGGTTTTCTCTGTGATTTCGACATCTAAAGTTGCGATAATCTGTGTGGCCACACCTTCGCCGTAGATCTGCACAAAGCCTTTGAGCTCCAGGAATGGGAACTTGACTTTGTACGTTCCGGCGGGGATGAAGACCGCGCCGCCGCCAAGGGCTGCCACATCGTCGATAGCTTTTTGAATCTCAGCTGTCGAGTCTTTTAGCACCAGTTGGATCAGCAGAATACGGGGCGTGCACAACGTTGACGCTACGCGGGGATGACGCGAGCGCGGGGAGTGCGGTGTTTGGGCGTTGTTCTAGTGCGGTGATTCGGCTTTCTAGGGGCTGTGGTGTTGGCTGGTTCGCCTGGTGCTCCTTGGGGGCCGGGTGGGCCTGGTTCTCCGCGTTCCCCCACGTTCGCCGTTTGCTCCGTCTTTACCAGGTGTGCCTTGTGGGCCGGGCTGTCCGGGTTCGCCTTGGGGGCCTTGGATGCCGTCACGGCCGTCTCGGCCGGGGTCGCCTTGGGGGGCCTGGTTCTCCGCGTTCCCCACGTTCGCCCCTGAGGGTTCATTCGTGCGATAACATCTTGAATTTGAGCTGCAAGGGATGCGTTATCCAGTGTTGCGGGTGGTGCTGCAGGACGGGCAGGCATGGGTGAGGGGCCGCAGTGGTGGCGTTGGTTATCCATTTGGCGATGCTGACGGTTTCGTCTGCGCGCACGGTGATGTTGATTCCGTCTTTGAGGTGGACTTGTTCGCCTGTTTTGGTGGAGAATTCTCCCGATAGGATGTATTCGCCTTCGAGGAGGGATACGCCTTCTTCGCCGCCGGTGCGGGCGTCTGCATGAGCACACCGTCTACGAGGGTATCCGGTGAGCTTGAGGGGTGCGTATACGGTGTCGTTGATGACGCGCCATTGTGGCGTGAAATTTATTGTGCCGTGTGCTGGCACAGGTACGCCCGCGTGCTCTGTGTGGGTTTGCACGCGGGCGGTTACCTTGCCGTAATTACTCAATTTTTGCTCCTATATTTAGTTTTCTTTGGCGGCGACTTTAGCTTCTACGGCCGAGAGCCGCTGTTCTAGAGGAAGGACGCCTTTAATCCATGAACGAATCTTTGGCACCACCCACGGCGACGGCGGGTCGTCGTAGGGGTCTTCCTGCGGTGTGTCTTCCGAGCCTGTTCCGACTGCGAATGTCTGGTCGGTCAGATAGAGGTGCCCCACGTTGATGTCGTCTGCTTTTTCACACACTTTGTCGACGTTTTCTTTCGTGATTCCGTGCACGATATGCCAGAAACGCCATGAGGGCAAACCCTGATATTGGTCTGGATGGATTTCTTGGCGGGTGCGGGAAAGATATTTGGTTGCGTCGGATTCGTAGGTGACGGCAATATCACAGGCGCTCATCATCTCTAGGCGGGTATTGGAGCCAGGATTGATGATGATGGGCACGTCTGCGCCGAGCTCAGCACGCAGGAGCTTATACAGCTCGATGTAGTAGGGCATGACGGCCTGTTGTTCAGCATCCCACCCGTTCACCACTTCATCTAGGAAGATTGCGACGTTTGCGATCTTCGACTGCCCCTTTGTACCAGGCGATAACATTCTTCGCAGTCTGGATGACATAATCCTGCGTGAATTTTGTTACCTGCTCCATTGGTACGTTGAGGGATTTCTGGATGCGAGCGCGGTACTGTTCTGTGGCGTATTTTGAGTTCGCGCCGAAGCGTGTCTTGATGTAGAACGCGACTAGTTTCGCGCCTGCGGCTTCGGCTAGTTTGCCCTGCGTGAGGAAATCCTGGTCGACTCCTGTTCCCCAGTCGCCGGAGGATTTGTTGAGGATGACGATGCCGAGGGTTTCACCGAATTTTAGGGTTTTTGCCCATTTGCTGCCTTGCGGCTTGTCGCGGTTGTAGTAGTCGGCCCACCAGTAGGATATTGGGCTGTAGTAGTTTTCGCCTGCTTGGAATCCGAAGGATCGTTGGGCGTCGACGGCGGAGCCGAGGATTTCTTTTGCTTTTTGTTCGATGAGGGCTATGAGCTGCTGCTCGGTGAGGGTTCCGGTGGTGTTCCCGCTGTTGCCGTTGGGGTTTGGTAGTGCCCCGGCTGCTTCGAGCTGTGTGTACAGGGCTGTGTTGATGATTTGGGGGCTGGCTGGTTTTGGGGTAGGGGGTTGGTAATCAATTTTTGACTACTTCACTTTCTGCTGTCTGTGTGTTCTCTGCGGGCGTGTCTAGGGTGATGATGCCGAGTTTGATGTGTGCGTCGAGGAGGGAATCTCGGAGCCTGTCATTTTCCTGAGTCAGGTAGATTACTTTGGTTTTGAGCTGTTCATAGGTCATACGGTGTCGTTTCCTTTTACTGCGGTTTAGGGGTAAGACGTATAGTTCTACCCAAAAGTTCTCTTCGCGGTTTCTTCCTAGATGGTTGAGCCATACGCTGCATCCGTCGCTGCGTAGGTTCTGAATGGTGGCAACGATGGGATTTCCGCTAATGACTTGGGTAGCCACATAGGGGTAGCTGCCCTACGTCTCCCCATCCGACGCGGATTTCAAGCCAGCCGCCGCTGTTG
>BNJT01001408.1_pt1 | contig 38517 bp, 62 predicted proteins | sample 8540491 | NCBI WGS metagenome assembly BNJT01 (sample SAMD00202455, study PRJDB9452) | human saliva metagenome | host: Homo sapiens | reverse complement strand
AGACAATAACGCTCTCTGACAACACTGACAATAGTTCAACAAGAACAGAGGCGGTTTTTAGGATGTAAAAACTAAATACGATTTGAAAATCGAGATTTACGCAGTTTTGATTCAGGAATGTTCACACTATTGTGTATTTTCGTCTGAAAAAGCGAAACCACGCTCTCAAAAATTGGAGGTGGCTTTGTTCCCTGGCAAAAGGTACTAATTTATTTGAGGGTGGCAAAATGTTGGGTGTGATTGTGTATCGGAAAAATGGGTGGCTGTGGCTCACTTGTCTAAAGTAGTTCGTAGTAGTGTCTATTTAAGGGGGCGTTTCAGGAGAAGGGCTATATTCGCGCAAGAACAAATAAACTAAGGATATTATGATAGGTGAGATAATCGAGGCGCTCATCTTGGTGCTTCGATTTTTGGAGAGTGTTTCGGCTGCGAAATCTGCGGCAAAGCAGCGTGAAATGGTTGAGGAACAACGTGCGAAGAATCAAGATTGGTATAACCGCAGATATAATGAGGATGGCACGCAACGCGCGGATGCTGTCCGCCTTATGCATTGACTGAGGATAGTATTCGTAAGCGCAATCGACAAGCTGAGGGGACGTCTGCTGTGATGGGTGGTTCTCAGAGCTCTTGCTGCTGCTGAGAGGATAATAATCAAGCTATCGCATCTACGATGAGTGGCATTGCAGCGTCTAGTGATGCGCGCAAGGATAACATTGAACGTCAGTATATGGCGCGTGATGATGCTTATAGTAAGCAATTGCAGGGCATAGAAGAGCAAAAACAAAAGTCTATATCAGATGCTGTGGCGGGTACGTCTAAAGCGGCAAGTGGTTTAGCTGGGTTAATATAATAGTTTCGATGGCACTAATAAGTAAGATTTTAGATAGATTTAAGTCTCAATGTGGGGGCAGTGTGACTGTCTCCCCGTTGCTAATGTGGGTGGTTCGGTTTCAGAAGAAGTGCCTACTCCCGATAATGTGAAACGTAGGCCGCTATGCAAGGTGCGCCAAAGAAATATCGAACAGTGTGCAGCCTGTTCAGCAGGCAAATGTGCAGCCTGCTGTATCAAACGTTGCGCCACCTTCTGTTGCGCCTTCCAATATGGACAAAAAGGTGCAACAGACGACATCTAAAGGTGGAATCGGCTAGCCGACCAAAGGTTTTAAAAGCCGTTGCCAGGAGATAAATATGAGCGTGAGGGTGTTAAATGGGGGCAGGAAGTTGGTGCGGAGAAACCTTTGTGGAAACCTGCGACACATCAAGGTGTGGAATCTGACAAAGAAGGAGGCGTCCGTCGCCTATAGAATCCAGCGGTGCAGGCGAAGGGGAACAAGGATTTGCGTGATGTTCGCAATGAAACTACCCTAAAACAACCGTTAGCGCTACGCAGGAGGAATCGGATGCAGATAGAGAGGTGCGCTCTTACAATGAGTTTGCTCCATGAGTTGAAAGAGCAGAGCTGCGAAAAAGCCACTCAGCCCAGAGGAGGAGAAAAGAAAAAGGCGTGACAAGTTGATTAGTGGTATCGGAGATGCCCTTGCGTCTGTTGCCAATCTTTATTTCACCACCAAAAGGCGCGCCTAATATGTACGACCCGAAAACGCAGTTTGTCAGAAGCCGCGAAAACTAAATGGGATGAGATTGCAGAAAACAACGAAAAATCGGCAAAGAACGTTTGGCCTACATGATTAAGCAATATGAGTTGCTGAAGGGCAAACGCAAAGAAAAGGAAGCCAAAGAAGCTGCGGATGCTAAGCTTGAATTGCTGAAAAGAACAAATGGAAGGCAAAATGGGACTTGACGAAAAGAAATTGGCTGCGCGATGGACTATCAGAAGAGCCGACTGGCGAATGAAAAAGAGCGCAACAACAACAACAAAGAGCGTAATAGTGCCAATAAAAGAAGTTGTCGCAGGCTCGATTGGAGGAACAAAAGCGGCATAATCGCATCGCTGAAGGTCAAGGGCGACAAGAAATGCTATCGCTCGACAAAACGCGAACACTAGGGCTATCAAAAGTACTTTCAGTGGAAGTGGGGAACATGGTAGTTATGGTGGCAGGACAAGGATGGGTATATTCATTATGCGTCCACTGAGAAAGAAGCTATCGAAAAGGCAGATGCCAATGGCACCTCAAAGCATAAGACCACGAGTACAAAGACTGTCATAAATAAAGACTACAAAAAGAATGGAGAAGTGACAACTGTAAGAACTGAGGAACGTGCGCGTCCCATTGTAGATAGGTCAAAAGTTCCTCAAAAAGAAAACGCATCAAGCGCAGGCAAAAAGATAAGCGGTAGTAGTGGAAAGAATAACAAGCCGTTAAGTGGTTTCAAAAATCTAGACAACATCCAACATGAGTAAATTGAATTTGACGGAGATAAGGTAGCTCTACAGGGGCGATGCAGAAGCTAGCTATCAACAGAGCTTAGGCGAGTTTGAAAAAGGGTTCTACGGAAAGGACAATCACCAAAAGCGCAAGGCGGTCTCACGATGCAATGACAGAAGCAGGCGCCGACTTGGGTAGTAGCTACGAAGATTTTATGGGGCGTATGCGTGCCACTAGTGCTACCAAACCTACTAATAAAGCTCCAAATACTCATATCTCTGAGCAGTCGCGGGCGCAAAAAGCAAAGAAGGAAACGTGCAGCTGCGGTTCTGATGGTGGTTTTTGATGCAATGACGCGTGCTGTAGAGGTTTCGGCGGAGAAAATTTCAGAAAGATTTTCCCAAATAAACTCGCGTCTGAGCGCGTAGAAGAGTCTCAAGTCGAAACGCGTCTTGTCACAAAGCCTAAGAAGTATAGGCTGTACCAGAATCAGATGCGCGAAGGTGGCAGTATGGTGCGAATGGTGGATGCGTACAAGACTGTAGATGGTAAAGCTGTGCCTATTCCTTCTGGATCAAGTGCGCAGCAGTCTGGGGCGAATCCTCAAGTGGAAGATGAGGACTTTGCAACTCAATACATCTCAGGCAAAATCGACAGAGAGGAATACAAAAGAAGGCGAAAGCAAGGATAATGAAGCTGCAATTGATAATTCGCAGCCTACATATGGAGGGTGATGAGGAATTTCTACCGCACTGACAAGCGATATAGAGAGTATCGCGACAAAATCTCAATGGTGATGGAGATGTTGATGAACTTTCACCAGAGACAAAAGCGTGGTATTTGCAGCGTGAAGCGAGAATCAAAGACGCGGGAGGAGCGACAGAAGAAATACCTAAGCATCATAAACTCAGACGAGCATCAAAAACTCGAAGAAAATAACACTGACTTTTGGAGAAATTTCTCTCAAGGCTTAGAGGTGGTGTGGTGCTATTGGTCGTGAGCAGGCTAAATCTATGCTTCGAGAGACAGACTACACAGAAGACATGGATTTGGCAGATGCTGGTTTTGGGAGCTACAGAGGGAGCTTACGGATTTGCATGCGCTGGAGAGATATGCTCCAGAGTAAAGACGTGGGTTTCTTTAGACGATTTAAAGACTTCTTCGGCAACAGAAATAACTTGACGTTTGGTTATCAAGAACTTTGCCGATAACGCAGCCTTGATTGCAAACAAAACAGCAAGAATCCACTGATGTCTTCTGCTGCTGAATCGAAGGCTAAAAGAATCTGAAGCTGCGACTGATGTACTCACGCTCTGCAGATCTTCTGTGCAAAAGGTGGTGATGTTACAGGGCAGATGTTGCCGTTTGTTATTGAAAATGGCTTCTGCTGGTAGTATGACATCTGTTGCTGGTAAGGCAGCGCACAAAGCTGTGTATTCTTTTGGACGCTAGAATATTGAAGTCTGCTGCGTTGAAGGGCATGGAAGAAGGGTTATTGAAAGCGACTGGAACTGCAGCTTTGAAGGTTGGGACGCGTGGTTTGTCGTGGATTTGCTCACGGATTGACTGCTGGTGCTTTGCAGACCGTCACTGCTGGCGCAGGTGAAACGGCTGCAGAAACATCACTGGTCGTATGGTGGGGCATGGCGCTCAACAAGGGGATGGGTCTTACGCCTTTGAAGGTGGAGAAGACACAGTGGGTGCGATATTGCACGGATTTACTTCTCAGCTCATTGAAAATGCCACAGAATTTATGGGTGGTGGCATTGAATATGGGCTAGACAAAGTTGCGTCTAAATTCACAAAGCCGACTAGCGAAGGTCGGGTTAGGCGGTGTGACCGATTTCTTTGGTCGCATTGCTGCTGGTCCTATAAACAAAGCGGCAAGAAAAACACTGAGAAAATTCCAAATTGAAGGTATTCAGGGAAATCAACGAAGAATATCTTGTTGGGCTGGTCACTCAATGGCTGGTGATGGAGATGCGGAATATGGTCTGATTTTGCGGACTTCCAAAAACACAAGGAGCTTTGGGCAACTATGGCACTTTCAGTGGGTGCGATGGGTGCATTCGCTGCTAGTGGTCATGTTCCCTCGCTGCTTAAAAGGAGAGGACGTAGTCTGAAGATGGCAGACCGCGCTGCTGCTGGTGCTTTCTCTGATGAGGAGAAGTGGAACGCATTGCGTGATAAATTGGATGCTACGGACAACAACAACGTGTTGCGTTCGCTCTATGACAACGTGATGCGGGACAAATCTCTCAAACGGTAGAGAACGCAAGGCTGCCATGCTTTATGCTGGAAACTTGTTGGCTTATCGTGGTGCTTAATCTTGGTGCTATCGCTGGAAAGCGTCTTGCCCTCGAACAAAAACGCAGTAATGCTGAAGATGCTAGAAGAGCTGCTTTGGTTGAAGGAACTGCAGTCTCGATGATGCGGAACGCATTGATGAACACGAACTGAGACGGTGATGATGTAGTGTCTAGTGCTTTCCGACAAGGATACGAGGAAACATCAGCTGCAAATGCTTATATGTGGGCAAAGACACTCGAAGAGCAAGAAGGACACGCAATGGAGGTTCTCGGCTTACTGAGAAGGAACTGAATGAGAAGTTTTCTTCGCAGAATGCTAGGTGAAACGCTCGATGAAATTCGAGGAGCTAAGGAGGTGCATATACGGAGGAACAAAAGAAAGAGCTTTTGATTACGCCAATACGCGTGCCGCTTATGAGGCGTGGTAGAAAGAACTCAAGATGATATTGATTCGGAGATTGCCTATCATTATGCAATTGTAGACAGACAAACAAATATATGATTTTGGTCGTCTGCATCCTGTCAAATTGTTCACATCGGAAAAAGAACAAATGGGATGACGCGTTCTTGTTTCTGGTCGGCTTGCGTTTGAGTTTAATGACAAAGGGGAGTCCGTTGTTAGTACGCGTCCAAGTGACCCTACTCTCGTTGTTTCTGATGCAGCAGGGCGCGCGCACGTATGGTTTCTCCTTCGGAAATCGCGGATGCAGAAGATGCAATTGACGTAGATGAGTACAAGAATGCTCTTGCGAAACAGGTACGTCAAGAAATGGAGGAAAAAGTACGCAAAGATGCTGAAAGCAGCTGATGGAGCGCAAGCGAATAGAGATTAGGGAAGGTGAGCATGAAGTCTGCAGTTGAGGGAGTATCAACGAGTGAAGAAAATGGGACTCCTGAGGTCAGCGAGAATGGGGAACAATCAAAGGGTGTTCAGCGGTACATTTAATGTTGGGGACAAATTCTCAACGGAAGATGGTGAGTTTGAGGTTGTGCAGCTGACAGAGGGTGAAGCTCCATCAGTGCAAAATGTTGAGACTGGGCAGCAGTTTCGTCCACACTCCGAGGAGGATTTGCGCGTGTGCAGTGCGTCTTACACACCTGCTTTCATCGATGGTGCGGAAAACGCAGAAGGCGTGACCACGTGTAGCCGTATTGGTCAGAAAGAGACTGCGCCACAAAACGATGCGCAAGAAGGCTCTCAGCGAGAACGAGAAGAAGTGTGCCCCGAAGGCAGATGAAGGCACAACAAGAAGGATACGACTTCTGAGAATAAGAGTGTTGATGAGGAACAAGAAGGGCTTACCGAGGATAGCGATTCAAGCCCAAGTGGTTCTCAAAGTGAAAATACGCAAGAAGAATCTAACATATCTCTTGAAGAAGTTCAATCAGCACTCGATAAAGGCGAAATTGGTCGGGTGTTACCCTCAAATGACGCACGATGCCCTTTTACAATGACCCCGATTTGGAGACAGAAGAAGTTGATGCTATTGTAGAGAATAGCCGTTCAGCGTCACAAGCAAACTTGGCAAAGCTGCAAAAGACCGAAATTAAACCGCGAAAGAACGAAGAGTGTAATTGCGTTTAAGAAGCGCAAAGCAGCGTATGCTGGTGTTTTTGGCGCACGCAGAGGAACTTGTTCGTTTCTGGGAGGAGGTAAAGAACATCGCAGAAATCTGGGCGCACAGCTATGCAGGAAGAAGAAAACGATAAGCAACAGCGAGAAGCGGAAGCTGCAGAGCGCGCTAAGGAACAAGCTGAAAATGGCTTGGCTGTTGCTCCGTCTTGGGCTAATGCTGCAAAAGGTTGTGGGACGTCCAGGTGAATTTATAACTCCTAATGGATTGCGTGTAAAGGACACTACGTGCTAGTAGAAAGCGGTGCGACCGTTCCTTCGCACGATGCGCGCCACGGTTTTAAGCAGTCGGAAGGATTCCCCACGGACGAGAAAGGCCACGCTCAACGATAGAGACTACGAACGAGATTTGGACGCTCAACGTGCAGCGTGAAATCGCCAGAAACTATGATGCTCGCGCAACGCAACAACCAGTAGTGGTATCTCCCGAAGGTTTTGTGCTTTCGGGCAATGGTCGCACAATGTCTGGAGACTTGGCAGCGATGGAGAATACGGATGGTGCATACTAACAGTTATGTTCGCGAGTGTGCTGAAATGTGGGGTTTCACTGGATCAGGTAGAAAAGTTGGAACATCCACGTGTTGTGTTTGTTTCTGATAACCCCTTCCTCTCGCAACGGAGACTTTTGCAGCATTCAACGCGCAAGAAACAAAAACGCAATCACGCACGGAGAAGGCGGTGAAAATGGGTAAGGCGGTGTCTGATGAGGACTTCGCCAAGATTCTTCGTGTTGTTACCGATGGGCATGAGACATTGGCAGATTTTTACGGCAATATGTCTGGTGTGAGCGAGGTTATTAACTTGCTTTTGAGACGAGCGGAGTTATTACTCAACAAGACCGCGCAAACTTGTTTGATGGTGATGCATTGAGCGATGAGGGACGAAATTTGCTAGAGAATGTATTGTTAGGAAAGGCTTTTTGAAAGCAATCCCGATGTTGTTCGTCAGCTTTCTGAGGTGCGCCTCTTCGTACTTCTGTGCTTAATGCGCTGTTTTACATCGTAGAGAACGAACGTCTTAATGAAGAATTCCGCCTAGGGGATGAATTGTCACGCGCTATTAACTTTGTTTACCACGCTCGCAAGGGTGGTGGCTATTCTTTGGCGATAAAGTTCGTACCTTTGCCCAGCAGACGGAGTTGTTTTGAATCGACTACAGATGTGACTTTGGATGATGCAACGGTGCTTTTTGTTGGCGGATGCCCTTAATGACAAACGTACTACCTTAGTTAAATCAATCTTCAAGAGTTACAACGAGCGCGCAGAGGACGCAGGTAGGGGACAAATGTCGTTGTTTGGCGATGCCCTCCCTCACGTGAGACTTTAATCATGGAAACGCTTGCGCTTCTCAGTGTAGACATCAAAGATTATGTCCCGTCAAATCAAGCAGAATCCTCAAACCAAGAAACAAAATGAACAACAACAAGACCCCAAACAGCAGCAACAGCCAGAAGCAGGAACAAGCGAACCTCAATCGAATCCACAAGCGAACAAGGAGCTGAAGGAAAGGCAGAAACTGAACTTTCTTCTGGAAGCGTTTCGACAAGCGGACGCGGAAACGAAGGAGTAAGCACGGAGGAAGAAGTGCAAAACCGTCTGATAAGAATGCGAAACCATCTGAAAAGAGTACTGGAAGGGAAAGACCAACAAGGAAAGAAGAAACATCTCCTTCGTCCAAAAAGTCTACTCTGCGTGCTTGTTTCCGAAGAACAGCATCTAAAGAACCAAGCGCGCCTTTAAAGAGTTGCTATGTGGCACGACGCTCAATGTTGGGATAAATCCAGAAATCCTAGCGTTGGGCATTCAAGAAGCAGCCTATTATCTTGAAGGTGGCATTCGTACATTTGTAGATTTCGCCAGTAAGATGGTGGAAGCTTTTTGGTGATGATGTTCGTCCCTATGTTAAAGCCTCTCTACGAAATGAGTGCGTGATATGCCCGAACTTGCTGAGTTGGGCATTGATAGGAAATGACCCCTTACGATGAGGTGCGAGAATTCGATGTGGGCAACTTTGACAGAGAAACAAATGTAGAAGATGAGTCCAAAGGGACAACAGAATCAAATGTAGTCCTTAATGATGAGTCACCAAAGGAAAAGGAAAAACAACCAAGAAGAAACAACAGCTGAAACCAATTCAGAAAACAAAAGAAAATGAGGAGCAATCCAACTTGTTCAGTCAGAGCAACTTAGGCGAGGAGAAGCAAGAGCCCTAAGTCTTTCTTTGGAAGTAGGCCAAAAGGTGAAATATCGCACTCATCGGGCAAGTTAGTTATCTGCTGAAGTGAAGGCTCTCAACAGAGATGGCAGTGTTCATTTGTTGGTCAGAAGTGCCGAATGGCGCTATTCCCACTATGAACGTGGCGAATGCATCGATGTCAGATATTGTTATTGATGAACCAACTCCACAAAAAGAAAAAAAGAAAAACAACCCCTAAAACCAATAAAAAGAATGGACAACGAAACAAGAAGACGCATGGAAGCGTGGAACAGAAACACGGGAAGACACTCGACCAGCTGAACGAGGAGGAGTGGATAGAAGCGATTCAGGAGGATAATGTCCTGATGGAAGTGGAAGCACGCGAGTATCTAGCGTACCTAGAGAGAATGGACAGCGAGCACCACTGATGTAAAGCCGGAATCGTCTGAAAAAGAAACGGAGAACGACAAGAAAGAAGGCAAGAAAGCAAGAATCTCAACTCTAGAAGTTTCCATCAGACAGTGGCGGGAAGCCGAATCGCTTGCAGACGAAAAACAACACGCCTGCAAAGCGTTATCGCGCTAATATCGCAGCTATAAAGCTCATTCACCAACTCGAAGAAGAAGGTCGCCTTGAATGCTACCCCCGAAGAACAGAAGGTTTTAGCTTCTATTCTTCTGTGGGGTGGACTTGGTGTACTTTGGTAGCAGTGCGCAGTCAAAGGTGGACGAACTGAGAGAGGTTTTTGACAGATGAAGAATTTGAAGATGCGGTATCTTCTGTCCTCTGGTTACTTTTGCATCCCTCCACTATCGTTGAGGGTATGTGGGATGTGTTGAGGCATCTAGGTTTCAAAGGTGGTCGCGTATTTGAAGGCAGTGCAGGTGTGGGAGGTATGCTGACGCTGATGCCTTCTGACATGCTGAAAAACTCAAGTATTCGGGCAGTCGAAAAGGATAGCTTGACGGCAAAAATACTTAAGGCTCTGCATCCAGATGCAGATGTTTTTCTGGCGGAATTGAGGACGTAAACGCTGCTCTTCTTCTGTAGATGTGGCAATTACTAATGTGCCTTTTGTATCTGGTGTCTCGCCCAGTAGATAAAAAGGAATACAGATATTACTCGTCTGAATTTAGACCTTCACGATTTTGCCATCGCGAAGAATGTTCGTTTGCTTGCTCCTGGTGGTATTGGCATCTTTTATGACGACTTCTGTCACTAGATAAAGGTCAAAAATTGAAGGAGTGGCTTAACACTAATGGAGAAGCAGACGTGTTGGGTGCATTCCGCTTCAATAATGAAACGTTTGCAGGCGCGCCAGTAACGACAGACGTAATTGTCATCCGTAAGAGAGACAAAGGAGTGGTGTCCCTCATGCTGTTCGTGTTCCTAGACACACTCACGTTGAAAGAGTTGTCAGCTATATAGACGAGAAAACACGAGAGGAGAAACCGCTCCAAGTAAGCTACAACAATTATTTCCATGAACACCCAGAGTTTATGGAGGTCGGATGTTTGCTGGTGCTGAAAAAGGGTGACACGTTCCGTCCTTCTTCATCGGCTTGTATCCCGACCCTAGCATCGACCAGAAATCACAATGGGAAAAATGGGTTGGTACATTTGAATCAATGGACAAACCCTAGAATCTATTGTTCCTTCTGAAGAAGAAGACTTGAGGAATCCTCTCTCCCAGTAGGCACATTGACTGTGAATAGTCAAGGGCAGCTTGGAGTGGTGGATAATTTCTCTAAGATTCGCCCGATAGAAGATGATGGGAAAAAGGTTAAGTCGAAATATACGAAAGCAGAGCTTTTTAGAGGACTATAACCGCGTAAAGAAGCTGTAAGGGCTGTTTTAGACTATCAATTGAACAACTGGAAGATGATGGCCTTAAACCAGTATTGAAGGAGCTGAACAAAGCTTATGACGATTTTGTCACTGAGCATGGAGTGTTCCATAATAATCAAGCAATTCGCATACTTAAAAATGACGCAGATTATCAAGGGATTGCTGCTTTTGGAACGCGTGAAAGAACATCGCAACGAAAAACACGCAAGATAGAAGCGCAGGTATCTAAGAGCGACTTTTTCGCTCAACGAACTCTGGGAGGATTAGAAGAACTTAAGGCTAGCACTATTGAAGATGGGCTGCGATTGAGTATGAGCAAGAAGAACCGCATCGATTCTGAGTTTATTGCAGGGCTACTCAATCGTGAAGTTTCTGACGTAGAGAAAGAATTGCTAGATAAAGAGTTGGTTTATCGAACCAACCACGGGATTGTTAGAGGATAAGGCTTCCTATTTGAGTGGTAATGTTCGTGAAAACCATCGGTTGCAGGAAGCTCAGAATACAGATGGTCAATACGCGAAGAATATTAACGCACTTACGAGTGTGCTTCCTCCCACTATTCCTAGCCATCTTATTTTCAACCCCATTGGGTGGCACTTGGTTCTTCCCGATTACCTCGTAACTTCTGGCGGAGAAGTATGGCCTCGTGTCATCTTTTTATCGCGCTGGTAGTCAATGGTACATGGATGGGATTGTTAGTCACCCACATGCAATGGGTGGGAGTTAGAAGCGACTTGTTAAGAAAAGAGGAACTCACGCACAAAAATACCATTGACGGTAGAAGAGTTGACACTTGCGGCTATGAACAACGTAGCTCCTAAGGCCCAGCTAACTATCAGCAAGACAGACTATAATATGCCAAGTGGAAAAACGACGATTAAAAATTTCCGATGAAGAGGCATCTCGAGCAATCATAGCTCGTATGGCTGACTTGAAAGATGAGTTTCAAAGCTGGATGTCTAAGAAGATGCAAGAAGACCCCAAGGCAGCCGCAGAATTGGAGAAGTCGTATAACGAACGTTTTAATAGTCACGCACCTTATCGTGCAGATAACAGTCTTATTCCTGGAACATTTTGAAGGTTCAAATCCTGCGATAACACCCGCTCACTCAAGCAGCAGCGGCTGTCGCGCGCTGTAAATTCGCCAACGCTCTTAGCGCATGAGGTTGGCACAGGTAAAACTTTCACGATGATTACGGCAGCCGCTGAAATGAAGCGATTGGGAACAGCGAACAAGCCGATGATAGTGGTGCAGAATGCAACACTCAATCAATTTGCATCGGAAGCGAAAAAGCTGTATCCAGCAGCAAAGCTATTGGTTTATGATGCAAAATCGCGACAAGGGAGCTGATGGTCGAAGGCTTTTTATGCGCGAATCAAATATGGAGACTGGGACATGATTGTCGTCCCTCAAAAGTATGCTAGACTTAATCCCAGACGACCCACAACAAAAAGATGCTTATCTCAACCAAGCTGTTGATGATATGCTAGCCCTCGCAGAACAGACGGAAGATCGCAATGTTAAAACGCGAGATAGAAAAACAGATTGAATCTCTCCTTAGAAGACAAAGCGCTCAAGTTCGGGTAATGGGAAGAACAATTCTCAGCGCCTTTGAAAGACCAAGAAGTGGCAAAGGAGAAAGCGGAAGACAAGGCGGAAAGACGTATGATGCGTCACACAGACGAGGTAGCGCACTTTGAGAAGTCGGGTGTAGATGCTTTGATTGTGGACGAAGCTCACGAATACAAGCATCTTGGCTTTTGCAACGACGATGACGCGCGTAAAAAGGTATAGACCCCAGCGCATCAAAGAAGGCTGTTTCTCTCTATTTGAAGACGAGGCATATTTTAGAAAACAACGGTTGGAAGAACGTGGTGTTTTGCTACTGGTACCCCGTAAGTACACCGCTGCTGAAGTGTGGACGTTTATGCGCTACCTTGTTCAACCAGAGACATTAAAGCAACTTCAACTCTATTACTTTGACGACTTCGTGCATAACTTTGGTAAGATAGAACAACGCTTAGAGTTTAGCACAAATGGTCAATTTAAGGAGCAAACGCGTTTCGCAGGATACCAAGGGCTTCCTGAATTGGCGCGTGCTTGGGCGAGCATTGCAGATACTGTATTGGCGAAAGACACAGATATTAAGCGTCCCAAACGTGATAATGAGCAAGGAGAAGATGCAGACCAAGATATATTCCTTTGAGCAAACACCTTCATTGGTGAGAATTATGAAAGCCGTAAAAGCGAAGCTAGAGGAGTTCGAAAATGTCTGGTGCTGAAAAGAAGAAAAACAGTCACATCCCCTTTACGATGTTTGGTCTTGCTTCTGCTGCTGCAATTGACACACGCTTAGTGAGTTCAAATGCTATTGACGAACCAGGAAGTAAAACCAATGCAGCTGTGGAGCGCACGCTTCAGTCTCTTGAAGATACGAAAAAAGAACGAGGCACAGTCGCTATCTTCGCTGATAAGTTCCGTAGGTTTGACACGACAGAGGATGGAAAACGTGTTGTAGGCTTTAATCTATTCGAAGATATTCGCGAAAAAGCTTATTGCGCGCGGGTGTACCAGCAGAACAGATTGTCGTGATGCAAGATGGAATGACAGATAAAGCTAAGGCCGACATTTTTGCAAAGGTAAACGCAGGTGAAATTCGTGTGATAATGGGTAGCACTCAACGCTTGGGTGTGGGGGTAAATATACAAGAACGCCTCAACCTTCTTATTCACATGGATGCTCCAGCGCGTCCGATGGACTCATACGCAGCGCAATGGACGAATTTTGCGCCAAGGTAACTTATACGAAGAATGGGGTAAACCAGCACATCGTTGTTCGTTTTGGTGTAAAAGATAGTCTAGACGTTTCGGCTTATCAAAGATTACAGACAAAGGAAGGCTTTATTCGTCCCATTATGGAGTCGCAGCGCACGATGGATAATGCGACGACCCAACGTAGTGTCGAGGAGGATGAAGGAGGGTTCGACAACCCCGTGGCACAGCTATCTGGTAGTCAGTACGCATTGTTGCTCCAGAAGGCGAAGCGCGAGGTTCGCAAATATGAAGCCTACGAAGCGCAGTGGAAGCAAGACCAGACTTTTATCCTCAGCAATTGCGCAAAACGCAGGCTTTGGCAAAGAACGCTCAAATTGCATTGTCGTCTGCAGAAGCTAGATTGAAATGTTGAGGAGCATTGTACCACAGGGTAAAGTGCAGGATGTAGCCTTGCATCTAAAAAGATGGTAGTATTGCGCACAACGAAGATGCACAAAACTGGCAAATTCAGCAATCAATGCTATAGCCAAAGAGATAAGAGCAGAGCAAACTTCGAAACGAAAAGGCTTTTGTCTTTTATCTTTCACCCTCGACAACGTCAAGGTAGAGATAAGGGCGTCCCTTATGGGCATTCAAAAGTTTGATGAAAAACAAAGACTATTAGCACGTCTGTTTCAACAAGCCTTCAATGGAGTAGTGAGGATTTAGGGGTTAAGGATGAACTCCTTGCTTTGTCCATCGCCTTGGCGATACCTTGAATTACATCACTGAGAGTGTGATTAGTGGCGCAGAAGCTGAGGAACAAATTGAGCGTGCTAAGAGGCAGCTTGAGCGATTGGAGAAAGAAAATGCTCTCCATGAACGTCAAGGTGTGCCGTTTACATGCATGACGATTTGAAAAGGGCTAGAGGGTTGGCTACCGACTTTGAGCAGAAGATGCACAGAGGAGCTGAAAGAACAAGAAGCTCGCTATGCTGAACGAATGAACAAGAATGGTGATTTTGTCGTAGATGATTTAGAGGTGGACGAAAATGATCATGTCTCAAATAGCAGAGCAAGAAGCCGAGGAGCAAGAAGAAGGGAAAGGCGCGCGAACAACGTACCCGCTAATGAAAAACGCTTTGGACGGTGTATCTCCAGAGCAGATAGAATTGCGAGATGGTCTTGTTGATATTATGCGCGATGCTGGCATGGACGTGAGCGTGAGCGATGCTGAAGGGCAACGTGTTAGACTTAGCAAGGGGCGCAACGATAGAAGCTGATGCGGGTGAGAGAAGCGAGGAGATAGAGCGTGCTAATGCGGTGTTTAATGATGAGCTAGATGCTTTCTCGAAGATAATGCTAATCGCATAATATTTAGCCTTGGGCGTCCCTCTGAAGTGTTACGTGCTGCTGGAGTGCCGATATGCCAATGAAGCTTTTATGGCAGTAAGCTCCTTTAAGAAAAATCAAGAAGCACGGCTTTGATAAGTAGTCTTTGCGGCGATTTGCCACGTGCCGTGGCAAACCCTATTGCTGTGTTCAACAATCATGAACAAGAGGGCAATCGCGCCATCCTTACAGAATTGCATACTGAGCAAGGGAATGTGCTTGTGGCGATTGGACCTTGGCAAAGGTGCTGACGTGGGACTTTAATGTTGTGAGTAGTGTGTTTGGTAAGGGAAATGGCGTGTCGAATGGATAAACAAGAGACAACTCACGTATGTAGACGAAGAAAAGCTCTTAATTATCTGCACTTAGCCGCACCAATCGCGGCAGCCTCAGACAATCAAAAAGCTTTCGTGCTGCAAATATAATAAAATGGTTTTAAGAACCCCAAACTTTCTGGAGAGAATTTGCGCCAACACGTAAAAATTCTATTACGGAAGAGATGCAGTCCATCAAAACTAAAGCTCAGTCCGATGGCACGTTTATGCTTTGCGCCCAATGGTGAACCAACAAACCTGACGGAGCGTCAGTGGTCTGCAGTGCGCACTCGAAGCTTTCAAAAGAGTGGTTTGAGATTGGGAAAATGACCCGAGAATGCTTCTAAGGTTGTGGATGCAAATGGAGAGCCACGAGTGGTGTATCATCAGACAGTGAACAGTTTTACAAAGTTTGACTTGTCTATGTCGAGAATGCAGAGGACGTACAAGGCTTCTTCTTCCTTTCGAGCGGAACAGAGGATTGGTCTGCGATGGGCGATGAAAAAGATGGCTGTCTTTTTGAATCTGCGAAACCCAGTGGATAAAGCATTGTCGACCAATCTAAAAACTGATGCAGGTTGTTGCAAGGAAAAACCTCTTAAAGGCAGGTAATGATGGAGTTTTTCTTTTTCGATGAAGACGAAAGTGAAGAAATTGAGTACTTAGTTCTTTCTCCTTCTCAAATCAAGAGTGCTACGGACAATGGGGTGCTTTTGATAAAGAAAATGATGATATACGTTTCTTTATCGTGGTCAGCATGGAGAGGTGCGTGGTTTTGCAGTTGGCGGTCGCATTTATCTTGGACCCAAAGATGGCGAGTGACGAAACGGCAATCCACGAATATACGCACTTGTGGGCAGATGTCTTGCTGCAGAGTAATCCTGCTGAGTGGAAGAATGTGAAAGATTTGTTTCTGTGGCACTCCAATTTGGGAGGAAACGAAAACACCTATATCCTGAATTGGCAGATGATGAAGACGCATTGGCAGATGAAGTGTTGGCACAATTCTCTGGTAAACAGGGTGCGAAACGTTTGGCAGAAGCGAGAGAAAAGGCGATGTCTGAAGCAGACGGTGTGTTTGACAAAGCTAAGGTGGCGAGTGTGTTTGACAATGTTCGCCAAGCTCTGAAAACGCTTTTTGAAGGGTGTCGCAGACTTTTTGGGCTTGCACTTCACTAGTGCTGAAGAAGCAGACAGTGCTTTCGACTTGCTCACTGGGATTAATCCGAATGACGTAATTGCAAATACAAAAGATTCTATCCGCGAACAACGCATCGACAAAGATACGCGTGAGGAAATGCAAAGGTCGGTGGATGAACTCCGGAGTAGAAGTGCGCGAAGGTTATGAAAGGCGGTGAAAAACTGGAAGTACAAGATTAAGCGAGCAATGGCAAGATAGTATGCTTGCGCTTAAAACCCTCCAAGATGAACTAGAAAAGAAGGCGCAAAAATCGAAGAGTGGGAGAATGCCTATTGGGCAGAGGAACCGAATGTTTCGAGTATGAACGAAGAGGAAATGAAAGCTTATACTCGTGACTACTTCAAACCTATTGTAGCGGCACAAATAGCAGCATCAAAGGCTTTGCCACAAGAACTGACAGACAAGCTCAATGCGATGGATGCTCATTTGCGCGGAGTTAGACAAAATGAATGCAAAAGGAGAAGCAGCGCAATGCGGTGGACAACTATCTCATGCTCAAACATGGACTTTGAACGAAACCGCGTGCTTGCCATGCGTGACGCGATTGATGCTCAATGGGAGAAACCCTGAGTGAAGCAAGTAGCGTGTGGAGCTTTCCACAACGAAGACGCAGGAAACAGAGAAAAACCGCCGATTGTTGCAGGAAGGCAAACGCAGCTTTGAAGAATTCTTGCAAGTGGATGATGCTATCGCGCACTATGCAGGTGAGGAGTATTTGAAGAATAGAGAGAAAGACTACCTGGCTTGACGTCTATGACCACCGAAGAGTTGACCGAACTCAAGGATGTATGCAGCCTTGCAATTGGTGAAAGCAGCTGAGGATGCGGCAGGTGATGAGTTGTCTGCGTTGGGGATAAGGTGAATAAAGCCACCGTGAAAGTGTGGAGAAACTCTATAAGAGTGGACTTTGACACCCTGCGGCGGCATTCGCAGATGACGACAATGTTTCAGTGGTATGTGCCTTTGCGTGGCTTTGCCGAGGAAACGAGCGATGAGGTTTACGACTATGTAGATCAGCGCAGTGGAAACGGCATGGGGGCTGTGCTGAAAGAGCGCTGATGGTCGTAAGAGCAAAGCCGACAGTCCCTATTGCTCATATAGGCAGTATGGCAGAGCGGAGCGTTGTGCAGGGCAATCGCAACTTGATGAAGCAGCATTTTTATCGCATGGTGATGGCTCACCCCAACGATTTGGTTTTCAATGGGAGAAATCTATTTGCACCACAACGAGGTGACCGATGAGTGGGAGATGATGACACCACGCATTCTCCCAATGCTACTCCCGAACAGATTGCCGAGGAAACACGCGCCTTTGAAGAGCGTATGCAGGAGCTTGTACAGCAAGAACCAGACAACTATCTCCGTTTGAGAGAACATCCGATGTGCCTTATCGCGTGTGGGAGCAACTTGGCGAGCATCAAGTGTTGGTGAAAGTGCTTGGTCGTGACAAATTGCTCATAGTGAATGGCGACCCACGTGTGGCGCAAGCCGTGAATGGACGCTTTAATCCCGATGCTATCCCAATGATTTCTTGAAGCGACTCACGCAACCTCAACAACTTCCTTGCGCAAATGGCTACCCAACGAAATCCCGAGTTCATCTTCCGCAACTTGATTCGCGACCGCTTCTATGCTATGGAAGCTGCACGAGTGAAGGATGGGGCGACTGACCCTCAATATGTGGGTCGTTTGCAGAAGAATTGATTTCGGCAGTAGGGCAAGTCGTAGGTTTGACGGCACGCTACAACAGTGGAACTCTCGCACAAACGATGCTCAAGACCGAATGTTCTACGAATTTATGATGAACGGTGGAGCAACTGGTGTGACGCGATTGTTGAACCCGAGGAGTATAAAGGTGAGATTGCCGACATTGCGAAAGAGATGCAGCGTGGCGAGTTTCCACCCTGCAAAGGTGGCAAAACTTGTGACGAAATATGTAGACCTCTTTTGGTTCTGTCAGTGAAGCTATCACGCGCTTTGCCACTTATCGCACTAGCCGAGAATTGGGACGCAGCGTGGCACGCTCTGTGTGGGACGCGAAGGAAAATTACCACAAACTTCAACAAGAAGGGGGCGGGCAGCAAGGCTATTCTGCAAGGACGATGGACGATGGTTGAGAATGTCGGGCGAAACGGCATCGTTCTTTAAGAACTTCGTCATCTTCACCAATGCCAACGTTCAGGGTTTTTCCACAACCAGTGGCAGCTTGCCAGAACAATCCGAAGCGTTTCATTGCTCGCTTCTGTGGTTAAGTGGGTGGCTTTGGGCTTCGCAATGCCGCTTATCAACAACTTGCTTGCCGGTCTCTTGGGTGGCGACGACGATCACTATCAAGACCTTTTCCAGAAACGGCACGCAGAAACAGCCTCTGTCTCTTTGTGCCTAAGGTGGGTTGGGTGAAAATCCCCTCGGTTTTGGTTTGCGCAGTGCTTATGCCATAGGCGGTTTGCTGAGCGAGCAGCTCTTCATCCTAGCGGAGACTACACGTCGATGACGAGAAGTCTCTTTGACATCGCTTTGGACTTGATGCCACTTAGCATGGGGTCGAGCGAGCAAGACTGGTGGTTGAACGTTGTGCCTAGTTCTCTGCGTCCCCTTGCGGAAAAACATCGCCAACAAAGACTGGACAGGACGTCCCATTGTCAATGAATATACTAACGAGAATTGGCCTGAATATAGACGCGCCAACAATCCGACACGCTTTCCAGTGTCGGTCTATAAGCGAGAAGTTGAGCGACTGGACGGGGGCGATGAATACACCCCAGGATTTGTCAATCTCAATCCGAGCCAGTTTGAACACATCGCGCTCGGACTCTTGAGCGGTGTCGGCACGCTGGTGGGGGCAACACCTACGAAACGACCGCCAACTTGGCACAAGGCGAAGAACTCGACACGCGCCACATCCCCTTCCTCAAAGATTTCTACAGCACGAGCGGTGGTGCCACGCACACCTCCGCTGTGAAGCGCGACTTCTATGCCCTCAAAGACGAGTATGAGAAGACCAAGGTGCGCGTGCTGGGCTATGAGAGAGAGGAAGCGACGGCAAGAACGACCCAGAGAGCGTGGCACGAAGAGTGGATTTCACCAAAACAGCGCGGAATATAAACGCTATGAGGTGATGGATGAAGCCGTGAGCGAGGTGAACAGCCTGCGCAAAGACCTCAAAGAAGCCACAACCCCCGAAGAGGTGAAGGCGCTGGAAGCCGAAAATGCAACAAGTGATGGAAGATGCCATCAACGACGTGGCGCGCCATCAAATAACTAGTGATGAGTGGAGAGGAGTACCACCGTCCCCTCTCCGCTACTCACCTCAATCAGACCAACAACTATGACCAGAACCCAAGAAACGGAAGAATATGGTGGTCGCACCCATGGCAGACTCCCAACAAGGTGACGGCCGACATGAGGGGCAACCATCAAGTCGTTGCTCGATGAATATAGCGGCAGCGGCATGATGAGCAGCGACTTTGGCCGACTCGAACCTAAAGAGCGTTTGGCCGTGCTGAAAAAGCTGATGCAATATGCCATTCCCAAACTGCAGGGCCACCACGCTCCGAGGTGAGCGCGAGGGTGCCACCAAAACCATTGAAGACACGCTGGTCGAACTCTCTCGTTTGTCTGATGTGTGACTATTTAAGGTGTCCACTAGCCGCAGAGTGCTATCTTTGTGCCGAAGATGTGGGTGCACACGTTTGAACGTTAATGAATAGGGTTTTGCTTCGCTCCGTCGACGGATGAGTAGTGGGGCGAAGTTTTTGTTGTCTCCCAGAGGGGCGTGCTTGGTGGTGTCTATTTATGGGTGTTGCGCGGTGTGTCAGTGCTATATTCGCGCAAAACAACACAGATACGCAGCTCCAAACAAAATAGAGATGGGAGACAATAAAACAGAAACGAAAAAGCAAGCGCGAAGCTTTTTGTCGCGCATGAAGGAGAAGCACCCGATGTGGACTTCGACGATGAAGACGCGCGCTACGGGTCAGTTTACCGACGACCTCGATGCGCCTCGAAGCGGAAAAACGGCGCGATGCGTGACCGCGAGGGCAAGCTCACCACTATGTTCAATTCTCACCCTCAGGCAGCAGCCATGATGGTAGACTGGATGGACGGTGGCGACCCAGTGGTAACCTTGGTGAAGCGTTTCACCCCGAGCTTTCAGAAGCCTTGCAAGACCCTGAGAAGCAAGAACAGCTAGCAGCCGCGCAAAAAGGATTATTTAGAGCGTGTGGCAAAGGAGAAAGAGCTAGAAGCGCAATATCAAGAAAACCTTTCGGCATCCCTCACAGAACTTGACAAAGTGCAGGAAGAACTTGGACTAACGGATGAAAAAGCGGATGAAGCCCTCAAGTTAATCATCAAGATTGCCAACGATGCTATTATGGGCATTTTCACTCGTGAGAGTTTAGAAATGGTGTTGAAGGCTATTGACTACGACACAGACGTGGCAGCGGCTGATTACGAAGGGAGGTGCGTGGAAAGAATACCAAAAATCACAGAGAAACTCAGACAGAAAGAAGCAGGAGACGGAGTTCCTGTACTGGGTGGAAAGAGTGGTGGTGCGCTTAAGACGCAGCCCGTAGACGACATCTTTAGTCAAGCAGCGATGGCTCGATAGTTTGGGATTTGTTTAATTGAAAATATATAGAGAATGGCAGACAACATTAGCGTCAATGTAACAGAAAAGACATTGACAACTCAACCTGGTTCAGCAGGCTGAACACTCAAGTCCCTGGACAAGCGGCAACAGTCAGTGGTGCAGCGGAAGCCACTGGCGGAATTGGCGCAGGTCATTTTGTCGAACGTGACATTGACCAAAAACCTATTTACTTTCAAGCAGCTACACTTAGAGCGATTTGTCTATTAAGGCTAAGAACGTGCCAGTTACTTCGCGAGGTAGAACATTATGATTGATGACCAGCGCGCATTCGTCACTGTAAAAACAGAACTAGCAGAAAGTGCTGCGTTCCAAACGACAATCCCCCTAGAAGCTAAAAGATGCAAACTTTTGCACGTCCATACCCACGCTCCCTAGTGTCAGGTGTTGCAGGTTACGCTCCAGATGGTAAAACTCAAACGCCTGGGCATCCTTTGATGCTTCTTGTTACTGGAATTTCAGACAGAAACAGGTAATCCTATTGTTCGAGCTATGAATGGTAAAAGACTAATCCTAGTGATGAGTTTGGGAAAATTCCTACTATTCCTGCTGGTACAAAGATTTACCTTTTGGGCAATGCGCTTTATGAAACTCAGAAGGAAGTAGAACCCGACCTTTCACTGCCACAGCCAAGTGTTGTTTATTTGCAAAAGCGCTGTCAACAATGTTATCTCAGACTACTTTTGAGTCTCAGAAAAAGCGCACTCCTACTCAAAGGCACAAGTAGCAGAGCAAGCTATTACAAATTTCAAACGAAAAGGCAATCGTACGCTATTGGGCAGGGGCGTGCTGGTAAAATCAAAGTGGACACTAAGAAAGTTGGTATGCAGTATCTGTATACAACAGAGGGAAATTCGTTGGCAGTTTAAGCGTGAATTGCGCCACGTAGGCAAGTGGGTTATCGAGGAACTTATTGCTCTGCAAAAATGTTCTATACTGGTAATGATAAGCCTTCTTCCTTGTATTGCACTATTGGGTAAGAACCTATTGGAAAGTTTGCAGTGTATTGACTACTCCAAGCATCCCGAGGTGAAAATCGATACCAAACAGAAAACAAAATAGGTTGGTCGGTTGTGTCCAGTGAAGACAGTGTTTGGTGATATTGATTTGCTTTTGATGAGCCAGCTTTGGATGAACTTGGTTGGGCAAATAGCGGTGCATTGATGAGCCCTAGACCACTTGGTGCGCTATGTACGTTCTAGCGAAAAGACCTTTAATGATGACATTGAGGGAGAAGAAGCAAAAGCGTAGTGGCGTTATCGTGATGCTGTAGCGTTGAAGGGTAACTGTCATATTTGGATTGACGGTGAAGGAACCACAGCACCGATGGATGGTATTCAGAATATCGGAATTTGGAAAGAAAGCACTGCTCAACAGGAAAGGATTTGGTTGTGGACGTATCTACTATCTCCAACAAGCGGTGGCTAGCATTAGTGCTAATTCTGCTGAAGGTCAAATGTGGCAATGGGATGGTACTACTTGAAAGAAGTGAAGGGCGACTTCCAAGGCTAGCCTACCCTTTCTTTGCAGAGACATAAAAATTGGTGGCCGCGAGTTTGTGACAGAAAGAATCTAAACTCGCGGCCTTCTATGAAGACTAATATATGAAAGTATTAAAAAGTATATGGTCGCTCCCAGGGTCTTCAAGAATGGACGATAGTAGTTTGAATGCATTCACGCCTGCATTTGCATTTTGAACACGGCTCGCAATGCGTTTTGGCGCAAGCCCAGCGGAATATCGCACCGAAAAATAAGTTTTTCAGACGATCATTGAGCAGTCGAACTATTTCAAGGAGGGGCGCATTGTGCTTCTCGATGAGGTGGTGCTGTGAGGAGAGGAGGACGACAACGCTGTGTCTCCTGTTGCCGAAAGTGAAGAGCTAGGACCGGAACCTCGGAGAAGAAGCTCAGTGCGAGTTGGCTAATGAGGAAGGTGTTCGCCTCTGTGGACGATGCACGAGAATACGCTGTTGAAAAAGCTGGGTGTTTCGGCAACTTCTGTAATATGCTCGCGCGGCATTGGAAAAACGCTTGCTGACGCAGGTGGTGTTTGACATTCAGTAAAAAGAATAGAGTGCAGTTGAGCTTAAAAACGCTTGTCCGCGATGTGCGCGTGGCGATGGATGAAAACGTGACTGACGATGGTCTGCAGCTTCTGCGAGAGGTGAACACGCTGACGCTCGACGAGCTGATTAGCCACCCAGCGGAGACGGCTGCACAGTTGGTGCTGTCGCGAGGCTAATGTTGAGCTTCTGGAAGGGGGCAAAGTCGTTTTGGGTGCTGCTGTGTCGCTGTTAGGGTCGTGGCATTGCAGGGTGCAGTTGCCTGCAGACTTCTTGCGCTTTCTCATTTCCGTATGTCGGATTGGGACTATGGTGTGACAGACTACATTGTGCCAGAAGACCCGCCGATATGCTGTGCAGTTTGGCCGATGGGCAGGACTTGAGGGCGCAGTCCGCACCGTCCGGTTGTGGCGCCTGTGCCCTAGCGATGGGGGATGAGCCTAGAGTTTTTCTCTTCGAGTGGCAGCGTGGCGGAAACTCGATATGTGGCGAAACCCTAGACTGCAGGGGTGCTGGCGACGACTGCGTGATGGATTTCTTGATGCTGAAAGATGCCTTGGTGAACGAAGCAGCTGCGCTGGCTTGTCAGAAGTTGGGGGCGGTGAACGAGGCGTCTATGCTCAATGCCACGGCAGCGGCCTTGATGAGAGGGGCTTCGCAGTTGAAGATGTCGCAACCTCCGTTGGTGCCGTTGGCTGGTGCTGAGCAGATTAACGTGGCCGAAGGAGGGGCTTAGCTGCGTGGAGGAAGTTTGCGCAGTGGGAGGGAATGTAAGTGTCTCAGACGCTAGAAAGACGTTCCCGAGCGAAGTGGGGGCGATGGTGATACGTGGCAACCCTCACGGTGTTTGGAGCGGTGGGAGCTGCGCAGGTGCATCGGTGAACACTGATGCCTACGGAAGACCTATTGTTTCGATAGTCGACCGAGGGGCTTGGCAGAAAGATGCGCCGTATTACCACGCAGCAATGAACCCCGATAGTGGTGTGCTGGAAACATCGGACGTGTGGCACTATGGTTTGTCGGTGGCGGTGTGTGAAGACGAGGACGCGCGAACTGAGCCGAAGTGGAACTCTCCAGACTGGCTGATGATTGAGGGAGATGCGCGCTTGGAGGTGGGATTTGAGGAGAAGGAACAACTTTACAATCTAGATGACTTCGAAGCACGGCTCACGCTCTACTGTGCGGCTCTATGGCAGAAACATTGTCGATGAGTTGCCAACGGAAGCCATCGGGTGGTCGCGCTATTCGGAGAGTTCGACCACTGGAAGACGCGAAGCGAGCGACGCAGCTTGGACAGCGCGCAACGAGCATTCGGGAAAGTCGGTGTTGCTGAGGGTGGGCGACTTGGATTTGGAGGATGGACAGATGCCACGGCTGATAAGGTTTACCGCCACGGTGCGAGTGGATGTGGGCAACGAAGAAAAGCCCCAATTAAGAAACGTGAGTTTCCAATACTAGAAGTATGGCTGTACAACATTTTGACATAATAAGAAAGCCCTTTTCCTTCCGTGAGGGAATTGTGGTGACGAGCAGTGTGACCGACCAACAACTCTATGATGGCGCGGTGCATACTCCTGATTACACCCTGCTCCCTTGTGTTGTCTCCCTATGTGAATGTGAGCGACCAAGAGGGCGATGAGCAGTGATGCTTTTGTCGCGCTTGACCAACTTGAAGTGGACGCTGGTAGAGGTGGGCGGACGCAAGCGAGAGATACCCTCGAGTGGCGATGCCGACTTTTTCGTGGGTGGGTGCTGGCGACAAGAATGCTGGTCGGCTCAAGGTGATGCGCAATGCGTTGCCCGAGGGGCTGTGACGCTGGTGTTTGAAGCTGACCACATGGATATGCGCACGAAGGATGCCATCACGTGATGCTGTCGCACGTGGTGCGTTGCCGGAAATGTTGCAGTGGCTCCTCCCACGTTGTTGCTGAGCATTGTTGCGCAGTCTTTCTTCAATCCATTGCGTGATGCTGCTGTGGTGGATGGGAAGGCAGCGCTGGTGTTGAGTGGTCGTGAAACTGCTGCCAGGCGAAGTGGACACACCAGTGGGAGGTGCAGGTGGCTGGCGCAAGAGCTCGAAGATGCGCTCTAGATTTGTGGCTTGGGATGATGCGTCTGTGAAGTCGGGTTTGGTGTCGGTGTTGGGCGATGGCACGCTGAGGTTAGAATCGCTCGAAGGTGAAGAAGGCGGTGACGGTGCGCTGTCAGTAGTCGCAAAGCGTGGTGCAGAGGTGTGGATAGAGGAGATATTTAGTGGTGCGCAGGATTCCATTTTTGAAAGACCCCTATTTTTACATCTGTCCCGATGAATGTGAGCCGTCAACAAGAATACATAAACCCTGTAGGCCATCGTAGAAGATGTTTAGCATCGCGCCCAACCCTGATAGAGTGTTGGCTTTCGACTGGTGGAAGCAGCGCGGCACGATAGATGGGGTGGTGCTTTGGCAGTTGCACCATGATCATAGTTCAAGACCAATGATTTCCACTTCTTTTATAGACCCCGTGCATGGTGGCAACCTTCGTTTGGAGTGGCGTGACAGGAAGCAGAATTATTGTAACGCAAAACAAAGAGAGATGGCATTTTATATCATCAAAAGTTTCAAAGGCAGAAGCCGACAAACGCGGGTTGTGCGATTTGCGCAACACCACGTCTGATGGTGGCTATTTGTTGTGGCAGGAAGACTTGCGAGGGGATTGCCCTCGATGGAGGAGGAGGAACTCCGCAGAGTTGTGGATGCGCTAGGTGGTTTGCCAATCCTCAAGAGGCGCGCGAAGAGCGTGTGGGAGCTAGCAGCCGTGCTTTGCCCAAGGTGAATGTTAGTGTAGATTCTCAGCCTAGTGCATCGACTTCTACGGAAGGACGTTCCGACAGCGTGTCGCACGAAGTGGTTGAAGGTGGAGAGAATACAAGCGAACACAAAAACGAGGAGGGACGATAATGGCTACAGCGAGTGCATCAAGAACAATTAAGGTGATAGATCGCGGTGCGACTTTCACTTGTTTTATCTATTCGCCATCTGGCGATGTGTTTCAAGAGTATGATGGCGATGCTTGCTATCCCAACTTTGAAGCGTCGAATTTGCGTGAGGAGGAAAAACCCAAACTGATGTTGATAGTCACTTTTCTCGTGCGTCCGAGGGAACAATCTCTGTGTCGCGAAACGAAGCGGAGTTTTTCTTCAATGGTCAGAAGATTCAGTTTGGCAGCAACTTTGTGTCTTCAGGTCTTGTAGGGCGCCTAATATGTTGGACAATAGTGTGAGTGGTGCTTTTCAGTTGGTAGAAGAATCCAACGAGCAAGCGTAAACGCGTGGTGGGCTCGCGCATACTCAAGAACTTAGTTCCGCTGAGTGGTCGAGCAAGTGTGACCATCACGATGAAAGCTCGTGTGGTGGTGGGTACGCACGCTGATGTGGTGCAAGCATCTACACAATCCCCATTACCCTTACACTGGCGCTCACATACCGAGTAGTGATAGCTCCTGGCGACTTGGGGAATTATCTGGATTACGTCGAAGGGAGAACGTTGTCGCCTTCGTGCTGTGGTGTATAAGCAAGGCACGGTGAGAAAGATGGTGATTTCTTGTATACCTGGGAACGACTGTCTGCTAATGGTTGGACGACATTCAAGGGCTATATGAAGAGCCAAACAAAAGAGATAGAGGTGCAAGACACGATGTTGAGACACAGGAATGTTTCGATTGTTGGCATAGTAAAGGAACTTGATAGGCAGTGTGGAAACAGTTCTGATGTGAGTGACCCTTATGAAATTGTTTGCAACCCTAATCGAGATGAAACGATTGATATGTCAGACCCTACCAAACAGAAAATAGTTTATTATCCAAAGGTGGTGACACGTGGTAGTACGTCTGCGGTTTCGGGGGCATACCTTCCGCTTTTTGTTGATGGATGGTTCCGGGTAATGCATTGAACAAGGCGGACGATACTATAGCGAACACGGATTTCAGCAAACGCGCAAAAAGTTTTTGAGGTGCTAGCGCACGCTCAACAGTCAGGTGGTGACATGGTGTTGAACATTACAGCAGAAAAAGAGTAGAACTATGGGTGGTGTTTCGACAACTAGAAATATACAGGTATACTGTACTGTAAAGGGTGCGGACGGATTGACCCCGATGCCGAACTGCTAAAAATGCGTGACTTGGACTCAAAGAGCGTGTCGGTGAAGGAGGAAACAAACGAAGGATATGTGTGGAGGACGTCAATAGAAAAGGGGAATCGTAAGACACGAGCCAGATGTAGTAGCCCCACACGCAGGGGCAAAGGTGATTTCTTGCGAATCTTTCAAACGTAGCACGCCTTGGAGAGATAACGTGGAATGTTATGGTTGCATTTACCAAAACTTGCACCTACCGCAGGCGTCACGTACACTTTTTCTGTCTACGTAAAAGGCACGGATGCTGGTTGGCTGATTGCGTGGCCTATCGATGGCACGCACGTCAAAAACCAGCGGAGAGAACCCTAGTAGACGAAGGCAAAAACACGGCCGAGGGTGGAAGCGATACGCGGTGACATTTACACCGCGTGTGAGTGGTGGTACAAACGTCTCATTTGCGCAGTTGGAGTAGAAACCAACATGAAGAAGGCGGAAAAGTTTATTTTGCTTGTCCGAAATTGGAGGAATCATACAGACCCACACCGTGGACGAGAGCGCAAGAGGATTTCAGAGGTGCAGCGATGCGACCCCTAGGAGATTGGGACGCTTTGCCCGATGATTTCCGATTTCAAAGCGAGGAGTTGGTGAAGAGTTTATCGATTTGGTAAGCGTGAAAAAGTGAAGGCGCGCTTTTGTGGTGGAGTTGCAAGCGCAGCCACGCAAAGACGAGCGACACGCGCCCGAAGGTGGACGCGCCTTTTTGGGAATTAGGTCAGAACTGAAATTTGTAGCTACTAACTTGCTTTTTGGCAAAGAAGGCTTTCATTGAGGAACCCAGGGAGTGCGCAACGTGGAAACGCGTAACGCACAAGGGGAAGTCACCTTTCAGAGCCGAAGAGAATGGTGATGTATTTATCGGTGGTAAGGCGACTATCGGAGGATTCAGAAAGAATATTCCCGTGATTATCACCCCGAGAATTACGGACAATATCTAGAAAAAGAGGAAGGAAATGATTTATTCTTTTTCGCCTTTCACGATAGGTGTGTCTCATATTATTTTTCGGTAAAATTCCACGTAACAAGCGGATTTTTATATCAAATACAAACTGATGTAGTAGGTAAGGGTACGTTTAGAGTTGGCACGGAAGCGGAAAAGAGCAGTATTTCAGCTCTTGCGCAGTATTTAGGAACGCAGGTTTATATCGGTAATTATACGAGCGGTGTAGGCTATGATGCAACATGGATTAACATTGAAGGCTGGAATAAATCTGAGAATACAATTAGCACAGAGACGTGTTCAGATTAGATTTCGGCTACAAGAAAACGCAACCTTATGTAGACGAACACGGAAATCCAAGCCAAGAAGGACTGTTTTCATTTGAGACCAACTAAACTAACACTCAATACATAATAATGCAAACCAACACGTGTTTTTCTTTGAGACGTCATCTATTTAACTAAAAACATTCTGATATGCAATACGCATAAAATAACATCAACCGCACTGAAGTGCTAAACGAAGTGAGTGAGCATTCTGCTTATATCGGTGCGAAGACTTCGGATTATGACCGCGCGGCAACTTTGGAGGAAGATAGTGATTTCCTCTAAGTTTCTTGAACAAAGTTGTTTTATCCCTAGCTTATGTATTAAAGCAACAAGTGGAGGGTGGGTTGTGGAGGAGGATTTTTGTAGTTTAACCGTGCGTCTTCCAAGGTCATTCCTAAATGAGAAATTAACAGAACTCGCATAGTGCAAAGGCTTGTTTGGTTAATGATATATTGTCGCGTTGGCTGGTACTTTCGAGGCCTGACGCCCTGCATACATCGCAAGCAGGGGAAGAACTAAGACGTTTGCAAGAGTTGGTGACAGCAGAGAACGCTCACAGAAGAATTGGTTTAGAAACAAATAAAAGTATAAGGTTATGAAAAAGAGATTACGATTTCGGTTTCTTTTCCAGAGGTAGTGTATGATGTTTATAATGACAGCTATCTGACAGGAAAAAGTCAGTTCACGAAAATCGTCCAGATTTGATTGCCGCCATGCAGGCAGATGAGGACGAAGATGATGTTGCCCACATTCAGCGCAGATGTTTTCGTCTGCAGTGGACAAAAATGAAATTGGAGCTTGCTGAGTATTTGTTGATACAGGTGCGGCTTCCAATAACGGGAGTTCTGGATATTAAAGCAACGCATGCGCTGACTTTTGTCTCATGCCATCTAATTTTAATGAGGCGGCTAGAGATGTTATCAGCGATTGTGTTCATCGTTATCTGGTGTTCAGCACTTTGTATGATTGGTTTTTGATTACAAACAAAACAGATGCAAAAGATTATGGCGAATTGGCAATCGGTCCTGCATTTGCAGAGCAGCTATCTCGAAGCGCGTTCGTCCCAAGAAGTCATGACTTGGAGGCGACAGCAGTGTGCTTGCCGCCACATTTGGCGAATGCTAAGCGTTCAATACTTGCATTTCTCATTTGAGAATTTGCTTTACAGTATGGAAAACCCCTGCGTATGTAGAAGCGTGATGTTATGCCACTTTGCCATGGATGGCGAGCCTCATTCGAGCTCCCTGTGATTGACGTGGGGCAAGACGGTACACATAGACCGTGTACGCCGCGTATTAGATTTAGCTTTTGCAGAGGTGGTGGAAGCGTTATTCCCCATGCAAGCCTCAGATGTGATTGAAGGAGAGCATCTTAATGATGACCTGCTAGAGCGAGAGGGTACGATATAGAACTGCAGTGTTCCTTTTGATTCTCGAGGACGACTTTTATCGTTGTTGGAAAAGCTTATTCACGAATTGCTGTATGCAGCGTTTTGTCTGATTGGTTGTCCCGCGACGAATGCGGCAGTTCACGAGAAGTGGAATTGCGTAAACAAAGCGTGCTACTGTCTCATCAGGATAATCTCAGGTGGACGAGTTTAAAAGCGCAGACGTAAACCCAGTGTTTTTAATTCAAAATTTATATAGAGATGTACGAAGAAAGTAGACGTTGCCGATGGTCGTAGCTGAGGTCATTGTAGTGACCCATCTACGGACAAGAGGTAGTGAGATACCACAGCCCAGGGGCGGAACCCAGCGGGCTTTGGGACTCAGTGTTGAAGGGTGGTTTTTGCGTGATGAACTGATGCCCCTAGCGTTGCAAAGAATGGTGACTTAACTCCATTGGCAACCAAGGAAGAGTTGCGAACTGCGACGAGATGGATTGTTGGCTCGCTCAGAAGTGATGGATGGTGATAAGATTAAATCCTCTTGCTTCCAGTTCCCAATGTTACAGCAGCAGATGGCAGTAGCCTTTTTGGGTTCTGATGGGAAGATTAGGCATGACTGATACCCGAAGGCACAGGCGGAGGCGCGGAGGGCGGAAGCGTTGATTTGCAACCCCTAGAAAAACCGCGTGACAGCGTTAGAAGGGAAAGGCAAACATTTTGGGAGAGGACGGCAAAGGAAGGCTGACCTGTGCTCGATAGTTGTAAGAATGAACACTGCGAAGCGCAGCCGTTACCTAGTGATGTGGTGAGAACCGCGACATTGAGGACGTGGTGAGAAAAGTCGGCACTTTTCGACACGGAACACAATATGATTTTGCCTGAACTTATTCCCGAAGCGGAGGTGGCTGTAAGTGGTTGAAGGGCAGACGCCCTCGACAAAACCGAAACAACGGAGGGCGCGATTGTGGGAGATGAAGAGACTGCACGCGCTATCTCTCCACGGATGGTGCAGGCACTGAGGCGCGTGGAATGGAGAAACGCGGTGGAGTGTGCACATGGTGAGAGGTGATACGGGATGGAGAAAGCTGACCAGCGATGCTTGGCTGATGGTAACTTTGTTCTTATCAGACGAAACGGAGCGCAGGTGGATCGTTCAGTTTTACAGTAACGGAGCTTAGGGGACTCTGTGCGTTTTAAAACCGTTGTCTCAGACAATGAGCCGTCATTTGTTTACTTTGGCGAGTATTCCCTGAGGGTTTCCGTGGTTGCCCGTGATTTTCCCTATACTACGATGATACGCTTGTGCAGATAGGCGGTGTTAATTTCAATACTAGTGAGTGGAGGACATGAAATGCGTAGCGCGATTTGCAGCGAATATCAACATGAAGCAATCCCAGGTGTTCGCTCGGCTTGTTCAACTTCCTCAACGGTGGACGCGTGGCCGTCGTCTTTACCAGGAGAGCTTTCTGAAAGCGATTTGTCCCACTACTTAAACGATTTACCAGAGATGAAAGAAACATTTATCCACTTTTGCAGAAGAACACTTGTATCTCTGCTAACGGAATTATAATCTTAATTGCAGGGCTAGCGATTTTTGTCTTTGTTATGGCTGATTTAATTCGTCGGCTGTTTCAAATCTAAGAAGCGCGAGAAAACGAAAGTCTGAAAATGCGTATGGGAACAGGGCAAAAGTTGCTTCTCTATTATTCGATTTACCTTGCACGGTGATGCTTGACCTAGTGGTGTGCATTGTTACCCCTTTTCCCGTTATTCGATGCTTTGCGCGGTGCCGTTGGCAAATCATTGATGGACGGTATGGCAGAGGGCAGCGCGAAGAAGGCAGAGATAGCGTGAGCAAAAGACAGGCGCGCGGTAATAGAGAACCCCAGCGACATAAGCAGAGGAATAGCCGTGGCAGTGCTTTAAAGAAATCGAGCGTCAACCCAGCAACGACACCCCCACCGCCAACGACTGAAGCGACATTGTGAAACTAGTTACCGACCCATGAGAAAGTCTAACGAAGACCAAGCAGCCCCGAAGCGGACAACGCAACGGTGTAACCACAGACGAAGCGCGCGCCCCGAGGGTGAAGACCCATCAGCGTGCGCGTGTCAAACATTCAACCACTACCAAAAGATAACAAAGAAAATGAACATCTATATCAGACGAAACGCAAAACGCGAAACCTATACGATTGGCGCGCGCTTTGAAATTGCAGGCAAAAAGTTTGCGACACGCTCGAAGACACCGACCGCAATCTCACCGACCGACAACCCGAACACGTGATTACAAAGCTCAAAGTGGCAGGACAACGGCAATCCTTTACGGGTACGCGCACCGCGTGGATATGGACAGCGTAAGCCCTCGGCCTTTGCCGCACGCTACACGTAATATCAGCAAGTTTCGCGGGTGGCAACCGCGCGCTCGTGGGTGTGGAAGGGTTTCAAGCGCTTATCCACGCAGGAACACCGCGCAGGACACGCATCGGTTGCATCCTAGTAGGGGAAAATAAGCAGTAGATTGGAACTGTCTCCTGAAATAGTCGCGCTACCTTTGAAAAAGCTCTGACAAGATGATGCACGGCGTAAAAAGAAGAGGAGATAACGGTGACGATCGTGTAACATAAAACAACAAGACAATGAAAAATATGGATTTATCAGTCAGCCAATGCGCGGACTCACCAGCGAACAAATTACGGCAGCAGTGAAAAGGCCGTGAAGTATCTCACTGAACACGGCTACGAAGTGCTTGGTAAAACGTACTTTGCAGATGAGTTTGAGAAGTCAGATGCTCCTAACAAAGCCACCGTCTCACTCTAGAGAGAGTATCAAGTATCTTTGACGAAAAGCGAGCATTGCTATTTTATCAGTACGGGCGTGGGAGGATGCACGCGGTTGCCGTGTAGAATGGCAAGCTGCAAAGAGTATTGGCGGAAGTTGTATATGAAAAGAGACGTGTAGGTAGAAGAAAAGAACGCCTACCGCGTTCCTCCCAATTGGAATTACTTTATTCATCCACGTACATAGGGAAAGCTCTTACTTCGGGAGTAGACCTTTGACCATTCTTCGAGATGGGGTATTTGCGGAAAATAAGTTTCTTTCCAGCTGGCCCGTGACTCCCCGACTCTCGTCGAGCAACACCTCCTTTCTTTTGCCACATCTAACATTAGATATAGCTCCACGTCTTCCACACCAAAGTCCACTGTGAAGAAAAGCTTTGCGGTAGGGCATCGCTTTTATCCTCAAGGGGAGAGCAAGAGAGTTTGGACTTTGAGAAAAGGTTTCATCCGAGAATCGTACACCTGCAAAAGTGACACACACAAACCGCTTTCCATCCAAATTACAGACGGCCAAAGCCTTTACTCGATTTTATCTATAACTATAATGATAAGATATATTCTCATCTCTTTCGTCGCTATCATCAGAAACAACAGAAGCTTCTGTAATATGAACTAATCCCTCAGCTGTCTGGAGTTCTGTAAAGCTCACTTAATCGACTCAACCATAGAGTTGTAGTGTTTTGATAAATGCTTTCTTAGCGTCCTTTCTCAAGGCAAGCGCATCCTGCATCAAGCGCTTGTTTATCGGTGCGACGGCTGTAAACTCTCTACTTCTTCTCTAACTCTTTGTGTCGTTGGAGAAGTGGTATTTTACAGCACGAGAGTGACTGACCAACAGCACACGAGCCATCTAGCAATAGGTGGATAATACGAAGTAGCAGTACTATAATTTGGTTGATTGTTTGTTGTTATATGCTCTTTATGCAGCAAAGATAGCAGCAACTCTCGAATCAAAGCAAAACAACAAGACAAACATATAAGATACATTAAGATACGATACATCCTTAACGGCACCATCGCGTTTGTCCTCACCAGTTGCACGACCTCAAAGGAGATAACGCGCACCATCACTGCCACGACACACGCTGAGAGTGACACAGCGACACTTTGCGCCAAAACCATCACCACCGCGACAGTATCGTGATGATTCTGGCCAGGAGGGGGCAATCCTCAACAAGGAAAGATGGCGCGAGCGCTGGCATGCCCGCCACGACACACCGCGCATCTCCAGAGTAGACACTCATCTACCGCCAAGCACAGCATAGACAAGGCGCGCAAGGTCGTAACGCGTCATCCGTGGTATTACGGATCAATGATTCCACTGGGTAGCATGCTAGTTGGTGGACTTGTGGATACTTGCTAGATTTTAGCAAACGATAAGTTCGGGAATATGGTTCAAGATATTTTATTTCGAGGATGTGCTGCTAACCCACGGCAGTTGCTATAGTCCTGCGACGGTGATCTCGCTACACTGCGAAGCTCTATCGAATGATGGCTCCTGCTTTTAGTCTCTATTCTCCTCCGCAGTGAGCGCGCAACGCTTGGGAGTCTAACAGATGACATATTGTATATCAGCATGCTAGAGCAGAAAAATGTAGAGTTATGGAGTGGTGGTGGATTGTTTACTGCTTTATAGAGAGTTGCACGAAGCTATCGTCTCAGACGTATTTCTTTAGGTGTATCGGCAGACGGTGTGAAGCAGGTGCTTGTCGTGGTCACGTATTGATGACCTCTTAAAGATGCTGATAGAGCATCTGCTCTGGTCAGCCCGAGGATACAGCCATTGGGCAACCATTTGCCAGAAGTGCGATTAAAATTTGGGTTGAAGGCGGAATGGATTTACCGCAGTGCATCCTCGAATTTTGCACCCGAAGGGTTGAATCACTCAATGGCTGAGGCTGCAAGATGGTGGCAGGTTGAAGCGCAGAGAAGGGGAGGTTTATTTTGATCCATTCTTTATTCGCTATGCACTGCGTTTGTATGATGGCAGCTTTGGTTCATCATTCCGCTCCGATTTTACCGCAGACGACTTCGGCGTGATGCCTATTATCTCTGGACGATGGTAGTAAGTATGGCTTTGTTTGACCCATCGTTTGTGTCTGGTGTCTTCGCTGGTGTTGATGGGTTGAGCGTTGGTCGGATATTGTCAAAGAGTGTAGATATCTCGATTTGCAGCAAGCGTTGCAGACCTTGACGCAAATGGGAGTATAGTGAAGTCTCTGCTGGTGATAAACCTTTTGAGAAACGCGATCTCTGGTGCATGACCTTTGATTGATGCGAATCCGGCAATATTACACTACAAAAAGTGTCGCCTCACACAGGAACAACAGGTACAGTTGCCTTCGTTTGACGCAAAATATATTGGCACTTTTCAGCCTCTCCATAAACATCGTCTTTCTATTATCTAACATCGTTCTCTATTTCGACGGAAAGCAAACAGAACGTGATATAGAACACCTGTGAGGGTACTCAGAATCCTTGGTAAATAGGAAACTCGCCATGGATGATTATGATTCGCAATCGATGTTTTAACACCTTCTGTTGGTCTCTCTTTCAACTCAAAGGCTGAATCTAATCATCTAGCGCACATTTCTACGGCTACGGTCATGGGAAAGGGCTGAAGCACCAGAGAAAACGACCATTACTTCTCGTCGAGACAATGTAGACCTTTCCACTAGCATTGGCGCAGATAAAGTGCATGATATGCACATCGACTATCAGGCCTGCAATGTAAGTGGAGTACCAGTTTTGAAAGATATTTGACGGGAAGATTACAAGCGAATGCCTTTACCTGGTATCATCCTGAACTCGGAATCGTTTATAAGGCTGAGGTCTCTGTCACCAGCAGTTTGGCTCTGAATTTTATTTTATGTCCGTAAAGATGTCTGGGCATCCATTTTTGAAATGGTCTTTCTATGCTTGGTTAGGGTTTGAATGCACCATCAAGAACGTGAACGACTGTTTGTCCTGATGCATAAAAACACTTTCTACTTTCGACGACATCGTGGAGTTGCCTCAACAAAATGTATACGTCAGAGTGCATCCAGCCTTTGAAGCAGGTCGCCCATACGCTGCAGTGGTGGAGGTCTCGGTTTATCTGCAGCCGTTAAAAGGTCAAGAGGCACGCACATATCGAGCAAAAGTACGCTCCTCTGAGGGTGTGTGGCTTTTACAGATCGCTGGAGTCAATGCGCCTCAGCGCAAAGCAACCCGTGAGCCGAGATGTTTCGTGTGAACCCAAAGTTCTGTAACACAGATAGATGATGCTGTGCTATTCGTTTCGAACACGCGTTTGATGTTGCTCTCGGGTCTCATGATTTGTATCTCTGATTCCATCTTTCAATCGGAAGCGCGAAGTATTTGACTCCCAGTCACGACGCCGTTTGAAGCAGAATAAAGAGGGTGATCTCGTATCGCTGTGCCAGCAGAACCGCTGTTGAGTACCTCGACAAAGGCGCGCGTGTACTTTGCGATGGCGTCAATCAGCGCGTCATTGTATTTAAGCCCGCACCGGGTGAGCGTGATACTATGCCTACGCTTTATAATCCGGCATCTCGTCAGGTGGTCTTTTTCTCCTCACACGCTGTCTAGCACAGTAAAACTCAGCATCCGTGCGCTTTTGGCTTTAGATAAGCATGCCGGTCGGCTTTTAGACCATGGTAAGCCCCACAAATGCTGATGTGCTAATCCCGCATCGGGTGTGGAAGTCGGCAGAGTTAAAACCCAACGGTGATAAATTAGGTGTGGCTACCCAATAACTGTGGAGTGCGTGGCTTCGTTACTCGCGCTTGAAATTGAATGGCAGGCGAGCTTTTGAAAACTATCAGTACGCTTATTGTGCGTGGTAGTTTTGAACGCGTGCGAACCATGTTGCGCAGCCGCGATTTCCGCTCACTAAAGTTGCGGCAGTTACAGTGCAGACAGTGTACCTGCTGCATAAGTGAGTCCTTATAAATATTTCCGCGTTAGCGTAAAGGTGACGAGAGCAGAAGATTATGCGCACTCGTTGCACCGTAGAATTCGAACCACGTCATCGAGACAGATTACGATGAACACTTTATAGCAGGCAGGTCAGTTTGCTTAGATTTGCAAGAAAAGGAGAATTTCATGTCACAGATACCACCAATAAAAGCGCGTGACTCCTAAAGCTGGAGAAACGCGAAAAGCGCAAGGTCGGCCCCAGACGCACAAAATTTGGGAATGGAGGTGTTGTTTCGCGGAGCGTCATTGGCTTGCGATGGAGCAATTTAGGAAAGATAGGCGTGAACAAGGATACGCTAGTGGTGATCAATGGAAAGATTTGCGCGCGTAGATGGTAGGACCATTACCGAAGAAGCACTTACCCAGCAGCAAGGCACTGTTCCTCGGAAAACAACCTCATTGGGTCCCTAGGCGGTGTTCTGGTGTGTGTGGCGCAGTCGACGCTAAAGAGCCGTCTTGTTTTGCTCGTGACCGCGACGAACAGAAACGAGGCGAACACGATGTGAGCGGTTGCAGCACAATGCAACTTAACCGTAGCGGACGATGATGTCAGTCGAGGCAATGAGGAAATCTTTATTAGTGGCCTTTGCCAGCAATCGAAAAGTACTATGGTGGCTGGACGACGACAAACCAGATTGTTGGACAGACGCGAAGCCACCTAATCATTTCTTCATAGATGCCAATATGCGTGATTTTCGTGGCTGGACTGTTCCGGTGGTTGCGAGATACATCGATGTTAGTCTCGCCAGTTCAGTGCAAGCGCGCTTTGCGCGAACAGCTGATGCTATAGATTTCGACATTTATTCTGACGCATCTCAGCAGAGCCGCATCGCAGAATCTTCTCGCCAGCAGCCGTGGCGAGGGCAGCAATTATGAGCCGCTGCTTAGCGCTCCAGTAGACACGAAGCTATGCTGTGCGATAGAGGTGTGTGAAAGGGAAACAAAATCGCGTTACTCCATGTCAGCTGGGACTTCAATAATGGCGGATGTTTATAAAATAGAGATGGGAGGACCACCAGAGCTTGCGTGGAAAAGGAAACACAAGCTCGATTGGCTCAAGCTAGTGGAAGCTGGTATGAGCGAAGATCAAGTACTTTGATTGAGGCGTCAGTGGTTTGTCGATGAGTTTTGGCACTATTACCGGCGTATCGCCCTTGCTGATATTCTGAAGGACGAAACACCTTTAGAGCACAGGGCATCTGCTGTCTCAAGCGCTGTCCCTTTATAGACGGAGAGATATACATTCGTTTGTTGGACATGTTATAGACCAGCAGCGAGTATGTGAATCGTTTGATGTATCGCACGACATGATTATGAAGAATAGCGCAAAGAATACGACGATTATATACCCAGAAGCAGCTGTCGGAGGGAAGATGAGTTTTGGAGTGATGCTGGTAGATGAATGGTCCTCGTCCTCGATGGAGAGTCATGAGCAACAAAGAATGGCACACCCATGCCGCAGCAAAATGACAGGGACAAGTTCTGGGTGGATAGGGCATAACGAGGTTCTGAATCTTCAGCTGAAAATTTTTGAGGATATTTCTGCGTCACGGAGTTGCAAGGTAAACCAGGCTTCAGCGGAAAGAGTGCGAGCTGCAAGTGGTATGCACAGCAAACTCAGAATTCACAACGTCTTTGTTGAGCAGTTTGCTCGAGAGCTTTAGCGTCTCGTGAGAAAAGAGGGGCAAATTAAAAGACGTAGGCGGCAGTTCTACGATACAAAGCGAATTACAAATATCGCAAGAGTGGAACGGCTATGTACGACCCCAAACGGATTCAGCGACGTAGAGACTCACGGAACATCGCAGAAAGTACTTCTTCTCCAGTCACCGTCAGTTGTCGAACGATTTCTTGATGGAGATATGGCGCAGCGGTCAGATCACTTTCGCTCAACTCACTTGAAACAGGTGATTTCGTGTGGCAGACGATCGGCTAGAGTCTGAAAACAGCAGGAGGAGCAGATGTCGCGGTGAAGCTCTCAAGCTTTGCCCCGGAGTTGTTGAAGCAGGCGCAAGCAGGCGCAAACATGAATGCAGTGAATGCTGTGGATGGTATGATGAGAAAATAGTTCGCTGCGATTAGTGATGTTTTTGAGCAGTTGAAGGAGGACGCGCAGCGCATGTCGTTGCGCGCTTCTGTTTTTAATCCTATCACTGGTGAAGGGTCGATAGGGGAGTCGATGCGTGT
>BNJT01000372.1_pt1 | contig 38561 bp, 76 predicted proteins | sample 8540491 | NCBI WGS metagenome assembly BNJT01 (sample SAMD00202455, study PRJDB9452) | human saliva metagenome | host: Homo sapiens | reverse complement strand
GTAAGCAGAAAAATCCTTTAGTTGCGTTAATTTCAAAAATTCTCTGCAATTGGTATCGCCCTTGGTGTAGCAGTGTTGATTGTGGGGTTAAGTGCCATGAATGGGTTTGAGCGTGAATTGAAACTCGCGCATTTTGGCTGTCGTGCCGCATGTAGAAATTACAGTAAATCCACAGGGTAATGACCCCACATTAAATCATTGGCAGAAGTTAGCCGAACGTCTAAAAAAACGAACAAAAATTACCGCACTTTCACCTTTTGTGAGTTTTTACTGCCTTAGTTGAAAAATGGCAATAAACTTAAAGTTGTACAAGTGAAAGGGGTCGATAAACAAGCTGAAGATCAAGTGAGCTCTCTTGGTAAGTTTGTGGAAGGTAATGGCTGGCAGAAATTCGCAGAAGAAGGCGGATTGGTGCTGGGCTCTGGTATTGCCAAAGCGTTAGATGTTAAAGCAGGCGATTGGGTGTCGTTATTGATTTCTCAACTGAATGGCGAAGATCAAATGGCTCAACCTAATCGTGAGCGTGTTCAGCGACTGCTATTTTACGTTTAGATGGTCAGTTAGACCACAGTTATGCTCTTACTGGCATTGCCTCAAGCGCAAGAATTAATGGGATATCGCGAAGATCAAATTACCGGTGTTGAATTAAAGTGGATGATCCATTTAAAGTACAAGACATGGATTATTCGATGCTAAATAATTATCCTCAACCGCTTTATATCCAAAAACTGGGTGGCAAAATTTGGCTATATGTATCGTGATATTCAGCTTATCCGTACGGTAATGTATATCGCCATGGTGCTTGTAATTGGGGTAGCGTGTTTTAATATTGTTTCTACCTTTAATTATGGCGGTAAAAGACAAGCAAGGTGATATCGCGATTATGAGAACCCTTGGGGCAAATAATGGCTTTATTAAGCAGATCTTTATTTGGTATGGTTTGCTTGCAGGAATGAAAGGGTGTTTGATTGGTATCGTGTTAGGTGTCGTACTTGCACTGAATCTCACGCCGATTATTCAAGGCATCGAGACATTACTCGGTAAAAACTGTTATCAGATGGCATCTATTTCGTTGATTTCTTACCAAGTGAATTACATTGGTTTGATGTTGTGCTGGTTTTTAGTGGCAGCATTGGTATTGAGTTTACTCGCCAGTCTTTATCCAGCCAGTCGAGCCGCGAAGTTACAACCGGCTCAAGTATTGAGTATCGATTAATAAAAATCAGGGATTAAGTATTTAATCCCTGATTTTTCATTGTTCAACCGTTAATCATTACTGGTTTTCTTTATCTGTTTTTAATAAGCCTGATGAACTGTGGGGTAGTGACAATATTTGCATAGAAAGAAATATTGGCTCGAAAAATGCGATGAAGCCCCTGTTTATGGGGCTTTGTTGTTTTTAAGGGGTTAGAGTTATGCAAATAATGAAAAATGGTGGGGATTGGTGAAAAAAATGGGTGAAATTTGTGTTTTTATTTGCATAGGAATAGGCGGTTTTTAAATGGTTTTTAAACACTTTTTAAAAACCGCTTTTAATTTGAGTTATTAAGTAATACTTGATAACTGAATTTACATTTAAAAATTGCGGTAGCCTAACACAACTTGACCAATCACAAGCAGGCTGTCCGCCTCTTCCGCCGTGAGTTTTATTGGGCGGTATGCGCTATTGTCGCTGAGTAGCTCTACCCCGCTAAATGTGCGTTGAATGCGTTTTATCAGCATTGATCCTGATTATTTAAAACAAAGATTTTGCCATCAATTAAAAGTTTTACTGGCATGATTAACGATAATATCTTCACCGTCTTTTAACGTATCGTCCATGCTATCGCCGCACACTTTATACTTGCCGCAATCTTCGGCCTTTAACCCTCTTTGCACGCAACCATTCGCTTTCTATTTTGGTTTTCTTGATTTCGGATAATCTCGTTTATACCACCATAACCCGCTGTTACAATAACATCGCGGCAATCATCAATGAATTCAAAATCCATTATCAATGGTGCTATGTGAATATTGAGGTATTGGCTCTGCTATTTTATCTGATTTTTCATCTAACGTTGTCCGTTCGATTTCACCTCTGCCAGCCGCCAGCCACTCTATTTTAACATTAGCTTTATCTGCAACCTTAACCAAATTAGTTCTGGACGGTTCAGCCTCTCCTTTTCGCCACCTTGTAATGGTTGATAGTGTTACGCCTGTTTGACGAGCGAACTCACTAGGGCCATTTAAGCGATTAATCACAAACTCAATTCTTTCGGGGAAGTTATCTTTTTCTGTCATTTTTACATATCCTCTGTAGAAGTTATGCCGTAATAGTTAATTTGCTTAATCTATTACGGTGCATAAAATTTTATTTGCCCGTAATAGTTAATTTAAGTTATTGTTTTTAAATAAATTAACCACAAAAAGAACAATAATTTTCAAAAAAATTTAACTATTACGGTGAATTAATAGTTGACATGTTACAACTATTACGTTTAATATACACCACAAGAGATACAACAAAAAGAGGTATTAAAATGAGTGTATTAGAAAGCACAAAAACCGCAGTAAATTGGCATAAAAGCCGACATCCTTGCGGAACTTAAAAAGAAAAGGCTGGACATTACGTTCTTTAGCGGCTGAAGGCAATGTGAGTTACAGCACATTAAAAACAGTTTTTGATAAGTCTTACCCGAAAATGGAACGACTTGTTGCCAATGCCATTGGAATCGCCCTGAGATTATCTGGGCTGAACGATTCGCAGAGCGTAATAGAAAAGCCAGTCCTAACTAATAAGTTTTAACATCATAAATGAAATTGAACTTAAAAAGATACAAAAAGGAACATTTATGGTTGGTCTAGAGTTAAAAACACATTATTCAGTTTATGAATATGCCGAATTCGGAGTATCGGGTTTGCCAAAAGCACCTAAAAATATCCGGGCATTTTTGAACGAAATAAATGCAAGGCTAGAAAGCGTCAAGGGCGAGGCGGTGGCGTTGAATATGAATTAGCTAGTTTGCCAATGGATCTTCAAACCGAAATTAGAAACAAATTCACGGAGGCGGTTGTTGCAACAAAACCAAAAACAACTCCCAACGGTTAAAAATCTGAACCTTGCCGACCTCACCACTAAACAGCGTGAAATCGCTGATGCACGCATGGTTTTAGTGGCTTATGTGAGCGAGTTGGAACAGGGTGCAAAAGCCGAATCAAAGCCATTACCCACCTATGCAATGCGGCAAAGTGCGGTCAAATTTCTGAAGATTTGATGGCGTTAGTCTCCAGGCTAACAGCAAAAACGGCAATAACTGCGGCCGTGTGTTATCACCAAGAACCCTGAATCAGTGGGTGATCGATTATCACAAATGCAAAACAGCGGAAGAACGTTTGCGTGCATTGGCACCGAGTCAACGCCAGGCAGATAAAGTGGAAAGTATTTGGTGGATGTCTTGGTTTATGAGGATTTATCGCCAAACCAACGGCATTAGCGTAATGGATGCGTATCGCATTTTTGAAACCGAATGGCTTACTCGCCACGAAAATGACGACATGTTACGCGAAAATGTTGCAAGCCTTGACCGAGTGCGTCGTGCATTGGCTAAGTTGCCATTGCATATCCGAGAGTTTGGCCGCTTAACCGGCTCAAAATACAAAGGTTTATTGCCTTATGTTGAGCGTGATTGGTCATTGTTTAAGGCTAATGATATTTGGATTGGTGACGGTCACTCGCTGAAGATGAAAGTGGCACACCCTATTCATGGGCGACCATTCACGCCTGAATTAACCATGATTATTGATGGTGCAAACCGAAAAATTGTGGGTTGGTCGTTGGCGTTATCTGAAAGTGCTTTTTGCAGTGTTGGACGCTTTTACGCCATGCCATTTCTCAGCATGGTTTACCTTGTACTGACTACTCGATAACGGGGGCGGTGAGAAAAAATATTTTACTTGATGCTGACGTAACCGGATTTTACCACGCTTTAGCATTCACCATGCCACGGGGATTGCAGGCAATCCCGCAAGGACGAGGGATTATTGAACGCTTAAATAAAAACCGTAGGTAAACGCATTGCACAACGTTTCCAGACCTATTACGGGGCGGATGCCGACCCTGATAGCAAAAGACGGATGTTGCAATCCATGATTTCCCTTTCCAATGCGAAAAAGGGGCGGTTTTAACGCCGTTACAACGCAAAGCTAAAGAAAAGCTAGTGAGCTGGGAAGAGTTGATGGTTGGTATCCAAGAAGTGATTGATTGGTACAACAACGAGCATGATTTTCACTCTGAAATTCGTTGCACTCCTGCCGTTAGTATGAACGGGTAACCAATCCAGAACTGATTGTTTACCTTTCCGACGTGGAATTACGCGACATTGAGCGCCCGCACTTTAAACGGGTGACGAAACGCGGACTGATTGAATGGAAAAAAACCACAAATATTTCAACCTTTGAATTGCTAAACCATCAAGGAAAAGAAGTGGTGGTCGGTGTGGATATTCACAATGCGGATTTTGTGCAAGTACGCACGTTAGATGGTCGCTTTATCTGTAACGCCGAATTCGAAGCACACAAGAAAGCCGCATTCCCGTGCCGATGGTTGAACAACAACGTGAAAAACCGTGCGAAAGCGTAGATTAAACCGTATTAAACACCGTGAAAATGAGATTTTAGACGAGTTAAATCCGGTTATTACGATTGAACATCAACAAGGTGCAGAACTGTTACACGGCTTACGCGCAAAAACAAGTTAACCGCTTTTATGATGACGAAGAAATTCCGTTATTGCTAAGCGAAATGAGACGCCAACAACGCAAGATTGCAGGAGTTAAATAATGAAAAGAACGCATTCTGAGATACGTCCACCAAGGGCGAATTGGGTACAAGCGTAATGAGTATTTTTTTCCTATCAGTTGATTAAATATAAAGGAAAGCTAGTTGAAATTAGACCAAAAACAAGACTTTTTAGAAGTTTATAGCTTAAAAGGCAATTTAATTTGCACCGCATCAAGATTAATTACAAATACAGGAGCATTAGCATGAAAGAACAACTCGCAAGATTTATGCAACGAAAGGGTTAACCCAAACGCAAGTGGCAAAAGCCCTCGGCAAATCGAATGCCGTTATTAGCCAGTATTTAAAAGGCATTTATAAAGGCGTAACCAAAGATATTGACGAAGCGGTGGAACGTTTAATCAAGCGCGAAAAAAGACAAAGTGGTTGAGCGCAATTTTAACAGCGAATTTGTGCCGACTTACGCCGCAGAACGTTGCCTTGATGTGGTGCATATCGCCCATGTCGAAGGCGAAATTAGTGTGGTTTATGGCGCGGCAGGCTTGGGAAAAACCAAAGGCATTAAAAACAGTATGTCAACCAAAACCCTGAAACAATTTTTATCGAAGTTGAGCCAAGTTGTAGCCCGAAAGTGTTGCTAAAAATCTCTGCCACCAGTTGGGATTGAATGAAGTTGGGGCTAACCATGAACTGTTTACCCGTATCACCGAAAAAAATTGGGCGAAGGTCGCTTAATTATTGTGGATGAAGCGGAATTGTTAAGCACGAAAAAGCCTTGAATATATCCGCCGAATCCATGACCCTAACAGGTTGCGGTGTGGTGCTTGCCGGTATGCCTCGCCTACTGGTTAACTTGAAAGGTAAATATGGCGAATTGGCGCAACTTTATAGCCGCGTGGGCTTGGCTTGTGACCTTGGGCAACCAGTTAAGTGAAGACGACATCCACAAGTTAGCCGAGAACGGCTTAGGCACAGACGAATTCAACCAAATTTATTCAAGGCCAGCCACGGAAACGCCCGCCGCTTAACCAAAACTTATGCGCGGGGTGATTCGAGTGGCCGAAATGCACGGCAAACAGATTGACGAGAGTTAATCAACTCTTATGCAGGCATGTTAATCAACTAATTAAACCAAAGGAGCAAACCAAATGAGCGAACAAAATGAACCGCGTAGCGTATGCGTTAAGACGCGAAGGCGTACAAATCGTTGAAAAGTAAAGACGGCCGTTTTTCCCAAAATGGTGATTTTAAAACCCAAGCCGTCGATTGCAGGAAAAGGCGTACAAATGACCACCGTCAAAAATGGCGTGCATATTGTGCGAAACGTGGCAAATGAACAAGGCGTTATGGTCTATTGGGCTTAAGGGGAGTGAAAGTGCCTAAATATCGTCAAATCTACGCCGTATATCGCGGAGAAGAGAATCTAGGCGACGGCACGGCGGAAGAACTAGCAAAAGAAATTTAATATTAGAAAACACTGTATGCGATGGGGTCAGAAGCGATCCTAAAGCGTAACAAAGGCAACAGATTAATCGTAATTAAATTAGATAAAGAAGAGGTTTAAACCATGAAAGTGATGATTGAAGGTAAAGAATATTGGCGCGATGCCAAAGGCAATTTAACGCCTGCTGAGTTGGTGAAAGAAATCGACAAAGCGCGTGATGCGCTCGTGCACGAATGGGTGGAACGTGGTCGTGATTTAAGTAAAAGCCATCAGCCATTTCAAAGAAGGCATTTTTGGTGATGTGCAAGCCTTTTATTGAGCTTTCTGCCGAGAAATATGGCGCGAAAGTGGGTGGTAATAAAGGCAATGTGACCCTGTTTAGCTATGACGGCAAATACAAAAATCCAACGCGCGATTAATGAGAGTTTGCAGTTTGACGAACGTATTCAGGCTGCCAAAAGTATTGATTGATGAGTGCTTGAATGAATGGAGCGAAGGCTCACGCTCTGAATTAAAAGCATTAATTGAACGTGCTTTTAACGTGGATAAGGAAGGCAATTTGAACACTTCACGTATTTTTGAGCTTACGCCGCGTAGAAATCCAAGATAGCCGCTGGCAAAAACGCAATGCAAGCAATTAGTGAAAGCGTGCAAGTGGTAAGCAGTAAGGCTTATGTGCGACTTTATGAGCGTGTTGGCGAAACCGATCAGGTATGTACCGATTGCGTTAGATGTAGTGGGGCTTAAAGCTTATTTAAATGCCCTTTTTAATCTTCCCTAACCCCTCTTTACAAAAAGAGGGGACGGAAATGAGGGGCATTAGTAATAGGTTTTAATCATTAACAACTAAGGAGCATATATGGGAAAAACTACGAACCTATAAAGATTTTTAGCATACTGGCCGTTGAAATGGAGCGTGCTGGTGCATGAGCAACCGCTGAAGCTGCCCGGCAGAGAGCAGCTATTGTTGCTCGAAAAAGCGAAAATGAAGAATGGGCATTAAACCGCCAAAAGATGTGTGCGCATTATGTCAAAAATCCAAGCAGAAGACCGGAGGTGAAGCATGGCTAAGTATGTGGCACGTTTTTATTGCTTAGTTGAAGCGGTTATTGAAGCTGAAAGCAATGAACAAGTGTTGAGATATGTGTGATTTGAATGTATGTGATGTCAATAAACTGCCACACACCATTACAGAAATTGATGATGTGGTTGAAGTGGAGGAAGTATGACTGATCTAACAAAAGATGACTTACGGGTTGGGCATGTTTACTCCGCAAAAAGTCCTAAAGAACACGGTTTTCCGCCATTATTAGGGGATAGACAAATACTGTGGATGGGGCTTATTTATGACAATAAAGAGGGGTTTGTTGATGGTTTTGCAATATGATAGCCCATCGGTGAAAGAAGGGCGCCACTATCCAAAAATTAGCATAACCAAGTTTTTTTAAAATGGGCTAAGGCAGACATTACAGACACAATGCCAAAAAGGTAAATGGAGATATGCGAGATGACGGAACAAGAAAAAGTGCGGTTGGATGAAATATTGCAACAAGCAGCAATGCAGCTTATTAAAGCACAAACCTATCTTCGCACAGGGCAAGTTCAATATGCTGCTGTTTATGTGGGCAATGTGCAGAATTTGTTGCCGGGGTTGAGAATGAGATTGGGGAGATGAGTGAAATGGAAGATATTCAGTAACGTTTGAGCTTAAAGTGGGAGTCGGTGATGACGATTTAACCTTTAATGTCAACACAGAATACCATCAAGCCCCAGCTTTATATGTGAAGGATGCGATGACTTGTTTGATGTTTAAGTTACCTGAAATTGTGAGAGCGGGTTGGGTTGTGATTGAGGGTATGGACGATAACGTCAAAAAGTGGTTTCGAGCACAAAATAAAATTAGATTTTTGCACCCAAGATGGTGATGAATGGGATGTTAGTGCGAAAGTCGAAAAATCCTAATGAAACTGGTCGTATGTTGATTGGTTTCATTGAGAAAATTCTTCTGAAGGATCCAGTTATTGACGAGATCCTTCAGCGAGCAAAATAAAGGGGATGAAAATGAGTGAAAAACAATGGATGGATTAAGTGTTCGGAGAGATTGCCGGATACATTTACAGGTTTTGATCTTTTAGTTCGTTCGTCGCCTGTTTTTTGGTTTATGGCAAATATACCTCTGGCGAAAAACAAAATTTTCGGCGCGCAAATATTTGGTAATAAGTGGTATAGCGCAGACGGCGAATGTGGGAAATTACTCATTGGCAACCATTTCCACAACCACCGGAGGAATAGATTATGGATATCGAATACGAATGGTTGCCCTATTGATGATCTGAGATGACGAAGATCCAGAAAAGAAGAAGTGGAGAAAATCATTAAAGATAGCGTATGGCTAGAATTCGACCGAAAAACGCCCATAGAATCAAGTGTCGCCGAAGAGTTATGTTATGCGTAATTATAGCGATTGGCAGTGTTACGAAAGAAGATGAATATGTTTTTCTCGCCATCAGAGAGCAAGGAAGTGAACGTTACTCAATTTTCCGTGTGAGCCCATGGTATCGGTTAGCGCCGAACGTTGATGAAATTTATTTTTGAGGACTAAAACCCATTTACAGCCCATTAAATCTCCCTAACCCCTCTTTACAAAAGAGGGGATGAGTAAGATGAAGTGGGCTGAATAATGTGTTTTAAAACCTAGTTTAAAGGAGTTTTAAAAGTGAAATTATGCCGTTGCTAGTTGCCACAGCGACATCCACTTGGATGCGCTATTGGAAGATGATGCTGGGCGTGAGATATTGGGGATTATTACCAATTTACGCGGCGATAATGCCCGTGCGTTAGTGAGTTATATTGCCCTATTTAGACCCGAGAAAGCGGCGTTATCTAACGGCCGTGCGCTAAAATTAATGCGCGAAGTGTTAGATATGTATCAGCCGAGTCCGTTGTTGTCCTATGCGCTCATGGAAACCACCAATGGCGTGATGAAAAACCGTCGTGAGACCCGAAACGTGGTGGCGCTAACCAATCATAACTATCTTAAAAAAGTGTATGAGGGGCTAAACCGTTGTTTGCCGTGGTGCGTAACTGAACAGGGCAAAAGCGCGGTCGAAAAATGTGGATAAATTAGCAGAAGACAAACGGACAGCGGCAATACAGTATATCGAACGTTATGCGGCTATTGGTAAATTGGAGTTTGTTAAGAATATGCCAGAATATTTAGTCTGGAAAGCATGGAAAGAGGAACAAAATGCAACCACAAACCCGTAAACAGATGATCCAAAAGATCCACATCGGCAAAGGCATGCCCTAAAATGACCGACGACCAATATAAACGCTTTTTGTTGGACACGGTAGATAAACACAGTTGCACCGTAATGACAGATGCTGAATTGATGCAAGTATTGCGAGCCATGAAAAGCAAAAGGCGTGGTGTTTAGTGCGAAAAATGCGCCAAAACGTCCCGCGCCAAGGGCGGATAAAAGCGAAATATATGGCAAAAAAATCACCGCACTTTTAACAGAATACGGCCTGCCACAGAGTTATGCAGACGGTCATGGCGAAAAAGCATTTGGTATAGATTTTGTGCATTGGTTGGAAGTGTGGCAGTTGAAAAAAGTGATACAAATGTTGGCGGTGTACGACAAAAGAAAACAGAAAGCTAAAAATTAGTTGCATAACAACAAATTAAGCGTAAATTAAAAGGCTCCATAGAGCCTTTTTATTGGGGAAATTATGAAAAACTATTGCACTTTTTATCCTATCCATCTCTTTTATTTTCGCACGCCAGCTTAACAAGCCAAGATATACCAAAATGTGAAGAGGTTGGAGATACCATAGAACAGATTTTAGATAATAGAACAAAAAGGACAGGAATTGATTTTAGTCTTAAAGATGTATTTGTAGTAAGAGAAATAAAAGAAAAGGGACAGGATAAAGACAGTAGGGTCATGTTATGCGCTTTTGCAAACAGAAACTTATAATAAATTAGAAATATTGTATTCGGTATGGGTTGAAAACCGCCGATATTTTGTCGAAATCACAGATGCTAACCCCATTATTGATACTGAAACAATGGCAAAAAGTACCGAAGAATTACAAAATAACCTCGGTGAAGATAAAATTAAAGAGCTTTGAAATGGCAAAGAAACATAGCGATATGAAAGAAGCCTGCCTTGCTAGAGGTTGCTAAAGATTTTTCCTCAATGCGCACAACGAGCAAAAATACCTGTAAAAGTTAATAATCTTTTGAAAGAAAAATTGCAATAATAACGCACCAATCCCGCCCCGTGCGGGATTTTTTATCATATTTTTAGGTGTAGAACCCTGCTTTTTGAAATTTTCCGTGCGACAATCCGCATAAATGGTCATAAGGGGAAATTTTTATGCAGTCTGAACTTGAAAGTGTTGCAGGTTATTTACCTGAAATCGTGTTAGAAATGGTGAGATCTAGTTGGGTTTGCGGATATAGAAAAGATTATTAATCAATTCGGTGGGACGACATTTAGGTTTACTGATGGCGCGGTGTATTTTCCGCGTTTGAAATCATAATTGGCGCAGAGAATGCGATAAAATTGCGTAATTATTTCCGCGCCGAAGAAGTCTATATTCCCACGTTGTGAGGTTGCCCTGCGCTTACTGCGTAATGAACGCCTGAAAGCGGATTTTTGACTATATCACGCAAACCGAAAAGAAAAAGTGGCCGTACGAGCAATGCTTGAGCTTTGCTCTAAATACAATCTATCAGATCGCCACGCCCGGGAAATTGTAAGAACCCATCAATCTCCACAATATCAACAAGCGGCGTTATTTTTAAAGCAAGCAGACATGTAGAAGTCCTTCCTCCATTAATTAAACTTAATTTAACTCAGAATACCCTCAATCATATCAACGATTGAGGGTATTTTTATGTCTTTAACTTTTTATGCAAATCTTTAACCGCTTAATTGGCCATGAAGGCGGCTACGTTAATGACCCAAGAGACCCGGGCGGGGAAACCAACTGGGGAATCACTAAACGTACAGCTCAGGCAAACGGTTATCAAGGCAGTATGCGAGCAATGACGCGTGAGCAAGCCTATAAAATCTACTACTCCCGCATTTTGGCTACGTTATCAATGCGACAAGATGCCCGAAGCGGTGGCTTATCAGTTTTTTTGATGCGGCTGTAAATCATGGATTAGGTAATGCAAGCCGTATGTTGCAACGTGCGGTGAATGTAGCGGATGACGGCATTATTGGCAATATGACGATTGCCGCTATTAAAAATGGCGATTTCTGACGTCATTATGCGTTTGAATGCCGAGCGTCTTGAATTTTTATTGCAAACTCAGCAATTTTGCGACCTTTGGTAAAGGCTGGGTGCGTCGCGTGGCGGGGAATCTTAAATATGGAGCGATTGATAATGAAGTTTAAATTTTTAGGCGTGTTTGAACGTAGTTTTTAATTGGTTTGCAAAAACCGAGTCTGACAACCAAAAACTCCCGAAAAATCGACCGCACTTTTACAGTAAAAACGCATGGAGTTATGCCTTTCGCGGCAAACCAACGCCAGCTAAAGTGATTATGTGAGATTATGTCAATGAGTAAATTTTTGAATTATTTACTAATAGTGATGGACGTGCGAGTACGACAGGTTTTATTCAATTTTTCGGCTTTTTGGTCATGGCCGGTGTGCTGATTTATGCCGTTTATCTTGACCGTTCTACGGTCACTGACTTGTTTTTATTTTGCTTGTTTTTGCGGTGGCTCAGCGGCAACTAAGGGCGCTGTAATGGCATATCAAGCCAAACAAACCAAGCCAGAAGAACCGATTACCGGTGAAGTCTATGTCGAACCGGAACAAACGGATGAGACCAAGGGGGATTTGATGACGCTACAGATGATTTTTAATCAGCTCAGGTGCTGCACTGGGTATTTTGTGGTTATGTAGTATTTTAAGCTCAAACGTGCACACCGTGAGATTGAGCAGTTATTAAAAACCAATGCGCAGTTACAAACGCAGAAAGTCGTCGCTGAAACTCAAATGAAACATTTTGAAGTGAGAAAGAAAAATGAAGAAAAACAGTCGCAATGCTGACCGTGACACTCTTATTAATGAGTTGCACAAGTCAGGGATCTCCGTGATTAATGCAAGCTGTGCGGGTTTTTCAGTGATTTCCGCGAGCCGTCAAGATACGACCGAAACCTTACGTCAAATTAAAGTGCATAACGATACATACCGAACCATTTGTCAGCGAGGTGAAAATGGAAGTGCACATTAACGGCATGATGGTGTTTAACGCATTAGTATCCATTGCGGTGTTTTTTATTGGACTTTGGTTTAAACGGTTAGATGGTGAGTTTAAACAGCTGCATGACGAGGTCGACCAAGTGAAACGGGATTATCTCTCGAAAGAAGTCTCTAACATCGTCAATGAGAACGTGATGGAAAAATTAGATGCTATCACTAAACAACTAAACTCTATTACCGAAAAAACTCGACAGAAAGGCGGATAAATAATGTCGGCAAGAGAACAAAAACGGTTGGAACAGAAAGCCGAACAAGCCAAAACCAACCAAAAAGTTAGACCAAATTTTAGATTTAACCCGTGAAGTTAGTCGCAAAATCGACAAGCTGGACGTCCGCGTAGACGATATTGACGCCCGTTTAAAAATGTTGGAAACCCGCATGGATAAATTGGGCATTAAATCCGTCATGGCTGGGCGGTTTTAGGCGGTTTGAGTGGTCTCAGTTGGCTTTGAGCTCATCAAAAGCGAAATTCGGGGGCTGATGATGGCACACGATGAAAAACCAAAGGCGTATGTGCGCCGTTACTATGTGTTTGATTGCCTGACGCTTGAACAAGCAGCTGAAAAAGCCGGTGTATCGTACAACACCGCTCGCCGTTGGAAAAAGAAGCGGAAGCCCGCGGAGACAACTGGGACACGGTACGCGACGCCAACACCATGGCAAGCGGAAAAGTGGAAGACGTGGCGCGCGGTATGCTCACCACGTTTGTGATCTACTTTGAGAAAAACAATGGAAGAGCTACGCCATGCGGAAGATTTGCCTGTGAGCGATAAAAGCTAAACTGATCCAAGGTTTGGGTGATAGCTACTCGAAAATGGTGGCGAGCAGTAAGCGGTTATTGCCTGAAGTGTCGGAAATTGCAACCGCAATTAAAACCGTCAAAATGTTTGGTGATTTCGTACAGGCGAATAAACCTGAGCTTTTTGCAAGAATTCCTAGAATTATTAAACGGATTTGCTGAAACCTTAGACAAGGAGTTCAAAATGAATCTCCTTTGTTTCTTTTTGTCATTATGGCATGCCTTTCCCGCTAGAGATGGCGGAAGTTGAGGCTGGTGGGTGTTTTTGGCTTTACTAGTGAGTGATTAAAGTGCAGTCAATTTTTACGGTGTTTTTAAATGAAAAATAAAGAACTTTTAAATGAGTTGCGCGCTATGCAGATAGCATGCGACAAAAACTTGAAAGCCTCTTTTTGACGGTTGGGACGACAGCCCAGAAGCAGTGGTTGAACGCCGTAAAAAGTATTTGACCCAGTGAGTGGTTACGATTATTTCGTGTCTCATTATTTCCCGCATTATGTGCGTTCGGCATCACGTTCGGAGTTGCACGATTACTTGTTCAAAAACTCTTCCCGAAATATTGCAAGATCCTAAATCGGTCAATATGGCGACTGCTGCGCCTCGTGGTGAAAGCAAAATCCACGTTAGTGTCGCAGTTGTTTACGCTTTATTGCTTAGTAACTAGCGCTATGCACTCATTGTGATGGACTCTATCAATCAGGCTTATCCGATGTTGGAATCTATCAAAGTAGAACTGGAGTTTAACTAACGCCTGCGCATCGACTTTCCGGAAGTCGCTGGACAAGGTCGTGTATGGCGAGCAACGACAATTTTAACCAAAGCGAATCAAAAGGTTGAAATTGCGGTTCGGGTAAAAGATACGTGGTTTGCGACATGGGGCTTATCGTCCTGATCTTGTGTGTTGGACGATATAGAGAATGACGAACAAGTCCGCAGCGCAGAACAGCGCGATAAGTTGCACGAATGGCTTAAAAGACCGTACTTCCATTGGGTGTCACGGCGAAAAACTGGACGTGGTCTATATCAGGGACTATCCTACATTACGACAGCGTATTGAACCGCACTTTGAGCTCCAAAGGCATGGAAAACCGCGAAATTCAAAGCGCTGAAGAAAAATGCCTGAAAGATATGGCGTTGTGGGACAAGTGGGAAAGATTTTTTTCCTGAATGAGGGCGAGGCGGTTGCAGACGCTTTTTATCACGCTAATCAGCGGCAATGGATAAAGGCTCAGAAGTGAGCTGGGCTGACGTCCGTTACTTACACTCATGAAAATCCGTGCTCGTGATGGCCATGCCACATTTTGACTCGAGTATCAAAATGACCCATTAAGCAGTGATGACGCGATTTTTGCCAACAGTCTTAAATACTGGACGGAACTGCCGTCCGATTTGATTTATTTTTGGGGCGGTTGACCCGTCGCTCGGCAAAGCGGGCGCGAGTCGTGACCCTTCGGCGATTTTAGTGGGCGGTTATCAGCGAGCCACGGGTAAGTTGTATGTTAGAAGCGCAGGTGAAAAACGTCTGCCAGATTTTGATTATTGAAGATGTGATCCGTTTCACAACAGCAATACAAGTGCCATCGTTGGTTTGTTGAAACCGTGCAATTCAAGAGTTCTTAAAGGACGAGTTGGTTAAGCGCTCGGCACAACGTGGCGCACCTGTGCCAGCAACCGCAATTAAAAGCCCTAACACAGACAAAAATGCTCCGTATTGAGTCCTTACAACCGCACATGGTGAATGGCTTAATTTTGTTGCATCAGCACAAGCGACTATAATTGCAGCAACTGCGTCACTTTTCCAAAAAGCGGACCATGATGATGGCGGATGCGCTGAAATGTTGTGGAAGAATGCTATCACCAACTCCGCCCCGATTGAGTGGGATAGGCTTAAACGACGAAGACTTGGGGCATGATAATTTTGAAGCGGAAGATGATTTATATAGTATTTGGCGAGGTTAAAAATGAAACTTTGGGAAAAATTAAAACATTGGTTGGGGCGAAAGCGAGCCAGCAAAACTGACGAAGCAATGGTGACAGCTAATGGGCGCGTGTTATCCGACCACCCGAGCAACCGCATCACCCCGTCAAAGCTGAAAAGCATTTTAGAAGATGCGGAAAATGGCGATATTACGGCACAGCACGAGTTATTTATGGACATCGAAGAACAAGATAGCTCAATCGGTGCGAATATTCAGACGCGTAAACGAGCGATTTTTGACGCTGGATTGGCGCATTGCTGAACCACGCAATGCGACACCGGCAGAAGAAAAACTCAAACCGAAATTGACGAGTTGTTTATCAATATCCAAACCTTGAAAACCTTCTTATGGATATGATGGACGCAGTCGGACATGGTTTTTCCGCCATCGAAATTGAGTGGAAATTGGAAAACGGTAAGTATATTCCGCATAACTTTATCCCGGCCTCAGTCTTGGTTTAAGTTAGATAAACATGACAATTTATTATTAAAAACGCCAACCAATCCCATGGGCGAGCCATTAAGACAGTTCGGCTGGGTGGTGCATTCGCACAAGTCCCGCTCCGTGCAACTGGCGCGTATGGGATTATTCCGCACCCTAGCTTTGGCTTTATATGTTTAAGCATTATTCCGTGCGGGATTTCGCCGAATTTTTAGAGCTTTATGGTATGCCGATTCGCATTGGTAAATATGGTGCAGGGTGCAACCAATGAGGAAAAACGCACACTCTTACGCGCACTTGCACAAACTCGGACATAATGCCGCAGGGATTATGCCCGATTCTATGACTGTCGAATTGCATAATGCGGCAAATCCACCGCCACCAATAACCCGTTTTTACAGATGACGGACTGGTGCGAAAAATCCATTGCCCGCCTAATTTTAGGGCAAACGCTCACATCAGGGCGCAGATGGCAAAAGCTCAACTAATGCGCTTGGCAACGTACACAACGAAGTGCGTCGTGATTTGTTGATTTCAGACGCTAAACAAGTGGCGCAGACCATCACACAGCAAATCATCCTGCCTTTATTTGCAGATTAACATTGACCCAAATATTGCTTTGCACCGCATACCTTATTTTGAGTTTGACACCAAAAATACGACGATTTAAAGCACCTTTGCGGACGCCATCCCGAAACTAGTGGGCATTGGTGTGCAAATCTCCCGAAAAATGGACACGTGATAAGTTAGGGCATCCCAGAAGCACAAGACGGTGAAGTGATTTTGAAAAAGCCGTTCAAACTGATTTTTAATCCGATTTAAAAACACCGAGGGAAATCTACCGCACTTTCTGCCCATGTAGTGGGTTGTCAGTGTGCCGGGTGTTTGGGTAAAGGCGCGCGCGTGGCGTTGTCTGCTGCTAACAAAGGGGAAACGGAACAGGATTTACTTGATAGTTTGTTAGATAACGGCATGACACAGTGGACTTTAACCAACAATTAGATCCAATGGTGCAAAAAGCCGTGGCGGTATTATCTGCATGTAACAGCTACGAAGAGGCAGGTAATAAACTGGCTGAGCTTTGCCGGATTTAACCTCAGAAGCTCACGAGCGCTATTTAACTAGTGCCTATTCTTGTCGGATTTATTGGGGGCGTCCAATGCCGACCGCACCTAAATTTGCTATTGGCATGGAGCCGACAGAAGCCATTGAATTTCTCCGCCAGAAGAAAATGCTGGCGGGGAAAAGTGTTTACGAAAGACTTACAAGATAGCGCGTTAGCCCGTGCAACGACTATTGCGCGCTTGTCTAGTCTTGAAATGACCAAAGACATTTATCAGTCATTGGAAACAGCTATGCGCGAGGGCAAGGGATTTAATCAATGGAAAAAGAATTGCTTGGTGAGTTTGAGCGCAAGGGCTGGAGTATTTGGCAAGGATAAAAGTATTAGCCGTGGTATTGATGGGAATCTATTAGCCGACCCTAAAACGGGGGAATATTTCGGCACGCCGCGCCGCCTGAATACAATTTACCGGGTGAATATGCAATCGGCGTATTCCGCCGCACGTTATCAGCGCATGCGCGATAATGTGGACAATCGTCCTTACTGGCAATATTCCGCTGTGGGTGACGAAAGAACACGTCCAGCTCACTTAGCATTAAATGGCAAGATTTACCGTTATGATGATCCGTTTTGGGCGACCTTTACCCACCAAACGGCTTTAATTGTCGTTGCTCGGTGATTGCACTTGCCGAACGAGATTTACAACGTCGTGGCATGGATAAAGCCGGACTATAGTTCTGAATTTTTAGTTGAAGTGGAACGCCCCGCCGATAAAGCGGAAAATCGTGAGAAAAACCATCGGTTTTAAAATTACCGGACGGCACAGTACGGGTTACAGATAAAGGTTTTGATTACAATGTTGGACGACTCAACTATAAGCCGAATTTAGACCTTTACCCGGAAAAGCTGGCACATCGGTTCGCTAAAGTGGAAATGACAGGGGCGGAGTTTAAGTTAGATTATGCTAAGTTGTCAGCCTATTTAAAACCACACATCCCACATTACCTATCTCTGAAAGGGCGAAAAACCACGAAGCGACCTTTTGCAGGAGTTACGTGACAAATATTCACAAAATTTCAAATTCGCTGCCGGTGTATTAAATGAGAATACAAGAATGCAAATTGGCACGGAGCTTAAGACAGTTTGGCTTTCTGATGACTCCATGGTAAAACAGATTGCTAATCGTTATGGACAGTTTGGCGTTGAAACTTATGAGAAGTTGCCGGATGTGCTTAATTCGCCCGATGAAATTAAATCAAGCAAAGGTAATCACTTTGAATTTTATAAAACGATAAATGGCGAACGGTATGTGGCGGTGGTTAAAAATATTGAGCATGTGAAAGAGCTTTACATGCAGTCATTTAGACGGGATTAATACGCACCGTTAGGGTGGGACTCGGACACCCACACATATTTCCCGGGTCTATTTCACCCCATCGTTTAGCAGTTGCCGAGAATCACTGCGACAAACGGTGCGTAACTAACCATACCGCCCTTTATTTTGAAAAAGCAACGCTTATGATAGAAATCGAGATTAATAATGCGCAACAAATTGCCTCCATACTAGATAAACTAGCAAATGCCGCTCAAGACCGTACGCCACTAATGCGTAGTATTGCCGGCACAATGGAATCGGCAGTGTTGCAAAACTTTGACGTAGGGTGGCCGTCCGAAGTGGCTAGGACTGAAATATCGCCAAGGCACGCCGCTGGTTGATACAGAAAATCTAATGAACAGTATCACAAGTTATTATGATAATGACAGCGCAGAGGTCGGTACCAACGAGACCTTACGCGGCAATCCATCAGTTTGGCGGTAAAGCCGGGCGTGGGCGAAAAGTGGATATTCCCGCCCGTCCGTTCTTGGTTTTTAACCCCGCAAGACGAAGACGATATATTGGAGGACGTGCAGCCTATTTTCGGAGTGTAGTTAAATAAAACATAAAACCGCGCTAAATCGCGCGTATTTGCGTTTTTATGATTATATGGGCGACTTTATCGAATGATTTTTAAAAACGATTTAAAAAGGATTTAAAAAGGTTTTAAAAATGGTTTAAGATAAAATACAACATCAAAATTCATTTTTCAAAATTTCTAACCTAGAGGGAGTGTGAAGACGCTCCCTCTTTTCATTACCACAATCCATTATTCTGGAATCCTAGATTAACTTTTCAGGATTTTTACGAATGAAACTCACCCTTGCAGCCTGTAGTTTTTGAAATTGACAAAGCGAAGTATGGACGCATCCAGCTTTTGCCTTATGGCAAGTTTAGAGCTATTGACGGCAGACCGACAGATGTGGAGGCATGGTATGTAACCGATACAAACGGGGCTGATGTTGTGGCATTGGCCAACAATCAGAAAAATCCCCTACCCATTGACTACGAACACCAAATCTTACATTCCCAGCAAAACGGCAAAGAGGCTCCTAGCGCAGGTTGGATGGAATATCTCTACTTTAACCCGCAAGGAATTTTTGCCGATGTCCGTTGGACGGACAAAGCTGCAGAATACATCAAAAATGGCGAATATCGTTATATCTCTGCCGTGTTTGCTTATGACACGAATGGTTATGTTCGCAAAATCTTTCACGCTGCACTGACTAACAACCCAGCTTTAGACGGCATGGACGAAGTAATGGTTGCCGCCAGTGTGCAACTTTTTAAATCAACAAAAGGAAAAGCCAGCAATGGACAAAAAATTACAAGCCGCCTTGTGCGCGTTGCTTGCATTAAAAGCAGACGCCAGCGAAGCGGAAATTACCGAAAAAGTGACCGCACTTTCTGCCGCTAAAGGCGATAGTCCAGTCGCACTGTTAGATGTGTATGCCAAATTAGCAGAAAAAGAACAATCTGTCGCAGCACTCACTGCGCAGGCAGGCAAACCTGACCCGCTAAATTCGTGCCGGTGGAACAGGGTTGCCGCATTACAGGCTGATTTTAATGCGCTTAAAAACTCGGTAGAGACCGATAAAAAAGAGGCATTGATTCAGGCTGCCTTATCGCAAGGTAAGTTATCACCTGCGTTAAAAGATTGGGCTCAAAGCCTAAGCATTGAAGCGTTAACCGGTTATTTAGATAAAAGCTGCGCCGATTGCTGCACTGGCTGGCGGCCATCAAGCGGAAGAAGATCCGAATAAAGGCAATGTTGCGGCATTAACCGCAGAACAACAAGCTGCCGCAAAAATGCTTGGCATTAGCGATGCGGATTACATTAAAAAATATCAGTCTCAGGAGGCTAAATAATGTCAATTAATAAAGCACAGGTGTTAAACCACATCACCGAAGCATTTCGAAAAGAATTTATCAAAGGCTTAGAAAAACCACCCTACTCAGTGGGCCAAAATCGCGATGGAAATTCCATCCACGACTAAAACCAATACTTACGGATTTTTAGGTAAATTCCGAAAATGCGCGAATGGGTTGGCCAACGTCAAATCCAAAAGCATGCAAGCGCAAGGCACAAGTATTACTAACAAAAAAATTTGAATCAACTGTCGGTATTTCGCGTGAAGATATTGAAGACGATCAGGTCGGTTTATATACCCCAATGATGGAATTAGCGGGTCAGTCTGCTGCTGAATTACCTGATGATGAAGTATTCAGCTTATTGAAAAAAAGGTAAAACTACACTGTGTTATGACGGTCAGAACTTCTTCGACACAGATCACCCGGTATTTGAAAAAAAGTAGATGGTACGGGTAACCAAACTACCCAAGTGAACTTGACTGTAGGGTACGGATAACGATGCGCCAACGTTCTACGTCGTGGATGCCCGTTTACCGATTAAACCACTGATTTGGCAAAAACGCACCGCACCGGAAATTGAGCCGAAATTTGACCCTGGCAAAATCCGAACACGTCTTCATGGAAGATGAATACTTATGGGAGTGTGCGTGCCCGTGGTGCGGCTGGTTTCGGTTTTTGGCAACTTATCCACCGCGTGGAAAAACCAAATTAACAAAAAGAAAATGTGCAAAAAGTCATCCAAAACCATGAAAGGCTTGAAAGGTGACGGTGGCAAAGCATTAAAACATTCAGCCGAATTTAATTTTGGTTCCGACCAACCTTGAGTATGCGGCAAAAGAATTGTTTAAAACTAAACAAATCAACGGCACAACCAACATCCTCGAAAGTGAATTGGATGTGCTCGCCTCCGTTTATCAACGAATAACCAATCAGGGCGGGAAAACCGCCCTAGGAGTTAATTATGGCTAAGAAAAACCAAAAAAAGACGACGTCACGCAAGACGGGCAAACAGCACTGGAAGAACAGGTGCAAGCCCAAACCGAAAACGGTGCGGGTAATGCCGAAAAGTGCGCCAAAAAGTGCGGTAGAAAAACACGATGAATCGGACGACAAAGAAGGCGCAAGTGATTGTGCCTATCGGTTATTCGATTAAATTGCGTGAAATCCATCCTCAAGCAACCTATGGTCGTTGCGGTTATCGCTTTAACAAAACCGATGAGGTTTACATCGCAGCAGATGACTTAACGGCGGAACAAACTTTAACGCTTGCGGAAGATCCTGGTTAGAGCTTGTCCCGGTGTGTGAGGATTAAAGCCATGTATGCAACGGTAAAGATTTTTGTTTTGCGCATCGGAGAGTTTCAAGCGATTCAGCTAACCGACCGTGACCGCGAAGGCGTAGTGAATGAAAGCGTGCTGACTATTGCGCTTTCAGATAGCGCAAGCCAAATCGACGGTTATTTAAGTGCACGTTATCGCTTGCCGTTGCCGACAATTCCGCAAAATCTCACTCGCATTTGTTGTGATTTAACCCGTTACCGCTTGGCAGTATGTCAGAAGTGACGATTACCGACGAGATTATCACGCGCTATAAATTGAGCTTAAAAGAGCTTGAGGACTTGGCGGCTGGGAAAATTTCGCTCGGCATTGATATTGAAGACGACCAACAAAGCGATGGCAATGTGGTGATGTTTACTAATCCGAACAATAGGATTTTTGGCCGTGATAACCGAAATTGAAAATGCACTGGTTGACCGCTTGACACGCGGCTTGGGACAACTTGCCAATACCGTAAAAAGCTACGGTGGTGAGCTGGACGATGAAAAGCCTTGGTACGGGACGTTTGCCCTATGGTGTTGGTGACGTTCGGCGGTGCGCGAATTGAGCCGATGGGCGTGCGCGGCACAGCGTTTCGCACCTCTGCTAAATTTGTGGTCATTGTGGCGGTGCGCTCATTGCGCAGCAACCAAGCTGCACGACAAGGTGGGGTGGATAAACGCGAGGTTGGTGCGAATCAGTTGATTTATGCGGTACGCCGATTGCTGGATACTCAACGCTTGGGCGGATTAGTTAAGCCGTTAAAACCGCTGGCGATTCGGACGTTGTTTAACAATGCGCAGTTTCGCACTGAAAAAGTCACCGCGTATGCCATTGAGTACGAGGCGGCATTTGATGATGTTGCACCGCTAGAAGACGGTTTGTATCCGGAAAAACACAAGACCCGGCTAACCCTGATTTTGTGTTTACCCATTATGCGGCCGAACTCTCCCCGGTGTCGCCAATCCTTGAGCATGTGGACGGCAAATTATATGACCCGAACAACAATGCCGAGGTCGGATTTAGTGTAAAAACAAAGGATAAAACATGATTGTAAAAAGCAACTCTGGGGTGAAAGTCCCTTTAGAAAAATCAGCCGCACGCCTACATCGAACAGGAACCGGTTGAGGGTAGAAAATACGGTCTATTATCAGCGCAGAATCGCTGATGGCGACTTAATCGAAGTGCAACCAACCCGCAAGCAAAGAGGTACAGGCAATGACTAACATCGAATTTGAAAAAGATCCCAAACAGCTTACGCAAGCCCGGCGTTTATACAGAGTATAACGCTAAAGGCGCAGTAAATCCACTCTGCCGACTAACGAGCAAGAGGTGTTAATTGTTGCGCCAATGGTGGGCGGTGCGACGGCATTTACTCAACCCGTGCGTGTGTATTCTGATCTTGATGCAGCGGCAGTATTTGGTGCAGGCTCGTGGGCGCATTTGATGACGCGGATGGCCATTACCAACAACTCACTCATCCGTTTATCTGTGATGGGCTTAGCAGATAGTTCATCGGGTGTGGCGGCAAGCGGTAGTTTAACCTTAACCGGTACTGCAGCAAGCCAAGGTGTCATGACAGTAACCATTGCCGGTATTGATTACAAAGTGGCGGTGGCAACGGGCGAAAAATCCGATTCGGTGGCAGCGCGCTTGAATGCAATCATTAATGGTGCGACAGATTGCCCAGCAATATCAGCTGTAAATGAGAGCACGATTACGCTTACGGCAAAAATGCAAAGGCGAAATTGGCAATGAAATCAATTTGACCGCAACCAATACAGCTAAAGATATGACTATTAATGCGACAGCATTTGCCAGCAGTGCAGAAAATGCGGATTTAGCCCCTGCATTAGCAAGTGTTGCCGGTACGCATTACCACGTCATCATTTCGCCGTTTGCAGACGATAAAAACGCTAAGGCTTTGCGTGAACATTTAGAAGCCGTGTCCGCTCCGTTAGAGAAAAACCTGCTATCGGTGTGTTAGCGTGGCGTGGCAGTATGGCAACCGGTACAACCTACACCGAAAAAAATCAACAGCGAACGTATTACGTGCGGTTGGTATAAAGGTGCAGTCGAATCTCATGCCTTGATTGCTGCTGGGTATGGCGCGGTGATTGCGGGAGAAGAAGACCCGGCACGTCCGTTAAATACGCTCGAAATTAAGGGCTTGACCGAAGTTGACCCAACGCAAAACCCGTTATTAACCGAAGCCAATCAGGCGTTATACCACGGTTTGACCCCGATTACGGTGGTGAAATCATCGTGTCCGCATTATGCGTGCGATCACCACTACACCAAGTCGGCAACCAATACGGATGACCCGAGCTATTTGGATTTAACCACCATTCGCACGCTGGACTATACGCGCAAAGCGATTGAACAGCGCATTGAGTTGCGTTTCCCGCGTGCCAAATTGTCTGCGCGTACACCGGATAAAGTGCGGTCAGAAATTCTGGATGTTTTATTACGTCTGGAAAATGAGAAATCTTGGAAAACGTGGCGCAGCATAAAGCGAAATTGTTAGGGTACAACGCAACGGTGTTGACCCGAACCGCTTGGATTGTGTCATCCCGACCGATGTGGTGAACGGATTGCATATTGTCGCTAACTCGTGTTGATTTAATTTTATAGGAGGCATAGATGGCTCAAGAATTTTGCTAGTCTTGGCATTGTCGAAGTGGACGGTCAAGAGATTGACTTAACTAAGTTAGATGTGCGTGTTACCACCGGTCGCAAGCCGGTGAAAAACCATCAACCGCAAAGGACGTGTGAAAGGCTTTGCCAAAGGCATTACCGAATATGCGTTGTCACTCACTGTTGTGGTGCCGTTAAATGCGGCAGAGCCTGATTGGGATAACGTGACAGATGCTAAAATTACCGTGGAAGAAGAAAATGGTAAACGAATCTCATACACCGGCTGTTTTACCACCGAAACAGGCACAAGCTATACCGTAGATAGCGAAGAAGTGCGCGATTTGCAAATGGTCGCGTTAGACAAGGTTGAAGAATAATGAAAATCCGTTTGAAACTTGGCGTGCTGTATAACGGCACGCTACATCATGACGTGTTAGTCAAAATTTTGACCGTGGGTGGCGAATGCCAAGCGTTGGAAGTTATCAGTGACCTTGGGTTAAGCGAAAAAGAAACGTTAAACACATCGGAACAAATGCTGGTTGACTTAGCGTATCTGGCACAGCAAGTAGAGTTTGATGGTATTCCGCGTGAGGCGGTGACTCCGGCATTCTTGCTGGATAACCTTGCCACTGATGATTATGTGTTGATTAACTATGCAATTAATCAATTGCGAAAAAAAGCGCACGGGCGTTTCGGAAAACCAAGAGACAGCAAGCGAAACGTAAAACGGCGCAATGTCAGCGAGGTTTGGCAGGCGTATGAAAACTACCGCTCGGCAACGATTTTACTGGGTAAGTTTGGATTTACTGCGCAAGCCGTCTGGGAGATGTGTCATGCCGAGATTAGCGCATGGATTAACAGCTATTTAGCGAGTCAAGGCGCGAAAAACCCAACATAATACCGACGAATCTACGACGTCCTATACATTTAAGCGTCGTAAAAAAATAAAGGGGCGTAATGCCCCTTTTTTATTGCTTTTAAATAACGTTTAAACAAAGGTTTAAAAATGGCAAATATGGATGTCTCGTTAACACTCAAAGCGAAAGACTACGCTAGTAGCGTGGTGAAAAGCGTGGAAAAACAGTGTTAGCAAATCAACTAAAAATATCGAAAATCAAGCCCAACGTAGCGCTACCACGCAACAAAAGAGCGATGCGTCAAACGGCACAAGTGACGGAACAAAGCTACCGCCAAATCCAACAAGCAGCACGCAATCGCGAAATGCTTGGCGTGCGCAGTGAGCGTAGTATCCAAAATGAAATCAACCGTACCCGCGCGGCATACGACCAATTAAAACGCAGTGGCATTGCTTCCGGGCGCGAATTAGACCGCGTCGCTGTGGCGACTAAAACGCCGCATTGCGGAGCTTAACGCGGAAATGGGAAAAAGTCTCCATGGGGCAACGTTTGGGCAATATTGGACGTGGCGTTGCTGGTTTGCTGCAGGCGGAACGGCGGCGGGCATGGTGTTGGCGCAACCCGATGAAAAAAACAAATGGATTATGACCGCCTCTTGCGATGACGGCTAACACCGCATTTGCCGAGCGCGATATGGCGGGGCGCATTGCAGGTAAAGCAGAGCTAAATAACGCAGTAAAAAGTGCGGTAGAAATTGGCGGCGGCACCAAGGAAGACGCTTTGGGCGCATTAGATACTATGCTTGCTAGTGGTGCAGTAAAAGCCGAAACCGCTATGAAATTGTTGCCAACATTACAAAAAGGCGCGACGGCAACGGGCGCAAGTACCGATGACTTGGCAAAAATCGCCATTTCGGCCATGCAACAGTTTGACATCGGCGAAGATAAAATTGGCGAAGTGTTAGATAAAGCCGTGGCCGCAGGTCAGGCAGGTAACTTTGAATTGGCGGATATGGCGCGCTGGTTACCTCAACAAATGGCAGCGGGTAAATCTGCCGGCTTAAAAAGGTATGTCTGGGTTTGAGGCATTATTGGTCGCCAACCAACAGGCGCGTGTAACTGCCGGAACATCGGATGAAGCGGGAAATAACTTAGTCAATTTACTTGCAAAATTAACATCAAAAGAAACCTCAGACAGATTTAGAAAACTCGACATAAAAAGGCAAGGATGGTAAAGACCACGGGTGGATTTTATCGCCTCAATGGAAGCTCAGAAGAAAAAGGTAAAAACTCCATCGAAGCCTTTATGAGCATTATGGATCAGGTGATTGGTCAGGATGGTAAGTACCGAGCACTGCAAAAACTTAAAAGCGCAAAAAAGAAGATCAAGCTCAAGTCTTAAACAGAAATGACTAACTTGGTGGAAGGCACGGCAATCGGGCAAATCATTTCGGACCGCCAAGCATTAATGTCGTTATTGGGTATCCGTAACAACGTGAGCCTCGGAAAAGAAGTAAAAGAAAGCCTGGATAAAAGCGAAGGTGCGGTGGATACCTCTCATGCGGTGATTAAAGATACCAACAGCTACAAAGTAGAAGACGCAAAAAATAACGTAGATTTCGCACAAATGGAAGGCATGAAGGGCTTTAATGATGCCTTGGGTGATGTAAGTGTGAAAATTGCTGAATATGCCAAAGCTTATCCTGACTTAACAGGCAAAATTGTTACTGCAGGCACAGTAGTTGCATCTCTAAGTGCCGCCGCCATTACGGCAGCCGGGTCTTTGCGATTATTGGGCGGTAAAGGCGGTTTAGGGCTTAGTGTGGGTGATGCGTTAAGCAAGGGGCGGGAGTGACCGGTGCGGCAGGTGGCACTGCAGCTGCGGCAGAGTACGACAAAAAAATGGGGCGTCTTGCTAAGTTTGGGCGAGGCGGCTTGCCGTTGTTGGTGTTCGGCGCAATGCTCGAAGGGTCGGAAAATTATGCGCCTTATATGGCAAAAACAAGAAGAACGACAAGAAACCGGATGCCGCAACGAAGACGCAAAAACAGAAGTTCTACGCAGCAGCCTATCCAAAGCAAATCGGTGTTTCAGTATGCCCCGCCTGTCCCAGCACCTGAAAAGTCAGTTTGGTCTTTAGCAAGTGGCGGTTATGCACTTGGTGACGCGGCAAAACGCAAAGAGATTGCCGATGAGCGCTTAAAAGCGCGGCACATTAACACAAGATGAATACAACCGCCGTGTGCAGGTGCCTGACTATAAAGCCGAATTTCAGCAGTTGGGAACGACTATTAGCGAGGGTATGAAACAAGCAGTGGAAAGTCAGAATTTCACGATTCAAAAATCAAATTCGCGTGGACTTAGACGGTCGGACGATTGCTGAAAGCACGTCCGAAAAACCAATACCGAGAACTAAAACGAGGGGTAAACTATGAAAGGTTGGACAATGCCAATCCAACAGGCATCTTATCGCGGTGTGCGGTTTGATGTGGTAAGTGTGGATGATAACTTAGAGCGCGCCACCATTACGCATGCGTATCCGTTTGTGAATGGCGGCGACATTGAAGATTTAGGGTTTAAATCCGCTCACCATCCAACTGCAAGCCGTGTTTTTATGGTGAGGGATATTACACCGATTTTAAACGCTTTTTATCCGCCCTGGAAAAACAAGGTGCGGCGGTGTTGGTACATCCGATTCGCGGGCGGTTGCAAAATATGCTTTGCACCTCTGCTTATTTCCACCATGAAGCGGATTTTGTGGACTATGTGACAGTTAGTCTTAGCTTTCAAGAGGCTACACCAGCAAAAACCGATCTTTCTGTTTAATTTTTTTCTGTTTTTGGGCTGATTGATGAGCTATTAACAAAGCTCGAAGACTTGGTAGATGATGTATTGGAGCTATATGGCACCTTTATGGAGGGATCTCTTTTTGTCGCTAATGTCAAATCACGCTTATTAGGCTCGTTTGGCGCGCTTTTACGGCTGTTTTGAGCAGGTGCGCGATATGTTTGACATGGACAAAAAAAGCACGTGATTTCTGCTAATACACCGACTTCTAAAAGAGGCGTTTAAACAACAAGGTGTCAAGGCTGTGCGCGACATGGCGAGCATGATTCGCGACGGGCTTAACGGCTATTGCCAACCGTGACGACTTAACCGTGCGTGCAAAGATTTGATGAGGTTACCCGCGCCGTGAAAAAGTCTGCTTGAGATCGCACCAAATTTAAGCAATGGTAAAAAAACAGCAAGTCTAACAAAGTTGAAATCATTAACCTCATCTTTAACTGCTCAGGACGCCAAGGAAATCTTCTGCTCCGTGCAGTTGTTGGCGACGGCGACTGTGTTGAAAATCGCTACGCAGTTTATTGAGGACGATTCGTTGATTCCGTCTGAAATTGATTACATCGTGACGGAATCTCGTTTACAAGCATTAGCAACGCTTAACACCGTGCGTGCGTTAGTGCAAGCGGAGCAAAACGCGATGACATTACATTACGTCAAAGATGATTTTTGGTTTGATGTCATTAAGTGTGAAAAACAAACAGGCGCAAGACAACTGCAAACACCGAACACGGGGCTTTATACGCAGGCTTACAACACGGCAGAAAAACTGCGCCAACAAAGCCACAAATTGACCCAGCTTGCGTTGGCAGCGATTAACCGCAAACCACCTTTAATTATTCGCACGGTGGAATTTGATAGCACGATTCAACAAGTCGCGCACGCGTTTTACGATGACTACACCCGCGCAGGGTGAGCTGTTGCGCCTGAATCCGCACATTCGTTACCCGAATTTTTATTGCACGAGGTGAGGTACTCAATGGCTACGCAAAATAACGGCTACCCGTTTAATAATGAGATTGTCGTTGAGATTGACGGCAAACAGCACAAAAAAACTGGAAAAAGCTACGATATTGACAGCGATTTCTTGATTCCTGCGGACGCGTTCAATTTCAACATTGGTGTGCCGTCAGACAATACCGTGTTGGCGGATTATTCCGGCAAAACGGCAAAAAGTACTGATTAACGGCGAATTGGTGCTAACCGGCATTGTTGACACTACACAGCATTCCATTTCAAAAAAACGACCGCACTTTTAGCCTGAACGGGCGCGATAAAGCCTCTATTTTGGTGGACTGCTCCGCGCCGATTACCAACGTGAAAAGGCTTGACGGTGTTAGATGCGATTAAAAAAATTGTGGATCCGCTAGGGCATTAAAAAAAGTCGAATTGCGAGCGGAATCTAACCCGACGTTAGATAAAGTTGACATCGACATCGGCGAAACCGCACGGAATGCGCTTATCCATTGCGCCAATTCGGCGGGGTTGCACGCATGGTTTGACCCTGCCGGCACGTTGATTGTGGGCGGTGCGGATTACACACACCGCCAGTGGCGACGTTATGTTGCATGAAAGACGGCAAAGCGCAACAATTTCACGCAGGCAAGCCCTGACCACCGATGTGTCACAAAGTTTTTCGGAGATTACGTTTTTAGCGCAACGGCACGGACGCAGCGGTGACGATAATAAAAACGATCTGAAATGGGTGTTTAAAAGATGATGCTGTTGAGACCTACAAGCCGAAAACGGTGATTGTATCCGATGTGAAAACTTGGAAGCCCTGAAAAAAATGGGCAAAGAAATACATTTCGGACAGTATTTTAAACAGCTTTTACCCTGACGATTACCGTGCCTGACCACAAAACACAGGACGGAGTGTTATGGACGCACAGGGCAACGGGTGCACGTCATATGCGAGGAATACGACATTGACGCGATTTTTCTTTTTCTGATGGGGTCGCCGTTTTTGCGTTTAAGCCGACAAGGCGGAACAACCACGGAACTGCGCTTAAAAACAAGACGGTGTGTGGACGCCTGACGCTTATGCGAATAAATCGAAAGAGGCACGTAAGCGCAAAGGTAAAAAGGCAAGAAAAAAATAAAGGCGATTTAATTGTATTAGATGGGGATTAATATGCGACGACTAGGGACAGAGCAATAAGACAACAAGCAGAAACCGCCTTGGGCGCAGTACGCCAAAGCCTTTCGCGGAAAGTTGAATTTAGTCAAAAAGTGCGGACAATATCCAAAAAGTGCAGGTGTCCGGATTGGCGGATGAAACCTTACAAGACGTGGAGTTGATGCAACAATTTGGCTAACGTCTGTGCCGCCTGTTGGTACGCAAGTGGTAGTATTGCCCATGGGTGGGGAAACGACGCATTCTATCGTTATCGCTACCGAAAATGGATCTTTTCGGGTGAAAAACTTGAAAATCGGGCGAAACGGCGGTTTACGATGAAAGCGGAAGCACGATTATTTTAAAACAAGGTCGATTGATCGAAATTGATTGTGATATATTAAAAATAACCGCTACCACAAAAGTTGAAATTAGTAGCCCGGTTGTAGAGACAGACCATGTGTTTACTGCACAAGGGCAAATCAACGGAAATGGCGGCATGGCCGTTCAAGGCGGTTCTGGCGCGTCATTTACCGGTAACGTAACGCAAACAAAAGGTGAGCTTTCACTACTGATGGCGACGTGACTGCCAACGGTAAATCCCTTATTAATCACACTCACCGCGGTGATAGTGGTGGCGTGACTGGAAAACCTATATAAATGAACTTAAGGCGGTGTGGAACTCTCTCCCCGCCTTTTTCTCTCCCATTTCTTTTACTCTGTCAGCATGGACAGAGAAATCAGCCCGCTTACCGGGGACTATACAAATTCGCATATCAGTACACTGCAAAATGCCGTGTATATCAGATTAACTACGCCATTAGGCTCGTGGTGGGCAAATGGGCGTGTAGGTTCTCTGCTCCATACTATTCAACGTGAGAAAGATTTAAGCCGCGTTGGGCATGTTGGCGCAACAATATGCCGAAGAGGCGTTACAACCGTTAATTGATGACGGGTCGCGCAAATGAAATCATTGTAACGCACGAACAACCGCACAACGGCAAAGTGCTTCTTTCAATATCTGTGACCGACAGTCGGGGCGAACAATTTTACTCTTTTAAACACCCCGTAAACGTCATTTAAAAGGTGTTTAATCGTGTTTATTGTACCCACACTTGAAGAAATCCGCGCAAGTCTGTTGCGTGATTATCAAACGTATTACCCCAATGCCGACACGTCCGAAGACAGTGACGCTTATGCGCGTGCCAGTAGTTTGGCCGCCTGTGCAGAAGGGATTTATGCACACCAAAAATGGCTGATTAAACAGTTTTTCCCAGACACGGCTGACACTGAATTTTTAGAAAAAAACACGCAGGGTTACGCGGTTTGCGCCGACGAAACGCCACTTATGCAGCCGGCAAAGGTACCACTATTAGCGGCAACCCTGATGCCGTTATTGCCGTAGGGTTACAAATCAAAACCGAAGACGGGCGTTTTTATGAGACAACCGAAAGTGCGGTAATTCCAGCTAGTGGTTCGGTGATTGTTGCGGTGCGCTCCCTTGCTACGGGGGCAGCGCAAAAACATTAAAACCGCTACAAAAGGATCGTTTATGGCTGCACCTGTTGGCGTGAGCACGGATGTTGTATTAAATGACGTTGTAGGGGGCGACTAATGCTGAGAGCGATAGCTCATTGATTGGAGCGTTTGCTTAATAAAATCCGCCGACCTGCTGCGGGTGGCAATAAATATGATTACAAAGACTGGGCGTTAGAGGTCGACGGCGTGGAACAAGCGTATGTTTACCCGCTACGCCGTGGGCTTGGCACAGTAGATATTGCGATTACGGCCGATAATGGCGTGCCAAGTGATGACACGGTACGTCGCGCGCAAGAATACATCGACCAAGAACGCCCGGTCACCGCAAAAAGAAAGCAAGGTCGTTAAACCGGATGTGACAAAAGTTACTTTTAACATCCAAGTGAAAATCAGTGGCGTGGCATTAAATGACATTAAAACCGCTATTCGCAACGCGCTGACTGATTATTTTAACGGTTTGATTCCGGGCGATGATTTGATTGTGTCGCAATGCGAAGCGGTGGTGAGTGATTTAATCGGCGTGGTTGACCGCCGTTTTATTGCCCCGAATGCCAACCGCAAAGCTGATGTGATTAACAAAAATTGAATGGTTCCGCTTGGGCGAAATCACCGTGACGGAGATGGCTTAATGCAGCACGCTAATGTATTGAAACAGCTTTATCCGCCCGTGAGTTACAACATCAATGGTAAACACTTTATCGCACAATGCGAAGTGGACGGCAACGCATTTGACCGCTTACAACAAAGTGCAGAAGAGGTATTAGCAGCAATTGAGCCCGCCACCTCAAACCAAATGTTAGCCGACTGGGAACGCATTTGCGGGATTAAAAACGGATTTAACGAAATCTTATCAAGAACGGGTTAAACGCGTCATCGTGCAGCTTAATGCCGTAGGTGGATTTGTCTATTCCATACTTTACGCGCATTGCAGAAAGTATCGGTTATCAAATCCAAATTAAAGAGTTTTCGCCTTTACAAAATGACCTGCCTAATCCAGGTGACTTGGTGCAATTTCGCAACGAGCCCCGCGAGAGCTTGATTTATATGTGGCGGGTGACAGTGTTAAACGGTGACGACAATATTGTGTATTTCCGCGCAGGTAGTTCATTTGCCGGTGACCATTTGGTTGAGTTTGGTGACCCGATTATCGAAGAGTTTTTCAAAGATTTAAAACCCGCACTACCTACTGTTATTTTGCGTATCAATAGAGAGACAAAATGAAAACGTTACTACCCGAAATTAATTCCGCTGACAAGCGCTTTTCATGCCAGTAATCCCGCAACAGGTGAGCAAAGGCACACGCGTGACAGACACGTGGTTGAACGACGTGCAAGACCGAGTGCGTGACGTGCAAGCCGAGGCGCATTATGTATTAGAAAAAAAGCGGGATTTACCCGAAGGCAGAAACACAAACGCAGTTATATCAAGCGATTGTGAAAATCATTGATGATAACCGTAAATCCGCCAGCGTGACACAAAAGGCGAAGTGCAACTTTATTCTGGCTATGATTCAGATTCGGAAGAATTGGCTGCTACACCTAAGGCCATTAAAATTCTGAAAGGTTTTATTGATTCGATTGCGCGCAGCTTAACGAATTACATCCCAAACAGCAAAAAAATCATCAGCCGTTAACAGTATTAGCTCAGACACAGTGGCAACAAGTTTGGCTGTTAAAATGGCGAATGATAACGCTAACGACCGCGTAGCCAAATCGGGCGATACGATGACAGAGCAATTTGTCTCTTAAACAAGGCGATTATAGTGGCCTTAATGTATACAACAATGATGGCTATTATACTCGATTAGAGGGTAATCCTCACAATGCCAATAGCTTATTGACATTGGCTTATCGTACACCACAAGGCACCATACATTGCTGTGGTAAGTTTGCCTAAAAAGTATGGAGTAGTTGCATATGCTGGCGATGTTGTGTCAAAAAGTGGCGATAGTATGTTAGGGACACTATCATTCTCCGGTGCAACAGATAGCTATAGGATTGGTGGTTATACGTGGCGCATGCCTATTAGATTCTTTGGCGACGTAGTTATCGGAAACGAAAAAATGTGCAATTGGATTTAACAACAACGGTAGTTTACATTTTGGTGGATTGCCGGGCGCTAATCAATTTACAGCTACGCTAGATGACGACAAATTATGGGTGGCTGGGGACGTAAAAACATCTAATGGTAAGTCCTTAAATACAGCCTTACAGCCCAGTGATTATCGCTCACAATGGCAACAAAAACGGGTGGGTTAGATTACCTAATGGGCTAATTTTACAATGGGGCAAGACACCTGTAGTTCACGACGAGAATAGCACCGATATAGTCTTTCCGATCGCATTTCCGAATAGGGTTTTAAATATTCAATTAACCGAAAAATCAAATGCGTACCGTTGCAGCTCACGCCACACACTTAGCAGCGCTTAATGTAACTAATACAAAATTTTACGTTCAAAATTAACTCAACCCCTGCCTATTGATACATCGGCAGATTGGTTTTGCTATTGGATATTAAATTAACGAGGTTTAAAAATGTATTTTACGACAAAAGAAACGAACGGATTTTTATATTGACGGTTTTCATAAAATTCCCAACGGTGCAATAGAAATCACGGACGAAACATACCGCACTTTATTAGATGGACAAAGCCGCCGGTAAGCAAATTATTGCCAACAAGCAAGGCAATCCAGTTTTAGTTGATCCACAACCAAGTGACGCACATGAGTTAAATCTTGATACTTTGCAGTGGGAAATTTCAACCGAAAAAAACAAGCGGCACTTGTAACAGAAAAGCGCAACCGCCTAATCGAGCAAATTGATAGTCATGCCGCAACAATTTATAGCACGTGGACACGCTTTGAAAGCGAGTATCGTGAGCGCCAAACAGCAGCGGAAGCGTATAAGGCAGCAAACTATCAAGGTGACTGTAGCCGTTATATTACAGATTTTGCCAAACGCGCAGGTTTAAACAACAAAGCGGCAACAGATTTGATTTTGGTGCAAGCAGCAGGATTAGAAAAACTACAAATGGAGCTTGCTAACCAACGCATGCGCAAGTATGAGCTCAAAGCACCTAATCTAACACTAGAGCAACTACAATCAATCTATGATGACATCATTAAACAAATGGATCACTTAATGGAGGCTTATAATAATGGCTAATGTTTATTTAGCACTTTATAAAGGCAAAAAACAGGTCTTAAACCAGCACACACTTTTGGCACGTTTTTCAGACTGGCTTACCCGCAAACTAACAAAAGGGCCTTACTCTCACTGCGAGATTGCTGTTGAGCGTATTGAGTCACATCAGGTCATCACTATGAGCATGAGCTCCATTATGACTGTTATTCATCATCTATTCGAGATGGTGGGGTACGCTGTAAAGAGATTGATCTCACCGAAAGAGATAAGTGGGATTTAGTGTTGCTTGATGGTGTTAGCGAGGTCGAGGTTGAGTTTTATTTTAACTCTACAAAAGGGAGTAAATACGATTGGTGGGGCGCTATTGGCATTGTATTAGGCATCAAACAAAAACGCTCTAAATATTTTTGTAGTGAATGGTGTTTCAATGCAATCTCCGGTAAAACTCAAGGTTGGCGATTCAGCCCGAATCAATTGGCAGCGATTTTTAAAAAAGGATAAACAATGAATAATAAACTTACCATTGAATATTTAACAGAATTAGTGGATGACGTTGAGTATGTACATCAAGATTTACTGACTATCTGCACAATTACGTTAAAAATGGCTACAAATTGGCTGGCACTAGCGCTTGTGTTGATAATCAATACTATGATCCGCTTATCGGTAACAATTGTGCTTTTTGCCAACGCGCTCGATAAATTGTGGGAACTGGAGGTTATCTGTTAAAGCAAAATTTATGAAAGCCAAAAATAACAAAGTAACCTTACGCAACGGCAATCAAGGCGAGGTTGTATATACAAGCCCATTCGGCAAGTTGCTATGATCGAAGATAATGGTGACGAATTACCGGCAGTGCATTGGCATAATGCGGATGGTACGTTTTATGCAGATGCTCAAAGTCCGCTTGATGTAGTTGACATTAACCAAGGATAGATACAATGCCAAACAAACAAACAAACAAACAAACAAACAAACAAACAAACAAACAAACAAACAAAGAAGTAGTTATGTTTGAAAGCAAGCCCCACTGCCGTTTACCGGGCAAAAACGGATGTTCTTACGTCATTTTAAGGCGATTTTTGAGACGAGCAGATTCCGGGTGATGGTGAGGGCTGGACGATTGTTGATACGTTCGGTGGCTCAGGCTTGCTTAGTCATGCTACAAAACAACTCAAACCGCGCGCCCGCGTGATTTTACAACGACTTCGACGGTTACGCCGAGCGCATTAAGCATATCGACGACATTAACCGCTTACGTGCGCAAATTTCGGCGTTATTAGTTGATGTCCCACGTCAAAAACGTATCACCGACAAAGCGCTCAAGGCGCAGATTATTGACACCATCAAAGCGTTTTGACGGCTATGTTGACCTTGTCACGCTAACCAGTTGGCTGTTGTTTTTCCGGGCAACAGGTCGGTACATTTGAGGAGTTATGTGCCAAGGACTTTTGGCATTGTTTACGCCAGTCAGACTACCCATCTGCAGACGGTTATTTGGACGGCGTGGAGGTGGTCTCAGAGTCGTTTCATACACTACTACCACGCTTTGCAGCCGACCCGCGGGCGGTATTTGTTTAGATCCACCTTACCTATGCGCAAACAAGAGAGTTACAAACAGGCGCATTACTTTGATTTAATCGACTTCTTGCGATTAATCAACATCACCCGCCCGCCGTATATCTTCTTCAGCTCGACTAAATCGGAGTTTGTGCGGTTTTATTGAGTACATGCAGCAAGATAAGGTGGATAACTGGCAGGCGTTCGACGGCGCGCAGCGGGTAACAATTAAGACGGCTCTTAACTACCAAAGGCGAGTACGAGGACAATATGGTGTACAAGTTCTGATGTCGCCGACATTAATGTCGGAGAGATAATTCAAAAAGCCCTTTAAACATAGTTTAAGGGGCTTTTAAATTATTTTTAAAAATTTTTTTCAAAAAGTGCTTGCTATATTATATTGTACAATATAATATAGACCCCGTAAAGCAAGAGGGACACCGCACCAAAAGCTTACAATCAGATTCATAGCGGTAGGAGATACAAAAATAGCTAAATACACAATTAAACACATCTGCGGACATACTCAAGTCCATCAAATCTACGGCACTAATTCACACGGCGAACGTGATCGTAAACAGGCATGGTTGGCGACCTGTTTATGCGAAGACTGTTATAAAGCGCAACAACAAGCGGGCGCGATGCCAAAAACGCCGAAAGCGCAAAAAGCCAACGCCGAAGCTCACTTGCCAACCCTCACCGGCACACCTAAACAAATCGCATGGGCGGAAACCATTCGCGCAGAAAAATTAAAAATTAAATGAAATCTTAGAAAAGAATTGAGACGTTAAAAAGCCAAACGCACATTGACAGAAATCGAATTAGAACAAGATAAAAACTCCAAGCATTCGCTGCTGCTTACAAAAATGAGGGACAGTGCGGCAAGATGGATTGATTTAAGAGATCGCAGCGTTGAATCTCTTTTAAATGAGTGTATCAAGTAATACGCCACGCCCCGGGCTAACAGGGCAGGAGGATAAAATGAAAATCAGCAAGAACACCGAGCTTTGGTTTACACAACTCAACGGATAAATGGGTATTAATCGTTGATGACTATTTTAGCTACTTTGATACCCAAGAAGAACGTGATTTTTATCACAAAAAGGCAAGCGACCAGTTTGTGTTATACCACGGCTGCTTAAATAAATTAGAGCCCAATGAGTCGGTTAAATACAATATTGACGGTGAGCCATCAGAAGATATCGCAAACTACCAGCCAATCGACATTATCAACTACATTAACACAAAGCAAAAACGCACCAAGGTACGCTTAGACCGCAAGCTGGGTGACAAATTAGCACGTAATAATCTTCCGGTAAGATTTACATATTACAAGCGTAGAGATGTTGATTTATTTGATTTTGACAACCCTAGACTTACGACCATCGCATGAGATTTGGCAGTCAACGGTACATGGCGTAGATTTTGACAAATACAATTATGATGAGGACTAAAATGGCAGAAAAAAATACATCTATCATGTCACGACAACAACAGGTCACGTGCGCAAAAGCCCGCGCTCAGAAATATCCGCTGATACGACCGCACTTTTTAAGACCATGGGTTGAGGATATGATTAAAGGCGAGTTGCGTGGCATTATGGATACAGCACTACTCTTGCCGCTGTGAGCAACACAGCAGCAAGATGATTGAGTTTGTCATCAGTCGATTAAGCGACGACTTTAAGCAAACAGACTGGTGCGCTTCGTTGTGTAATCATTCACGCCGAGTGGCATGGGCTTGGGTTGGCGGTGTGGGTGATGCCCCAGAGGTGCCGTTTTGTGCGGCACAGCTATTAACTGACAATGTTATCCCTGATGACTTTAATTATATCCCTGTTTTTGCCGATTTTGAGCGCTGCATAGCGTGGACTTGGTTAGAGATGATTCAAAGCAAAAGGAGTCAAAATGAGCTATCAAAAGTTACCCGACAGCACTAAAAACATCATCAGCAAAAATTCTAACGATTACAACAAAGCTAACTACAAACAGATCAAGTTTACAGTACGCCCCTGAAATTGCTGATAAATTTGAAGCTTTATGCAAAAGAGGCTGGGGTTTCAAGGGCTGAGATGTTTAGACGACTTGTTGGTTGACATGATCGCAAAAAATGGTTTGACCTTAATTAATCAAAAGAGTAAGATTCAAATCGTCAGATAACTCTGACGATTTAATTCAATCTAAAGGCTATGTGTTAAAAACGTAATTACTGATAATCAGCTTATAAAACCGGTCGTTAAATTGTACGACTCATTGCTGACAGGCAGACAAAAACGGTGGCATTTTGATGCTGCCGTTTTGTTTTTAAGGTATAGTGATTGTACGTAAAAATTAGCGGTTAATGGTAGGTCTTTATTTTTAGATTTGACGTAGCGTTATCTTATATAATCGCATCTTTATTTGCATAAGTTTATTTTTCTGCTCTATGCAAATAAAAAATGCTATTCTATGTAAATAAATTTGCGCGCTTACAGAACCTTTCGGGAGTAATCGCGTGGTGGCTCTTCAGATTTGCT
>BNJT01002167.1_pt1 | contig 38582 bp, 91 predicted proteins | sample 8540491 | NCBI WGS metagenome assembly BNJT01 (sample SAMD00202455, study PRJDB9452) | human saliva metagenome | host: Homo sapiens | reverse complement strand
CCTTTCTTTCCCACTGGGCATCAGATACTAATGACTCCTCCTAGCGGGGCTCTGCGATGTTCATGACTTGCTCGTCTCTCTCTCTTCTGTTTTTGTTTTGGATTACAATGGTGCCTCTATTTTTTTCCTTTTTCTTTCTGAGCTTGCCCGAGAGAGACTTTTTGGATTGGGACTTCGAGGCGTAGCGAAGAAGGGGAGTAGTGACTGCTGGAGCCGATAGCTACTGTGCGGTGCTCGCCGATTTTTGGCCGCGCCGGGAGTGCGCAGGGCCCCTCTGGGAGGGTGTTTTAAGAGAATACGTACTGATGCTGCTGATGAAGAATGTTTGGCTTGTTTTGCATGAATCGCTACGTGTAATCTGATGGGAAGCAGGTTGGGTGGCTGCCGAGTTTCGTATCGCCCTCTCCCTTTATTTGTGATATACTTTAGGGTATCGAGATGAGAGGGTGGGATGGTGGGAGGATTGGGAGGGTTTGGGAAGGACATGAGTGGGGACCGGTGCCCGCCCGTGAGCTGAGCAGTCTCTTGGGAGGAGGGCAGTAGGGAGTTTTGGAGTCTGTGGATTTTGAGCTGCCAGAGCTGGATGACGACCTGTGCAGGGATGGGTGGGATACCGACGAAGGAGGACCGTATATATCAGCCCTCGCAGGCTTTGGTGAAGGTCGATGGAATTGACTGGGCCGGACTGGATGAGCACGTGGATATTTTTGACTCCGTTTTTCGGGAGGAGAATCACAGGGACTCGGTCCTGGGTTCTGCATGGACGAGTTCTGGGCAGCAGATCATGGGACTCGAGTCGTGGAGCCGGTGGACTTCCGCTATACGCTCTGCTTGAGCGCGGAAACCCTGAGCATGCGTAGGAGGCAGATGATGGGTTCCCAGGTGAGGGTGGGTCTGGAGGTTTGCAGCAGTGGGTGTCGTTGACCATTGGCGTGTTCCGCTCATGGGTATCTCCCGGCTGGGAGATGTCTGGGGCGAGTGGGCTACTTGGCGGAAGGGTATGCTTGCGCCTGGTTTCGACGATGGATCGTTTGATCTACGAGACAGAAACAGCTTAGCCTGTCTTTCGAGGGATGGAGTTGGTCGGAGGTGCTGGAGTACAATGAGCGGTGCTTCGTCGATAATGACAGGTTTGATCGTGAGGACGTGTACCTACCTCACCTGGAAGAGATTGAAGAGTTGATATGCTGATGTATAGCGTTGGAGGGATGATGGTGACGTGGTTTTTCCCAGTGGGTATCAGGGGATCGCCCGTGCGTGGTCTGGGTATGAGGAGAGCGGGTGAAGGCTGGCGGATCTCTGATGAGTAGTAAGGGCGGTCGAGGTTCTTGCTTCTGGCCGCCCTGGATTTAGGGGTAGGAAGCGGGTTTGGGGTATGCGCGGAATCTCGTATAGAGGAGATGGGATGACTGGTTTATCCCCTGACAGATGGTGGCCGATGTGGGTCGGGAGCCCGGTGATTGAGGAGGATTGCCTGGGAGTATCCAGAGGAGGCATGGTGGTTGGGCGCCTGATCTGGCAGGGGTGGGAGCCTATGGAGGAGGGGAGGAGGACGTGGTTGAGACTCTTGAGAATACTCTGAATAGTGGTGAGCTTTGGGGTTTTGGGACTTGGATCACTTATCGACTATCAGGATGAGCTAGACGCAGTGAGATTCAGATGTACCTCGATAGCGATAATGAGCTTAAACTTTGGGGGTCTGCTGAGGACATGAACAGGTCGGGTCTGGACCGATGTGGATGATTGCCTGGACAGCATGCTTGAGAAAAGTGGAGTTCGACCCGGATGAGTCGACACTGAGGAGCGCGCGGATTGCCTCCGTCATGTCCTACGACAAGGCTGGTCGTTGAAAAGAGCTGGCCGGGAGCAGGGCGTTTCCTCCGGAGGACGCCAGATGAGGGACTTACAGGGAATGAGGGTGGTGAGCGTGGTTCGGATGAATGGTATGACTCTATCTCGTCTGCCGTCTGGGACCGAGACGTGGAGGGGTCATGGAGTGGGAATCTGGGAGGCTGAGGGACGGGAAGGGTTTGGGGAGGCGTTTGGAGGACTTTGAGCCTGACTAGGGTTTCAGTGAGGATATGGATTGAGCCTCTTGTGGGGCAGTAGTATCACTGACGGGGCTCCGTCGTTCGAGGGCGGAGGAACTGGAGGGTCAGGTCGAGGTCGTTTTGTTGACAGCTATAATGGGTTTGGATACGGAAGGATGAAGGAATAGCTCGTGTTGGTCCCTGATGGTCGGAAGGATGCGGATGGTGAAGTCGCGTTGGTTGACGACGAATCTGAGGGGTGTATGGCTCCGTGTACCAGATGGGTGGACTGGATCGAAGCGTTTGGGATGGTCGGACGTTGGTGGGCTCAGCTGTGAGACCTATCCACGGATTTTTTGCTGCCCAGGTGGGTATCTTTCGACGTACCAGGAGATTGTGATCTCTCTAGCTATCGGAACCTAGTAGAGAGTAGGAAGATGGCTCTTGGAGAGGAGTTGAAGCGGTTTGGAGACCGCGTGGAGTTGTTTAATGTAGAGCAGCTCTCCCTATGAGGAGGAGACCTTGCTCGCGGAGGGCTGAGAAGCTCATGGCTAAGTACGCCCTCTCCTTGGACGGGGTTCGAGGAGACCCTGCGTCTCGATAAAAACGCTGCCGTTCGCGGAAAAAGGTGTTTGGTCTGGAGCCTTAGGGAGAGGATGGGAGTCTCCTTTCTGCAGTTTGGGCGCTTTTAGCTGCCGCGTAGTCTTGTGGGAGTGGTAATGTGGAGAGGTCGATGAGGGACGGAAATGTTTGGGATGGGGGATTGGGCGCTGGTTGGGAGGAGCCGATGTCTATGGCGTGGCTCGCTTTTGGGGCTACTCGAGATCTGGGGCTGAGGGAGATGAGTTCTGACGACATCCCCGTTCGTGAGAGGATTGACGGGTCGCTCACTTTCTGGAATATCGTCAGTAATCCTTGTGGGCGTTACGGTGCGGAGTTTGTCGCTAACCATGAGGACACTGTCAGCGACTCCCTTGTCCTTTGCGTGAAGGACAGGAGACGCCTGGAGGGGTTTGTCGATGACGAGATCGGAACGACGGGAGGGTTTGGGATAGCAGGAGGAGCTACTGGAGGGATGAGGGTGCCGCTGCCGGTCGCCGCGCTGAGGTCGGCCTCGGTGATCGACTGGCCGCTGAGTCAGGTGTCAGGGTTTGGTCAGGGGCGTAACTTGCCGGGGAGGCGTTGGAGTTTTTCTGCTCCCTCTGCAGTTCTAGGTAAGAGTAGACGTTATGTGCAGCAGATTGTGGAGGGAGGAGGATATAGAATGTCAGGGCGAGTAACGGGTGGGTCGCAGATGCCTATAAGGGAGGGTTTGTTGTCAGACGTGGGTGATGACGATGATAGCTCTCTCGTATGGGTATGGGTGTTGTCAGGACGGTTCACGGGGTCGCCCCTCTGGGGATTATGAGTGGGTCTTTTCTGTGGCTACATGGGCTCTCTCTAGATGTACTCTCTATTAACGTGGATTCTTCGCTGGCCACTGGAGTCAGTTCTGTGTGCGGTTGATATGATCAGGATGTCGGTTGACGAGGTGGCATGGAGAGTCGTCCGTGGAGGAGCTTGTAGTGCAGACCTTTTTCTCTGGCGTGTCGGAGCTATCACTGGTAGATGCCGTGGGTTGACCGTGGCCTGGGTTTTATTTACCGAGAGAATAATTTGCTCTTGGGACCGGAGGGTTGGTCTCAGCGGGTCTCGGCGGGCGAGCTAAGAGCGCGATTCTGTCCGTGATGTTTGGGAGCTATGAGCACTGAGGGTTTCTGAGGTGTCTGGGGTGAGCGGGAGAAAATGATCGGGGATCGTCAATGACCGTCAGTCAGTTCTCCCAGCAGATATTGGAGCAGAAAGCTTGGGTATCAGCAGATGAGCGGACGGGGATCGACTTTAGCCCGCGTCGTCCTGGTCTCGTGCTGGGAGTTGCAGGGACGGAGCAATAGTTCGACAGGTAAGTTTTTGTGATTTGTATAATTGACGATGAGTGATGCCCCGGTTTGGGTGAGGGGTGAGCGTCGGAGGAGGAACCTAGAGGAGTAAAGAGGAGGGTCGCGTGAGGGACGGGGACGTTCGTCGCGCGCCCTCTGGGCGTTCTAGACCTGAACGGTGAGCTGCTAGATAGTGCGCTTGTTTTAGCGGGCCTTGGGTCTGAGGTACGTGATATTTCAGCTTAGCGGGACTTACGTGGTTCAGGGACGACGAGGCCCTGGGTGACGAGCTAGCGCGTGTTACCGCGACAGCCCCTGCTGAGGCGGGCCGTTGGGATCTGAGTGTTTGCGTGCCTGATTTTTCTGGTAACTGGAGGTCTGGTAGGTCGCGTAAAGAGAAGCTGGTTTGGGACGTTGTCGTGGTCATACTGGTCATGGGGAGGACCGTAAACGGAGAAAGCTTGAGACACGTGGGCGGGGTGGAAACGTGCAGGATAGCTCCGCGCCGTCGTATGGCAGGGGATTACGTGAACCTCAGTGCCGTGGATGGTTGCTACGCGGTCGAGAACGGCGGTTCGTTGACAGCGAGATTGTCCTGAAAATGGTTATTCGAGGCGCGTGGTATCAGCTAGTCTTTGACTTCGATAACGGGGTTTTTCTCATGAGGGTTGCACTGCCTCTGGTCCAGGTCGGGGACAGTTGGGACCCTGTTTTCTCAGCGGTCGTGGGTCGGGACCCGGTTGTGGGTTTTCCGGCGACTGGGTGATCAGCGTGGATGTGGGATAGCTATGGGCCCGTCGCGGTGCGCGGTTAAGACTGGACGGATGGTTTTGGAGCGGGCTCTCCCGGAGGGTGGGTTCGATATGGAGATCCGTGCGTCTGAGCGGGTTCGGGAGCTGAGGAAGAAATCGGACGACTTCTTTGCGACCGTTGGGGATGTGGGAGCTCTTGACGAGGCGGGAGCGCAGGGGACTTCTGGGAGAAACGTGAGCTGAGGGATTCTCGGGAGGAGAGATAGCTGACCTCTGCTGTGTGTGGGGGCAATGCCGTCGTTGCTGTAGAAGATTTGAGCTGGATTGAGGACATCGGGGAACGGTAGGGTGGAATCGCGGTGAGTTTGTTAAATGGCTCGCGCTACGTCTCGGAGACAGCGGGTGGGTCGTATCTGTGAATACCGCTCAGGGTGGGGATGTGCGCGTGCGGGCGGGTCAGGGTGCAGGTCAGGAGGTTTCCGTCTGCCCCAGGGTGGGGGAAATGGATAGGGGACGTGAACGCCGCCGCTAATGTCGGGGACTGGAGGTTTCCCGCGTCGTTAAAGCCCGCGCGACGCGTGAAAACTCCAAACTACGGCGGGGTTGGACTAAAAAAACGCCGCCCGTGGAGCTTCATTGAAAATGCGGGGCGGGATGAGAATAAGCGGAAAAGGAAGAACCAGGTTTGAAGGTGATTCTTCATGCATGCCCGCTGAGGCTTCGAGCTTGAGGTACTAGCGGATGAGTGGGGTACCCAGGATGGAAGAAGGCGGGTTTGGAGCGAGGAAACATGGCCGGGGTGAGGGGTTATGCGGCCTTGTTTGATACCCTAAGATCGTAGTTACCGAGCGACAGTAGGACTCTGGGTCCCGATGTGGGCGCCCTCGCTGCGGGAAGAAGGGAGACTTGATGTCTTTTTAGGAGGTTCGCCGTCGGGGCTTCGCTGGCGCGATGAGTTCTTGCCGTTGGGTGAGCGTCTTTGGGAACGTGGGGTCTCGGCCCCCGAGGCTAAAGGCCGACGCGGCGACTAGCAGCCAGGTTATCTCGTCCAGGATACGAGCGGGTCTAGGGTCCGTTTACCATTAGGGCTGGCTCGTTCGAGGGACCGGACGGAGCTGGCGTGGTGTGTTGGGGGCTGGGGAGGTTGGGTTCGCGGCCTGCCGCGTACTCTGGCGGTCGGGACGCAGGGGCTCTCTGCTGCCCTCTCTGTACGAGGGTGTTGGCACGCTGATTCCCAGGAGCCCTGGCCCTGCTGGTTTGAGGAAGGCCGAGGTCGGTCCTGAGTGGGAAGGATTGGGTGAACGATGTTTCAGAATGCGTACCCAGCTGTTCGTTGGGACTTGCGGATACCTACTGGGTGACGCCAGAAACGTTTGGAGGGTGCGTACTGCAGTTTGATAGTAACGACCCGTGACCGAGACAGCGAGGACGTGGTGGTGGGATAATATCGCGATTCGCTCGAGGCTCGGGCGTGGGCGGCTGCGGGAGTCGTCGTGGTCCCGGATAACTCGCCGGGTGTTTTTGATGACAGCTCTAGGGAGGATGGTCGACTCTGGCGGCAGCGTGACAGTTCGCGCAACTGGCGCTGGCATTGGGGACTGGGGTACTCCGCGTCCGGTCTGCCGGGACTCCAGCCTGCTGAAACACCGTGAGGCTCCTAACAGGACGATGCTCGTGAGCGCTCCCTCAGCTGGTGGGTCCGGGGACTCCGGGCGTTGGGGCACTTTGCGGCGTTTGGGGCCGACTATGGAGTCTAAGGTTGGGTCAGGGTTTGGGTCACCGAGGGTCTGCCCAGTTGATAACCTGACCGTTGGCCTTGATAAGACGGTCGGCGACTCGTGGATGGGAGCGGGCGGGAGCCGATTGGGGTGATTTTGGAGGGACCCTCTATGGCCCCTGATGGGTGGGGATGGGTCTGGGATCGTTCCTGAGAACGCGCCTGTCGCTGCGACAGGGCCGTGACCGCCGATAAGGTTGGCGACGTGGAGGCTGAGTGCCGACGTTAGGGTTGGAGTCCAGCTACTACACCTGGGTGTGGACGCTAAGGAGGCTGGAGGGTCGCTCGAGGCTGGAAGTTTGGTCGGTGGGGATTACCCGATAAAGCTGGTCGAGGCGAGACCTCAGTCGTTGGAGATGAAGCCCGCGATTGCGGGCGGTCGCGGACAGTGAAGCCAGAGACCCGATGATCGGGGACGTGACGCTGTCTCTTTCTGAGCGGCGGTGGCTGACCGGAGGATGAGCAGAGCTAGCTATCCCGGTGGGACGGTACCCTGTATGGCCCGTTCGATTGGGCCCATGGAACGCGATGATTCGAGCTGATGCGCCGGTCGCCGGACATGAGGTCGTGTTCGATGAGGCGGGCAGGAGACCCACTGAGTGAGGGTGGAGGCTTCTGGCCCCAGGTTCTACACCTGGGTGTGGAAGATTGACGATTTGAATTACTACGAGGGCTGCGGGACTCCGTTCATGGAGTTAAGGAGTCTTCTGTGGTGGGAGGGATGGGAGCATGAGTCGGAGGCTCGCGGAGGTCGTTTGGGCCCGGTGCTCGGGGCCTTCGGAGATCGGGATCGAGCGCCTGCCCGGGAGCGGGCGGGTTCGCTGGTACCGAGTCCAGCTGGAAGGGTGACCTTGGGTGACTCACGTGACCGTCTATGGCCCCGATGGAGAATGAGCCAGGTGGACCGCCGAGGTTCAGCAGATGCGCCTGTCGGGAGAAGTTCGATGTTGAGGCGGAGAATGGCGTCTGGGATCCGGAGACGACAGAGGGGCTAAGGTTGGGATCCCCGAGGATGGATTCGGACTACGTGTTCGTGTACTCGTTCGACAGCGATGACCGCGTAGCTCCGTTCGGGTTAGACCTTCAGCCAGAGGACGGAGGTTCTTCGTCCCTGCTCCAAGCTGAGCAGTCCCTGGAGCTACGCGGGTGAGGCATGGTGAGAAGGCTGGGTCGGGTGGGGCTCTCCCGAAAGTGGCGCAGACCACACTGTCAGGGAGGTGCCGCGGAAGGGACGCTGAGGGGAGACGGTCTGCAGAGCCTCAGACGAGGTCTTTGCGCGACCTACGAGATTTCTTGGACCAGCTCGTTTGGGGTTGGGCCCGAAACGACCTTTGATCGCCCAGCGATTACTACTGGAGTTGAAACCGTGACCGACGATAGCGGTGCTGTTCTCCAGGAGGGTGAATGTGGTCTCACGGGCAGAGACGATGGGTCAGGAGGGGAGGAGCCCATGGGATGGGCGACCGTTCTCAGCTCGGTCAGCGCGGTCCTCCCGTTCGTTGGAGCTGGTGTCGTCATGAGTCAGCGTTGCGGCTGGCGTGATCGTTGCTCGCCGTCGCCGTGGGCGCTGAAGAGGTTGCCTCTGGTGAGAGTTGGTTGGGCTAGTAATAGCCTGACGAGAAACGCGATCGTTTATTCGGTGGGGCGTTTCATCTCTCTCAGGGTAATCGACTTTATGTTCGATAGAATTGAGAACAGAAAGTGGAAAAGTGGGGTTTTTGATTGGAGGGCAATGAAGAATAACGCGAAGCAGGCCCTGTTTTTGTCTGTTGGTTTGGACGACGGGCGGTGTCCATATTGAAGGCGCGGATGGGTGGGATCTTCGTATGGGTTGGATAAGGTCTCGTCCGTCGATAAAGGCGATGGGACGGGATTGATCAGTAGGAGATGTCCGCAGTAAGGGATGGCTGGGTTGGAAAAGAGGAACTTGAGCATATGGCTCGCAGATCGAGGGTTCCCTGATCTTCTGCCTGCTGACGTACTACGTCCTATACCCAACCACGACGGACGCGGTTCCTAGCTATCTTAGGGACGCGTATTGCGATTCTCGCCCCGTCTTGATCATGGGGACGTTTACAGAGGTCGGCGGTCTGAGGAGGTGTCGATTGCGCGTTTGGAGTGGAAGTCGGTTGCGTCAATGCGACCGAGGAATACGTTGCGAAGAGGCTGGGTGGTCCTGGCTTTCTACACTGACCTGCTTCTTGCTGAGTCTATCCGACTTGATGATATTTCTAGCGGAGGACATTGCCAGGAAGTAGGGATTGGCTGCGGGATGAGAGGGGTGGCAGGTGATCTGGGTATTATCATGGAGGGCCCAAGGAGGGTCGTCGTTCGACCAGGGCTGAGATTCACGTGGAGTCGTTGGGTGGTATCGAGATCTTATTATAGCTAGGGGTTTTTTCGGGTTCTCGTTTCGTTGGGACTGAGACGTTCATGTCTACGCCGATGGCTGCGACCTCTGGAAGGTTCGCGGTGTTTTGGTCTCAGATTGATATTCGCGGCGAGGGGTGGTTATGGACTCTGGACTTTTGGGGTCTGGTACAGTTGTGGATATTGAGACTTGGGCAGGTCGGGTGTTTGACTTCAGGTGAGAGATACGGGGTTGGGTCATTGGCTCTTTGGTCATGGGGGCCAATGACGCAGGGTGGCGACGTTGGCTCGAGTCTGAGATCTCCGCTACTAACCGGGTTGCGAGATGTTTGGAGATTGAGCGCTCCGTCGGGGAGCTTTCTATGAGACTGTGACCTCACTGACTGGACGTTCTGGGGTGGGTGTTGGTTATTAAGTTCGCGAACTGGGGACCCTGAAAAAAACGGGAGTTCGTTGACGTGACGCTATCAGGGAGATTCGATGCTGTGGGTCCCCTCTCGGTTGGACGGCGGGTTTGGAGATTGGCAGGGGTCTTTTTGTTGACTGCGTTCTCCCGCGTCGATTCTATGAACTAGCGGTTTCTGCAGGTGCTTCAATGGATGAGGGTTGGGTCCCTGAAGATATGGAACTTTTCTAATTAGGGAGGATCTAATGCCTGTTTCTAAAAAGCGCTCTAGGGGGAGGAAAGAACCGGGGAGTTACCCCTCCGATGGGAAACATGGGTGGAGAAGCCGGGAGAGGGCCAGGTGGAGGAGCCTAAGCGGAAGATTCGCCAGGGAATCCTTGGTCGGTTTGGAGACTTTCAGGGCTGGGGTCTGATTTTTCAGTGCGAGGCAGTGCAGTTCTTCCGTGTTGGGGATGAGTGCATGGGTACGGTTGGAAGATGGTGTGTCTTACATGAAGGTGTGCAGAAACGTGGGAGTGGAAGGTGTGGGACGGTTGGTCTGAATTGATCAGCGGGGACGTCCGTGGGTGGGACCCAGGCTCTATTCTGGGTCTCGATGCTTGCCCTTTATGCAATAGCTGGTTTCTTCGTCCTACTGGTGGTCGTTTCAGGTGATTGGGGCTAGCTGGGTCTTCGGGCACGACTAGACGAGGACTCTATTCTGTGATATACTTTGAGACTAGAAGGAAGGGAGAAGCAAATGTTCTATCACCTCTGGTCTCTTGGAGACTTACAGGGGTGTACTCATACCTCGGGGTGTCAGGGGTTTGGGACCCCGTCTCGTCTGTGGGTTCCGATGCTTTGCTCGGGAGCCCTGGGCGTGGTGGAGCATTGACAGCTGGCTTTCTTGGCCCCTGTGGTCGTGACCGGGTGGTCCTGTTCCTATCCTGGCGTAAGCAGTCAGAACAGGGTTGACACTGGTTACCGAGTCATTGCGGACCCTGGTCCGGTCGTTTTTGGCGTTCCGCGGAAGTCGGGCGAGTCTCCAGCTGCTGATGGGCGGGCTACCGTCGTCGGGAGATCCCGGAAACTGGGGCGGGCGATTTTCACTGATAGGTTCGCCCCGCCCGCCGAGATTCCGGGGCGGGGGACGCATGTACCGTCTGCCGTGGGTGGGGGCACTGCAGGTCTGGGATGGGTCTTTCGCTACTGGAGATTAAATGCCTCGCCCCATGCGATGAATCTTGAGACGGTTAGATTGATGGCGTTTAGGGGGCCTAGCTGACTCTGAGTGGTGGGTCTAGTATTGACCTGTTCTCTGCTAGTGGGGTTGATGGAAAGATGTCGACTATCGGGGTTTCCGTGCTCGCATGGGGATTCCGATTTGGACGATGCGTACCGACGTAGAGTGAATGACGTCTCCCTATCTTGCCGGTATTTATGAGTACGCGGAGCTGCTGGAGCAGTGCTCTATCGACGTGGGAGAGATGTCGTGTCGAAAGAGTTCCTGGAATGAGCTTGCCGCTCATGGCTTTGAGCCGTTTGGAGGTGACGGAGCAGTGGAGAACGGTGGAGCTCTATAGGAGGGTTCGTAGGCCGTCGCGTGAACACTCCCGTGGGATGTCTTTCAGTGAGCTTGTCAATGTGGTTGAGGGTTTTTGTCTGAGGAGCGGGCAGGGTGGACACTGCGAGACTTTCGTAAGTGGTGCCTGCAATGGAGCTCGACTCTCTTCCAGGGTCATAGTGTCGTTGGTGGAGGTTCGTGGCTGACTAGGAAGGGCGTTGTTTTTGACATGCAGAGAACGATATGGAGTAAATGGTGGAACAAAATGACACAGCTATAGGGAACAGCGCGCAGCTTTCAGGGCGGCGCGTTTTTCGATGGGAGTACTACTGATTAGGAGGGAGAATGGTTGCTTCTTTTGGAGGTTCTTTCGACGCGGGCTGTGGCCGATGCGTCGTGGAGAAAGGCTCTCAGGGTTATGGATTCGATGTCGAAAAAGATTGATGTCACGGGAAGGACAGATCGGCGCGTTGGGGCGGGTGATCGGGCGAGGGACAGATGCCTCGCGTGGAGGAGAAATCCTACTTGACGGCGGCGCGAAGAAGGGCGTTGACTGTGAGGTCAGTGGTCTGGGCATGAACCACCTGGCTCTGGAGGCTTTGAGGATGGGGTTCTAGCGAGGGTGATTGAAGCTCTCGCGAAGGTTGGAAAGTGTGATCCAGGGCACGGGGAACTGACGGCATGGTTGGGCGTTAAAAAGGCAGTGACTATCAATGGTTCGTTCTCTCGGATTTGGTCGAGATGGGCGAGCCTGAGATTGAGGAGTCTGGAGATTTTTGACTCGAATGACAGAAACGCCCGCAGATGGTGAGGTTTGAGACGGTGTGGGTTCGACCTATGGGGATCGATGAGGTGGGCGACGAAAGGTGACAGCCTGGGTGTTCCTAGAAAGATTGGGCAGTGGGAGGGCTGGCTGTGGTTTTGGGATGAAGGTGGAGATACGGACGACTGGTCTGCAGGATTCAGTGGGGATGTAGATGAGGATTGATGAGCGGGTGGAGGAGACAGAGGCGCTGATCTTTGCCGTGTTGGCGTATCACTGATCGCGTCAGTTGCCATTGCGGGTGGGTGTTGACCCTGATTTGCCATTGGGAAGTCTTATGAGAAAGTTCGGTGGGATCATGGAGAACCCTGTTTTTCTACGGTATAGTTAGGGTACGTCGAAAGGGGCGGGAGTTCTCTCCCGGTCTCTCAGGCTAAACCCTGAAAGGGAGGGGAAAAAGTGTTCGGGAGGCGCTGGTTCTGGCGGAGGTAGAGTCCGCTGGGAGAAGGCGGTAGGAAGCCCGCCTGATATTACAGTGGGACCAGCAACCCATAGAGGGGCGTGGAGATAGAGGCCGTTTTGGGATACGTTCCTGTTCAGCCTATGGATTTACTGGGTCCCCGGATAGAGTCTTTTAGCAGGGTCTGGCAGGGATGGGTTACGAAGAAATGACATGGGAGAAGATTTTTGGACATACCGCCATGGAGCAGAGGGAGCAGGTCGAGGCGGGCGGGGTCGTCCCTATCACTCTCGGGAAGATTGGAAGCTCGTGTGGATTGGGTTCGTGGGCCCTCAGTGCTCCCGAAAGGCGTGAGTCGGGGCGCTCCTCTGACTACCTAGCGTGGTTTGGGGACTAAGACTGGGTCATATGAAACTGAGTCCTGGCGGTGGTTGGAGAATATGAGGGTGGAGGAGCTGGGTATGAGAATACAGGCGGGACTGGTCATTGCTGGCCGTCAGTATTCAGGGTGGGTGATTGGCGTAATTGCCCTACTGTTCTTGCTAGCCAGTGTTGGGTTCCGCCTGTTTGGGATTTCTATTGGGATGTAGTTTGCGGATAGAATGAAAAGAAGAATAGGGTGAGTTTAGTACGTGTAAAGGGGTTGTGGTGGGAGAACTAATCTGAAAGACTTTGGAAAAGGGGTGGAGCAGGAGCTCAGGCTCTCTCGAATGATAGGGGTTGAGGAGGCGCTTGGCCGGATGTCCCGCCCATGGAAGCCACTTGGGCTACCAGCTGGTTCGTCTGTTCGCCTGGACGTTGGCGTTCGAGTATGATCAGGGTTGGGCCATAGGTCAATGTTTACAATGCTGCCATAACGGGGAGGTTGGCGAGCTAAAGGGGTGGTTACTGAGTTGAGACCCGTCTGTGGAAGTTAGAGTTCTCTTGGGCTTAGTGGCGGGGTTGGTCTCGGCGTGGTGGGCAGAGCTCTTGGGCCCATTGCTCTTGCTGATAGAGTTTCGTAGCCCTCTTCTGTTCCAGTGACAGGATGGGAGGGACAGGAAGGGTGACATGGGTCCAGTGCCAGGGTTGGAGTCCGATGGGCAGGACTGGAGGCCCCTTGACAGCGCCTGTCATGTCGAGGATCGCGTTTGTTTACAGGTCAGGGAGGGCCCACTGAGGATGCGTACGTTGAGTCTCTGACCTACTCTGGAGGAGTGAACGGCGTTCTTGGGTGGATTACGATCTTGTTCAGGGGTCGACGACCTCTCTGACCTCGCTCTCCCGCTCTCGTGGCTGAGCCGTCCCTGGTTGGACCCGGATGACGTGAACGCTAAGATCGAAGCTGACAATGGCGGAGGAACTGAAGAATTGGAGCGTCTTGGACCCGGAGGACTCTCGGGAGCGAGTTCGTGGGCGAAAGGCTTGGGACCGATGACCGCGCTACCCTGAAACGACTGACCGGCAGGATAAGGGTGACGTTGCGGGTCGGTCTTGTTTTGAGCACTGGGATTATGTCCCTAACTCGGTGGAGGTCGTCTGGGCAGGGGTGGGTGAATGAAACCAGACGGATACGCTCGCGTCTCCTGAGGGTTTGGAGGTCGTCGATTCTGGCGTGGAGGGACGCTTCTGAGGACGGGATGGGACGATGACCATGGACCTATTGATCGCGGAGAAACTGCCCTCTTGTCGGTGATCGACTGGGAGGTCGTATGAAAGCTGACAATACGGAGACGCAGGGAAGAAACGGGTGGCGAGGGACGTACCACCGTGAGTAAGGCGGGGCACGGGAGGCTGGAGAAGCAGTGAGATTCTACTATCAGCTCAGGGTTCTTGCGGGGTTTTGGAATCTGTGGATGGTGTGGACCCTGACGGTAGGGGACGGACCTTACTCTGAGGGTGAGATGACAGCTGGGTTGACTCTAAGCCGTCGTGGACGGTTGGCGTGGGAGCCTGTTTGAGGGGTACGACAGCTCGCTGTGGCTGTACATGGCTTTCACAGAGGATGTGGGGATTCGCTGGCTCCCTAATGACTGGGAGAAGATTGAGGGTGGAGCTTCTTTGTTGAGCATGTGGGAGGACCTTGGGTCCATGTTTTCGTCGGGAAGATAAAGCAGAGAACGACCTGCGTCAGGGATTAGGGGTTGGGGTCAGGAGAGCGGAGGGGCATTGTCCCTCCTGAAAACAGTAGGGCGGGCGCTGATTATCTTCGCCAGTGCTGCGAGACTGGTGAAGCCAGTCTGGCGTTCTTTCATTGGCGTGAAAGCGGGTCGAGGCTCTCTGTTCGGGGACGTATTCGAGTGGAGGACGGTTCGTCGCTATATCGACTCTTTCACTGAGATCGAGCTGCTTCGTGCCAGTGGGACGGTCTCTGATCTTAACCCGGGTGGGTTGTGGAGCATGAGTTTTACGGTCGACTTTGTCGAGACGGCGAAAAGCCCTGGAGCGACTGACGGGGTGAGGGTGTTTCTGACGGAGGTTCTCTATGCGTCGTCGGGCTGGGGGATGGAAGCTTTGGGTGTTCAGTTCATAGCCAGTCGGTGGTTACTCCTCGTTAGGGGCAGAGCTGACATGGTGGGCTCTGCGCCGTGGAATCCCTGGATTACGTGGACCCCGATGGAGGATGGGGTTGGACTCGCTGGGCGCCTCTCTGAGTCCGTCGTCTGACGTGGTTGCGATTGGGTCCGCGGCAGATTCGAGCTGACGATATTATCGGACATGCTCGATATGAAGAACTTAGGAGAATAAGGATTCAGGGTACGGGAGGGTTCCCTGAGCTACAGTGACATGGTCTTCGCAGCTCGTGAGTCTGTTACTCGTAACAGGGATCACGGTGCTGGACACCAGGGATTGGTCATTGCGTCGAAAGGTGCGGAGGCGGGCACTGCTGAGACAGCCCTAGAGAAGATGTTTGCGAGTCCAGGGGTGGATTCGCACTGGCGGGCGTGGGATACAGCGCTGCTTTCGACACTGCCGACGTATCCGGGGAGTGGTGAGTATCCCTCGTGAGCATGGAGCGTCCGCACCTGTCTAACGCGCTGGTGCCCGGCGTCGTTGCGTTCTCGGGCGCTGTTTGGGATCTAGCCGACCTCTCGCTTCTGGCGGGGTTATGGTTGGTCTGGGTGATGAGGGTCTAGCTGCGGGAGTTGGGTGATTGAGCTAGACGCTGGGTCGCGTCTGAACAGTACTCCTGTGTGGCTGGTTTCAGTCGCTGGGTGGGACCCTGTCCCTCGATCTGGTTTGGGACCCCCAGTGGTTGAGTTACAATGGGCGAGGTTAAGGTTGGAGACGTGTTCAGCTCAGATGGAGCGTGTTTTGGGCGTGGGTTTCGGTCATGAACGACCATGAGGGTGTGGGTGACTCTCTCTGACAGTTGGGTCGTTCTTAGCTGGCGGGATCGTGTCGTACGTATCGTCTGGGCTCGGGGACAGGAGACCACTGACGGTGTTCTAGTAGAGAATCTGGAGAGGCGTTCTATGATCAGAGACGGCGGGGGTGGGAGAAGGTCGATGGCTCAATGACTCTCCGGCCCGGGGTTAAGGTGCTGACTCTCTCCTCGGTGAGGATAACCCGTGGAGTTGGTGGCTCACTTTGGTCTGCGCTGGAGTTCGTTGACTATGACGGATTTGAGTTTGGACCTATGATCGATGCAGGGATTTTCTCGGGAAGTACGTGAAGGTGAGGGTGGGATCTGCTCTCCGTGCTCTCGCCGGGAGACAGGGCGACTGTGGTTGGGACGGCGAGATCAGCGGTATTGAGACAGGAGGAACTCCTGTCTAGGTGGGAGGACCCCGGACGTGTCTGGTTGGGTCCCTGTCTCTTGGGACCGTTTGGGTATCCCGAGCAGAGACCTCCCAGTTGTGCCCACGTGCTCAGGGCGTGGCTGAGGCGACAGCGAGGACAGGGGACCAGGCAGAATCGCTGCTGCGGCGGTCGGCAGCAGGTTCGACCCCGAACTGGAGAGACGGTGAGTCGATGTGGAAATACGTCGATGTGGATCCTACGGTGGAGAACGAGTGCGTTGGTCTGGGTGGCGGACTATCGGGGGACTGAGGGAGATTGGCGTGGTCGAGAGCGGGTCCCTAGAGATGTACGGCGAACTCAGTCGTTTGATGGAGGCTTGCGCTATGGGAGGACTCATGGTTTGGAACAGAAACGCGATTTAAGTCGATGGAGGAGGGTGTGTGCGAATACTGACCGCGCGCTTATCTCTTGGGGTTGTAGAGCTGGTTCGGTCGCTTGGTATTAAGGTTGTTTGGGAGACGTGCCCTGAGTGCGGATATGACTGCGACTGTGATCTTCCGGCCCCCTATAGGGAGAGGGTTTCCGGTGGTTGGTGACGGAGGTCGTTTGGGCGTAAGTTCTGCTTCAGGGTGAGATGGACGACTGAGCTGCCGATGTTCCAGCTCCGTAGGGAAGTTGATGAACGTTACTCGTTATGATGACGCTTTAGCGCTCGACGGTCGGCTCTACGTCAGATCGGTCGAGCCGGTTGGGTGGGTTTCAGTCCGTTGGGTTACCGTGGACTCGTGAGATAGCTCGTACCTAATCGGAGACGTCGTTACTGGTAACAGGGCTGCTGGGAGCTTGGGGTTTGGAAGCTGTCATGGGAGACGATTTTGTCGCCTATTGGGACTGAAGCAGACTGGTACTCTGAGCCGTTCTTTGACTACATGGGCGGCGTGATCTCTCGGTGAAGAGGTTGGTGCAGGGACCCTCGGTCTGGCTGACCCGTTCTTCTTCCTTGAGGGCAGGAGGTGGGTCACAAATGGTCTCGGATGCCGTTGAGGTTGGGTGAAGATGATCCGGTGTGGTTTGGAGTGCTGCTCGTCGTAGCGGGCGTGGGTGCTCAGATGGAGGACCGCTGCCTTGACCCGCGCTACCGCTGGAGCGCGAGAGGTTCTGCTTAGCAATGGCTCGGGCTCTTCCTCCGCTGGAAGATGACGAGGTCGTGAAGTTCGTGGAGGGAGGAAAAAGGTGTCGCCTTTCTGGTCCTCTTTCATGGTGCCGGGGCAGGGATCGGTTATCTCTACGCGACTGAAGAACGGGAAGGCGATTCTGTTCAGTGGGATGACTCGATAGCTCTCCCTCCAGCTGGGAGGCCCGAGGGATTTGGGCGGGACGAGACCGATGCTGTCCCTCGTTGCGATGTTTGGGTACTCTGTCGCCCGCGCTCGGGTGGGAGGGTCAATGATTATCTGCGACAGGCGGGCGTCATGGAGGGTCGTGGGAGGGTGAGTGTGGGCCGAGCTGGTCGAGTGGCGTTGGAGCTGGGTGGGACCTGATTCTCGGGGCTGGGAGATGAAGGACTTCCTGGGGTCACTGCAGGAGAGCAGCGGGATGGAGATGAGGTCGTTCATTGGACGGTGGGTCATCATGGCCATTGCTCCCAGATCCAGGGCGACCTTGAGATGGTTCTTCCGAATCTCGAAGCTGGGAGGATTCTAGAGACCCAGAGAATATTGCAGAATGCTTATGCGCTGGGTCGGTGCCAGTGCGGATAGTGCTAAGTCGTCTGGTGAGGATAAGATCGTGGAGCCTATATGGTGGACCAGGTCTATGGCTGGTCTGGCGGGTTATTGTTGGACCTTGGCCGAAACGAGAGTGGACCTTGGCCGTACTGATAAGGGCGCGGAAGAAGAGCGGGTGGGTCTGGACGAGACCTTTGGGCAAATACTGGATGAGGATCGGGAAGAGGATTTGTGGGTGATGCGGTTGGAGCAGGCTGGGTGCAGCGGGTTCTTGAGGGACGTTGGGTCAGGAGTCCGACGAGGACTCCGATGAAGATGAGTTCCGACGTAAACTGAGTAACTAGATAAGGAAAGGAGGGATGCTAGATGGAGGATGAGAGGCTTGCTCTTGTCGCTTTCCCGGATGACTGGAAAAGCAGGAGGCTAATTGGGAGGGTTGGTGCCGAAGGGTGGCCGTCTTTGCTGGCGACCGAGAGGACCTACTTGAGGCTGGGAAGTTTCTGGTGTCTGGGCCCTAAGGTAATGGTGCTACCGATGAAGATGTGAGGAGGAGCGGTTGTTAGCTCTTCTGCGGATGCAGCTTTCGTTGACTCGTGCAGGAGAATCCGTAGGGAGTTGCCTTTGGGCAGGGCTGCGGTCCCTCAGCAGATGAAAGCCTGGTGACGGATATGGGAGGTTCCCGCTGAGTCCGTTGGGGTCAGGGAGGGCCTCCCTCGCCCGCGCCGGGACTTGGAAGCCCGTTGAGGGGCCTATTGGAGGCGTTGAGGCAGGGTCTCCAGCCCCCTCGGCCCCTCGTCCCCCTGTGGGTTGGGCGATAATGGACTGCCTCTTGTCTGGGAACCCGCCTCTGGGCGACTATGGTCTTGCTCCCTGGGGGTGGGCTGCCTGACCCGATGGATGTGGGCGTTGGGTGGGAGAAATCGCGGTGGGTCATTTGGTTCGCTTGCGTTCCGTCCGATGAGTCGGATAACAGGGACTTCCTGCTTTGGGTGACAGGCGTGGCCAGTGGTTCTGAGGACGACGGCGGGCGTATCTCATGGGGAAGGGTCTTCGCGTGGGCAATGAAGCGTGCCGGTCGTATTGACGAGCGCCCGGTGTTCGTTATCGAGGCTGACTTTGAGAACTCGAAGTGGGCCTCGCGTCTTGAGGGTTCCTCGTGGAAATGATATCTCGTACTATGTTTGTGGGAATGGTGGACATGAGACGGTCTTTGGAGAAGTTCCAGGGAGATGAAGGAGGGTCGATGATTCTACGTTTGGTCTTGGAGTCTGGGCTTCGAGTCATTGCGTGCCCTTACGAGATCGACGGGAAAGGACGTGAAGGCGGTCTCCCGTGCTATCGGAGAGATGGTTGAGTACCTGATGAACATGGAGGGAATTGACGGGTCGTGGTTGTTGACGGGTCGGTGCGAGATTCTTGACCAGTATCGGTGGCTATGGGAGTCTCTCGCTCATGCAGCTGTTCTGACCTCGTCGCGTGAGGACAGTGATGACGTGGACCGAGCACTGAAGATTGGTGAAGGGCGAGCGGAGATGAACATGTCATGAGTCTCCCTGTTCTTCATGAAGGATGGGGCGCTTTGAGGGATTGGGGTCGCTCGATTGGGGCTTACGCATGTGGGGACTTCCTCACAGACATTGCTGAGCTAGAAGATTGGGATCTGGCGGGGGGGGAGCTTGGGTCAGTAATCTTGGGAGGGTGAAGTTCTCGGGAGGACTCTCCTGAACATGGCGGGAGCTATGAGAGGTTGGGTTGGTTTTCGACGGATTGGGAGCATTGGGATGCTTTCGTGGGTCTTGGGAGGTATTCGACGCGGGAGGTGCTGAAGTCTTCCGTCGTTTCCGTCGATAGGTAGCTGTTATTCTGCCCCTCATGATTGGGTCATATCTTACCGATAGAATAATTTATAGGTTGGATCAGCTGAGGGTGGTCGGATTATGTGAGGAATGACAAATGAGACGAGGCGTAAACCAGATTGGGTTATGCGGATAAAGAGGTCCAGTAGGACAGTGAAGAGGTTGAGGGTGTTCGTGCTCTAGGGTGAACGCGACTCCCGCACTCTCTTTGGGTCTTCATGGAAGGATTACGCTCTGCTGGAGTCTGGGTGCAGGGAACTCTCTGGGGCTCCTGTCTGGGTGTGGTGGAAGGGCAGCCTCTAAACTGGGAGTCCCTCTCTATCCTGGGATGGGGTGCTGGAGTCCCGGGCCTGACGCTCTCAGTCTGGGGACCCCTAAAGGAGGAGCGTCAGTTGGTGGCGGGGACTGCAGGGACGGTGCGACGTGATTCGTTTGTGACCGGAGAGGGCGTTGACGACGTTGATCTAAATAACGCGGTGGTGGACTTGACTAGTATCGGAAGGACGGAGACCTCGGTTGGATCCCCTCGTATGTTGCTTTGTCTGGCAATACCGGAAAGATGTGGGTTTTGGAGCGGGTCTAAGATTGATGCTCTGGGAAGAAGATGGCGGGTGTGAGGCTCTAATGGACCCGATGGGTGGGTCCTTTTTATAGGGTAACCTTTTCTAAGGAATAACGTCGTCAGCTGAGAGGTTCGTGTAATGTCTTTGAGTGTGGTTGAGTTTTATTGTTGGCTGGTTTACTGGATGCGTAGACTGTCCGACGAAGAATTGATGGACTGGGGTTGGGGCGGAGAGTTCGTGGAGTCTCCTGACTGGGACGACGTTTATGGCCCGGGTTTTGGAGCGCTAGTTCTAAAGGCAGGGTCTCTCAGATGGTTGATGTGAATAAAGCCCTTGCCTCTGCTGTTAGGACGAGGGACGAGGGACTGGATTATCTCCCAGATGGGGATGGTTGGATCGCGTCGAGGTTGGATTGAGTTGCTGCTGAGAATATATGCATGGTTCTTGAGATGAGGCTCAGAACTACTGAGACTCCGGTGCTCTGGGTGAGCATCTATTCTACTCATGGGATTAGTGGGTTTAGCTTACGCGCTATCCTAGCCAGGAAAGAGGTCATGGACGTAAGGGTTTTGGGTTCATGAATGGAATCGTTTTTGCGGCAGCTGGCTGGGGTTTTGGATCTGGGGATCGGTGGGACTAGGGACCTACTGCCGCTTCATGGGGCGGCCCTGAGTCCTGATTTGGGTCGTGTACGTGGTGTTTCGGGATACGCGATGCCCTCCCGTCGCAGCCGTGGTGGTCTTGGGTCTATCGGAGGCAGTAAGATTGCCAGCTTCGTCGTTCTTGGTCGCGGTGCTGATTGACCTGTCCCTCGTGGATTTGGTCGGGTGGTCTGGGACACCGTGAGCTGGATTGGCGAGAGGGACGGCCCTCATGGATAACGCTGGAACCTCCGGCGGTGGCAGTTCCGTCTCCCCGAGACTGGGTTCTTGGAGAGGGATACCGGCGGGTTTCGAGATTGTGGGCCGGTATCCTTTTTCTAGGAGATTCTTTAGACTGGAGGTGGGGTAGCGATGAGGGTCCGATACGCCGTTGTCGCGCTCTATTGATGGGCGTGAGGTCATTCTGAACGCCGTGTTCGTGAGGGCGTATGCGGAGGGACGTATTTGGAAAAACCGCGATGCAGTTCTCGGGTCGATTGATATGATTGGTGGTCGGCGTTTCAGTGGTACTCTTTACACTACTTGGAATTGGGTTCAGCAGGATCCTTGGGAGTTGCCCGGTGTTGGGGGCGGAGGGTATCCCTCTGGAGGTCGTATTCGGAATAGTCGCCGCTGTCAGCGCTTCCTGTTCAGTCGCGCGGAGGGGTTTGGGTCCGTACCGTAAAACCTCCAGTGAAGTCTTGGTGAGTGGTTCCGCGGTGGGGCGGAGGGACGAGTATCAGTGGACCGACTCGATTGGCCGTCGTTGACTTCACTGAGATGAAAAACGAGATGGGTCGATGGTGTTGGGCCCCCAGTAGGGGGTGGGGTCTGGGTCGGCTCCGCGCCTGTTCGAGGTCGCCCTATCGGGCGTGGTTTTGTTGGCGACGCGGTTGAGCTTATCCTAGTCACGGGAACGTTTTGGACAAACTGGGTCTATAGAGGAGGGGCGCTTGCTGGGTGCCAGGTGGGGATGAGCGTCGTAGGAAGGAAAAGAAATGAGGGTGGCCGAGTGATTGGGATGGGTGGAGATAAGTCGGGCGAAAGGCGAATGGAGTGGGAACCCGTCTATCTCGGGGCATGGTGTCTGGTGCGAGGCTGGCGTTTTTCGAGGAGGGTTTATTGCTCGCGGGCCGAACTGCAGTGAGTCTTTCGACAACGCTCGTGCTTGTCTGCTATACGTTCCTCGCTGCTGGCGTCGGGGCGGCTTTTATGCGGGAGGATGATGTCATGGCGTCGTTTGGAGGATGCGCTGGTTGGGTTTCTGGCGGAGGTTCAGATGGTAGCGGTCGAACGCTACGCGGGATGGGCGAGCTTCGCGGGATGGGACCGCTGGACTGGGTTCTTGGGCCGTCTGGTGAGATCTCTACTGTGGAGCAGGGGTCAGCGCTGGGCGGGGCAGGTTTCGTCACTGTTCTTTACCGTCTGGGGCTGGGTCCTGAAGGCGACCGGACTTATAGCTCAGGTTGGTCTATCCTTTGACGCTGTTTTTGGGGCCTGGGTGGGTATGATGAACAAAGTTTCCGTCTTGGTCTACGCGATGGTGGTCCCTAGCGCTCGTGCTGATTTTGATAGGGTTTGTGGTGAGGCGGAATGTGGTGTTCTGAGACTCTGCCACTGGCAGATCGGTGGGTCGATGGTCCCTGCTGGTTGCTGGAATCGTGATCATGTGGGGTTGAGGGACCGACATAGGACGGGGATGGGCGGCGAGGTCGAGTCATGGTGGGACGGCCTCGGACGAGGGTTGGTCCTGGGCGGGCGTCAATGTTCCTGTTCTTCTCAATGGGAGCCCGCGTCTCTTGCCAGTAACGGGGCGGGAATGGGTTCGCCGACTTGGTACGCTCGTGGCGCTGAATGGGTTGCCACGGGCGGCTGGTTTTGATCAGCAGGGGACGTCGGTGATTCTGCGGAAGGTCTCTGGAAAACCAGCCTGGGGATTGGGCGGTGGGATGTTCGAGTACATTGGAGTGGTGGGTGTTTGGGGTTGGGATGGTTTGGTCGTCTAGCCGGGATGGGTTCCTCGTGGCTCTCGATAGAGCTTGCCCTGAGTTTGAGTACTTCCGTCTCGTGGTTGATTCTTCCTACAGCTCCGTTGATGATTCTTTGGTTTGGGTGGTGCCAGTAATGCATCGGTGGCACCGTCTCAGAAACGGATGGGGTGTCTCTGAGGGCACGTGCTTCTGACTCGAAATCGCGCTTGCTGGGAGGAGCGGTCGCTGAGTCTGCGGGGCGACTTCTTGGGATTCCACTGGGGCGTCTATCGGGCTAATGTCGTGGGCATGATCTCAGGTACCGACGTTGAGCGTTTGGGGCGTCTCGCGGGTCTCGGGACATGTGGGGTCCGTGGGCTCGGGCGGATGCGTCGGGCAAGCTGCGTTCTATTTCGCCGCCTGTAACGTCTCGTCACGAGCCTAAGTTGCTTGAAACGTGGGGAGATGTTATCTCTGCGGATGCGATTAAGACAGGAAGGGGCCTAGGACTGGAGGTGACGACGGAGGCGATGACCCTGGGTCTCGGGTCCCGATTGGTGGAACGACGATTGGAGATTTACCTGGACGGTTTGGAGGACGCTTGCGGGTCGACGCGCTGCGGACGGGGCGGGATCTGTGGAGTGGGTTCCTGCTGGCTCTGTCGTCCGTGACCCTGCCCTCTCGAAGGGTGCGACTGGTGTGAATTTGTTCTGGTGGTTGGTGCCACTGGTAAGAACCTGAGGTTGGGGACGTGACAGGGGTCCCCGTTGTTAGCTGGTTCACTGGCAGTATGAGCGTTTGGGACGCTGTCGGTGGAGAGAAGGGACGGGATGGAGGCTGGCTGAAGTCTACTGGCTATCAGCTCCACTGGGGAGGAGGTTGATGTCCAATGCGCCCTGAAGGATTGAACTGGAGCATGCTCTCTGAATGGGAGGACCCGATAACCTGGGGAGTGGGTTTCTCGTCTCTAGATTTGGGCTAGGGAGGGCTGTCGCGGTGTACAATGGCGTGGCGGGAGCTGACCCGAGATGGAAACGATGACGCGAAGAAGCTGGCAGGTATCCTCTTCATGAGGGACGCTCTGCTGATAAAGGCGAGGATGGAGGAAGGGACTTCGGGTCCGAGGACTCTGATGGAAGCGGGCGACTTTGGGGTCGCTGGACTTGGAGGATAAAGAGGATGACTCTGGCCGACTCACCTGGGGAGGGTCACTGGCTTACGGCTCTGGATTCTGGGACGGCGGGATTGGGTGAACTTCCGTGAACCGGATGTTGAGTTCCTTAGTATGGGTTTAAGAAGATGTCCTCAGCGGGTGCTGTTCGCGAGGGACTATCGACACTGGCCCGTATGACTACTACCTTACGGTTGGTCGGTGGTAGACGGTGGTGGACCCTGGTTACGTCGGTATGTGCCCTGATTCTGTCGGTGGCTATTGCCTACTTCCTGCTGCGGTCGTTATCGGTATCGTGGTCTCTAAGCTGCTGGGGTTATCGCGTGGTTTGCTGCCGTTCGCGTTGCTAGTGAATATCGTGCCGGATGGGTTCGGGGCAGTGATGGTGGGTCTGCTAGATTCTGTGGGCGCGGTGCACCGCGTTCTTCGCAGCAGTCCTGAAGAGTGCTATCCGTGATGATTGCGATCTTTGGACTCGATTCTGTGGATCGGGTCACCCTGTGATTATTTGAGACCATCGAGATCATGTTCGCGATTCTGGCGGCGTTCGGTTGGTTTTGGTCCTGGAGGGATGGAGATTGACGTCGTTTTGGAGAGTGCGGTCATGGGCGCGGGCCTGGGTGTCCGGGAGGATCTTCGACTCGGTCGGAGCCTCTTGGTCTCATAGAGAAGGACGAAGATGGATTTGACGCGAGCCGGGAGGGCGACCTGGAGAGGGACTCTGGGCCTCTTGGACCCGTGACGCTAAGGGCGAGGATGAAGACGGGAGGAAGAAGCCGACAGCCTTGCGGGAGCGTGGGACGGTGGCGAGGACTCCGTTTTCTACTAGAGACCCTGAGACGGGGATTGGGCTGGTGGATGAGGGAGACGCACTGGAGGGCTGGTGGCGGGTGGGAGAACCTCAGGAAGACTCTCGTTGACAGAGACCTGCTCCCGGATGACGAGGGAGAAAGAGTGACAAGGAGATTCGAGAGGTTGGGAGGAGGGCCCTTGATGAGAGTCTCCGCTGGAGCCAGTATTGAGTCTGTCGATACCGCATTGGGCTCCCGAGAGGTCGGGAGACCTTTGAGAGTCCATGCCTGAGAACGCGATGGACGCTGGCCTCAGAGCGGTGAACGGCGAGGCGGGGCCTCAGTTGACAATGCCATGACGCTCGCTGAGCTGGGCGGTTTCAGTACCGGTTTGGGAGAAGCAGGATGGTTCTTTTGGTCTGACAGGTCATGGGACCCTAGAAACAGGGCGGCAGGGTCCCGTCCTGAGTGCTCACGGTGGACAGTTGGGACGACTCTCGGATGGAGGATTTTGCGGTCATGGACCGACTTGGAGATGATCTCTCCGATGAGGACAGGTGGGATGCTGAGCGATGGGTCCGGGATTGGATGTCGGCGGATTCCCTCGATGCGTTCCGTCAGGAAGGATGGGTGGAGTGGAGGGAGGGATTGATGAGCTCTTCGAGCTTGCGGGAGTCGGGAGGTCAATGCTCGCGACCTGTCGCTCTCTGGCTCTGGTCCGTCGGGTCAGATGAGACTGCCGGTAACGCCGGAGACTTATCGCAGATGGCGTTGATCAGGATGACGTGAGGGATCTCTTGGGACCGAGAGGGCGTTGAGCTTTCGGCGGGAGCGACAGACTGGACGTGGTGAGCCGTCCGATTCTCTTGGCACTGAAGAGTCGGAGTTCGAGCGCGAGATTGGAGTCAGGGCGACCGGAATCAATGAGAGGCTTGAGCGTCTTGGGCGTCAGTCGATGACGGGTTCCGGCGGCGCGAGGACTCTCGAAAAGCGGACCCCGCGCAGAGACGCAGATATCGATGCGTGGTCTCGGCCCATGGGACGTGGACTCCGAGGGCGTTGAGTCAAGCTGGGAGCTTGTCGGTGGGGGATGGGGTGGGACGGCGAAAGTTCTCCCTGAAGATCAGGGATGTCGCTCAGTAAGTGGTGGATGGACTCTAGTAGCAGGAATAGCAGGGACATGGTCTAGCCGTCGAGTGGGTGAGGTGTCTCGGAGTTAGTTTCACTTTGGTCTCAGTGGATCGTATTAGAGATTCGTAGAGAGCTAAGGGAGGATAGTATGAGGAAGAAAGTGTCGTGGGCAGGGACTCTGGCAGGGTACCGACCGTCACAGCTGAGGGCGTGTACGGAGGAGGATATTGTCTCGTCCTTGTCCTCCACGATTGAGATGGGTCGCTGCATGGGCTCGTTTGGTCTTCGCCCTTGAGTTGGGGGCGGGAGGTCTGTGCCCGCGTCGTCGCTCGGGAACAAAGCTTTGGGGGGTCCGGGTTTGGGAAGCCCTTGCAGCGAGTGCAGAGTCCTGCCGCGTCAGTATCCGATGCACCTGGGTATTATGAGGCTGGATGGTGCTGAGGACGCTGGCGTTGCTGACGCGCAGGCGGTTTGCCGATGAGATTCATGGCGGGGCTCGATGGCCGATAACCAGAATCTTTGGCGGGTCGACGGGTTTTGGAGATGAATAGTGGACGATCACTGCCCTCATGGAAGCCGCTCGAAAGAGCCTCACGGAAATGCGGGTCTTCTGAGGGACTGACCCCGAAAAGGTTGCCAGCGACTATCCGTAGCCGTGGTGTTGCGGTTGGGATGGGTTCCCGATGAGGACTCGGGGGGCTGAGTTATTGAGGTTGAGCAGAGAGGACAGGAGCCGCTTGATGACGAGACAGTTGAGGCCGTCGTCATGGAGAAACGATGGTTTGCGAGATACACTGTCTGTTCTGGGGCGTGTTCTCATGGGCAGGGAGGCCGTCGATGAGCGGACGGGATGGTCCTCATGGGAGCTATCGTTGAGCGAGACCTCAGTGGTGGGATCATGGCTATCAGGGAAGCCGTGTCAGCTGGGTTGACGATCAATGCCCTGTTCTCTGAAAACTGCCTCTGCCTTGCGTGAGGGTCTTTATCTGCGCTCATGCTCCTAACCTGCTGTCTCCAGGAGGCGAGAGGATGTTGAGTCTCGTTTTGGGGCGGTCGAGATGGCAGTATCAATGCCCGCGCGGTTGGTCACGGTGTCTGAGGGCTCAGGGTGAGTCAGAACTGGCTCCTGAACCTCGTGAGGGTCATTGAGGCGGCGGTTGGATTATCGCTGGAGACGGCGGGGACGGGGATGACTGGTGGGTCGGCAGGTTGATCTTGGCAGGGACGAGGGTTCTCAGTGGATCCGATCACTGTCAGAATCGGATTGAAGAGATTGCGTCGAATGTTGAGGATCTCTAACTAGTACTACGGGTAGGGAGACCGCCCGCGTCGCTCCCTACCGAGCGGTGGAGGCCGGGTGGACGGGCCGTCTATGGACTCGAGACGAGCCTGATAGCGCCCCGGAAACCGAGAATAATGACGGAGACGGGACCGACGATGCCTGGGAGGTGTTGAACGTTGGGTTATTGACGGATGATGAACCACCGTGGCTTGAAGTCTGGTTTAGCTGGGAGGCGAGAAGGTTCGCCGTGAGATTGAGGACGCGGATAGCGGTGGATATCTTTGGGTCGACGAGGATGAGGTGGTTATTGAGTCGAAGGATTGGTCAGTGACGAGGGCGAGGGTTATTATGTGATGGGTTAAGCCACTGATTGGTAACTTTGGGAGGACTTGGTCGTAGTTACCGAAAAACGGGACGATATTGCCGTTTAGGGTGGTCGGTAAAAGCAGGGAGGAAAAATGGGAGCGCCCTAGAAAAAAGTGGAGGTCATGGAACGCCTCGTTCGTTCTGGTTGGACTCGATACAGAGCGTGATGAAGGGTTCAGCTGTTCCGCGTCTCGGGAGTTCATGAGATGGTGGCCATGAGAGTTCTCATGGAAGATGAGAGCAGGCTTGGGACGGGAATGAGTTTGTAGAAAACCCCTGGGGTTTCCCCTACGTGCCTGTCCCCCGTTTTTAGGGCGGGAATACCGCTGGCTTGCGCCTCGCGCCTGGAGGTATCTCGTTCGAGGTGGTTCGGTTTGATCTACTGGATCGACCCTGAGCTGAGGTTCCGCGAAGAGAGGCGGGCACGGGCTCGCTGGGCTGTCGGGATGTACTTCCTGATGATTGCTGTCGGCCTCATGGAGGAAGAGGAAGAACTCGATGGGTGAACGGGATCCGAGCGCGTGATGGATTACACTGAGGAGATGGGGAGGTTATCGGAAGGGTACGAGACTCCTGAGATTGACAGTGTGGGTGGGGTCGGGGATCGAGCGCAATGGGCTGACGGTCGGGGTGTTGAAGAGGCGACTGGCGAGGCGCTGGGGTCTGTCATGGTTGGAAGACCGTCTCGGGAAGTATCGGGCGTCGGGGAACCGAGCGTTTGGATGATGGACGTAAGCTCGTGCTTACAGGAGCGACGAGAACAGGCGAATCCGTCTTGCACCGTTTCGGAGGTTTGAGAGCTGGGAGGAAATTTCTGCTGCTGCGACGAGGAAAAGCCTGTCGCCGACTTCGTTGACCCTCTGTTGAGACAATGAGAGGACGTAATCGCGGCGGGTCTCTGAAATGGACCGATGTGGATGATTCTATCTGCGCCGATTGGTTCGAGAGACTGTGAGAGCCGTTTGGAATACGCGAGTCGCGACCTCGCTGGGTAACTACGGGAGCTTGGGGATGACGGTGGAGGATCACCCTGAGGATGGAAGCTGATTAACCTGAACGATAGGACCAGGAGGAGGAGTTCCTGGTCTGCAGAGACTGTCGTGACAGCGCTGGACTCGTGGAAGAAAGCTGGGGTTGTGCGTGGGCGGTCTTCGCGGGATGGAGACGCCCCTGAGCTCGCACTGGGAGATGGACGCGCTAGAGACATGGGGACTGAGTCCGAGGCCGAGGATGGGTGAGGGTGGATCGTGTTTCTACTGGCGGTTCTCTCGGTGGCGGTAACCCTGGGGTTTATCGCGGGCCTTTTTCGCTGGATCTGCAGGGAGGATGCGGTGAGCTAGGCGCGGGATCGGCGGGCTTGGGTGGTGGAGATTACGCCTGAGGGAGGCAGGGGTCTGATCTTGGGAACTATGAGGTCTGGGACATGACGTACATGGAGTCGCTCACTGGGAGCAGGGTCGGGTGCCCTCAGGCGGGACTTGGTATCTGCGCCGAGGAATGGTTTGGGTGTGTATGGAAAAACCCCGCACTGGTGCTGTTGACTTCTTCCTGGGTGTGAGTAATGCCCATGACCGCGACGGTGGGGGTGGGGTCAGGGCTGGGAATGGGTGGTTTGGGCTAAACGCCTGAAGGGTGAACTTCAGGTCGAGCGCGGTGATTCTTTGGCGTTGGGCCAGAGTTCGGGACGTGAACCGGGACAATGAGGTCTGGGGCGAGGGTGTGTTGGAGAACCTCTCGGCTGGGTGGTGGTCCCTGGCTGGGTGAATCGTCAGGGATGTTTATGTCAATGGAGGTCAAGGATAAGGAGGACTCCGAGCTTTTGGGTCACTAGCTCTGCCGTTTGGAAGCTAGCGAGTTTGGGGTCTGCTCCGTCCTTGCTGAGTCGGCGGTGTCTGGAGGGTTCCGCGTCTCGGTTGCAACTGCTAATAGGGAGGTTATCCTCTCGCGGTGGGTCTCTTAACAGGACGGACGGTGCCCTATCTACGTCTGGGTGGAAGGTCGCAGCTACGATGCTGGGACGAGAGGATTCACGTTGCTTTCGCGGTTGCTATTCAGAGACTTTCATGGTGATGCTCATGAGCTGGATTCTGGTCGGCTCTCCCCTCGCCTATGTTGTGTCTGCTCTTCCGTTGGTCGCTGCCGGGGTCCATGCGTCAGACGGACCTCGCTCTCGGGTGCGTCTTTGAGCGCCCTAGCTAAGGGTGAGCTGCCTCTCCCTCCGTGGGGATTGGGTTGGGACCCCTCTCCGTTTTGGTTCTTGGGGATATCTCTGCCGGGGATCAGTGGTGGTGAATAAGGTGTCGGGGACAGGTTGGGATTCCGTCCTATGGGGTCCTGTACCTCAGAGCTGGTGGGGACCTTCGAGTTTCTGTCGTTCCCTAGGCAGAGACGATATTGAGTGGGAGGTCGACTCAGGAGGACTTGGAGCTAGGACTTCCCGCGTCAATGGGGACTTTGAGGATGAGGTTCTGTATTTTGGTGGGTCTGAGAGATGGGCGTTGGGCGTACCCAGTTGGAGAACCTTGTGGAGCCTCTATGCCTCTGGCGCTCCGTCGTCCAGTAGAGGTGGAGCTTCACGGGGATCTGTCTACATGGGCTGCTGCTACAGGGACCCTCTTGGAAGGAGTCCTCGTGGGGTTGGTTTCGGTCTGGTGCAGAGACAGAAGGGTGAGGTGCGTATGACGTTGTTCAGTCAGTTCTGAAGGCTGGGGTGAGGATGTCATGTTTGGTCGGCAGGGACCCCCAGTCTGGTTGGGGTTTGGGACCTGACTGGTGGAGGATGGATGGATGAGGTCTCTGGAAGAGATCGGGACGTCGATCACTGACTTTGTGACAGAGAATCGGGCGGCATGGGGTGACTCCGTGAGGGGCAGGGTCGCGAGACGCTATGTATGGGTACTTGCAGGGTCGCAGATGCTACTGGCGCCCTATGGGATGAGTACCTTGGACTTGACAGGGTTGGTCGACGTGCGGGATGGACGTCGTTGAGCTTGGGTACTACATGGTAGGGGCGATTCCTCGTTCATGGGAGCCTGGCGACGGGAGATTGGTTTACCACAGGAGAGCTTCTGGACGGCGCGCTGGAACTTCCTGCCGATAAGCGTGATTCGACAGATGAGCGCGACATGTATCTTGCGCGAAAGCAATTGGTTCGTTCTCGAGACCGACTATTTGCAGGGGTATCCGGGCGAGCAGGGTCGGTTATCTCGTCCGTTTGGGGAGGCTGAACGATCTGCAGAAACTATCGGTTGGTCTGGATCAGAGAATCCGAAGTGTAAGACGGTTGGTTTGGGGATGATCGGTAGCGGAGCCTGGTTGGGTCAACATGGGTGGTTACGCGACCGGGCGTAATGACGAGGGACGCTGGTCTTCCGCTCTATCGATGGGTCCCTTGCCCGCCAGTAGTGAGTCTGCAGACTGCAGGATTGGAACTGAGTTCGTGGAACTGTAACAGGGTGGAAGGCTAAGCGACTGCCCCTGTGTTCTTTGACGAGGCTGCGGATTTTGCTGGATCTGCCGATTCTGAGACGTGCCCGATGTCGTCGGGAGTGCGTGGAGGAGGGCCGCTCTTGCGGACGGGTATCTGCTAGCGGGGTCACTCGAGATGCCGGTTGGGGACGGGAGCATGGTTCTTGGTTTCAGTTGAAAGTTCTGGTTTGAGCTCTACGTGGACCTAGAGGTCGCTGGAGGACCTGAGACTTAGTCGTCGTCGATTGGAGGGATCTCTGAGGGCGATATCCGATGCGGGGATGGGTACAGCTATGGGGTCATGGTGATCAGTGATTCTCTGGCGCAGTTACCACGCGCCCCGGTGCTTGACCACTGGACTGGACTATTCGACTCGTCAGTTACTTCCGTGAAGGACGGGATCGCGCTGTTTGAGTCTAGGTACGGTGAGAAATCATGACTGGTCGTGTCGGAGGGATCGGATGACATGGTGCTAGAGGTGGATAGCTAATGCCTATCGACTGGGCCTTACCCTGAGGAAGGGAGCTGAGACGGTTGTTGGCCCGATGACTCCCTGAACAGGGAGTGGATCTGGGAGTCGTCTTTCAGGAGTCGGCGTTCGTGTCTCGCTTTGACCGAGTTTTTCGATATGGGCGGAAGGGTTCTGGGTCGCTTGACTTCGAGGATTGCTCTGCGAAAATGGCGTGGAATGGCTCGCGGTCGGACGGCAGGGGTTGCCCCTCGTCAGGGAGCTGTGGCGTTCTTTCATGGATGGGTGGGAACTCCTGAAGCGTGTTTGAGACCTGTCGCTCGGTGCAGTCGCTGCGCTCTCGGGGTTTGGGTACTCTTGGAGACGGGTCGCCGCTTTCATGGGGGTGAGCTTTGAGGAGCGCGGGACGCTCTGACGAGGCTATACAGGTGCAGGGGTACTGCTGGGAGCTAATGGGGGTATAGTAGACGGTGATGAGACGATTGAGGAGCTCGGGGATGTTTGGCGTATTGGGGTCGCAGCTCTGGACCGTTTGTCGAGCGTTAGCTGGGACCTGACCGACTTTGAGTATGGTTGGTGACTTCTGGACGGGAGGATTCTCTCGCGGTGTCGTCAGTTTGGGGCGAGTTGTACTCAGGGTGGCATGCAGACTGGGAACTCGCCCATGGGCGGAGATCGCCCGTCTGTTACTGGTGTTCTTGGCGGAGGGTCCGGCGAGTCTCGAATTTTGTTGATACGTCTCGTTGACAGGGTTCGCGGTAACGTCTCGGATGGGGTCCGTCGTGACGTTGGGTCCGGTCGGGTTGGTTCTTTTTGAGGTGACGACGAGAGGAAATGGCTGGCGAACTATCTCGGGAAAAAGCGATGGCTTGGGCCTTTGCTATTGCTACGTGGATATTGACTTTGCGGTAGTTTTCGGGACGAATCTGACGGACGGGTCTCTGTATCGCTACCGGGTGTGGGCGGAATCCTGGATGCCGAGGACTGATGACCCCAGGCCGTCTCTGGGAAGGGCAGAGGTCTTCGTTGGGACGATGGTGAGACGGTTGGTGTCCGACAGGTCATGTCGTCACTGGGTTGGTGTGGACTATGGACGTTCTTAACCCTGCGACGCAGGTTGCTATAGACTAGGGCTGGAAGGGGTTGGCGTCGTCTCTACGCCGTCTGTGGTCTCTTCACGTGCAGCTCTATCGAGCACTGCGTGGATTACAGACGGTAAAAGGATTTATAGTGGCGATGGGTGGATACGCAGCTGACAGCTTCCAGTAGATAAGGTGCGGGAAGCCGTGGACTATATCTCTGCCCTGAAGCCGCACTGGGGGCCGATGTCATCTGGGTTGGGTCGTTCCTAGTTCGACGGATACACTGCCTGGGGTTCACTGAGATCACATGGGACGGATAAGAGAGCGGCTTTTACGTTGACCGGGCTTTTGGCATGAGTTCGTCCGTTCCCGAAATCGCTGCTGCCAGTTGAGTTTGAGTACCAACTGGGTCTTCAGGAGATGTGGGAGAATGTCCTGGGTTTGGAAGGATTGAGACGTGGCCCCTATGGCAATGTCTCTGGAAAGTGAACTCTGCAATGGGTTGGGTAGAGAGAATCTCGTTGAGGGAGGTGTGGAGAGCTTCTTGATGAAGCCAGTCTCACTGCAGGAGATTGGAAGTGGAGCTTGAGGAGATGCCGGATGGGGTCAGTGGATTCTTCCCCGATGAGCTGGAGTCTGGAGGGTGACTGCAGAAAAAGTAGCAGGAGGTTATCCTCGATGCCATGGGCGGGGTCGGCGGAATCGGAAAGATTCGACCGACGACAACGAGCTGCCAAAGCCGGGAAGGACGCCCGGGGACGGTGGGGACGATGGCGAGACTCCGATAGCAGCGAGGTGACATGGCCTCTGATAGCGCCCAGACGGTTTGGGATGATGAACATGAGAATCTTCTGACGAGGGTTGGAGAGGACGAGGGTGACAGCGACGGGACCTGGAAAAGCGGAACTGACAGTATGGACGAAATAGCATGGGCGACGAGGACAGTGAGGTGGAAGACAGCGATGAGGACCCTGGAGGAGACAGGGGTGGAAGGGCGAGACGGCGGGCCGGTGGAGATGACTCGGATGGTGGGGCAGACGGGGCGAAGATAGCGACAGCAGGGGACGGTTCTGATTAGGAGATGGGGATAATCCTGTGGATGGTAGACTCGGAGGGATGATGGTGAAGATTTGGGAGGGCGGGTGAAGGTGAGGTGGCGACCCAGCGAGGGCGAGCGAGGCGACGGGCGATGGTTCCAGCGACAGTGACACGGGGTTGGAGACAGGTGAGTCGTCTGGGCCTATGATGAGAACAGGGACGCTCGGTGGGAGGGAAGGGGTCATGGATAAGATTGATGAGAGGATGGATGACGGTGGTCCTTCGATGTGAGAAATAGGTTGGGTAATCCTGATGACGCCTTGGGATAGAGCCAGATGAAGCCTGACTCGGTGGATTCGATGACGCGGTTGGAGATGAGGAGACTAGAAGATGCCCTTGATGATGTACGAGGACTTGGTTTCATGGTTGGAAAGACGGGAGTCTTTTTCTGGCGACGTAGACGACAGGTCACTGGCTGTCGGGGTTTCTCGGGTGAAGAAGAAAAAGGGACTTCGCGAGTAGGGGAGGCGAGTGACCGTATCTGCCGTTTGGGATCAGCTAGGATGGCAGGCGCTGGGACTGTCTCTTGCTGTTCATGTCGGGGTGGGCCTATGCTTGGCGGGATCATGGGTTTGACTATTTGGGCCTCGTATTTGCGGGTTGGGGATGTCTCTGGTTCAATGAGGGGTGCGTGCGATTGCCGCTGGTAAAGTCTTTGGGATGTGCGACCGATGTGGCGTCGGGTTTCAGTGGGAAGACCTTGTGGATTGCCGTGGACTTTGGGTGGAGCTGTTTCTGAAACCTCGGGTGGGAGGACTCGAAGATATGGGAGTGAACTATTATGGTGGCAGGGGTCGCTGAGGTATCCGAGATCGCTGTTAGCGTTTCCCTTGAGTAAACTTGGTCTTCGAGGGGCGACGCTACCCTGAGCCCTGATGTCTTGTGGGTTTTTGACTGACGGGAGTTCAAATGGCCTGATCGTCGTCGAGGGTTGGAGAATGGATTGTTACGGGGATGGGTTGCGTTGGTACCTGCCGGACTGGCTAGAGAGACGAGATCGTGGGGATCGACTAGAGATAGAGAGTGAGAAAAGATAATGCTTCTGATTGGGACCTGATCGTTTACTCATGCGTGGCGGTGGTGTTCGTGAACGCTGTCGGGACGCGATTGACAGTGGACGTGAGTCTGAATGGGTGCCGTGAGCTGGGGAGGGCCACTGTCCTCTTTGCCCGCTGATTGTGGCCATTGCTTCGTTGAGTTGGGGTTGGTCGTCGCTTACTGGAAAGTCGTCGCTGGACGGCGTGGTGTCCACGATGACTGGGTGTGGATCATGGCCGCTTTTGCGGTGATTGCCGCCTCTGTCTTTTTCTCGTGTGATCAGGGAAGCTGGTCTGGTGGACCGCTCCGATGGCTGTGCTTTTCATGTGCAGATCTGGGCGGGTCATTGAAGCAATGACCCCGAGCGATGGTGAGGGATTCGATCTCGTTTGGGTTCTTCCTTTTTGTGTTCGTGGCGATTGTTCTCTACTTGGTTCGCTCGAGGGTGATGATTGCGTTGAGATCGTCTCTGAGGGCTGATGCCCGGAGCTGGGGATCATTGCGGAAAAAGCGATACTGACTGATCGTGGGTTAAAGAGTCATGGGCTAATACTGTCGGTTCCCGTAGGGTGGGACTCGGAGAGGGTTTTGCAGAATGGACTAGGTATGCTCATGAGATTCGTTCCGTGCCCGGACGGGGAAGGTGCAGCTCCGATATGCGACCCCCAGAAAAGGAGCTGTCCGTTTGCAGGAAATAGTGTTCTGCGACGCGTGGGAAAGCTGGAGACGGTGACCCCTAACGTGGGATCTAGCGTTCCCCAGCTACTACCTCTCCCAGTAGTAGCCGGGAGATTTCTCGTTGGGAATCGCTTTGACGAGAGCGGAATGTCGTTCTACGGGCGACCGCCACGGGGATCGAGGTCGAACCTCTGGGAGGGGCCTCGTGGGCGTTCTTGACGAGGATGAGGAGGAGATGATTGCCGCTTGCAGAACTGGAAGTCTTGGGTGGGCGGAGTCCTCCGTGGGTGGGACGAGGCTGGCTCAGAATGGGTCAGGGTTGGGTTCTTACGTCGTTGATTAACCTGGCTGGAGGACCGCCGATGGTGTGGGGGCAGATGGAAATACTTTCAGTATCCCCAGAGATGAGTTCATGGTTGGTTGAGGTTGATTTCTCGTCATAGAAGTCCGGTGACCCTGAGGAGGACGAGTGGGTTGGTTGGTGGAGAGACTGGGGCTATCGACAAGAACAGTGGTTTGGAGAAGATTGAAAAGGTGGGAAAGGGTTCCAGTTGTGGGTCGTCTTGGTATGACTCTGGAGGTGACGGCAGGATGGAAAAGGTGCTACCGAGTCCCTTGGAGAAAAAGGGTGCGCGGTGGGATTGATCATGGACAGGGCAGGATATCCTTGGTCCAGGCTGGGGCCCGTGGAGAGGGTTGGTCACTTCCGACAACATGGATATGTTCGATTACCTGTCCTGAACGTTTCGGGACGACAAGGACAGCAGGGTTTTGGTTGGAATCAGAGCGTTCTTCTTCTCCAGGTGGGCTGGGATTGGTGGGGGTCCCGTCTGACAGGAGCCGTTTACTGGACGACTTTGATAAGGTTGGACGAGTTGGAGCGTTATCTCTATGGATGACGGTTGGGACTCTAGCGCTCTTGTGGGAGCGGGTATGTCGTCAATGGCGTTGCTCTGGGAGGGGAACACGGAGACTTCGTTGACCCCGTAGTTGCGCCTGATGGAACAGTAGTTGAAAAAGGGAAGGTGGGTCATGTGGAACCCGGATGGGGTGGGGATCTACTCGTCGCTTGACAGAGATGGTTGATGATTGGGATCACGGAACGTGCTCATGTTCGTGATGGGTAGGGCTGAAAGCCGAGGCAGTTGTTTTGGACGATGAAGACGTTGCCTCTGGGTGGGGCTGGCGGGCATGACCTCAGAGGGCAGGGCACTGAATGTGGGACGATGACCCTGGTGTTCGTCGCCGGGCGAGGATGCGACTGATCAGCAGATGAGATGGATGTGCGAACGGCGACTGGGATCAAAGCGCCGACCGTAAGGCGGCGCTGGATATATTCCACGAGGGAGACCTTGTCAGGGTTGGGTCGGAATAGCGTCCTGACGTGAACGTGCTCGCGAGTCGGGATTCTTTCCGAGGCGTAGATGTCCCTGAGATCGACGGTGGTTTTCGCTGATCGGTTGGAAGACCAATGAGCGCTCGATGACTGGGGCTGTTGGTAGGGGTGAGGACTCTGCCGTGGGGCTATTCAGTGAAAAAGCGTGGATGATTGGTCCCGAGTTGTGACGACGGGCGGTTCTAGCGTCTGGACGGAGTTTCGTCGCTCGCGCTATCGCTGGTGGAGTTGGTTTGGAAAAGCGGTTGGGCGCTAGGAGACTGTCGGTTGGATGACTCTCGCAGCTCCAGAAGGTGAGGCTCCCAGGCAGGAGAAGATTCTTGGGGTCTGATATAGTGGGCTGGAGCTGGGAGGAGGAGCTGGCCGCGTACTCGGTTGGGTCAAAGATTACGCTGAGTGGATTGGGTGGGGACTAACGTCTGGGAGTCTAGGATGGATGAGGTGGGCCCAGTCTATATGAGCGCGCGGTATCCGATGACAGTCGCCTGACGAGGTCTGAGCAGTCAATGGCTCTTGGGGCGCAGTAGCCCTTGGAGTACGATGTCGGCGTTAACGATGACTCCGCTCTGGATGAGTATGTCTCGTTGGATTGAGGGGTTTGGACGGTGCGCCACTGTGTCGATAAGATGGCTGTGCCGAGGTCCGTTCTTGAGGGAGGTTGGGTTGACCTGCTCTCCGAGGGAGGGGACTCCTGGGAGGATTCTGGTTGAGTCACTGAAGCCTCTTGATGAGCTAGGGCCCGGTTCAGGCGGGCTGAGGATTCGTCGTCGCGTATGTGCTGATAGGATTTTGGGAGAGGATTGCCGATTCTGGAAAGATGGGCTTTGGCGACGGGCGATCTGAAGCTGTGATTGAGAAAGCAATTAGCCGGGACGATTCTCTCAGATGCGCTCTGGGATCGTATCTGAGACGAGGGACGTTGGGGACATGGAGATGCGGCTGGAAAAGAGCTGGGATTCGCTCTTGAAGGCGAGTCGACTCAGATCGTCTCTATCATGGGAAATAGACCGAGGGGATAATTCTGGAGATGAGGAGAAGCGAGGCGAGTTCGCCGAGCGATGAGGGAGCTATCGGGCGATTACTTAGTACCTCGGCGGGTTGGCGGAATGGTTGCAGAACTGACTCTGTCGTCTCGCATTCTATCGGAGGTCAGAGAAGGAGCGGACTGCGGACTTGGGTCGTTGGGAAACCTCGGTGAGTCACTAAAATTATCAGAGTTAGTTTTCGCTACATGGACGAGGTGAAAGGGGGAGATTGGTGCATGTCAGTAACGATTCTTTGGAAGCGAGGACCTTTGGGAGGATTGAACGAGGGACCCGTCGGTCCCTTGGAGGACCGTTAATCAGTTGGGGTTTTGGAATGGGTCCAGCTTCCTTGGGAGTACCTGAACGAGACAGTTGAGATTCCGTTTACCTGTGCCAGTGGATCTCGGGATCCAGGGCTTCTGGGGTCGATACGTGAAGGGGAGAAGCCGGATGGGATCCTAACTGACGATGACCTGGCGGTCATGGGCGGCCTGTATAACCTAGCGCTGCTTGATCTTCCGGCGGTGGGTAGGTCTAAGGTGATCAGGTGGACGATGACCGGAACTGGGACTCTCGTCTATGGTGCGTCTGTTAATGATGGCGTTCGCGTGCGGGCCTACAGAGTCGGTGGCCTAGGTGGACGATACCTGTTCTCTAGTGGGCGGGTGACATTGTTGTGGGCTACCTTGAGCCTGACCGTCCCTGATTGGAAGCTTCGTGGTCTCTATTTTTGATGAGATAGACTATCTTCGTTCCCAGGAGAGGACGGGACAGGGACTCTCGGGGAGGCTAGGAAGATCTGGATGTCGCCTAGGGTTCGCGGAGGCGAGTCAGTTGGTCACTGGGCCTCAGGGCGTTGAAGAAGTCGTCGGGTAGTCTGGTCTAGTGCGCCTCACTGCTAATGAGGTTGGGGTTCATGCCCCTCGCGGGTTTGAAATCCCGCCGTCTCCGCTAAAACATGGATCCTTCGTGCTGCTGAGAGGGATTGGCGTTTGGGATCTAGCGTACTATTGTGTTGTGGATTACTGACCGATAATGGAGGGTTGTGCAGAAGCAGTAAGGTGCCTTGACCTATGTCTGTAACCCC
>BNJT01000721.1_pt1 | contig 38590 bp, 54 predicted proteins | sample 8540491 | NCBI WGS metagenome assembly BNJT01 (sample SAMD00202455, study PRJDB9452) | human saliva metagenome | host: Homo sapiens | reverse complement strand
GGCCGTCGGCACTGCTCAGATGCGCATCAGCCAGCACCAGCCAGTAGGCATTGTCACCGTTCAGGTGAGCGGGTAGCCGGTACCCGCTCATGACAAAGCCAGATGGTGTCGCCAGGGTGGCCCGGATCGTCGAACCAGCGACGCGCGCGCGTGAAAGCGAACGACCGGCTTTCCATCAAGCAGGACGGTGATGAACAGCCCCATCTGGACGATCATCGGGGCGAGGTGGCGGACGACAGCATCCAGGTCGATGGTCAGCGGCAGCCAACCGGCAGTGTCCATCCGGTCGGGGGCATCGCCGGTGCTCAAATCCCAGCCTAACGGCAGCCAGGGACGACGGCGTCAGGACGTGCGCCCGACGACGTGTCACGAGACGGCGCATCAGACCTCGAACCGCTGCGCCATGGAGACTCACCCGGTTTGCCCGTAGCCTCGTCATGGCGTGGTGGGCTGTGCCGCTGGGGCGGAGCTGTGCGGCCGGACGACTGTCCAACCGGTCACTGCGCAGGGCGCCCAGCAGAACAGGTCACCAAAGGTCTATCAGAACAGTGTCTGGTCAGCGGCCTTCCATTCTATGAATCCCGTCACCGACAGGCATCATACAGCCAATGACCGAACGGTAAATGGCAGGACATGGAAACGCGCTTTCCTGTCTTCCCGGCGCGAGGCAATGGACGCTTTGCGCCGCGTTTCGTCGCGGCAGGACGACAGAAAACCGGGCGCTTCAGGCGCCCAGTAGTTCAGGCGTCCAGTTCGGCGATCACGCGTCCAGGGCCGGATCCCGGATACCCCATTCACCATGGGCAGCCCGTGTTGAGAACGTAATCTCCGCGTTGCTGCCCCGGCAGCCGGCATTCACGCAGCCGGCGCAGCACTCACGCGGACCGGGCATAGCCATCCAGGCCTCCCTGGCAGGCGATAAAGGTGAGCACCTGGCACCGGCGGCCGTCAGGCAGCGAGATGTCCACCAGCGGCCGATAGACCCCACGACCATCTCCATGGTAGATGCGGTCCACGACGTCGCTTCCCGCCACTGCGCACACCGGTAGACGATGCTCGCACGAGCCGCCGCAGTCCAGTCCCCAGCACCACGCCCGGAGCATAGGGCGCCCCGGCAGGTGTGCGAATTGATGCAGAAGGCGCGGTGATAGCCCTCGATGCACCTTGTGCCGCTCAAGCCAAACCGAACCCAGTCTCAGACAATGACCGCAGGCAAAGACCCATTCCATCCACCGGTACACGGTGAGGTGGCGGTGCCGTGTAAGCGCGCGGCGGGTGGCGGCGTCGTGGCCTCGGGCGCCACCTGCAGACCGAGGTCACCACGGGGACAGCGTGGCCTGCGAGGCGTGATTGAACGAGAAACGGGTGGCGACAGACATCATCGTCAGTCGGCTGCGGTCTCCGTATTGTCGGCCCTGGCACTGGCAGAAGTCCGCCGCAGTCCTACCAGCGTCGAGCATATGGCACCGGCCTTGGTGGCACTCGCCCTCGCCAACGCCGGATCGTCGGCGCCACCTTGTGACCCGCCACGTTGTATCAGACCTGGCCGCACTAGTCTTGCGGTGTGGTGCTGGCCTTGGTGGCCTGCCACTGGCGTTGTATCCGAACTCAAACCGATCTCTGCCGGGCTCCGCACCAGGAAGGCCTCAGAACACCCGACGGCGGGACGAGACGAACCCTGACAGCAGACGGTGCGTCCTCGGCCAACAGTTTCACATCTGGGCAGGCTCAACGGGCTGCCGTGATCCGCAGCAGCGAAGTCACAGGTCTTGATGGGACCCACCGAGTGGCGCCGCAGACGTAGTGCATGCCGTGGATGTACACCGACTTCCGGCACCTGGGCAGGGGCCCAGCGACTCAGCCGCTGAAATCGACGGACCTACTGCTCGCCTGCGCGTCATCACTCCAGCCGAAGTCGAATTCCAGCTTGTTTCTCTGGGTGATCTGAGGATGGCCGAGAAGGGCCGGCCCATCTTGCTGCGGAAACCGTCAGCGGGCCAATGACCTTGTCCTTCAGCAGCGTCTCGACCTCGGGCAGCTCGAACTGGCGGCACGCGGGGATCTTGGTGATGGAGAGTCGCACTGCGCTGCGAGCCGAAAGCGCTTATAGTTCCTCCTTGATGACGCCGCCGCAGCGGGCAGGGGTCTGCAACGCGGCATAGTCGCCGGGCGCGCACCGTGTCGGCCCTCGGTTGCGGGCCTTCACCACGATCTCGCAGCGTCATGCCGGCGGCGATGTCCGGCATGAAGACCCTGGCGGTCAGGGCGGCCCCTTCTCAAGCTGACTGAGCTTGTGTTCCCAGTCGCCGGTGGTTCCGGCATGCTGGGCGCAGCCACGCCCAGGCCGCGCAGCAGCGTGAGGCAGCTGCAGAGGCCTTGGCGGTCGATGTGAGTTCGCGTCACTTCGCGCAGCAGGTGGCGTTCGGTGATCAGCCCCTCGATGATGGCTGGCGCGGGTGGCTGGCGTGCGGTGCCCTTGCCCGTATGCCATGGCCTCGCGCAGCTCGACAAGTCGTCGACCAGCTTGCCGGCGCCTTCCATGGCTGGAAGCAGCGTGGCACCTCGGTGTAGCCAGGCTGGCGGCCGGGTCTACCGGTTGGCCTGCAGGGGCGATCTCGTCCGGTCTGCACCGTTTCGTTCGCTCGACGGGCACCAGGTTGCCAGCCGTCGCCACCGACCAGCGGCGTCACGACCGCAGATGGCTGCAGCCAGCCGGGGTTGACCAGCGCACGCGCCCTTCGGTGCTTGAAGGGGTGACCGGCCACGGTGGTGATGCGGAGGTGGTGACCAGGTATTCGGCCGCACAGGGTAGAACACGGCGTGAGCGGCGCACCTGGGTCGTGAACCTTCTGCTCGGCATCCGACGGGTTCTTGGGAGCCACGCGGCGTGGGGATGATGGCGAAGTGGTCGGAGATCTTGCTGTGTCGAGAGACCCGCTTGTTGGGAGGCGGCCAGGTCCTTTTTCCAGGATGGTGCGGGCGGATTCGCCGTGCACGCCGGATCGGAGAGCTGGCACGCGACGCGTCTGGCGCACCGTGCGGTGGTCCTCGGGTGGCGCGCCCGCGAATCAGTGCACGCGGGTGAGTGAGCATGTGCTTTTCAGTACAGCGCCTGGGCCCAGTGCCAGGAGTGGTCTTGGCCGAGGCCAAGCGTGCCGGGTGGCCTCGCGCTGCAAGCCCCGGTCAGGTCGAGAAGGCGGGAGCGATCTGGGTGGAAGAGCTTGGATTCCTCGGTGACGGTGCCGGGCTTGCCCTCGCAGTGCAGCCACGATGCAGCCTCGGCGGCGTCCTCGCGGGTCCAGAAGCTGGTCCGGCCTTGTGCTCAGTTCAATCGCTCGCTGCTTGCCCGGTTTGCGATCGAGACCACTTGCCTTCGTGCTGGCCATTGGCGCCGCGCCAGGTGTGCCTTGACCTCCAGCGAAGTAGTCGCGCGCGGCACGAAGCGGCGGATCTTCTCTTCGCGTTCAACCCACCACGGCGGCCAGCGTGTCTGCCTCTCGGCCGACGGTGGTGCAGTGAAAGCCGCCCATCGCGCGAGTTGAAAGGCATCTCAGCGCGCGGGTGCCGTTGATGCCCTGCAGCGGTGATCAGCCTCTCGGCGCGGCTGCGCGCCGCGTCGGCAGGCCGTTCAGCTCGTCGCCCTGGCGCAGCTTGTAAAGCCTTCGCGGACGCGTTGGGCGTCATCGACTGCAGCCACGGCCGCTGCGCGCCAAGGCTGCTTGACGCCTCGCGTGCACGATCAGCCGGATCGACGGCTCGCCCTCGCAGTGCGGCGTCACAGGCGTTGATCAGCGAGGTGACGTCGCGCCGCGCTTGATCAGCGGCTTGGTGAGCTGCCCGGAGACGGTCGTGCGTCTTCTCCGATCGGCTTCAGATCGAAATGCGGCATTGCAGGATGACCGGAAGGTGAGTGAACGAGCCACTTCCCTCTCTTGACATCAGCGCTTATTGCTCGCGGGCGGCGATCTCCACCAGGTGGCCACCGCCGAGCTGAGCACGTAGTCGTCATTTTCGAAGTAGTCGCCGTGACGGGCGAAACCCCAGCGCCCGCGCGATGTCGGCAGCGACGCGGAAGGTTTCAACGGCAATCATCAGCTTTACTCATGGCGCCGCCATGGTAAGAGGACGATTGCGGATCTGGAGGCGAGTCGCGGAGTTTCCGGAAGGGCGGTCCCGGTGTCAGCGATCCAGTCGTTGCGGCGGCGGCCGTCGACGTGGCGTCCAATGTAGCCGCCAAGCTCAACAGCTATGGATATGGTAATCAGGATGCGGTCGATCGGCCGGCAGCCGGCTGGCGAGCGCCGCCTCGGCCACTGTGGGACTGGCGGCCGGGATGGTCGAAAGCAGGTCGCGGCTGCATCGTTGTCGGGCGGTTCCGGCCGCCAGGAGGGAGCCTGTTCGACCTGCGCCCGCTCCTGGTCGGCGATGATCGACTGCCATTCGCGTCGTCCGCGCAGCGCCGGCGCGCAGTGCTGGCGGGCACGGATCCGACCACGGATGGCGTCCGGATCCTGGTCCGAGCGTCCTGCCGGGGCTGACCATGCCCGGGAGCCCTGCAGGATGTCGGGCGTCGACGGTTTCGATGGGGTGGCTGCGTCGGATCAGGTGGTGGCAGCCGTGGGGAAGTGGTTGTGGATGGAACCGGGCACGGCCATCACCTCGCGGCCCAGCTCAGCCGCCTGCCGGGCGGTCAGCGAGCCACCGCTGCGCAGGGGCGGCTTCCACCGCAGGGTGCCGCGCGCGAGCAGGCGATCATCCGGTTGCGGCGCGGGAAGTTGTGGCGCGCATCCGCTGCCAGGGGTTGTTCGCTCAGCACGAGTCCACCCTGTTCCAGCATGCGCCGGGCCAGCAGGTGATGATGGGCCGGGTATTAGATGCGGTCGATGCCGGCTCCGGCACGGCGATGGTGCTGGCCTGACCTGCCGCGGGGCGCCCTCCAGGGCTCCTGGTGGGGCAGCGGCGTCGATGCCTCGGCCAGGCCGCTGGTGACGACGATGCCGCGCCGAGCCAGGGGCTTCGGCCAGGGGCCTGGGCGTTGCGCAGTCCTTCGTGGCTGGCGCGTCGGCTGCCCACGATGGCCCACGGCGGCGGGTTGCAGGGCAGCCAGCGAGCCGCGAGCCAGACCAGCAGGGGCGCATCCGGCAGGTCCAGCGCAGCCGGGTGAGCGAGGAGTCGTCCAGGGCCAGGATATGGCGGTCATCGCCCGCGTGCAGCCAAGCCAGGCTGCCTGGATGTCCTGCTGCGTACCGGGTCGTCGGCCAGCAGGGCGCGGGCCGTTTCGTCACTGCGCACCAGGGCGCGCACGGTGGCATATGAGGCCTGCAGGATGGCTTCGGCGGGCCCAGCCGGCGAAGCAGCAGCTGGCCGGTGACGGCGCCGATGCCCTGGCGTATGCACAGCAGCCAGGCGGCCAGAGGATTCGTCGTCGGGGAGGGGTCTGGGGACGTCCGGCGGGGGCTCATCGGGGTACGGGCAAAGGGCGGTCGGAGCCGTCGATATGCCAAAGTCCCCAGCATCCGCATCAGCCGGATGGATGATGCGGCCACACTGCCTTTCCGACGGTGGATGGCTGAAAATGGGCAGCCGCCGGGTTTCCCTGGGCGGCCGTTACACGCGAGTTCTGCTTTTGCGAATCAACGATGGCGACGCCGACCGCCCTGCTTGCAGCCGCTGGCGCTGCATGGCGCAAAGCGGGTCGTCGATCCGCTAGTTGATCCTTACGGATTCGTCACGATGTCGTTGACTGAGATCGGGGCGCTGGCGTTGACCTACCAGGCCGTAGTAGGCGATGTTGTCGAAGGTGCGGAACACCAGCAGCTGGGCCCACGTCCTCGTTGGGCAGGCGAACCATTTCTGCTCACGCGGTCCTTCACCAGTCGCGACCGGCATGCTCGATCTTCACACGTGGCGTTGGCCAGGCCGTTGGCTGCCCATGTTGATGGCGACCACGCTGTTGCGGCCCACCATGGTCACGCCCCGGTAGATCGAGACGATGCGGCCGTCCAGATTCTCGACTTCGGGCGAGCGGGGCACGAAGTTCACGTCCTGGTCGACGCCGGCCGGCACCAGACGGTCACCGTCGGTGATCTCTTCCACCACCTTGGTGATGGCGGCCTGGCCGGATCGCCATGACGCTGCAGTTCGGCCGTGCCGGGTGGGTGGCCTCATAGGCCCGGCGTCGCTGCGAATCACCGGGTCGACGAGCGGCGGCCGGGGCGATAGATGTGCCAGGTGCGGACACCGCTGTCGGCCTTTGATGCCACGGGCGTAGATGCGATCGGCATTGCCGACGTTCACCCGGCCTTTTCCTGTTCGGGGCGACGATGCGAGTCATTCAGGCCCTTCTCGTCGACGATCAGCGGACAGTTGATGAAGGCCTGGATGCTCGAGAGCGCGATGCTGGGGATGGCGGCCTTGTCGGTCATGGTATGGCGCGCACGGTGGGCTCCAGCTTGCTGATGCCGTTGCCGCTGCGACCCTGACCCTTAGCGTCGTCGGGCCGCCATGCATTGCGACAGACGCAGGCGAGGCGTGTCGCCCGAACGATCCAGATATACAATGTCGCCCGGATAGATCAGGTGCGGGTTCTTGATCTCGGCCGCGGTAGAGTTGCCAGGATCTCCGGCCAGCGCCAGGGTTCCTTCAGAAAAGAATCCGGCAATGCCCGAGCGTGTCACCCGCCGGCCACTACATGCGGCGGTCCGGGCGTCGGCAGCCAGCTGGATTTCATCTTGGCGGGTCTGGGCGATGCCCTGAAGCGGCATCACGGCGCCGCCTGGCAAGGGCGATGCTCAGGCTCAGGGTGCTCAGGGCCCGGGTGCTAAACTTTTTCATCGACATGGTCGGTCCTTGAGTCGTCTACGCGCGCCCCACCAGGCTGATGGCAACTGCGTGCCGACTTGACGTCAAGCAGAAATTCTTTCTGACAGCACTCTGCCCGGCAATCGCGGCAGGTTCAGTGGTGGATAGTGTCCAGTGAACATACTCTAGAGCCATCCTGACGCCCGGTTGCATACGGTTGCCGAGCGGGTCCCGGTTGTGGACGATCGAATCGCAAGCTGGTGGCCGACATGGCCGAGACCATGTGCGGCGCCCGGCATCGGGCTGGCGGCCACGCAGGTCAACGTGCACAGCGACGCGTGGTGGTCATCGATCTCACCGAGACCCATGACCAGCTGCAGGTCTTCATCAACCCGAGATCACCTGGTCCAGCAACACGCTGCAGAGCTACGAGGAAGGTGCCTGTCCATCCCGGCGGCATCTACGACAGGTCGAGCGGCCCGACGCCGTCACCGTCACGGCGCTGGACCTGGATGGCAAGCCTTCACGCTGGAGACCGATGGCCTGCTGGCGTGCATCCAGCACGAGATCGACCACCTGAACGGCAAGCTCATCGGCACCTGTCGCGGCTCAAAGCGAACCGCATCCGCCAGAAGGTGCTGAAGATGGAGAGCAGGAACGCAGCGCCGCCTGATGAGCGCTCCATCCGATCACGGCCCGACTCCGTCATCGTCGGCTTCCGCATCCCCGCTGCATCCACGGTTTTCCGGCCAGCCTGCCATCCAGGCAGGCCGTCCGCTGCGCGTCGTCTATGCCGGCACGCCCGTCCCATCGCCGCCCAGGCGCTCGGATGCCTCATCGGGTCGCGCCACGAGGTGGTGGCCGTGCTCAGCCAGCCGGACCGGCCGGGCCGGTCGTGGTCAGAAACTGCTGCCTTCTGCCGTCAAGCGGCGTGCATTGGCAGCCAATCTTCCGATCCCTCAGCCCGAGTCGCTGCGCATCCCGCTCCGCGGCAGCCGATAGAGACCGAAGAGCGTCGGGTCCGGCGTGAGCGGCAATCAGGGGCTGAAGCACCACGGCCTTGCGTGCCCTGCAGCCGGACGTGATGGTGGTGGCCGCCTACGGCCTGTTGCTGCCGCGGTCGGTGCTGGATCTGCCCGGCTGGGTTGCCTGAATCCGTCACTCGCTGCTGCCGCGCTGGCGTGGCGCTGCCCATCCAGCAGGCCATCGAGGCTGGCGACGCCGAGACCGGCATCCGCATCGCAGATAGCGGGAGCTGGACACGGGTCAGGTGGGGGCACGTCGTGGTGCCCATCCTCGAGACCGATACCGCCAGCACCCTGCATGACCGTCTGGCCGACGTCGGTGCCCAGGCCATTGTGGCGGCTGGATGAACTGTCCGCGGGCGGCCTGGTCTTCGAGCCACAGGCGCAGGCCGGTGTCACTACGCCCGCCAGGTCGACAAGAAAGCTGGGCATCGACTGGACGCGCACCGCCACGGAAGTGAGTCGTCACACACGTGCCTTCCGATCCGCTGGGGCCATCCACCTGGCTGGAGCGGGGCATCGGGATGAGCCGCCGCTGCGGGTCTTTCAATGCTGGTGCTGCGAAACGACGGAACGCCACCGATGCGCTCGGCACCATCGTCGCAACCGGCCCGGACGGCGTGGACGTGGCCTGCGGTCGAGGGCGGCATCGTGCGTCTTGCCGCCCTGCAGCGAGCCGGTGGCCGGCGCCAGCCGGCAGACGTCCTGCGCGGTCATCCGCGTCGCCCGGCGTGCGTTTCATCTCTGCCGACGCCTGAGCCTCCCATTGGGACCCCGGCCGGGAAATGGCCCGCGCGCCTGAGCCTGCAGGTTCGGGGCATGCACTGGACAAGCCGGCTATGGCCGGTTTCATTTCCTTGAAAAACAACGCATGTGCCCCCATCGAAACGGCGAACGGCAGGAGCTCGGGGCCGCGCAGCAACCTGACCCGATCTGCTCGGCAAGCGCCACGTTCGTGCAGGCACGTCCAGGCTGCAGGCGCGTCGAGGCCGGATCCGCCCGGGCTGCTGGGCCTTGCGGCGGCCTCACTCGGCTGCCCGACCTGTTCCTGACCTTCCCTTTCCCTTTTCTCCTAGCACACTCCGACTGGAAACACCATGTTCAACTGGATCAAGACAGCTGCCCTGATGGCTGCCATCACCGCCCTGTTTCGGTGTCATCGGCGCCTCCATCGGTGGCTAAGAACGGCATGATCATGGCGCTGGGCTTCGCGGTGGTCTCCAATTTCTTCGCCTACTGGTTCTCGGACAAGATGGTGCTGAAGATGTATCGCGCCCGTGAGGTCGATGCGTCGTCCGCACCGTAGTTCCTATCAGACCGTGCAGGAGCTGGCCCAGCGGGCTGGCCTCGCCCATGCCGCGCGTCTACCTCATCGACGAGGATGCCCAACGCCTTCGCTACCGCCGCAACCCGCGGAACGCTGCCGTGGCAGCCACCACGGGTCTGCTGCGTCTGCTAACGCCCGCGAGGTTCGCGGCGCTGATGGCGCACGAAACTGGCCCGCGCAGCACCGACATCCTCACTTTCCACCATCGCGGCCACTATGGCGGGTGCCATCTCGGCCCAGCCAACTCGCCATGTTCTTTAGCGGTCGTGAGCAGAGGCGTCCCACCAACCCCATGCGCTCGATCGCCATGGCCATCCTGCGCCGCAGCCGCCTCGCTCATCCAGATGGCCATCTCGCGGGCACGTGAATTCGAGAGGCCGACCGGCTGGTGCCGAGATCGCCGGCGATCCGCGTTCGCTGGCCTCGGCGCTGGAGAGATCCAGCACTATGCGTCGGGCATTCCGTTGCAATACGGAGGCACCATCCCGAGACTGCACAGATGATGATCGCGAATCCGCCCGACCGGTGGCAGCCTGGCCAACCTGTTCTCCACGCACCCCAGTACCGAGGAAAGGGTGCGCCGCCCGCTGGCGATGAACCCGAACGGGCAGGCGGCCTGAGGCCGTGGGCCACGCGAATCGATGAGGGAGACATGCCGGGTCGCCCAGACCGCAGCCCGGCCCGACGAGAAACCGCACGAGGCCGACAGCCGGCCCTGCGGCTCGGTACTGCGCGCCGCCCTGGCCGATGAGCTGGTGGCGGCTGCGGTGTCTCCACGTGACATGACTGGCCGGTGCCCATCTGGACGAGAGCATCGACCACCACACGCGTGAACTGCCCAGCGCGTCTGCCAAGGCCGTGCGCAACGATGGCGCTATGACGCTGCCCGCCAGCAGGCTGCCGGCCTGGCGCGCGAGCGCTTCAACCGTCGCCAGCCGCCCCGCTGCTGGCCGCCCTGCAGGCGCTGGGCATGGCCCAGCTCATCGATGCTCGCCGGGCAGTGCCGGTCATCATCGATCAGACCGTCCGCCGTCGGCAGCTGCCCGAAGGCGGCGCATCCGGGTGCGAGCCGGTTTCACCAACGCCACGCTGCGTCGCTTTGCACGCGAGCGTGCCAGCCTGAGCGGCTGAGCCCTTGCCCGACGAGGCCCGCTTCAACCATCCCGGCTGGTGGGTGGCCAGCGTGCAAAGCTCTGGCCCGATCGCTGGCAGGAGATCCTCACGGCATCGCTGTCGCGTGCACCGCTCAGCCTGCGGGCCAACCGTCGTCAGGGTGGGCAGCTTGCCGCGCGGCTGCGCGGCTTCAGGAGGCCGGCATCGGCTTTCGTCTGATGGGCCAGGACGGGCTGGTGCTGGACCAGGCCCTGCCGGTGGATCGCATTCCGGGCTTTGCCGAGGGCCTGATGAGCGTGCAGGACATGGGGCCCAGTGTGCAGCCCAGCTGCTCGATCCTCAGCCCGGTGAGCGGATCCTGGATGCCTGTGCAGCCCGGGCGGAAAGACGTCCCATCTGCTCGAGATGGCTGACTGCGAGGTCTGGGCGCTCGACATCGACCCTCGATCGTGCATCCATAATTACGAATAATCTTCAGCGTGCCCGGGTACCGCTGCTGTCGCAGGATGCCACCGAGGCTCTGGTGCGGCTACACCCGCCTCTGAACAGGCCGCTGCGTCTGGGGCGCCCATGCACTGGCTGCCGATGCCGGGACCCGAAAGTTGGCTGGATGGCCGGCCTTCGACCGGGTCCTGCTGGATGCCCCCGCAGCGCCTCGGGTATGTGGCGCCATCCTGACGTGCTCTAGCATCGCCAGCGTCGTGATATTGCGACATTTTCCGCCACGCAGGCGCGGCTCCTGGAGAAGCTTTGGGCCGCCGCTGCGTCCTGGTGGTACATTGCTTTTATGCAACATGCTCCATCTTTCCCGAAGAGGAGAGAGAAGGTCGTTTCGGCATTTGCATCAAACGATGCAGCGGATTGCCGGTGGCAGCGCGAGGTCCGCGTGACCCTGGCTGGGCCGACTGGCGAGGCGGACAGCTGTTGCCCTGTAGCGATGAGCTGCATGAACATGATGGTTTTTACGCGCTGTTGAGCAAAGCATCAGTGAATAGGCGTCGTGCTCTGGTGACGCTGGCAGGTGCGGCGTTGCTGTTGCAAAGGCAGCTACCCGCCCCTGGCCGGCGAATCGATGCAGGTGAAGACCCTTCAACTCGATCTTTCACCTGACGATGGTGCTGTGCTGCTCTCGGCACAGTTCGCCGTCGACCTCAGCGCGGCCCTGAAGGACGCCGTCTCCGCGCGGTCTGCCCCTGCATTTCATCACCGAGTTCGAGATCTACAGGCCGCGCCTGTTCTGGTTCAACAAGAAGGCGGCCAGCGGCCCGTCGGAGTGGCGTCTTTCCTATTACGCACTCACGCGGCAATACCGGCTCAATTCCGCCAGCGGCAGCGAATCCTACGCACACGCTGGATGAAAGCCATCACCCAGATGACCGCCCCTGCGCGACTGGCCGGTCACCACCATCGACCGGCTCGATGCCGGTGAAAGAATACATCGTGCGCGTCCGGATGCGGCTGGACACCGCCCAGCTGCCCAGACCGTTCCAGATCACCGCGCTGACCGACTCGGACTGGAATCCCCAATCGGAATGGAAAGGCCTCAGCTTCGTCGTACCGACCCAACCGACACCCGCTCCGTAAGCCGGGTCCTGCGACTGCGCTGGTGCTGTCGGTGGCCTTTGCCGCCGTCCTGCTCTCGCTGCTGGCCCCTGGCCAGCATCAGCAACAGTCTTTCAACAGCACTACGGCCTTCTACTGTGGCTCAACATCCGGCGTGGCCGTGGCCCTGGCCGTGCTGGCCATCGAACTGGCCCGGCGGCTGATGCAGCGCTTCCGGCAGCGGCTGTTCGGAACCCGGCTGATGGCCCGGCTGGCGCTGGCCTCGTGCTGATGACCGTCATTCCGGTCCTGCTCATCTATCTCATTGCCGTCCAGTTCCCGGAGCGCTCCATCGAATCGTGGTTCGACGTGCCCATGGAGCGGGCACTGGAATCGGGCCTGAGCCTGGGGCGTGCCACCCTGGATTCGTGCTGCTGGACGTGGTGGCAGCGGGACGGCTGGCCGCCTCCGATCTCAACGGCCTGTCGCTGCGCCACTCGGTCCGAGAGCCTGGACCGCGTGCGCGAGCGCTTCGGCATTTCCGAGGGCCGTGATCCTACCAGTGGCGGACGCATCATCCAGGCAGCGGCGGCCGCTATGCCGCCCTGGTGCCCGATCTGCCTCGCCCATCCCGCCCTGCGCCAGGCACGCCTGGCCCACCACCATGCGGCCATCGAAGGCAACGAGCTGCGCGAGGACAACCCCGACCAGAACTACCAGGCGCTGCGCATGCGGGTGATGGTGCCACCATCTCCTCCGATGTGCGCGAGGAGCTGCGTTTCCCGTGCAGTTCGTGCAGCCCAGCCCATGGCGCTGGCCCAGAATGCCGAGCCGTGCGGGGGGCTTCCGTGACTATCAGGAACTGTCGCTGTCACGACGAGGACTCAAGCGCATCTTCGCGTCACGCTCACCGTCCATCCGTCACTGCCATCTTCTCGGCCATTGCCGCCGCGCTCCCTGCTGGCGGGGCTGGATGACAGGACCCTTGTCGATGCTGGAGGCTGGCACCGTGCCGTGGCCGAAGGCGATTTCCGACCGCTGAAGGGATTACGTGGGGCGTGACGAACTGGGCGCTCTCACGCAGTCCTTCAACGCCGATGATGCGTCAGCTGGAAGCGCGCAGTCAGGTGGTGCGCACCCGACTGGGTCTGGAACAGCCAATGCCCGACTGAGCCAGCGTGCTGGCCAACCTCAGTGCCGGCGTCATCGTCTTTGACCGGGGTTTTCGGGTCACCATGGTCAACCACGGTGCCGAGAAGATCCTGGGCATGGAAGTGGGCAAGGCACTGGGTCAGCAGCTGGGTGCCATGGGAAGCCTGGGCGAATTTTCGAGGGCCGAGATCGCCCGTGCGTTTAAGCGATGCGCTCGACACGGAAAGTGGTACTGGCAGCGACAGATCGTGATCGGCGCCGAGCCGGAATCCGGTCAGGTGGCGCGCGTGAAGCAGGGCAAGACGCTGCTGGTGCGGGGCGCCCTGCTGCCAGAGGTCGACGGAGACCATGTGTTGGTCATTGACGACATCACGGATGTGGTGTCGGCACAACGCGCTGCCGATCGCCTGGGGTGAAGCGCGCCCGACGGCTGGCTCACGAGATCAAGAACCCCTCACGCCCATCCGGCTGGCAGCCGAGCGCCTGCAGCTGAAGCTGGAAGGGTGCTCTCGGGCGCCGAGCAGAGCCGCTCATTCGCAACACCCGCAACATCGTCACCCAGGTCAATGCACTGAAGGTCATGGTCGACGAATTCCGGGACTACGCCCGTCTGCCGGCTGCCAAGCTGGAGCCGCTGGACCTGAACGAGCTGCTTTCCGAAGTGCTGGGCTTCTACACCGATCTGGATCCCACCCTGCGGGTCATTGCCCGCTGAATCCCGATATCCCGAAGATCTGGCGGGAGATGCGGGACGGTTGCGGCGGGTTATCCACAATCTGCTGAAGAACCCGGTGAGGCCACTGACAAAGCAGGACGTCCGATGATGATTGAGGTCAGCACCGACTTGATCCACAATGCAGCAGAGCCAGTGCGGCGGTGTCCGGCTGGGCGTCAGGGACAACAGGCCCGGTTTTCCGCCAGAATTGCTGGCCGCGCGTGTTCGAGCCCTACGTCAGCCAGAAGCCAGGGAACTGGGACTCGGACTGGCCATCGTGAAAAAGATCGTTCAGGAACACGGTGAACGATCGAAGTCGGCAACCACCACGACGCCAGGTTGTTGCATACATACACGGAAGACTCCGCTGTCGCCAGCACGGAACAAGTTGTTTCAGGTGCTTACACGTATATTGCTTTTTGCGAAATTAGTAAAAAGGCAGACAATTTTAGAGGTGCATGATCAACAGGACATCGGTCGGCTGGTCTGTGCGCCACGACGGCGGGCAGGCTCCTGTAAGCTCTCTGCCGACAGATGTTGATTTTGCATGGAAAAGAAATGGCTGAGATTCTGGTAGTCGACGATGAGATGGGCATCCGCGAGTTGCTCTCCGGAGATCCTGGTGACGGAGGGCATGTCGTCACGCTGGCTGAAAACCGCGCAGCGTGCACGCGAGGCCATGGCAGCAACCCGGATGGACCTGGTGCTGCTGGACATCTGGATGCCGGACACCGACGGCGTCAGCCTGCTGAAGGAATCGGGTCGCATCAGCGCCAGTCCACCATGCCGGTCATCATGATGTCCGGCCATGCCACCATCGAGACCGCCGTCGAAGCCACCGCATCGGCGCCATGGGACTTCCTGGAGAAGCCCCATCGCACTGCAGAAGCTGCCCAAGGCCGTCGAACAGGGCCCGGCCGAGCCGCCAGGGCATGGTGCAGGCGCGCCACGCCCGCCGCGCCTGTGCATCCCAGCCATCCGGGCACCATCACCCCTCCAGCAACACGCCGCTGGCCATGCCAGGTGCCGGGCTCCCAGACGTCGCAGCAGGTCATGCCGCTCAGCTCGCCCACCGCGCAGTTCATCGCGGCACCCGTCTCAGGCTGCCCAGCATGAACCTGCACCCCTCCATCATGGTGCGCGACCTGCCGCTGAACGTGCCGCCATGCGCGAAGCCCGCGAGGCCTTCGAGCGCTGCCTCTGAGCACCATCTGCACCGCGAGCATGGCAGCATGACCGCGTGGCCGAGCGCACCGGACTGGGCGCACCCACCTCTACCGCAAGCTCAAGCAGCTGGGCATCGACCCGTCCAAGGCAACTACCGCCAGGCATTTCCCAGTCGGTCTGATGCCTGCCCGAAAAGCGTGCTGCCCCGTGGACATCATCCCCGTAGTTCGCCAGCACAGCAGAAGCGCCTGCTTCCGGAAAGAGTCCTGAGGCCTGCCTGCCGCCTGGGCGGGCCCGTGAACCCCTCCATTGCCGGTCGTCCGACTGGTGTGCCCCTCCTGTTTCGTGCGTTAGTTCGCAGCGCAATGTCGGTTTGTTGGCATCCCCGTTGCATGGATCCAGGCCGTCCTTCGCGGTGTGAACAGTGACACGGCAACCCGGACACACCCTTCACACTTCCGTCCATGGCACTGATGCAACCCCGGATTCAGCACTTCGAATCCCAGTCGAGAACAGCACATCATGATTCATAGGCGGATCGACGGACTCGACCACCAAGCTCGACGCACTCGTCAAGAGCCCGGGTCACCGAGATCGAGGACCAGGAAATCTTCATCCAGACCATGAAGGGCGCCCTGGCGTTTGTCGCGCAAGCAATGTCGAGCTGCCGGACCGGCTGCGCGTGCTGCTGTTCCTGGTCAATGGCCGCCGTCAGGTCAGTGAATACCGTGACCCGCTGCCGCGCTATCGGGGGCTGACCGACGCCTTCGACATCCTGCTGAAGAAAGGCCTGATCAAGCGCCGCAACGATCCGGGCTACTGATCCGCCCGCGGGCGCCCCGCATCTTTGCCGGGCGCCTCGCCTATCATCGGTCTTTCGTCAGGGGCCTTGCGCTCCGACATGGCTCCAGGACGTCCTCGTTCCCCGGGCGGCTTTTCGACAGACCCAGCACGCACCACTGGCAGCGATGCGTTCGCTGCCAGTGTCGTTTCAGGCACAGCAGAACCCGGCATTCCCCTTGGTCGCACCGTCACCCTGATCAGCGGATCCGATGCCGCTGCCCGTAGCGCCTGCATCGCGCAGCTGCGTGCCCAGCGTCAGGGGCTTGAATCCCGCCGGTGAGGACGACAGCCTGTGGTTGCAGGCGGGCGAGGTGCCATCACGCACCGCTGGCCGTGCAGTCACCGTCGTCGGCAGCCAGCGACCGGCGCGCCTGATCAGACGCTGACGGCGGGCTGCATCGCTGCCTGGGCGGCCCGGTGTTCGCACCCACCCTGGTGCGACTGCTGCGCAGCCCGCCTGGAAGCACCTCTATCTGGAGGTTTCCCGCGAAGGCGAGCATCTGCTGCGCGCGTGGATCAGCCGCGCCAGCCGCCGTTTGATCAGCACCTGCGGCTGCGGTGTCGCTGGTGCGAGCCACAGGCAGGCCTCAGCGTCGATGAGGGACATGCCTGACGTGGCCGGTGGCCGTGCTCAGCGGCAGCCATGACCCCGCCACGGGCTGGGCCAGCTCGACCTGGGCCAGCTGGCCAGTGGTACCACCATGACCCTATGGCCCTGGATGAACCGAGCTGGCGGCGGGCGCGCTTCCGCCACGAGCGGTCAGGTTCTCCGGCTGGCTTGCCGCTAGCTGCCCGAGGTGGGGTTCCCACCGGCAGGAGGCCCAGGAGGCACTGCAGGCGCTGCTGGAAAACGCCGGGCGTGCAGTGGATGCAGGCATGTGTTGCAGACGGGGCGCAGTGGCTGTGCACTGGCGGTTTGCGGCGGGGAAGCAACGGCGGGAAGTGTGTCTCAAGGATCGACGGATCCGGCGGAAATCGCACATTCCAGGCCAAACTTGAGCGCCGCTCTTCGGTCACGGGAAACCGTCGCGTCTGGACAACCGATTGTGGCTCGGATTGGCGCAGGTACGGACCTGGCTCGGCTGCGGCGGGATATCGACACCCTGCAGGCGCTCTGGTCCTGATCCCTGTCCTGACTTTCCCGACGACGATCAGGCTCGCCTGCCTTCTTTGCGGGCAGGTTTTCAGGACCGGGTTCCGGGGCCGACAGGGAGACGACAACGTCAGGGATTGGCCACACACGGGCCCGTCGGAGAACGGACGGCGCCTTCCCGGACCGGCGCCGCTTTCGGGCCACATGCCCCCGTGATCGGGGTTGGGCCCACGTGCACGCCTACGCTCATCGGAGGCGGTGGAACGATCATCGGGGCTGCTGTGGCGAAAGTGCCGCTCATGCCCAAAACTGGCTTCCGTCGTTTGGGAAGTCACACGATGAACAGGATCTACAACAGCCCGAATTACTGCATCGTCGAGGTTCAACGGCGAGCAGCCCGACCGGATCTGCCGTGGTTGTGAAATCGCATGGACAAGGCGGCTCGGCGGGAAATCTTCATAGCCGGCCTGATGGCCGACGAGTTCCGGCAGGATGTCTCGATGCTGATCGCCGCCGAGCCAGCATCGAGGGAAGTCGACCATTTCCGTCCGTCCGAGGGCATCATGCACCAGCCGCTGCTGATGCATTGAGCAGCGACAGCGCGGCCAGGCGGTCTCCAGGCTCGCGATGTGCTGAATATTGCATTCAGCATTCAGAATCATGTTCACGGCACTTCCCGGGTGCTTCCCGGATGCGGGGTCGCGAGCCGGGGCGTCGGACCCTCAGCGCCCTGAACGCCAGGCCTCCACGATCTGGCTGACCATCGTCTCGTGGCGCCGGGATTGCCGGCGGGTCGAAACAGTCTTTCCAGGTCCCCAGATTCGCTGACCGACGAGATGCGTGCGTCCGTCCCAGGGCCTGACGCAAGGACAGGCCGTTCTTGTGCACTCTCGAGCAGCTCCGCCATCAGGGCCTGGGCTTCATCCTTGCCCAGCCTGGGGGCCAGGACCTGTACCATGCGTGGCCGCGAGGCTCTGTTCATGCTGACGGACGATGTTGGCCTGCATCACCTCGCGGTCGATCTGCAGTCGTCCCAGCAGTTCCTCGGCGGCGGCCAGGCTGCTGGCGGCTGCGCCAAAACAGCTGTTGCAGCGTGTGCCAGCTGGATTGCCACTGACTCATTCCGCCTTCGTGCTCGATGTCCATGGCTCCCAGCATGATGGCTGCCAGGCCGGGGCACGCTGGGCGGCCTCGCGCATCAGCTGCGCCGTCACGGGCGTCTGCGGGCGCTACAGCAGGGCGAGCGGCCCTGTCGATCCGGCCCGTCGTCGTGCAGCTCGCCGATCTCGGCCTGCGTGAGCAGTGCGATGTCCTCGCCCGATCTTGCCCAGCGTCCCGCACAGCATGGCCAGCTCCGTGCCAGCCGCACGAAGCGGTCGCGCGTCGTGTGCCGTGGAGGCGGCCGGCATCATCAGGCCCAGGGCGTCGGCCAGTCGTTGCCGCCACCGCCGAGGCTGCGTTCGGTCTGCGGCCCTCGTGAGGACAGTGTGCCATCCGGTCCGCCGAACCGCAGCACGGCCACATCCAGCAGCGCAGCACGCAGGTGGCGTCGGCTGCCGCTGCAGGGGATCGAGCCAGCCGGGCCGGTTTCCACGCCAGGTAGATGGGCGGGGCCGGGCTGCAGCCGATGCCGGCTCATCAGCAGGGTGTCCTGGTTCTCCGATGAGTCGCACGATGGCGCGCCCACCCGCTCACATGTCCTGCAGGCGCCGCCCGGCCTCCTTTGCACTGCATGGCCAGCGCCGAGTCATCAGGTCCTGGTGGCTGGCGCCGTGGTTGAGGTGACGCACCGCATCCGGCGAGCGGGTGCCGATCCGATTCGGACAGTGCCTTCAGAGGGATGGCCAGCGTGCCGCGCACGCGCGAGCGGGTACAGCCGCGCCGGGTCGAAGCGCCCCTGGGCGTGTCGTGGCTGGCGCCGCATCGCTGGCGGCCGGGTCACCCAGTTCGTGGCAGGCCGCCGATGGCGCGGGCGGCCTCGTCGGGAATCATGCCCACCGAGGCCTGGGCCTGCGCCAGGCCGTTCGCAGCGGCCATGGCGCCGCCACGCATGCGGTGACCGAAAACAGGGAATCGATCGAGGCGGGGGCGAAGATGCGTTCGAACATGGATGACGGAAGGGCCGGGAGGGCCCATGCAAAATACCGTGACTGCCCACGTCAGCAAACCGACAGTGTTGGCTTATGCCAAAGCAAAGCGTATTGTGTACCTCAACCGTGTGACCTTCACGCATGAAATCCTCCAGAAACAGTCTGCTGCTGTTGCTTCTCCTCCTGTCCGCGACGCCTGCCTGGGCCTCTTCCGGGGACGCTCGACGGCGCCAGCCTGTCCCTGTACTGGGGCATCCCCTTTGCCGGCATCCTGCTGTCCATCGCCCCGATGCCGCTGATCTCGCCTGTTCTGGCACCATCACTGCGGCAACAGGTCGCTGCAGGCTGGCCTCCTGGCTGGTGCCGTTTGCCTTCATCCAGCGGCTTTGTGCCGCGCTGCATGGGCTCGTGCACGCCGCCGTGGGTGACATCACATCCTTCATCCTGCTGCTCACGGCGCTCTTCATCGCGCGGGCGGCATCCCATCAGTGGCACCTGCGTAGCCGCCCATCCTCAATACCGGGTTGCTGGCGCTGGGCACGTCCATTGCCAGCTTCATGGGCACCACGGGTGCCTCCATGCCTGCTCATCCGCCACCCATTCGCGCCAACGACAATCGCCGCCACCAGGCCCAGCGTCATCGTCTTCTTCATCTTCCTGGTGTCCAGCATCGGCGGCCTGCTCACCCGCTGGGCGATCCGCCACTCTTCCTGGGCTTCCTGCAGGGGGTCGAGTTCAGCTGGACCCTGCGCTACCTGTTCTGGGACATGCTGCTGGTGTCGGTACCGCTGCTGGCCATGTTCTTTCCTGCTCGATAGCTGGATGTACCGCAAGGAAGGTGTGCTGCCTCGCGAATCCGTGTCGGATGCGCAACCCCTGGGGCTGCAGGGCTGGGCCAATGTCCTGCTGCTGGGCGTGGTGGTGGGGCTGGTCCTGATGAGCGGGCTCTGGAAACCCGGGATCTCGTTCGATGTCTATGGTGCCGAAGTCACGCTGCCCAGCCTGCTGCGTGACCTCGGGCTGCTAGCCGTCATCATCGTCTCGCTACGCATCACCCGGCTTCCATCCACGCCGACAACCAGTTCTCCTGGGCACCCATGGAGGAAGTGGCCGTCTGTTCGCCGGCATCTTCCTCACCATCATTCCGGTCATTGCCATGCTCTAGGCAGGTACCGACGGGCATTTGCCAGCGTCGTGCATGCCGTCAACAACGCCAGCGGCGAGCCCATCCCCATCATGTACTTCTGGGCCACCGGGCTGCTCAGCTCCTTCCTGGACAACGCGCCCACCTATCTGGTGTTCTTCAACACCGCCGGCGGTGATCCGCAGGTGCTGATGAACGAGATGGCGCCGGTGCTGATGGCTGTCTCCGGCCGGTGCCGTGTTCATGAGGGGGCCAACACCTACATCGGCAACGCGCCCAACCTGATGGTCAAGGCCATCGCCGAGGACCGCGGCATCCGCATGCCCAGCTTCTTCGCCTACCTGTTCTGGTCGCTCACCTTCCTGCTGCCCATCTTCCTGCTGGTCTCGCTCATCAGCTTCCGCTGACACGATCTTGACCGGTCCGAGAAAAGCGGCACATCCTGTCGCGCACGTGGGCGCTAGACTCGGCGCATGCCGCCTGCGCGACGGCGTGTGCTCTGGCTGAACGGCCCCTCGCACGAACGGGGCCGGGCCTCCTGGCCACCCCGGTCCATTCCGGACACGTCCCGCGGCGGATCCTTTCACCGTGGTGAGATCTCGATCAAACGTGTCCTGCTCTTTCCTCGCTGATGCTTTCCGTGCCGACCTGGGCTGCCACGCAGCCGGCTGCCGAGAGCGCACCTGTGCCAAGGCTTCCAGCGCGGCCACGACTGCCACGACGGCTGCCCAGGGCGCGAATGCCCCTGAAAAGAGAGCGATGGCAGGGACATCATCGCGCGTGACCCCAAAGCCCGACACCGGCAATGCCGAGCATGATGCTCTGCTGGTCGAGCGTCGCCAGCAGCAGCGCATGGTGCTGCACCTGCGTGCCAAGCGTGATTCGGAACTGAATCGCCTGTCACTGGCCCGCCTGGCTGCCTCGCGCGGCGGGGACCCCACGTTCAACGAGAAGAAGAATCAGGCCATGCTGGAGCAGATGCGTGGCCTGCAGGCGGACTACGACCGCCAGCTGAGACAAGGCTCAGGCGGATCTGGATGCCATCGATGTCCGCCTGGCGAAGTTCAGCGGAAATTGACGATGACCGACGGGTTTGCCCGGCAGGCCTTCGTAGCTCATCCGGTAGCTCTTGCCGGCTTCGGGCTGAGCGCTTGCCGAAGGCACCCAGTGACAGGATGTCGCCAGCGCGCAGGCGGATGCCGGCCTTTTCCAGGTCCTGGATCTGCCACAGCACGGCATTGAGCGGGTTGCCCTGCAGGCTGCTGCCCTGACGGCTTCCAGCTCGTTGCCATCCCTGTCCGTCAGCCGCACGGTCATCTCGGCCAGCTGGTCCACCATCTCCTGGTCCACGTTGATGGGAATGGGAGTGCCCAGCACGCCGAAGCGGGCGTTGGCATTGACCACCGTGGCGTCCGCCGCGTTCATCTGAGCGTAGTCCTGATAGGCCAGGTCAGGCAGCTCGATGAACGGATGATGGCTGACAGGCTGGCCAGCACCTCGCGCGGGGTCTGTGCGTCATGGATGGCGGCGCTGCGCACCACCACCACCATGTCGGCTTCCATGCGCGGCTGGGTGGCGTAGCGGCTGGGCCGACAGCGCCACCCGTTGGGCAGCAGCATCCGTTCCAGCAGGTTGCCGCGCACCGTCACCATCTTCGCTGACCATCCTCGCCCATCATGGGCATCTGCTCGACTTGTAGCCGACGATGCGTCCCGCCGACGGATGATGCCCTTCAGGAAGGTGCGGCTGGCGCATCGTGCCTGTTCCATCGACAGCGCTGCGCGCGCGCAGCGGCAGGGGCTCGCGCTTCAGGTAGAGATAGGCATATTCGGTCAGCTTGCGTTCATCGGCACAGAAGTTGCCGGCAATCCGCATCTGGGCCACCTGGGTCTCGATACTCCACCGCCTCGCGCTCGGCCTCGGCCTTCTCGCGTTCGGCTGCCGGGCCAGCACGCTCATGCCCGCGGTCTGGGGCGGCTGCTGGACGGTTCCGACAGGCTGGTGCAGCCGGAAAGCATCAGGGCCAGCACACCCGGGATCAGGCAGAAGGAACGGCGGGGGGCAGACATCGGTATTCTCCGTTGAGGGGAAGGTTCTGGATGCATGCAGCCGGATGAATGCCCGCAGGCGCGGATCCACGCCCGCCTGGCCGACGTGAGCGGCCTGCCGGGTGCCTGCTGATCCGGAAAGATGCACTTCTACCCTGAATGTTATCGGGTGTGTGATACGGAGGGTTTCGCTAAAGGTTACGGCCGTATCACAGCTGGTACACCTGAAAGGCGGACGACACCGTAAAAAGCGGATGACACCGTATCCGGCCGGTCGCGCGGTGTCGAACCCGGGCCTGTCACGGATGGGCGGGTGAGGGGGCCTCTTCCGGATCCTCGTGAAGTCACGGCTTCTGCCTGCATCCGTAGCCCGCACTGCCGTAGGGGCGTATCGATCCGGAAGGGCTCAGATCCCCCGTCACCGTGACCGGGTCCATCATCTGCAAAGCCCTTCAGCGGCTGAGCGGAGCACCACATGGATCACCTGGTTGGACGGTGGCGGCGGCACGTGGATGCAGGCCCTGAGTAGGGCACCATGCAGGAATTCCTCGATGGTGCTGGAATCACTGCTGTCCAGCGGCACGATGAAGCCCGAGATGACGATCTTCTCGTTCTGGATGGCCGGATTGAGCGGTGCGTTCTTCCAGGCCTTCTGCAGCTTGCGCAGGGCGGCAATGGCGCGCGGGTCGCTGTCGGACATGCCGTTGAAGTTCAGCGACTTGAAGTCGCGCAGGGGCTCCAGTCGCCTGGGAATCAGCACCTCCCAGTCCATCGGCCGATAGCCCTGGGCATCGGCACCCTACTGCTGGCCTGGCCCTGATCCCGCCCGTCCTGAGCATCGTTTTTCGCCATCAGCTGCGGGCTGCTTCCGGCCCGAACCGTCTCCTGCTGTGGCGTTCCCGGACCCCGCCTGGTTGCGGGACCGCGCCTTGGGCAGCTCCTCGCCCAGCACGAAGCGCCCCTGGCCCTGGCTGTTCTGGATATCGGTGCTGACCTGGCCCTCCGTGCTGCCGACACCCGCGTTACCCCCGCCGCTGCCTGGGCGGATGGCATCACTCCCGGTATTGGAATCGGTCGTTGCGCTGGCCGACGGAGGCGTGGTCGTGCCTTCGGCCGGCTGGCCATCTGCGGCCCCGGCACCCAGGGGAACAACCATGGCGGCCAGCAGCAGTGCAGCCAGCGCTGGTCTGAAACCTGCAGGCTTTCTGTCGACCAGGGACCGACAGGGCCGCTCACGTCCACCGACTGCCCCGATGCTGCCTGGGTACAGGGGGGCGCTTGCCGCATGGCGGTCAGTGTGTTTGCAGAATGAATGACGGACCGGGGCATCGAATCGGCAGGCAGGTGCATGGCAGGTGAGCAGGGCGGTGCAAAGACGGTCCAACGTTCGGACCCGTCTGTCAGCATACATGACCCGGGCGCTTCGGCAGGAGCGCGAAGACGTTTGACTGCCTTTGAAGAGAGGGCTCCTGAGAAGACACTCCGGATCTGGTCCACACCCGAGAGCGGCGGCGCGTGAGCCCTGCACCCCGCCGAGAGCCGGGGTGTCAGCCCGTCGGCCAGAGCGCGCTGGCTGGCACGCCGGCGGGCCACAGTGCCGTGATGGGGCCTGCCACGGCCACCAGCGCCAGCAGCCACAGCTCGTCGGCGGCAAAGCGGGTCACGGGCGACAATGCCCCACTGGTTCAGCAGCAGCGGCGCGGCCAGCAGCGACCCCACGGTCAGAAGCAGATAGCCCAGCAGCGCGCCACCCACCGTCAGCAGCATGCCTTCCTGCACTAGCAGGAACAGCAGAGTCCAGCGGTCGGGCACCCACGGCACGCAGGATGGCCAGCTCGCGCTGACGCTGCTCAAGGCTGGCCAGCAGCGCGGTGACCAGGTTGCACAGGCTCCAGCACCAGCACCAGCGCCGACACGCCTGCAGCGTGCGGGTCACGATGTCCAGCAGCCGCCAGAGCTGGTTCAGCGCCACGGCCGGCAGCACGGCTAGCAGCGCCTCGTCCCGTCGGCATGATGTCGCGCTGCAGGTTGAAGACGCCCGCGCGGGATTTCAGGCCTACCAGGGCGGCTGCTGATGAATTCAGGCTTGCAGGTCGAAGGCCTTCACCTTGTCGGCCGGGATGTTGATGCCCGGAATGGGGGCGCCCGCCGCCAGTTCAGGTGGATGGCCGTCATGGCGTCCAGGCTGATGTGCAGGGTGCGGTCCACCGTGTGCCCGTGGGCGCCAGGATGCCGCTCACCTGGAACGGCTTGTCGGCGTGCTCGATGCCGGGGCATCGCCCGTGCCGTGCGTGAGCGTCAGGCGATCTCCCAGCCTGTAGCCAGCCGGCGGGCCACCTCCGCGCCCAGCACCACGTCGAAGATCTGCTCGAAGGGCTTGCCCTGGGCCAGTTGCAGGTGTTCGCGTGCCCCCGTAGCGGAAATGCTCGAAATAGGCGGCATCGGTGCCCAGCACCGGAAAGCCGCGGTGCGAACTCCCCAGCGCGATGGGAATCGTCCAGGCCACCAGCCGGTTGTGGCGCACCCGCTCGTAGGCGTCCCAGCTGATCTCGTGGGTGGGGTCGCCCAGCCGGACACCGCATACAGCATCAGCTGCAGTGGGCTGGTGCGTGCCCCACGATCAGGTCAGTGCCCGAGACGGCGCGGGTGAAGCTGTCGTGGATGGCCTGCTGGCCACGTTGCACCGTCGGCAGCAGGCAGGTGGACAGTGCGATCGACACCAGCGTCAGCCGGAAATTGACGCGCCGGTTGCCCGCGCTGCGAAAGGCCAGCCGCACCAGCGTGCCCAGCCGTGCCAGCGTGAAGGAAAGCGCAGACATGTCAGGCCGCCTCCGCCGTGTTGATGTCGTCCATCTGCAGGATGCGCCCGAACACGGCCTGCAGCTGCGTCGTCGGCTGACGACCAGCGGTGTCGCGCCGCTGCTTTCCAGCTGCGTCATCAGCAGCGACAGCAGTCGGTCCCGGTTGCGGCTGTCCAGGGCCGAGGTCGGTTCGTCGGCGATCAGCAGCTCGGGGCTGCCTATCAGGGCGCGCGCCACGGCGGCCCGCTGCTGCTGGCCCACCGACAGCCCTGTCACCGGCCGCGACCAGGCCGATTCGGGCAGCTCCAGCGCTGCCAGCAGCCGACGTGCCGTCTCGCGCGGTTGCGATCCGGCCCGTGCGCGGCGGATGGCCGAGAAGTGGCAGGGCAGCAGCACGTTGTCTTCCAGGCTCAGGTACGGGCACCAGGTTGAACTGCTGGAAGATGAAACCGTGATGGGTCGGCCCGCAGCCGGTCACGCTCGGCCGCGCCACAGTCCGACAGACTGTGACCCAGCAATCGGACCTGGCCCCGGGTGGGCTGCAGCACCTCGCCCAGCAGGCCCAGCGGCGTGCTCTTGCGCCGCCGCTGGGGCCCACGCAGCACGTGCTCGCCGGCATTCAGTGCCAGGCGGTGGATGTCCAGACAGACCGCGGTGCTGCCCGGCCAGGAAAAGCTCAGGTCTTCGGCCAGCAGCACGGGCGTGGCCGCATTCGGTGCAGAGGTATCGTGCATGTCCGTCGTGAAAGGCATGGCGCATGCGAAAGCCGATGATGGTAGCCGCGATGCGGACCGGCCGGCCTGGTCGGGCAGCTGGCACGGTGTGCCCGGGCTGCCCGTCCGGTGCCGGATCAGGCCGGGATCAGGACGCCTTCCAGCGGATCACCGCCTTGCCGGCCTCCAGCCGCTGCGCCTGCTGGCCCTGGTCGTTCACCACGGCGGCATCAATGTGCTTGAGGCGCGGCCAGTTGCCGAAGGCCGTGACCTCAGCGCGTCGATGGCGGCTGGCTGCTTGCAGGTGAACGTGTAGGTCACGGCCAGGTCGGCATGGTGGCCACGTGCATGCTCGTCCCTGTCTGCAGCGTGGTCGTGATCGTGTCATGGTCGTCGCCGTCGTGCCCGCCGTCGTGGTCGTCATGGTCGCCGGCATCGTGGTCGTGATCGTCGTGGTCGTCCACCTCGTCATCGTCATCCAGCAGCGTGGGGCGTTGATGACCGGGGCTGCCGTGCCACTGGGCTGCGGCCGGGACCTGCACCACTGTCGGCGTCCTGCAGCTGGTCCAGCAAGGCCTTGGCCTGCGCGCGCTGCTGGTCGTTGGCCGGCGCTCGGTCTCGAAGCCGATCAGGCTGTCCAGCGGCGAGCGAAAAGCTCACCGTCAGCGTCTCGCCCTGCTGGCTGATGTCCAGTGTGCCCAGGCCGTGCTGGTGCACATGGCCCTGCTGTGTCCATGATGGTGGTGATGGTCGTCGTCGTGCCCGGGCGCATGATGCGCACCGGCCGGAGGCTGCCGCTGTCAGCAGGGCGCCAGCACGGCCAGCCGCAGCGCGTGGCGTCCGCAGCTCCTGGTCGTCCGGCCTGGGCGGCCCTGAGGAAAGGAAATGTTCGAAGCATGTTTCATCAGGATCTCCTCATGGGGAATTTGCCTCGCCCTAATGATAAGTCATTAGCATAGTCATAGTTCCGGCCACCCCACGCATATCCTGCGTCGACGCCACCAGCTGCGTCCGCTGGCACGGCAGCTACGCCGCCCTATCTCAAAAATACCACGTCCCTGCCACGGCTGTCGGCCGTCTGGTGGGGCATCGGTGCACGGCTGCTGCTGGCCGTGGCCCTCACGGTCCTGCTGTGGCTGGTCATCCGGTGGGCGCTGCAATGAACCGGACCGATACCTGCCGGACCGGGTCAGATGCGGGGCGCACGCGTCGGCCCATCGGGCCGCCGGCCATGCTTCCGTGGAACCCTGCCACGCTGCCACCCCGTGCGGGCGGCCGGGATGCCGCCAGCGAGGCCGCACCCGTGCTGGTCTCCCGCAGAACGTCACTGTCGGCTATGACCGGCACCCGGGCTATCCACCACCTGCAGCTGCAGATCTCGGCCGGGACATGCTGGCCGTGGTCGGCTCCCAATGGTGCCGGCAAGAGCACCTTCTCTCAAGCTGCTCATCGGCGAGCAGCTCTCGCTGGAAGGGCAGGTGACGCTGCCCGATCCCGACCGGGTGCGCGTGGCCTGTCTGCCGCAGATCAACCAGACCGACCGGCAGTTTCCCATCACCGTGCAGGACATGGTGGCCTCCGGGCCTGTGGCAGCCAGTGTGGCGCCTTCGAGGCGGCCGGGCCGCCAGGGGGCTGCCCGGGTGGCCGAGGCGCTGGAGATGGTGGGCTTGCGCGGCTATGCCGGCCGCGTGATCAGCGCGCTGTCGGGCGGCGAATTCCAGCGGTGCGCTTTTGCGCAGCTCATCCTGCAGGATGCCCAGCTGGTCGTGCTCGACGAGCGCCCTTCGTGGGCATCGATGTCACCACCCAGCAGGTGCTGCTGGACCTGCTGGCCCGCTGGCATGCCCAGGGCGTCACCATCGTCGCTGCGCTGCATGAGCAGGACATTGTCCGTCAGTGGTTCCCGCACACCCTGCTGCTGGCACGCGAGATGATCGCCGTCGGTCCCACGGCCGAGGTGCTCACGCCAGAGAACTGGCAGCGTGCCGTCGATCGTTCGGTGGCACGCCAGCCCAGCACGCGCGCTGGTGCGGGGGCCCACCGCCATCCCGGCCGCCGCATCGGCCGTTCACCGAGGGGCGGAAAACGCCATGCCACGTGTCTGAGCGGTGGGACGGGCTCATCGGCCTTCATCGAATCGGCTTCATGCGCCGCGCCCTGGCCGGCTGTCTGGCCCTGTCGCTGGGCGCTGCACCGGTGGGGGTCTTCCTCATGCTGCGTCGCATGAGCCTCACCGGCGACGCCATGGCGCACGCCATCCTGCCCGGGGCGGCCATCGCCTACCTCATCGCCGGCCTGTCGCTGCCCGCCATGACCCTGGGCGGCATCATCAGCGGCCTGCTGGTGGCGGCAGCCTCCAGCTGGTGGCACGCAGCGGCCGGCAGACCGAGGACAGCAGCCTGGCGGCCTTCATCTGATGTCCCTGTCGCTGGGCGTGGTCATCGTCTCCACCTACGGCAACCAGGTCGACCTGCTGCACGTCCTGTTCGGGTCCGTGCTGGCGCTCGATGACGACACCCTGCTGCTGATCGGCGTCATCGCCAGCGTGAGCCTGCTGGGTCTGGCCGTGCTCTACCGCCCGCTGGTCTTCGGGTGCGTCGATGCCAACCTGCTGCCCCTGAAAAGAGCCCCTGGGGCAGCATCTGCACCTCGGCTTCATGGGCCTGCTGGTCATCAACCTGGTGGCGGGCTTCCATGCGCTGGGCACGCTGATGTCCATCGGCCTGCTGGTGCTGCCGGCGGCCGCGGCCCGCTTTCTGGGCCCGTACCGTCAATCGGCCTGCTGGTCCTGGCGGCTGCGCTCGCCTTGCTGGCCGGCGTCAGCGGCCTGCGATTTCCCTATCACTACGAATGGCCTACCGGTCCCACCATCGTGCTGACCCTGGGCCTGATGTACTGCCTGTCATTGCTGCTGGCGCCCACCGGCGTGCTGCGCAGGAAGAATCGCCCACGGAGACACTACGAAACATGAACACCCGCTTCCCTCCTCCCTTCCCGTCCGGGTGGCGCTGGCCGCAGCTGCCCTGGCCACGGCGCTGCTGGCCCGCCGGCCCCTGCCCAGGCGGCCCATGGCGTTGCCGCCACCGCCGGTCAGACGGATGCCGCCCCGTCGTCCCGGCCACTGCCCGTCGTGGCCAGCTTCAGCATCCTGGCTGACCTGGTGAAGCAGGTCGGCGGTGACCGCGCTGGCTGTCGAGCCTGGTCAGGCCGGCGGCGACACCCACGTCTTCCAGCCGGGGCCTGCCCAGGTGCGCCAGCCGTCCGGCGCCAGCCTGGTCGTCGTCAACGGCCTGGGCTTCGAGGGCTGGATGCCCGCCCTGATCGGTTCCAGTGGCTGCAAGGGACCGGTCGTCGAGGACCCGCTCGGGGCCTGCAGCCCATGAAGGCCACGGATGATCACCACCACCATGGGGATGATGCCGACGAAGACGATCATGACCACGAAGGCCCGCATGGTCACGATCACGATCATGACGGCCCGCACGGTCATGATCATGACGAGGACGGCCCCCATGGCCATGCCATGCCGACCATGACCACGATGAAGCATCGCACGGCCATCATCACCACCACCATGGCGGTCTGATCCCCACGCCTGGCAGGACGCACTGAACGTTCGCCACTACGTCGCCACACATCGCCGAGGCTCTAGCCAGGCTGCGCCGGCCGACCGCAGCGGCTTCCGTGAACGCGCCCGCGCCTACGATCAGAAACTGCTGGCGCTGGATCAGGAAATCCACCAGGCCGTTGACGCCACGCCGACCGACCGCCGCCGCGTGATGGTCTCGCATGCCGCCTTCGGCTACTACGGCCGCGCCTACCACATCACCTTCATGGCTCCCGTGGGCGTCTCGACCGAAGAGGAGCCGTCTGCCCTCGTGGTGGCCAGCCTCATCCGCCAGGCCCGGCAGCAGAACGTGCAGGCCTTCTTCTTCGAGAACAACAGCGATCCGCGCCTGCTCAAGCGCATGGCTTCCGAACTGAAGAATGTCGCCATCGGCGAGCTGTATGCCGATTCGCTGTCGCCGGCCAACGGCCCGGCGGCTGACTACCTGAGCATGATGCGCTGCAACACCCGCGTCATCACCCAGGCCCTATCGAAGAAGCGGCACCTGCTTTCGTGAACAGGCCCGAGCGGTCGGCATCACGTCTACAGGCCGAACCCGGACCTCGCGTGCCACGCGGGTGTTTTTGATCGGTCAGAAAACCGTCAGCACACCCCATTCCGGGCCTGTCGGCCCGGGTCCCTCGCTCAGGGCGCTTCGGTCCCGGCGCACGTCAGGCACCACGCCCTCACCAGCAGCAGCGCCGGCTTGCCCTTCAGGGCCGCCGGTGGCGGCTGCAGCGTGCCCAGCACGCCTGGCACCATCGCTTGCTCGGGCAGTGACATCCACCATCCACAGCGTGGGCGTCTCCGGCGGCATGCCCAGCGCCAGCAGCGTGTCGCGCACCTGGTCCGAAACCGTGGCCGCCATGTACAGCGTGCCGCTGCCGGCCGCCACGATGGCCTCGGCCCAGCGACGCAGCTCCGGATCGGCCACGATCTCGGCCGCAGAAAGGACCTTCCGGCGCGAGGGCGGCACCGGTGCCGCCGCCTGAAAGATCCATCGGGGCGGCATCACGGGCAGCGGCAGCGCTGCCGTATTGCGCTGATCCGGGCATGCACCTGGGGCGTGGCCGGCACCAGCGCCCGTCGCCGCCCGCGCTCGGTCATCGGCATCGCCAGCGCCGCATGCGCCGCCTGCGCCGAGCTGATGCCCGGGACCACCTCCACCGGCACCCCGGCTGCGTGCAGCACATCCAGCTCTTCCTGGGCCCGTGCGAAGATCAGCGGATCTCCCCTTCAGACGCACCGTCAGACCGCCGCGCTGCGCACAGTCCAGCAGGATCTGGTTGATGGACGACTGCCGCGCACTGGGATTGCCGGCGCACGCTTTGCCCACCGCGATGATCCGGGCACGCCTGGCCAGCGCCAGCACCTCCGGCTGCACCAGCGCATCGTGTACCAGCCAGTCGGCCTCGCCGATCAGCCAGCCGCTCTGCGGTCAGAAGCTCCACATCGCGCCCGGCCCTGCACCCACCAGCACCACCCGGCCTGGCCCCAGGCCGGAGGCCACGTCACTGGACGGGCCTGTGCCGGTACCGATCGGAAGCGATCAGGCGCCTGCACCGTTCCCGGGGGCGGAACGCTCGTCGGCCATCAGCTCTGCTCCCACGGCAGGCCGGAGAACCGCCAGCCTTCCACGTGGTTGCGCTGCCGCTCTCGATCCAGTCGTCCCTCGAAGCCACCCACGATGTTCCACAGGTTGCTGAATCCGCCTGCCGCCCGGCCGTGGCCGCCGCCGCTGCGCACGCGCTGCGTGCCAGCAGCACCATTTCTGGTCGGGTTTGGCCACCTGGGCCAGCTGCGCCAGAAAGTCCGGGTTCCGCCGCGACCGTTGTCGATCAGCCAGGGCACGGGATGGCCCGCACCCGCCCCCACCCATTTGTGCTCTTCGGGCGTGCGCATCCACCAGCAGCGCCTCGCCGGCCTGCACCAGCGCCCAGGCGTCGGCGGGGAAATGTCGCGGCATAGAGCACCGGCCTGGGGGTTGGAAAGTCGTCATGTCCTGCTCCTGAAAAATGTCTGGCTGTTCCGGACCGGTCAGACCAGCTCGACCTGGATCCCGTCCAGACCGTCGATCGATCCCTGCAGATGGCTGCCGCGCACCACCGCACCCACACGCGGCCGGCGTGCCGGTGAACACGATGTCCCCGGCCACCAGCGACCAGTTGCCTCGACAGGTGGCTGATGATCTCGTTCACGTTCCAGATCATCTGATACAGATCGCCCGACTGGCGATCCTCGCCATCCACCGACAGCCGGATGCCGCCGCGCACCAGCGTGCCCACCTGTTCGCGCGGCACGATGTCTCCCCACCGACTGATGCCCTCGAAGCCTTGGCGATCTCCCAGGGCGGCCCTTCTCCTTCAGCGCCGTCTGCGAGGTCGCGCCGCGCTCAGGTCCCAGACCCACCGCATAGCCGTAGATGAGTTCCTCGGCGGGCGGATCGACATTCGAGCCGCAACGGCCCAGGGCCACCACCCAGCTCCACCTCGTGGTGCAGCGGCACGTGCCCGAGGGGTAGGCACCGGCTGCACCGTCCCGGCGGCCACCGGCACCACCTCGAACTGGCGGGCTTCATGAAGAAGAAGGGTCCTCGCACCGCTGGACCCCATCTCCATCGACGTGCTGCGCATGGTTCTGCGCCACGCAGAACACCCGATTGACCGGAAACTGCCACGGCAACCCGTGCACCGGCAGGCTCACGGTGCGGGCAGGTGCAAAGACATCACGACGACATGAGGCTTTTTCCGAATGATGTAGTGAAAACGGCCCTCGTATCCCAGAGCCGGCCCCGTGGTTGTCATCCATGAATCATGCCTTCATATGAGGAAAGCACCGCGCCGGGCACGGCAGATCCGTGCCATGCATCAGGCGGTCACATCCGCTGCGCCGGCCGCCCTCGTGGCCCATGTGGCCATTCGCCCCTAGAATGCTGGGTTGACTCCTCAAAGTACGTTCCAAGCCATGAGCCAGCGAAAACGCCCCTGCCGCCTCTACCCCCTGCCCGCCGGAACACGCCCGCCATGGGCCCGGTCGAGACCCGCTGCGCGCACTGCCTGGCGAGACGCATCCTGATCCTGGACGGTGCCATGACTCGCAGATCCAGCAGTACAAGCTGGGCGAGGATGACTACCGTGACAGAGCGCTTCCCGCGACCATGCCCACGACGTGAAGGGGCAACAATGAACTGTTTCCTCACCCGGCCCGACATCATCCAGGAAATCCACGAGAAGTACCTGAGGCCGGTGCCGACCTCATCGAGAGACCAACACCTTCGGCGCCACGGCCGTCGCCCAGGCTACAACTACTCACCTGCCGGAACTGGCCTACGAGATGAACGTCGCCTCGGCACGGCTGGCCCGGGCCGCGGTCGACAAGTACAGCACGCCCGAGCGTCCGCTTCGTGGCCGGCGCCCTGGGGCCCCCAGCCCAAGACGGCCTCCATCTCGCCGGACGTGAACGACCCGGCCGCGCGCAACATCACCTTCGAGGAACTGCGTGCCGCCTACTGGAACAGGCCCGCGGCCTGGCCGAAGGCGCGGGCCGACGTGTTCCTGGTCGAGGACCATCTTCCGACACCCTCAACGCCAAGGCCGCGCTGTTCGCGCTGGATGACAGCCGAAGAGCGCAGCGCCCAGGGCCCGCCGCGCATCCCGGTCATGATCTCCGGCACCGTCACCGACGCCTCCGGCCGCATCCTGTCGGGCCAGACCGTCGAGGCCTTCTGGAACTCGGTGCGCCATGCCAAACCGCTCACCATCGGCCTGGAACTGCGCCCTGGGTGCGGCGCGCCTGCGCCCTACATCGAGGAGCTGGCCCGCAAGGCCGACACCTTCGTCTGCGTCTCCTCAACGCCGGCCTGCCGAACCCCATCGCCAGAGACAGGCTCGACGGACCCCGACATCACCTCCGCCCTGCTGGAAGGAGTTCGCGCAGGCCAACCTCGTCAACATCGCCGGTGGCTGCTGCGGCACCACGCCCACGCCCACATCCGCGCCATTGCCGGGGCCGTGCGTCCGCTCACCCGCGCGTGCGCGCCGTCATCCCCGTCGCCACCCGCCTTTCCGGTCTGGAGCCCTTCAACATCGACGAGGGTTCGCTCTTCGTTAACGTCGGCGAGCGCACCAACGTCACTGGTTCCAAGGCGTTTGCACGGATGATCCTCAACGAGCAGTACGACGAGGCTCTGCGGGTCGCCCGCCAGCGGGTGGAAAACGGCGCGCAGATCATCGACGTCAACATGGATGAAGCCATGCTGGACGCGATGAAGGCCGTGCCGCGCTTCCTGAACCTCATCGCCAGCGAACCCGACATCGCCCGCGTGCCCATCATGATCGACAGCTCCGAGTGAGGTCATCGAGGCAGGCCTGCGCGTGCGTGCGGGGCAAGGCGGTGGTCAACTCCATCTCGCTGAAGGAAGGCGAGTAAGTTCCTGCACCAGGCGCGCTGGTGCGCTGCTATGGCGCGCTGCCGCCGTCGTCATGGCCTTTGACGAACGGGGCCAGGCTGACACCTTCCAGCGCAAGATCGAGATCTGCAAAGCGCGCCTATGACCTGCTGGTGAACGGGCTTCCCGCCCGAAGACATCATCTCCGATCCCAACATCTTCGCGGTCGCCACCGGCATCGAAGAGCACGACGAATACGGCAACGACTTCCATCCGTGCCCGCCAGTGGATCCACGACAACCTGCCACATGCCCGTATCTCGGGCGGTGTCTCCAACGTCTCCTTCTCGTTCCGCGGCAGCAATCCCGCGCGCGAGGCCATCCACACGGTCTTCCTCTATCCCGCCATCAAGGCCGCGCCTCACCGTATGGGCATCGTCAACGCCGGCATGATGGGCGTCTACGACGAGTGCCGCTGGAACTGCGCAACCGCATCGAGGACGTGGTGCTCAATCGCAAGCCCGTCTTCCCCCGATGACCTGCCCGCTGATGCCCCTGAGCGCGGAGCCGCCACCGAACGGCTCATCGAGATCGCCCAGACCCGAAGGACGACGGCGGCAGAGAAGCCGACCAGGCCTGGCGCAAGGGCAGCGTGCAGGAACGCATCACGCACGCCATGGTGCATGGCATCACCCAGTACATCGTCGAGGACACCGAAGAGATCCGGCAGGAAATCGCGGCACGTGGCGGTCGTCCCATCGAGGTCATCGAAGGCCGCTGATGGCCGGCATGAACGTCGTCAGTGACCTGTTCGGCGAAGGCAAGATGTTCCTGCCGCAGGTGGTCAAGTCCGCCCGCGTCATGAAACAGGCCGTGGCCACCTGCTGCCCTTCATCGAGGCTGAGAAAGCCGCTGGCTGCAGCCGGTGGCGACGTAGCGCTCGCGCGGCAAGATCGTCATCGCCACCGTCAGGGTGACGTGCACGACATCGGCCAAGAACATCGTCTCCGTCGTGCTCGAATGCAACAACTTCGAGGTTGTCAACATGGGCGTGATGGTGCCCTGCGCCCAGATCCTCGAAAAGGCCCGCGAGACCGGGCGCCGACCTCATCGGCCTCGTCCGGCCTCATCACCCCGTCGCTGGAAGAAATGGCCTTCGTGGCTGGCGAGATGGAGCGTGACGAATATTTCCGTTCACGCAAGATTCCTGCTGATCGGTGGTGCCACCACGTCGCGTGTGCACACCGCCGTCAAGATCGCCCCAACTATTCCGGGTCCTGTCGTCTACGTGCCCGATGCCTCGCGTTCCGTGCCCGTGGCCCAGGCCCTCGTGTCCGAAGAGCAGCGCGAAGGCTCCGGCCGACCTGCACAGCGAATACGACCGCGTCGCGCAACCTGCACGGCAAGAAGAAAGGCCCCAACTTCATTCCGCTGGCTGATGCCCGTGCCAACCGCGAGCAGACCGACTGGAGCGCCTACGCCGCCCCGGCTCCAAGTTCATTGGCCGCCGAACCTCAAGAACCAGGATCTCGTCCAAGCTGGCTGAATACATCGACTCAGGGTCCGCTTCTTCCAGACCTGGGACCTGGCCGGCAAGTTCCCGGACATCCTCGACGACGCCGTGGTGGTGAAGAGGCCCGCAAGGTCTTCGCCGATGGCAAGGCCATGCTGAAGAAGATCATCGACAAACCGCTGGCTCATCGCCAACGGCGTCGTGATGTTCCTGCCGGCCAACACCATCAACGACGACGACATCGAGATCTACACCGACGACTCTCGCACCCAGGTGGCCATGACCTGGCGCAACCTGCGTCAGCAGAATGCCAAGCGTGAAGGCATCCCCAACAAGTCCCTGGCCGACTACATCGCGCCCAAGTTCATCGACGGCAAGCCCAGCGGCATTCAGGACTCACATCGGCATGTTTGCCGTCACGGCCAGCATCGGTGCCGACAGAAGGAAGCCGACATATGGCGGCGCTGGACGACTACAACGCCATCGCCTTCAAGAGCATCGCCGACCGTCTGGCCGAAGCCTTTGCCGAAGCCCTGCACGAGCGCGTGCGCAAGGACCTGTGGGGCTACGCCTCTGACGAGAAGTTCACCAACGACGAACTCATCGCCGAGGCCTACACCGGCATCCGTCCGGCACCCGGCTATCCGTCCTGCCCTGAGACACTCATCAAGAAAGAGATGTTCGAGCTGATGGACTCGCCAGGAGATCGGCATGCACGTCACCGAGCACTTGCTATGCGGCCGGCTGCCAGCGTCTCGGGCTTCTATCTGCACCCGCATTCCGAATAGCTTCGGTATCGGCAACATCGACGAGGACCAGCTGCGGGATCTTCATCCGCCGCTCCGGGCGCGACGAGAGTGCCGTCGCGCAGGGCGCTGGCACCGCTGCTGGTTGAGCGTTCAGGACGGGCCGTTTTCCGGTCCCGTCGTCTTCAGGGCTCCGGATTCGGGGCTCCGGATTCGCCCGCATCACGGCACGGCCTGGTGCGCTACCGCGCTTGCTGATCGGTGCCAAAGAATTCTCGGATACCCGCGATTCAACGGAACCGGACTGTTCTCACGCAGCTCACGCAGGACGCCATGCGTTGAGCAATGAAGCCATCGGTGCGCGACACGGCCCTGGGTAGTCTGCCGCCGCGTCGTGCCAGCGCCACCCGGATGCACAGCGCATCGCCTTCGACCATGCGACGGAACACGCGACGGCGTGTGCTGCGCAGCGACGCCGGAACCAGCGCCACGCCAGACCATCGGCCACCTGCCAGCAGTAACGCCTGATCCTCTGGCTCCGGCAGTCGCGGCGGTAGAAACGCTGCGCAGATCTCTGGCAATGGTCGTGCATACTCGTCTGTCGGCGTGCAAACCAGAAGAGTGGCTCACGCCGACGTCCCGTAGCGACAGCCGACGGCGACATGCCAGCGGGCGCTACTCGGCCAGACATGCCCACAACGCCTCTTCGTGCAGCTCGGTCAGCGACTCTAGCCCTGTGCGTGCAGGCTGATGATCGCAGCATCCAGCCGGCCGAAGCATCGCTGGATCAGTTGGTGTGCCCTGCAGAACGGTTTCCAGCTGCAGCCGAGGATGTTTCTGCGTGCAGTACCGCTTCGGCTCCAGGAGATTTGCGCCGTATCGATGGCGGGTGTCGTGCCCAGTCTGAACGGTGTGTGGTTCACGCCCTTCCGTTCAGCGCTTCCGGTGCTGTTCAGCGCAGCCGCGATCGGAGTGACCGACGAGGAGGGTACGCGTCCTTCCTTCTGGATGCCACCTGCCCAGGGCGGCCGCTGTCTGAAGGACGACCGGTGTCCAGGGGAATGTCGGCTTGCCGTGCAGGTCGCCAAACCCGAAGCATGGTGTCCACCTGAAGAAGCAGTTGCCGAATCGCAATAGCCAATGTCCTTCCGTCGTCAGATGTACACCCGTTCAGGGCCGGATCGCTGACGCAGCAAAGTGATGCGCCCAACGCTTCTCCAGCCGCCGGATCTGTCGGCTGAGGGGCGGTTGCGTGATGAACAGCCGCTCAGCTGCTGCAATTCAGTTCCCTCAGCCGAACCAGCGAAGTAGCGAAAGCTGTCGAGCGTGATTCGATGCGACATGTACAGGAGATGAAGGTGTCATGTGCGCAACGCACCGAAGAAGATGTGCGTGCACCACCCTTCATGGCAGCGTCAGCACTTTGTTCATGCGGAAGATCATGCCGCCTCATGATCCTTTGGCACACACCATCATGATGAATAGGTATCAGCAAAATGGAATTAGCCTTGATGCGTTGCTGCCTGCTACCTTCATCGCATGCCAATGCCACGCTGTTCCGCCAGAGCGTGGAGGAGAGCGTCAAGGAGGAAAGACGACATGAGCCCCGTATAACCGCGATTCCAACGCAGCATCCGCGCCCGCGCCCGTCGAATCCGCTGCCTGTCCGTCAGGCGCGTGACGATGGTCGTCCGTCAGCGCCATCGGCCTGGGGTGCATGGGCATGTCCGAGGTTCTATGGTCCCGAGTGATGATGGAAGATCGCGTGATCTGATTCACTACGCCATTGACCGTCGAACGATTCTTCGACTACGTCTGAGCATCTATGGCTTTGTCCACAATGAGGAACTGGTGGGAAGCGTGCACGCGACCATCGCTGCGGGCGAACGCTATCTGGCCACCAAGGGCAGCTTCTCGGGACGGGACCGATGTCACCCGACGGTGTCATTACTTTCGCCGGATGTCTGCGGGGGCCATCCAGCGCTCACTGGATCGTCCGCAGACGCCCATCGATCTTTTACCTGCACCGGGTGGAGACGAGTGGCGCCCGCATCGCGACGAGCAGCCGCACGGCCGACGCGAGATCGAGCGAGGACGCATCGGCCGTGGGTCTGAGCGAGGTCTCTGCCGACGCTGAACGATTCCGACGTGCCGCATTGCGCAAAGCACACGAGGCGTCATGGCCTGGCGGCAGGACAGTACGAATACTCGCTGATGACCCGTAAAGTCGAGAGCAACGGCGCGCTGGACACCCTGTCGGCGTCATCCTGCTGCGGAGCAGCGTATGCCGCTACCGGCAGCATCGACTTCGATCCCGCGCTACGCGCAGCGCGATTTCTCGCACATGCACACCAGCGCCGCCACCAGCACTGGCCATGGCCCTGCAGCAGTCGCGACGGATGAAAGACATCTCCCCGCCCAGGTGGCACTGGCCTGGGTCCTGTCCCGCGCGCCCAACATTGTGCCCATCCGGGTACCCGTAGCTCTGCACGACTGGATGAGAACCTGCGTGCGCTGGACGTCACCTTGAGCGAGGAGGCGCCAGCAACGGTTGGCGAAAGGTCTTCAAACCTCATGCCGCTGCCGGCTTGCGCTACACGGCCGAATCGATGAAGGCCCTGGCGCTCCTGCGGGAGTGACGGCGTGCTGGGAGAGCCGTCCTTCCGGACATCCGGTTGATGAATCCCTGGGACCGGTAGAGGAAGGCCTGTCCGCGGGCATCATGGCCCGCTGACGCCGATGATGGACAGCAGCGGCACCAGCA
>BNJT01002113.1_pt1 | contig 38593 bp, 65 predicted proteins | sample 8540491 | NCBI WGS metagenome assembly BNJT01 (sample SAMD00202455, study PRJDB9452) | human saliva metagenome | host: Homo sapiens | reverse complement strand
CAGGACGTCTACCTCTTCGACGACACTCTCGAGGCCAACGTACGTGTCTGGCGGTGTCACCAGGGGTCTGAATACGGTGTGCTGGGAGGGCTTTGCGAATTTGGGCGACCAGAAATGAATAAGGTACCGTTTTGAGATGGGACGTCTAAACTGGTTGGTGATCTCTGGTAGCTGAGACATGGTCACGGGATGAACCCGCCAGCCTGGCATGGAAGCGAGAGGTCAGCTGAACTGGGACGTGGGAGAGGCTTAGGATGACGCCGGCGACAGGCGCGTGGACGAGTGCAGACTGGCTAGCATTGGCGAGGATACTCATGACGATACCTCAGATACATCAGAGAGGATGTCGAAGATGCGCCGTGTCTCATGACGCCCGTGAAGGTGCGGTATCCATGCCGGACTGAGGAGCTGTCTCTGAGGCCGTGCGGGCGAGTGCGCACTGCAGGGTATCGACGCGATGATGATCTCAGTGTTGGCCGGGGCATGGGGATGTGGTTACAGGCGACGGGCGACCACCCGAGATGGGGTTGGTGTGACTGGAGACCGCGTGCCGAATCCTTATTCTTGTTGGAGTTCAAGGTTGTCGAGGCATGTTGTCGATGCCAAGGTGGAGGGCTCGAGATCTGAGCGCGGATGTCTAATGAGGACCCGTTGGACGACGGACTGGGAGAGGCGTGGTGGGCGAGGTGACTGGCATTGCTGCTGGGGTTGGTGTGGTCGAGGACTCTGACGGAAGGAGCTGGCGTGTGCGGGCTCGCGGGCGAGGAGTAATGATCGACCGGTGAACCGGAGGACTTCTGATCCTGCAATGACGGCGGGTGAGGAACTGCTCATGGAAACACCGTGCCAGTGCGGTTGGGTCCGGGCTACGACTGCGTCCTCGGCCAGAGTCGATGTCATAAAACCATAGCAGAGCATGATGTCCTGCACGTGGTTAAGATGGAGATGAGTGCGTTAGCTGTGCGCGATGCGGGTGAAAGTCGATATAGCGACGATTATTGTCATCGATCAGAATACGCCCTGTCGGAGAGCCTTCGATGAGCGGAATGAGCATGGGACCGGCTTCGAGTAGGTTAGAGGTTCGGCGAAATGAGTGCGTGCGCCAGTGTATCGTTTGCGGAGGCAATGCCCTTTGAAGGCTCCTGTGTGACCTGGATGTGGATGTCTCGGCGAGGTCGTTCTTGAGCTTATCTTCCTGCGACAAGCGTGGATGGGAGGTCTGACACATGGCTAAGAAACTCTGATTGCGGATCTTCTGGGGTTTGGTGAGCGGGCGAATCTGGATCCTTGGGGAAGCCATGGGTCAGGGCGAGCCGTCGTACCCATGGAGGGCCCCTGACGCCAATGAGGCGTAGGCTTAGGGTTGGGACTGGGCATGGGTGGTTGGCATGTGAGGTCCATGGCTGCTGGGTCTGTGTCCAGAGGACTTGTAAGTAGGAATGCATGAGCCGATAGTAGAGATCTGGGGTTTTCCTCCGTTAGTGCTCAGTGCGCTGCCGCTGCCGTTACTGGCTGGTGGTACGCTGCTTCTGAGCCGGTGCAGTTTCTTCTGTCGATGCGTTGCCGTACTTCGGTGGACTTCTTGGTACGACCCTGCTACGGGTCGGTTTGGGAGAGGAGGTTTCCTTGTTAGTGATTGGATGGGATGAGTGGTTGGTCAGTCTGCTTGTATGTCTTGGTCGTTGCCTTGGGAAGCGTCCTATGACGGAATCGACGACCTCCTGAATCTGGGAGACGCGAGCGTATCCGTTGTTCAGCAGTTCATGGACTTCATGGAACGACCTTGATCGAGTTAGGATGATCAAGGGTTACCTGGAAAGGAGACCGATGAAAACGTGGGTATATTGGTGTCGCCAGTTGGATCATGGGAGGGTAGCGCGGTTGGGTCAGTCGTATAAGCCTTCGCGGCGGGTGGAAGCTAGGGAAGCTGTTCAGTTGAGACACCAGATTCTGGGTTCCTTGGGAGTTGTGACTTCGATCTTGCGTTGGTGGTCCAGGGTTGACGGGGGACGAGCGGGTGAGCAGGGAGAGCAGGTTGGAAGAGGTCGTCGATGCGGGAGGAGATCGTAATGTACTGAAGAACGCCGTTCACTGTCATAAAGAGTGGGTTGGAGACTTGGGACGTATGCGTTAGGGGTGCTCTTTGAGTGGGCTGTTTTGTTTGGGACCCATGAAGACGCGATGTTGGATGGGGCGTGCCGTGGAGGAGCTTGGTCTGAAGCTGTGTCTGGTCGGACTTCTGATCTGCTGTAGTGGCGGTGGACTGAGACTTGTCGCCTTCTGCAGCTGCTGTGTACCCTGATGGTCCTTATTGGTGTGGAAGGGTGAGATGGGAGGGAGACGGGCTGAAAGCCTCCGTTGGCGGGCACCGAGATGACCTGGCTGAGGCTAGAAGAACCTAACCTTGAGACAGGGTTGTACTGTGAGTAACCATGCCCTTTAGCTCGTGAACCTGTCCCTGAGGTTACGGGTTTGTGAGGTTGACAGCAGTGGACCCGAGTGGTGCCAGACATGAGGCAGTGGAGCAGACGGGACAGCGGGCCAGTGGCGGAAGCGGCTTGAGGGGCAGGATCCGCGAGCGCCTCCTCAATGTCCCCTATCATTGGGAGAAGTGGGAGCTTTCCTGTCATGGGGCCCTTTTGAAATCTTGGAATTAGTTCTTGGTGAGACCCTTGGTACTAAATGGCCTATTCTTCTTGGTTCTATCCGAGGCAGTTGAGATCAGAAATCCTGGACGAGATGAGAGGATACCAGCTGGAGAGGGATGGGAGATTGGCAGGTCATGTACTTGTGAGACGACGGTAGGGATGAGTGGCTTCATGTTCTGGTACTGACCTATTTCCCTTGACATTCTTGATGACATGCAGGGGACTTGGGTTTTGGGTATGGTGGGGTCTTAGTCTGGACAGAGCTAGGTGGTTGGAGGTAGAGTGGACTCTGACGCCTTCAGGGTGAGGGGTGACAGGTGGGATCCGTGAGCTTGATCTTCTGTGAGAGCAGTGGGGACGATGCCGCTGGCTTCGATGAGCTGAAAGTCCCTGCTTCGCTCTGAGGGCGAGGTGTTGAAATCTTCTTGGGTGTGGGTTTCCTTCGTAATGGGGATCCTGGCTAGATGCGGCTAAAAGACTCTATCCAGGATGGAGAATGATGTAGGGCCGGAGGACGTATCCTGAACAGCCCTATCTTGGCTGCTGACTGAGGGTTAAGCCAGTTGTACCAGGTAATGTGGAGCAGGCTTCTTGCTGGCCGCCTTCTTGTGAGCGGACTTACCTCCGCGGGGACGGGCGCTCTTGTTGAACATGTTTTTCCCCTCATGGGTTTAGCTTGTAGAGACCAGGGAAGAACTCCCGCCCCTTTCGACGTACCTAACTATACCGTAGAGGCTCCCTGAGGGATTGGGGTGAACTTTTGTTATAAGACTTCGTTTGGGATGAGGTGGGTTGGAAATATGCGTATGCCAGATGGCAATAAACGCAGGTGGGTGATCATGAAATACGGGAGATGGGCGCCTTGGAGACTGCCCCTAGCCTAACTTTTGGGTCACTGGGTCTGGGGTCCCTAGCCGAATCCAGGGACCAGTTGTCAGTATCTGGGTGTGGGTCCTGGATTGGCGGGCCCTCTGACAGCGTGATCTTCTGGAGAACAGGGACCGTGGGCCTTCGTCGCGCGCATGGTCGATGTATAGGTCAGGCAGGGCGTCTCAATGCTGCGGTCTGCAGGGCGTTTCGTTGGGTTCAGGGTGGAAAAATCTCTGAGATGTCTTGGATCTGGGAGCTCGCTGATCTTGGACGTGATCCGAGAGAACAGACGGTTGATAGTGGCCGTGTCGCCTTTAACGCTGACCATGTCGTTGGGTTCCCGTGCTGTCGGATGGTTGGGTCCCGACCTTCGCGAGGCGGGATCATGCCCTCGCTAGAACTGGATGTCTTGAAAGCCTTGAGGCGGGGTGGTTCATGGGGGATGGGCTCGACCTGGGTTTGGGACGCCCTTCTTCGCGCCATCGGGTGGAGTAGGATTTTGCCCTCGGGCGCGAGGCATCTGTGTGTCCCCGCTGTCGATGACTCGCTGACGCGCCGATTTGTCCTTGGTGATGGATCTTTTCGGTCAGATCGGGTAACCCGAGATGGCCTTTTTCTGTGGGACGGGTCGGCGGGGCCTGGCGTCGAAAAGAACCTTGAAAGGACGGTTCTGCCCCTCCTGAGTGGGTAGTACTGCGATGGAAAACGCGCCGCCCGAAAGCCGCGCGCGTTCCCTATAGTGTGGTTGGTTTTGTTCCGTGAGGGTTTTACTAGTATCGTTCTTGTGCTGTGAAGGGACGCCCTTTGTGGTGGGATGAGCCAGGGACGGTTGGTGACTGTCAGGAAGAAGTGGAGCCGTGCCATTGGGGCACACGAAAGTCTGGAAGTGTGTACCTGCCCGCCCGCTCATGGGACCTGCGGGACCGGGTTGGGGCTGGTGAAAAGACATGACAGGGGCGTTTGGGCGACAGCCTACGAACCTGCTATAGAGCTGATCGTTCTCGACTGCTGGTTATGCTTGAACGGCGGAGGCGCATGAGCAGGGGTTTGGGAACTGCTCTTTTTCGGAGGTCTTTGCCCATGTCGATAGAGCACTGTTTGGAAGGGACTCCGCGTACTGGGTAAATACCGAGATAGGGAGATGGGTTTGGGACTCTACGTCGGTAGGGTCGTTGATCAGAATAGCCTGAGCGAGGCGAAACTGGAGATGAGTCTTTCTGGTCAATGAGATGAGGAGGGTTGGATACTAGATGCGAGCATGGGAGTTGGGGCTAGGCCCCTAATGGGATCAATCTGACCGTTGTGAAGATTCAGTTGAGGGCAGGGGTTTTAATCTCCTGTTAGTAGCGAAAAGATGAATGTAGATGTAGGGGTGCTGCACGACCGACGGCGACGGTACATGGTGCTGCCGCTGCCGGAATCTTCAGCGGGCAGGGCGAACCTGAGATTGGTGTCGCTGGTTTTGGTTTCCAGGATTCTGTTGTCGACGACAGTGAGTGGAGCGGGTCGGGCCGGAGACTCGTGTGACTTCTGGCGCGGAACGTGAAAACGACCAGATGTGGGTCCGCAGATGACTCAGTGGGGTGTGGACCCCGTTCGACCACTTCGCGGATAGGGAGGATGACGGTTGGGGCCGGGATGGGAAAAGGCGGGCCGTGATATTGATCACCGATGTAGGCTGCCGGAGGTCGGAGACCAGGGACGAGACAGGTTGAACCTGCGATATACGAGTACAGGTGGTCCCCGTAAGCTGTTGGAGGATGGAGTGAGTGGTTTGCTTCTCCTTCCTTCTAGTCTCAAAGTATATCACAGAATAGAGTCCTCGTCTAGTGGAGTGCCGAAGATGAGTAGCTGGATGACCCGAAACGACAGGGATGGGACAGAAAGGAGCTGGGTGGGGAGGGTCGGGATGGGAATAGAGTGGAGTGCGGAGCGGACGCCTGAGTGTCCTCGCCGGGTGGATTCAGATGACTTATCGCTCCATTTCGGGGTGTAAGACGGGTCTTTGACCATGCGGTGTCCCTGGTCTGGACGAACGGGTGCTCGTGTGAAAATCGGGTGGGACCCGGAAGAGTCTTGAGACCGTGGAGGATTCCCCGGCAGATCTTCCACTTAAACTTGCCCATGACAGCCTCTCAGCTCTTGACAGCGTTTCCCGTGGTCGGAGGGTAACTCCCAGTTCTTCTTGTTCGTGCGCTTAGAGCCTTTTTAGGGGTTCGGGTGCTCCTTAATTAGAAAAGTTTGGGTATCAGGGATGACCTGGGCGTGGTTGGTTGGGTGGGAAATAGCTGGTTTGGTAGAATCGACGCAGGAGGACGAAAAAGATACTTTCGGATCCCTGAGATGGACCGTTGACCGAGAGGGATGGGATCGAATCTTGCGATAGCGTGGTGGACGAACTCTACGTTTTTCAGGTTGGGTTCGCGAACTTTCGGACCAACATGCACCTGTAGAACGTTGGGTTGGGTGAGGTGGGATCTGGGTGAAAAGCTCTGCGACAGGCAGCAGATCTTGGTCTCACCCAACTGGAGTTGAGGGGCGGGGTGAGACCAGGCGAGACGTCGTGGGCCCCGTCGTGGCCCCGCGATGAAGACGGATGATGACCCTGGGGTATCTCTTGGGCCTCGAGGGTGGAAACATGGATGAGTTGGGAGCAGATGACCGAGGACCGTGGGGACCTAGAAAAAGTTGGAGGTTGGGGTGTGACTCCCTCGCCGCGAATATTGGGATCTGAGATGGAGGGCGCAGATGTTTGAGGAGGTGAGGGATCGGCGTGGACGTGAACGTTTGAGTTGACAGAGACGAGAACCGTGAAATGACCCCCTAGATGGAGATTGGATACCACTGACGACTGGCGTGAACCTGAAGCCCCGGTCAGAACGACGACCTTGTCCTTTTTGAGTGGCTGTTGAGGATAATATGCTGAGATGGATTCGGGCTTTCCCCTCTCTATGGTGGGGATGGGATCTGCGTACTTCTGTGCGGCAATGCTGTTCTTCTTGCTGTCGCTAGAAATCGTGGAGTCAGATAGACTTGGGAGGGTTGGGTGTAGGGAAAGCGGGACCACGGGGCCTCTTTGGGGACGTATTCTGCCAGTCGGGGTTGACGTGACCGACTTCCCTCTGAACGCACTGGGAGCTTTGCTAGATGAGCGATGAAGCTCGTAAACGTTGCCATGATTGGAGACAGGGGGCGAGAATCAGGGATATGAGTGCGAATAGGGGAGGAACCGCGTCTGTCGCAGTTGGAGTATAGGACGTAGTAGGTGGAAGGGTGGGGATGCCGGTAGGAGTCATGTCTTGAGTTCTGTCTTTTTGGCTGAGCCATGCTTACTCGCGGATCTCTGCGTACCGATGAATTGCTGCCATTGCCTTATCGACGGACGAGACCTTATTGACTGGGAGCATGAAGATGTACTGGTCCATGGCACGATAAGGGACCGTGTGCGTCGTCTGAGACGGAGGGTGCAGCTTCGCGTTATTCTTCATTGCCCTCGAGTCAAAACTTGATGTCATGCTTTTTGGCTTTCTCGTTCTGGATTCTATCGGAGTAAAAGTCGATTATGCGGAAGGAGGAAACGCGGGCCCGAATAAACGATGGGGCGTTTCTTGAGAGTGGACTATTACTAGCTGACTAATTGCTGTCATGGGAGGGACCTCTGGGCGTGACGGCGACGGCGGAGGACGGTGGGCGGGCAGGGACGCCGATGAGGACGGAGACCGAGACGAACGGGAGGATGTGGGCGCCGGTGTGAGCGAGAACGGTCGTGGCCTGGGCAGGGCTTGTTCTCCTCGATGACCGTGGTCGTCTCGTTGGGGAGACAGGGTTCACCCTTGTGGAGGGCACCGCTATCGTCGGTTTTTGGACGGGTAGTAATCGCCGGGGCGATTGGAGGTCATTCCGCTGACAGGAGCAGGCCGGTTGAAGAAATCTTGCCGTAGGTGGTCAGGAGACCTCGTTGGAAGCTTAGGGACCGCCTTGCGGGAGCGTCCTTCTGGGCGCGGTATGCCTGAAGGGGTTCGCGGGCTCTTCGGGAGAGTGCCGGTGACGATGGCCGTGTCGTGAGCCTTCTCGCGGTGCTTGATGGTGGGCGTAGCCTGGTGGTGACAGCGGGACTTCGGAGGACGAAGAACTGCTCGTCCTTGTCATTGAAGGCTGACTGGAACAGGGATGGGCGCGTTGGGTCGCCGTCGAACAGGTGGCGGGGCGTGGTGTCAGATCGGTCCTCAGGGATTTGGGACCTTAGTAGCCTCGTCGTCTCCGATGTTATGGGACAGGGTTCTTGGCGGGTTCGAACTTCTTGAGGAAGGGTCTGCCGGAACCTCGGCAGTTGACAGCTGGTTCTCCATGGGGTGAGACGGTTGACGTGAGCCGTGGGAGGTTGCTCGGGCCGGACTCGGTGGGCGAGACTGGCCGTGGCTCTCGAGGACGCTCGATGGTGATCTTGTCGAAGGCCTGGGCTCGGGCTGAACAGATGTTCTCGCGAGCCTTGGACTCATGCTTGATCTCGTGGCTGGGAAGACTCTGCAGAACTCCGTGAACAGAGTCTGGTAGCCCTCGTAGTGAGTGGAATCGTTGGGATCTTTGGGCAGGGTGCTAGAACCCAGGAAGCCTTGACTAGGGTGGTTGCCTTGGTGCCCGCGTGGTCGGACGATGTTCTCATGTCCGGCGACCGGGGTCAGCTGGAATCTGGTCGCTCTGTTCCATGGGCTGATCAGACAGGGTGGGGTACCGTTGGCCAGGATAGCTAACTGGGAGCGGGTCCTTGTTGGTGGGCCACTTGCCATAGGGTGGAAAGAGGGTCACGTTGTCGGTGGTCAGGTCTCAGGCGTACGTCTTGTTGTCCGCGACCGTGGTAATCGCAGGGCTTTGGGTCTTGACGATGGAGGTCTCGCCCTCGGTGAAGAGGCGGTCGGTGTAATCTTGGGTCGATGAACTTCTGAGCCTCAGGCGACTGCTGAGACCTTGTTTAGCGATGCGCGGGTGTAGTAGCCGGACTTGCTGACCTTAACATCGGGGAGCCTTGACGTCGTGAGACCTTATCAGCGGTTGCGGTTGCGGTGGACGGGGCGCGTTCTGGGAACGATCTGAGATGGGTCCTGAGGGTGGGTCGTAGGGATGAGGGTCCCCTTGAAAGTGACATGAATCAGCTTGCCGTTGGCTGTTCGGGCGAGTCGCCGACCGTCTTGGAGGACGGTTGGGTTGGCGAGCAGGGAGACCCCTCGGTGATGAACTCCGACTGGACCTTAGACTTGATAGTCAGCTGGAACGCCGTGGAGGCGTTGATCGTGGCGGAGTTGCCGGATGGGGTTTAGCCGAGGGCGGCGGGCGGTCGTCTGGGGTTAGGAGCATGGGCGGTAGAGTGGAGGGCCCGGAGTTGCCAGGTAGACCGGACGCAGGTACTGTAGCTGGATGGTGGGGCGCGGGTTGCGCGAACAGGTGAGCCGCCGCGAGTCGATGGTCTTGCTCTTAGAGCCAGGGTGGGTCAAGAAGACCCGGCAGAGTTATCCAGGGATGGTTGGTGACCTGGTAGCCGCGGGCGCCCGAGTGCGAGCGAATGGTGATATTACTGACGGTGTACGTCTTGCCGCCGTCCTCGGTTGGGTGAGGGTCGTTACTATCAATATGGTAGGGCGCCAGACGTTTCGGCGTTGGCGGGATAGGTATCAGGAGCTGACGAGGCCGGGTGAGGTTCTGGATCGTTTGCACTGCGCGCGGGACCGATGTCAGCCTTCTCGTGGACGGAGGGGCTGCTCAGGGGATGAGCGGTGAGACACCCTCGTTTGGAGAGGAGAGCTGAAGCGTTGTCGAGTAAGCAGTACGCGGGGCCGCAGGCAACCTTGCGGGCCTGGGACGGGCTTGCCGTCGGTCCCTCAGACAGGGCGGGGCAGATGGTAAACGGATGCGCTAGACCCGCTCGTATCCCGGACAGAGATAACCCGGGCCGCTAGTCGCCGCGTCGGCCTTAGCCTCAGGGGGCCGAGATGGCCATGTTCAGAAGACGCTGGCCAGACGGGAGAACTGCGTCGCGGGCAAGCTGCGACAACGAACTGCCTTAAAGGGTCTCCCTTCTTTGTTTGGTAGCGAGGGCGTGGACATGGGATGGGAGTCCTACCGTCGCTCGGTAACTACGATCTTAGGGTGTGGAGGGCGGGTAACCCCCTACTGTGGGCTACGTTTCCTCGTTTGAATGCCGCCTTTCTTCTGGTCTCCAGGGGTACCCTGTGCACCCTGGTCCGCTAGTACCCTTGGCTGGGAGCTCGTAGCTTGTGCCCTAGCAGGGGCATGAAGGAAGAGTGGGCCTCCTTGGAAACTTGGTGGCGGTTCTTCCTTTTTCTGGGTGGGCTTATTCTTGGTCCTGTCCCGCCCTGGGTACTTCAATGAAGCCCTGACGGGCGGCGTTTTTAGCTGACCCTGTGGCCGTAGTTTCCGGTTTTTCTTGGGCGCGTCGCGCGGGCTTTAACGACGCGGAAACTGCTCTAGCAGGGATATTAGCGGCGGCGTTTGGTCCTATCGGTTTCCCCATGCTCGGGAGACGGAAACCTTGTGGATGGGGTGTGTGACCCGCTGGCGGGGCGCGTGACACTGCTGCGACGTGTTAGCGGTATTCAGGGATCGACGGGCCCGCCGTTCTGTGAGACGTAGTGGGTGGGCGGTTTGAGCTTGGGCGCGATTTGGGCCCTACCGTTCTGGGTGGTGTTGCTAGTCGGGAGCGGAAATCTTCTGGGACGACGGCATTGCGGGCACATGAGAGGGTTGGGCTATCTCTTGCGCTGCGAGGGTGGGCAGGGCGTTTCTTGCGAAAGCTGCCTCGCAGTGAAAGCTGTGCCTCGTTGGAGGCGGTCCTGCCCTGACAGTCAGGGAGAAGCTTGTTCGATTTCTTCATGGGCTGCCGAACCTGCCATGGGACGGGACGGATGCTGTTTCGGGTATCAGATGGGACTCTCCGGGAGAGTGTCGCTTCATCGAACTATCCGTCGAGTCTTAATGTCGGGGCGCGACGGTGGGTGAATTATTGATGCCGGGTGGGACGCCGATCACGGGTCGCCCGGAAAACTGGGGACCCGGGTTGTCGGTGACGACCGTGAAGGAGAAAGGGCTGACCGTCCTGGACCCGGATGAGGGGTGGGACCCTGCCATGAGAAAACCTGGCGTTATCGAGGGGTGGAAGACTAGCCGATGGGCGCGCCTCGAATAGCGGTTTTTGGGATCTCATGGGTGGGACGAATGGGTCGTTCTCGATGGCCGCGTAGCAACTGTGGGCACGGGGTTTGCGTAATCCCGCGGTACGACGGCGCGGAGCTATCTGCGGTACGTTTTGGGCCCCTAGCGGGCGTGTTTGGAGCTTTCTCCGTTTACAGTCTTGATGCGCTCCTGCCGTGATGGGTATGATGAGGGACGTTGTGCTGAACTAGCTTCTCTTTACGCGACCACGGAGACTTGGGTTGGGAAGGTGGAGCATGGAGGCAGACTGACAGCCCGCATGGGAGGCCGTCGCAGTGACGCGCTAGCTCGTTGGAGGGCCTCGTCGTTGCAGACGGGCGTAAGTTGGGTAAGCCAGAAATGCGTACCTCAGATGGGAGGCCCGCTAGAAGGAGACTATCTGAGAGCTGGGCCGTTTGGGGTCTAGAACGTGAGAGGGGCGCGCGACGAACGCCCTGTATGTCTGGTTCTTGGCGCGACCCTCCTCTCTTTACTTGCCCTCTAGGGTTCTTGCTTCCGACGCCTATGCCTTGCCACCTGAACCGGGAGTTCACTGGTCGTGGATTGCGAGTCAGGAAAAACTTACCCGTCGAACTAATAAGCTGGCGTGCCTTGCGGTATGCGCTGGGACGGGGACGGGGACGACGCGGGGGCTAAAGTGAGTGCCCTGTGTCCGCTGGGTCTGCCGATATGAGTTTCGCGTGGTTCGCCAGGGAGAACCGACCGACGGTTGGTTGACGATACTGTCGATTGGGTTTTGCGCTGGGATGGAAATGTCATGGGTGCTGGGTAGCCCTGAGGTCATGGAGGAATCGCGCTCTTAGCTTCGTGAGCCGAGATGAGCGAGATAACCTCTCCAGTTGAGAGATTATTCTCTCAGTAAATAAAGTGGGGTCAATGCGCATGAGGGTCTGCGGGTGATAGCTTTGTCGGGCGGAGAAAAGGTCTGGAGCTAGGTTTGTGGGCGGACGACTTTGGGGGTGCCTCGTTGAACCGGTCCCGGTGGGTATCAATGGCAGGAACCGACTGGGTGGATGAAGAGTCGGGCGTTAATAGAGGGTGGGGTCTAGAGAGTAGAGTAGCAGGAAAGATGATGTGGGTAATCACGGGAGGGGCGACCACGGGAATGGTTCAGGGACACCCTGGTGCCAGGGAGGGTCGTGTGGTCATGCGTTGATAACAATGTCCCTGTTGCCCTTATGGGGGTCTGCGATGTGTGGGTTACTCGCCTTGCGGGTTCATATGGCCCTCCTCCCTCAGGATCTAAGTGGAGGGTAACGTCTACTCTTACCTAGAATTGTGGGGAGGAAAAACTAGATGTCGCCTTGGCCGGGGAGCTACGCCCCGATGAACCCATTTGACGGGCGGTCGGTCGGTCGAGGCCGATGTTAGCGCAGCGACAGGGGCGGGGACCCTCACTGCTCGGGTAGCTCTTGCAGCTATCCTGAACCTTTGTCGTCGTTCCGATCTCGTGGTCGAGACTTGTTTGGAGCGCTCCTGTCAGTCCTTCATGTAAGGATGGAGTCATAGGATGTCCTCATGGTTGGCGGAGCTCCTGCTGTTCAGGGCGTAACGCTGGAGGGGCGATTACCGACGATATTGGAGAAAGTAAGGATGGGGGTGGATCCTCTGGGCGAACAGGGACGTCGTGGGAACTTGGTCTCTGCCCATGGGCTGAGATTCGAGTAGCTGGAAAGCAGGCGGTGGGATCGGCTCCTTATGACGGGCGGTGTAATACTCCTGGCCACTATGAAGGTTTCCGTCATGGGTCGACCTCTTGGATTTACCACTGGAGGAGACTACGCGGGATGAGCGCTATAAACAGGAAAGGAGATGCATGGTCCTCTTTGCGTAAAGGCTTGTAGATGAGACCTTTTTCCGCGAACGGGGACGTTTTATCGAGACGGGGTCTCCTCAGTGATGCCGTCGGAGGAGAGGGCGTACTAGCCATGAGCTTCTGGGCCTGCTCGCGGAGGCGTGCTTCCTCATGGTGAGGGAGAGCCGTTTGGAGGTTGGAAGGACTTGGGAGCGGTCTTGAATCCATGGACTTGTCCTCTTGGCTGAGGGCGGGTCTTCCTACTCCTCTACTAGGGTTCCGATAGCTAAAGTATATCACACTGCCCAGGTACGTCGAAAGATAGTTTGGGAGCATCTGGGATTGGATAGGTCTGCGGGCTGGTGGGGACGTCCGACTACTGAACGCTTCGATGTTTGGATCCGAGTCTGGTGGGCGGGGTACATGCCCATGGATTCGTCGTCAATGACGCGACTCTTATGGTCAGGGTCCTTCCGATGGGGATGATGATACAGGCGGTTCGCGGGTCCTCTCCGTATTGTTGAACGATTGCGTTATAGCCGGGTGGAAAAAACGATGGATGGGTGACTGATGTGGGTTCCTTGTCGCCCTCGAACGACGGAGCTGCGTGGGATGATACTACCGCCCAGGAGGCTCACTGCTATATCCTCGTGAATGTGGTGGGAGCGGAAGTCCTTGAACGCCTCCTGGAATGCCTTCTTGTCATGGGCCTCCTGTTCTAGAGATTCGGGCTCCGATGACTCCCTTGACGTCTCAGTGGGGACGAGACGAGATAGAGGGTGGTGGGGTTTGGTCAGGGCGGGCTTACTGGGTTCTCATAAGCGCGGGTGGAGGGTTGTATTGTTTGCTCGGAGAAACGTTGCAGTGTGTTCTCAGTGACCTTTTGGACGATGTGGGACCTCGTCGTAGGACATGACGGAGGATCATGTCCCTCGCTCATGGGATGTCGATGTGGTCCGGGTCGATGTGATTTTTCTGGAGCATGCCGTGGGATTTGGGTCCGGTCGGTCAGATGGACTCGTTTGGTGTTGGTGGTAGATGATGTTGTAAAAGCTGGGAAGCGGTTATCGTGGTCAGGTGGGGATCTGAATCTGGTGGATTGTCTAGCTGGTCCCGATAGTCGATAAGGTGATCTGAGTTATGGTGGAGCTGCACTGTTTGGGAGGGTTCTTGGAAGTGCAGACGGGCGTCCTCTTGCTGTTCTGCTACTGGAGGCGTTGTACTCTTCGCGGGATTGGGGCGTGGATGACAGCGCTCCCTTTGTGGATATGTTTGGAGATCCTTGTATACCTGGGATGACAGGTCGTGCCTCTGTGACCCGGTCGGGAGGCCCATTGGGAGGATAAATGTAGTCGTTGGGTCTCCTCTATACGAGATTTGAGCGGGTGCCTAATGCGCTTCCTACTAAATTGTAGGGGCGGGGGGAGAACCTCCGACCGCCCTTACTGTGGTAGAGATTGATAGCCTTCTTATGAGCCTCATGGGTACTGAGACCAGGATGGGCGATGTCCCCGATACGTGACAGGAGGCGGGTGGTCATCCTGAAGCTGCTGGGACGCTTGTGGGATGTATCAACTGGATCTCTTTGGGTGAGGTAGGTGGGTGGGCGATCAATGTGGTTATCGACAGAGGTGCAGGTTGTACTTGAGATGTTCGATGATCTCCTGGTCCTCGAAAGACGGAGCGTTTCGTCTCATGGGTTGAGCGATTCGGTCGTCAGGCGGGCGGGAGGGTGCCCTTCCATGATGGCGGGCTCGCTGTGGGTCTCTGAGCCAGGGAGATAGCGGGTGAGCGGAACGGATGGTCAATAATGATTGGGAGCGTAATGTTTGGAGACCTGATTCTTGATGGCAGGAATGGTCCCGCCTCTGATGTGCACGGGGTTTCCGCGCTGGAGGAGCGTATAGCAGGGAGAGTCGGGCAGCTGACGATGTCGTAGTTGATGATTGCTGAGTTGTAGAACTTGTGCGTGGGATAGGGAGGACCAGAGTCACAGGAGTTCCTGGTTGTCTCCGAAAAACAGGTGGAAAAATATGGGCGTGTGGGTTGGGGTCCGCTGTGGTGGGTTTGGGTCGACCTTGCAGAGCCCGCGAGGGCCGATATATACAGTCTGGCCTTCGTCGGTATTGATGATCTTGTGGGTCGTTGGTTGGGAGCTCAGGAGACGAAATCAGGAACTCTGAAATTGTCTTACCGCTGAAGTTCTTGCTCTTGAAGAGACCAGCGGGACCCTGACAGGGGCGGGTGGCTGCGATGAGGTGCTTCTGAATGCTGGACTGCTTGATCTTGACCATGATGGCTCCTCTCTATCTGGATACCTAAAGTATATCAGGAAATAAAGGGAGAGGGCGATACGAAACTCGGGGACTATGGATGGGCGAGGGTTGGTGTAGCGGTTTGGAGGTTCGGGCGTATGGTGCGTATTCTCTTAGAGACGCCTGCAGAGGTGGGCACCCTGCAGGCGCGGAGAAAATCAGCGGTGCGGGTGGCTATCAGCTGAGGTTTTCCCCTTCTTCGCTACGCTCAGAGTTGTAGATCGAAAAGTCTCTCTTGCGGAGCTGGAAAGAAAAAGGAAAAAAATAGGGAGGTTTGTGATGCGAAGAGGAAGAGAGACGGAGGTTGGACATGGGAGCTGTCGCTAGGAGGGTTGGTTAGTATTGGAGGTGTAGCAGGAAAAGCGTTGGGTTGAAATGACTGGCTAGAAACGGCAATGGTGGCCCGCTACAGGGAAGAGAGGCGAGGTCTACGCTGTCATGGGAAGACTCGTGGACGCCCCTAGAAACAGCGTTGACGAGCGCCCGGTACGAACGCCGGAACTCGCGCGCTGCTGCCAGATCAGGGGCATGGGTATTTGGGCGAGCGGTGAGGATCTCGGTTTGGATAATATCGTGCGTGAAGTCGCTGACCAGGAGGAGGGACTCTTCTGCGTGCCTAGGGCGTCCGCTGATGAATCGGATCCGGGAAAAACTGGGGCGAATCTGGCTGCGGGAGACCAGGGGGACGTTCGACTGGGTGATAGATGCTATCGGGTACCCGTAGGGTGGGGTAATCTGGAGTCAGTATCCTTGTAGAGTTTGGATGTGCTCCTGAAAGCTGCGTCTACGTCAGTAAGGCCGATCGGGTCTGAGACAGGGCGAGGTATCCGAGTTACGGATGAGGACCCTGAGCCCGCTGCGCGGTTCTGGAACTGGTTGATTGGTGAGTTTCTGAGACCTTACTGAGGGATGGTCGAGTTCGGATGTCGAGGGTTGCTCTTCATGGGTTCGTCGTATGGAGAGTCTTATCCTTGTCGACTATGGCGTGGAGGCGACGGAAACCGACTGAATGACGGTCGTGAACAGGTTGCGCTGATGGGTGAGGGCCTTCGAGGTCGTGGAAACCCTTGATGATCTCATGGAGAGAAACAGTAGAACTCGCCGTCTGCCTCTGCCATGAAGCCGTCCTTGTGGAATGACGTGTACGTGGAAGGAACTGGCCTGGATCGGGCGAAGTCCTGCTGCGACGCGCGCTCCTGCCCGATAATGCCGGGTGCGACTCGCTCGGGAAAGCTCCTGGACTGCTCGCTCCTGCTTGGTCTTAGCCGGGCAGATAGCGTGCCCTGGAGCTTGCCGCGAGCTCGGTCAATGAGGGCCGGTGGGGACTAGGGTCCTGGATGAGACAGTTGAGGTCGTTGTGGTTGATGCCGCTCGGGTTTGGGAAAGTATCGTGAGGAGAGGGGTTCGATGTGCTGCCGTCGTAGTCGCGCGTGGATCTTGTCGAGCGGTGGGACCCTATGATCGCGCGGTCGAGACGGGACGACGCTTGTTCTGCGTGACGGAGAGGAGGAGGGTCGCTGCCGTGAACGTCTTGACGCTGTAGTAGTGGAGTTCGGGATGAGACTTGATCGTGACGTTGCCGTCATGGTCCTTCTCTGCTTTGAGGAAGGTGGAGGTGGGGAGGAACTGGTTGGATCTTGCCGCTGGCTTCGCCGTGTCCGTAGTCGCGAGTGAAGTCCGTGGTCATGTAGACCTTGCCGCTGATAACGTTGGGATGGGCTGATGTATTTCATGAACTCGGCTGCGGTTGGTCTTCGACGTAGGGGGGCGGTGAATGAACGTGTGCCAGGCGGAAGATTTGAGACGGGAGCTGGTATGCGTCGGTTTGGGGACCTTAGGGCGGAGGCGGTGAGTCTGGGAACTCTGCCTTGGACGACTTGCTCCCGCGTGATACTTTGGTGCTAGAGTGCAGCGTTTCGTTGATGTCGCTGGGGAGGAGAAGTTAGGAACATGCGGTTGAACTTTCGCTGTTTGGGCTCCTGAGTCCGCTTCTTGCTGAACGCGAGGTCTGCCTTTTCCTTATCCTGTGGATGAGGTCGTCGTGAGACTGAACAGTCATGTCTCGCGTGAGGGTCAAACTGCTTGGCGGAGGACTTGCCCGATGGAGGGTGGTCATAGCCTTCAGGTTGGTTTTGGGTCTCAGCGGTGGGTAGCCGTGAGGTCGGTGGGCTCGCGAGGGACGGGACGAACGCCTCTTGACGGTCGAACGACTGAGGGCTCTTGAGACATGTACAGGGAGTAGAGCCTTGGGGTAGGGAGATATCTCGACTGATGAACCTGTCGTCGCTACAGGAGATGTCCTCGCAGATATGGGAGATAGTGTCGTACTGGTTGTCAGGGTGGAGCATGTCCTTTGTGAGGGAGTGATGGGGATTGAAAGACTTGGGTTGCCGGATCATGGAGATTCGCCCTGCGGTTTGGGTCGAGTTTCGTGAGCCTGAACAGGGTGTAATGGGCGGTGGAGGGACAGGCTGCGGCGTGGGGCGTCCATGCGACGGTGCGAGAGTGCGGGTTCTGAACATGCTCATGGGAGAGCAGAGCTGCGCGGAAGCCTTTTCTGGGGTTCTCCGCGACCTTGGCGATGTAGGGAGTTCTCCCTGAGGTCGCGCTTTCTGACGTGAATCTCCAGCTGTTCGACAGGGGCGGTCTGGGGACGGCGGTCGCTGCCTTCTCGGAGGACTTGTAAGATCTGGGTGTTGAAGTTTGGGATAGCGCCAGTGAGTTTGGGCGAACTCCATAGGGGGTTGGGCGCGTGCTTGCCCTTCATGTGGGGTTGGTGAGCGGGTCGAGAGACTTGTTCTCGTTGTTGCAGAATCTTGCAGTAGCGACTAAGGGCTGAATAGGGGTTAGCGAACTGGTTGGAGACGATGGAATGTTTGGGTATCCCGTAGAGCCGCGCTCGAAAGTGGGTTGGGTTCCCTGCTGGGTTGGCGTTGGTCGTGATGTCGGGTCGCTAGTTCGTGGACCGCCTGGCGGTTTCCGTGGGAGGATGTGGGACGACGATGCGTGCGAGCTTAGTTGCTGACCGCAGTAAATCTCGTACCCGGTGTTGGAGATCGTGCTGAGGACTTTCGACGGCGAGACCACTGCTTGTTGTTTAGTTCGCTCTTGAGAACGTGCAGGGTTATCGTCGAACATGTACGGGCCCTTGTCGCTAGAGAGTGTAGGAGGGTTGGGTGAGCCATGCGCGCAGGGGTCGCCAGGGTCCCGTGAAAGCAGGGTTTTGACCCTGGTTGGTTGGGTAGAAAGCGCGGGACGCCTATGGGTGACCCTTCTTGTTGGTGCGTGCCTTCTCTTTGGGCGTGCGCTTTGGGGAGCTGCCGTACTTCTCCTCCTGATCGTTGATAGAGATGATGCGGGAGCCTACGCTTGTACTCTTGCTTCTCGCGGTTGCGCTGCTCCTGAATGGCGCGTCGCTCGGCCTCTAGCTTCTGGTAGTGAGGGTCTGCCTTCCTCGCCTCTTCTGCTGCCTTTTTCGGCCTGGAATTGACGGGGAGCTGGGACGGGTTTTTCGTAGACCGGGGTTCTGCTCGTCCTGCTTACTATCGGCGGGGACGTCGTTCTTCTACTTCTCTTCTGCGATGATCCTGTTGTAAACGCGGGTCGGGAGCTCTCTGTACTCGGCGTGGGTGGGAAAGCTTGACATGGGGCTTTTCGAGTGATCGCTGCTGTTGTCGTTAGCAGGGTGTGGCGGTGGGCCGTTCTTCGTCGTGGTGGTCGATGTCGGTGCTCTTTGTAGGAGTCTCCTCTGGGGGTCGTCCTAACGAGGCTCCTACGGCGACAGGGCGACGACGAGGACGGCGGGTTGGTCTTTGGGTCGTTGGTCATCTGGGTCGATGCTATCTGAGGTAGTTTCCTCTGACGAGCTGCTGGGACTTGGGCCACTGCGGCAGCGAGATGGGCGACAGCGACGACAGGGGCGCTGGGTTGGTCGGTTGGTCGTTGGTCGTCGTCGTTATCGGTGAGTCGATGGTGAGACTGAGGGTAAAGTAGCTGTGGGGCCTTCGCCTGATTTTTATATCGGGGTTTGGGCGGCTGGGTCTAGTCGATTCTCGCTCATAGCCGATCGTGAGATTTGCGGTTTGGGTTGGACAGGGTGGAAGAACACGGTTTCGTTGGTTCCCGTAAACGGTGAGGTTGAGCTGTGCCGCATGTGGGTTGGGAGCTTCATGGGAGTGGGGTGGTCTGGGTGGATAGCTGAGAACGTGCCCTTGCACTTGTTTTTACAGGGTATGTACTAAAGTATGTGTGGGTGGAGGATGGTGACCATGTCGGGAGGCGTGACTGGGCGCGAGACCTGTACTGGGTTGGGCGCAACCTGAGCATGGGTTCTCGGTGAGTGACCAGATGGGAGAGCTTCTGCTCTAGTATCTCATGTCGAGTCGGGTGCAGGGTGGTGGGGACTGGGAGACTCTTGAATGTGCGCCGAGATGGAGGAAGCGACAGTGGAGACTGCCGTTTGGTTCCGTCGCTCTTGAGTTGGGGCGGGCGCAGGTGGGAGCGCCAGTTCCCCTCAGTGAGAGCCTCGTCGTGGGTCCCCTTGAAGAACGTGGAGATGATTCAGGTTGGGTCTCCTGGTGGACAGGTGGGGCATGTAGCCGGTGTCGGGAGTGAAAGTGAGCAGGACTGAGTCAGGTTGGGACATGGACAATGGGAAATGGCACGGTGCTGAAATCTTGGAGAACTCAAATGCCTTTTTCAATGCTGGGGTAGGGGGTATTCTTGGATCTGCGGGAACTCGGTGGGGTCGTGAGGAGGATCTTAACTGAAGTCCTCGGGGTTGTGATCTGCTTCGCCGATAACGGACTGGCTAATGGACGAGATAGATCGTCCTGCGCGTAGTTCTCGCAGTGTTTTTGGTCGACAGGAGGGCGGGAACGTCGATGTGGACGTCGATGGTGAGGATACGTAGTTATTACGCTTGGTACGCGCTGGACTCGGTGTGGGTGTCGGAGACAACTTGACCATGCGATCTGCCGAGGGTTTGTGGTCAGGGGAGTAGAGCCGACGGGTTGGTATCCCTATTGGGGTTGGAGGTGGTCTAGGAGGCGCTTGGGTGAGTCGTGGGGCGTGGGAGAGGTGAGCTGCGGTTGAGGGAGCTGCGCAATGCGGTGCTCTTCTGTTTCGTTAGTGTTGGCTTCTTGACTAAAGAGCAGGGATCGTTGGGTGATGTTGTCGCTGGGTTGGTAACGCCATGAGAAATATCGTTGGAATGAAATGGGAGATAATGTGGAGCATGCCGCGATGAGATAGCGGAACGACGATCACCTGTGACCGTTCGACGATGGGGTTTTAATACCTCCCAGAAATGACGTTAGCGGCGAGGCGGTGGCGGTTTCGAGGGAATACCGGCCTCGCCGCTAAGGTTTAATATACTCTAGATGTCGCTGGAAGGGTCTGGTTTGGAAACGCCTGAGCTGTGGGAACGATCGGGTACCGATGAGACGAGCGCATGGGGATGTTGGTGGGCGGGCGAGACCAGGGTATTCTGGGCCGGGCCGTCTGTCGTGATGATGGGGATGGGCGCTTACGAGGGACGGGTGGAAGAACTTGATCTTGCCGGCGATCATGTCCTCGATGTCGTTGGGAAGGAGTGCGATGACAGCCAGGGGCGCCGATGAGCGTAATGGAGATGGAGGGACATGAAGACAGCGGAGACGAGGACGGGGACCGCTGCCTGAACAGCGACTTCTTCGTGCGATGGGACGGGCGGGTGGACCAGAGGACGTAGAATAGGGCGAGACAATGTTCTGAGCCGCGTGGGTGGGGAGTGAGGCCGATAACTACGAGGGCGAGTGAGTGCCCTTTCGATGATGGTACAATGGCCCTGACAGGCGGACTAGGCAGGACAGATGAGTCCTGTTTTTCTTAGCGATGGTTTATGGGACTGGGTCGGGGGTTGGAGGCTAGGGGCGTACCCTCCGATGGTTTGTAACAATGGAGGAGGGCGATCTGGCTGGGCGTCATTTGCGGAGGGTCGCGGCGTTTGGTCGTTTTGGAGACCTGGTCTGCGAAGCCAGGAGTGGACGGCATGTGGGATGATGGTCCCCACGGGTGTATGCAAGTGAGACGGGTCTACTGTGGGAGAGGAGGGCGTGGGTCTTTGGGGTTGGGTCTTAATGGTCCTTTCGTCTTGTCCTACCTAAAGTATATCACAGATACCCGGACTCTCCTAATCGTAGAACAGCGTTGGGAGAGCGATTTGAGGCGGGAGAACTCTCAGGGGTATCTCCCGGTCGAAAAAGGGTACGAAAAGCCACGGGATAGACGATTGGAGAAATCCATCTGGGGGCTGGCTCAGAGTTACGCGAGGAACTGAGCTAGTTGGACTAGCCGGGTGGGCAGGACGCCAGGCGCCGGTGGTGGAGCGTAGAGGTGAGGATGGGAGACAGTGTGTGGGGCAGGGAGCCAGGGGCGGGGACTGTGGGATGACAGGAGCCAGGTTCTGGGCAGGGAGCCAGGTGGACAGCATGAGGGACCTCAGTGGGAGCCAGGGTTGGGGAGCAGGCTGTGGGAGGAGTCTCATGGGGCAGGGAGCAGGGCATGGACCTTGGAGCGAGGTGTTGAACTTGTGGTCCTGGGGACGCGGTCTCCTGAGTGTTGGGCGGACGTGTAGACGACCTTGTCGTCCGAGCCAGACCTAGCTCGCGTTGAGGAGTTGCCGGTCTGGATCGGTCTTGATTGCCTGGCTCTTGTGGTCCGTGTGGACCCAGGGTTTGCCGTCAGGTGGAGATACCCGTCAATGACGGCCTCGGACCGATTGAGATTCGGTGGGCGTCCTTATCGGGAGTGCGTCTTGCAGTGCTCTGGGTCCTAGTTGATCGTCTGGTTGGACGGTGGGCGATGGGTCCACCGTGTTGTTGAGTCGCCGAGTGGTGGAGGTGAGGTATCGGCGTTCGGGCGCGAACAGGGGTGGGCGAGGTCTTCGGGGCCCGTTCTCTCCGTTCTTTGGTCCCTGTAGTGGGTGGGGACCGTCATGGGCGGACCTAGACATGGGGTCTGAGCAGAATTGGTGAGCTGCTGGGAGGCGACGAGCGGCGGGAGGTCGGTGCAGGCCTTATTGATGAGGGTGCTTGGCCCTGAAGGTCTGGGTGAACGCAGTTGCCTGCTCAGTGTGATTTTGCGGGCTCAGGAGCAGGCGCAGGAGCCAGGTTGGTCAGTGCCCAGGTTGGGAGCAGGAGCCAGGCCGGGGTTGGGGACCGCCGCCGTTGGCGGTCACCGATGTTGTAGCCAGGGGTTGCCAGGAGTAACAGTGCCAGTACCGTTACCGTCATTGCCGGGAGTAACGGGTGACGTCGTTATCGTGGGACGGCAGGAGTGTCAGTAGCGTTGGTGTCAGGCTTCTTGGTGTCGGACGCGGGACGACAGTTTGGGCCGTTCGTGTTCGCGTTATCGTTGGACCGTGGGAGAGCTTATTACGTGGTGGGTGACAGTTGGAACCGTTCTCTCGGAGGATAACGCCGCCAGAGACTCTGGCGGTCGAGGGCGCGTGCCTCTTCGTCAGTGAGGGTCTGGGTGGTAACGACGGGTGCGTTGTCGTTGGTGGGAGTGCCGGTACCGTTGTCCTTACCATTGTCGTCCAGGCCGGACTGCGACGGTGGGAGTGGTGGGAGCAGGGAGCCAGGGGTCTGTGCGGTGTCCTTGGGCTGTTCGGTGGTGGACTGGAGGGACCTTGCCGTTGTCCTTGCAGGGAGTCTGGGTTTGTGGTTGGTGAGGGACCCGCCGGGTAGCGATGGAAGCGACGGGACGGTCGCGGCGACCGCCTTCTTGATGTTGATGTTCATTGATGTGTTCTCGAGATCTTGTGGCTCCGAGACTTTCTCGGTAACTACCTTCGAGAGACTATATTAACGGAATGAGGACGGGTGCGTCTGGGTCCCGCCCGTTAAGTATATCACGGGACGAGCGGGTGATGATTGACCGTGTGAACGTCGTCCCTATCAGCCTAGTCTATAGGGGCGATATTCACGGGATTAAGTGGGGTTGGGAAGACCGGAGGGCGCTGATCTCCTAGGGGGCTGGTGACGATTTTGCAGTGACGGGCGCTACTGGGGATGGTCTCGTTGGTGGGAACGTGGACGGGAGTGAACGACTGGAACTGGAATACCTGAGTCGACGTTTGGGTCGGGAGATTGGTCTCTCCAGTCAGGGGGTGAGCAGAGAGACCCTTACTGGTCTTACTGCAGTCGATAGAATCTGCAGACGGTTGTTGGATGTCAGGGCGAGGGGCCTTTGCCTTAGTGAGGGCGATCTCGTTGATGAGGGTGGACATGCTCGGGTTGGGTAGCGTTCTTGTCGACCTCGGCGATTGCTCAGTTGATAGCGTTTGCACTGGATGGGACGGAAGATGCCGTCTTGGTTTGGGAGGTTCTTCGTGGCGGTTACGAAGACTTATCTGTGAGCGCTGACTTAGCCGGGGCGCTACTCTGCCCCTGGTTGGAGAGGGAGCTAGTGGTCAGCTCACTGCTAGGAGTGCCAGTTGCGTCGCTAGTAGCTTCTGCAGTAGAGCTGGCTGGCACTGGGTCGGGTCTCGCGTTGTCAGGGAGTTGAGACAGGTGGGAGGCAGAGGGCGAGGCGGAGACGGTGGGGACGAGAGACGTAACGGTGGGGCCGACAATGCCCCTACAGCTACGACGAGGGTTGTCGTGGTGTCCTATGTGGTGGTCGTGGAGGTGGGCCTCTAGGGATGACTGTCGTCCGTGGTGGTTGTTGGTCAGGCAGGGGTCCGGAGAAGGGTCGATGGTGGTCGTTCGTTGAGATGAGATCGTCGTTGCGGCTATGCGCGCTCTGAGTGAGAGGCGGGAGGGACTGCCTGCGGGAGGGACGAGGTGTCCTCCCGCTCTTCTCGGGGTGGGGATGGGAGGAAGCGGGTCGCGGTGAGGGTCGGGTTGGGGCTGCTCGTAATGTCGATGTTCTGGGTCCTCGTCGTCGCCGAAGATGGAGGTGAGGTTGAGCTGAGGCTCTGCTTCCTCTTCCTTGCGCTCCTGAAGCTCTGAAATGACTGGGAGCTGGAACTCTTCTTGTTCCGTATGTCGGGTCGTGGGTGGGATGTTATCTGGATGGAGCTCTTCTGCGGCGAGGGTTGGACTCTTTGGAGATTTAGGTCTTGAGGGCTCTTCGTTGTCAGCCTTCCTCGTTGGAGAGATAGGGAAGTCGTTGGGCGGGTTCTGTTTCCTTCAGCTGTTCCTGTTCGATCGGGGAGGCGGCGGGGAACGTGGGCTCTCTTCGTTGATGCTAGTGCGTCGGGTGAGTGATGTATCGTCGTGGGTCGCGAAAAAGGTTGGTTGGGAGACGTGGGCGTCGCTATCGCTGACTACCTCTCGCTGTTCCGTTGAGGGTGGCCTTTTTGGGGTCGTCCTCGAAACCGAGGGAGACTATTGAGGTTAGGGGCTCTTCGTTGTCCGGGGTCTTGATCTCCGATCGTTTGGGAGTGTAAGTATCTATCCTAGATGATTCTAAGGGCGAGGAAGCCTTGAATGAGCAGGGCCTCGCCCTTAAATGTATGGAAAGGGTGGGATTGCTTGATACCGTGCTTGTTGGACGGGCGGTCAATGCCTGCGCGTTTTGGTCCTCGCGTGGTTGATAGCTCAGTAGCCATCCTGATACCCAGGTGGAGATTCAAATAGCCCTGGAGGTATTATCTTCTGTATCGTGGTTGATATCGTGGGGACGATTGTGGACGATGCGCTTGCCTTCATGTGGGACCTTGAGCTCCGATGAGTGGTTGGAGCATCTGTGGGTGGAAACGCCCGGATGTTGCTGGTGACGGGGAGGTCGGGGTCTTTGATGAAGTCCGCGTATCGCTCCTGAGACGGTGGGTCTGACCTGAAGTTAGAAGCTTCGGGGCGGGATTGGGTGGGGTCGTGATACCGTGGGATCATGGGCTCCGGTGCCTCGGGTATCTGAGAACCGCTTGTCAGGCGCGTGGGTCTGGAGAACTCTGGAGAATATCGCCCTTGCCGTTTGGGTCTTGATGGTACCGACCTCGATGACCTCGTTGCCTGAGCAGGTGGAGGTGGTCTCAGTATCGGGATGGGAAAACTCGGTCCTCGGGAGCGGTGGGATGGGTTGGTCAGATCGCTGAGGGGTGGAACCTTGACCTCGTTCCCGTCCTCGTCCTCGTAGGGAGATGAGGGTGGTCGTTGGGATGGGGCTCGTCTTGAAGATACCCCTCATGGGTGGGTGGTAGACTCGTTGATCTTGGGTTTTGGGTCGACGAGGCTTTGGTGACCTCGGTGCTTCGCCACTGGCTGCGATTAGGGGTCACCTGAGAATGAGTCTAGGTGATCGGTGTACATGGTGCCCTCGTCATGGGACTTGGGATTCAGGGTCTTTGATCAGCGGTGGGTGCGGACGAATGTCTTTGGTCTGGTTGCCGTTTGTCCTGACAGGTGGGATGAGCGACCTCAGTTTCCGGTTGGGTGGGTCTGGTGATCGAGCTGGCACTGAACATGAGACCCGGGATGCCATGATAGGGGTTCTGCCAGTTGTTCGTTGTCTTGGATTTAGGGAGACTTGGGACAGGGGGTGGTGCGTCGAAAGATGATGCCGTCGGGGTTGGCGATCATGTGAGGCGGGTTGGGACTTGGAGTCCTCTTGTTGGGCGACGTAGAGAGGCCGGGGTTCTGCGCCTGGAACTCGATGGCGTTTGGTCGACTCGAGCATGTTCCCTCGGTGGATAGCTGTGATGTCATGGGCTCTGGCGGAAGAACTCCTGGCCCTCCGTGATCTCGCTGAGCTTAGAAGCAATGGGTCCCTCGCGGTTGGGCTTGCGAGGACCAGGATTGCTGGGTCCGGAACCGCCGAAGCCGGTCTGACAGTGCTTGAGCCACTGAACAGGATGGGACTCGGGATCTCAGTACCAGGAACCTCATGGAGAGCCACTTGAGCTTGGTCGGCGCTCTCGCCGCGGGGTTTCAGGTGGAGCGAAGAAGATGCTTATTGAGGGTTGGTTGGGTCTTCTTCTGTGCCGCGAGAACAGGGTCTTGGCCTCAGACACCTTGTCGGTGGGGCGCGTAATGTGGGGTCTTGCCAGGGGACTTCATGGCGTCTAGCTTTTCCTTGAGCTGATCGCTGGAGAACCTGCGCTTGTAGTCGTTGAGGGGATGTGTTCTTTCAGGGGGATTGCCTTATTGAAGTGCTTGAGAACCTGAGCGTTCTTCTGAGCCTCAATGATCTGGCTCTGGGGATGAGATGTTTGGAGCGGCGCGCAGGCGGGAAAGTACGCTGGGGTCGCGTGTAGGCAGGGAGTGTCATGCAGTGCCTCGTTGGGCAGAAACTGCAGCTGAGGGAGGGCGAGAGCTTGGGTGGTTGTCAGCCTATTGCTGGTCTTTGGATCCTTTGTTCATGGGGGACACTCCCTCGTCTGTTCTCGCTATGAGTCTATCCAGGGTACGCCCTTGTTTACAGGACTATCTCTGGAGAATAAAGAGGTGGCGGGGCGGTGCAGGGAGGTTTTACCGCTGGGCTGGGATGAAAATGGAGTGTGGGTCGTCGAAGATGTTGCGGGTGACGGATCTCCGTTGCGGTAATCTCGCCGATGCGTCGGTTGGAGTTCGCCGGATACGAGAACCTCGTCACGGACCTTGAGGTTCATCTGGACCTCGTTATCCGTGTGGGGATAAGGATGAGGAGACAGGTCGAAGGGTTCATGGAGCGGGCGAAAGTCCTAACCCGGCCGTCGGAATCATGGATAAGTTGGAAGCGATGACGCCGTACTCGGGCGAAGGGTGTCCCTATCCAGGTGGGGATCTCTAGGGACGGGGCAGAGAGTTTGTCGTCCAGGATGACTCTGGCGATGTCCTGCAGGGGTGAGGGACTCCATGCGCTGCCGGTTGGAATACAGAGATGATGTTAGTGGTTTCTTGGGAGCTTTCTCGCAGGGAGGGACCTTGCAGGGCTGCAGGGGTCTTTGCGGCAGATAAACCGCTGGTTCACTTAGTAAAAGGCGGATGAACAGTGGGGATGAGAAGGGTTGCGATGTTAGGCGGGTCGGTATCGGTGTGGAGAGCCTGGAAGGAAAGCAGGACGAGAATCCATGCTGCTGTAAAGATGATCTTTGCGGTCGAGTTCTTGTTTGGTTTCTTCTTCCTGCTTTCTCTTGAGGGGCTTATCCCCTATGTCTAAAGTATATCACACACTGAGGGAGAGCGCTAGTCAAGTGGGGAGGACCCGTGTCGGAGGGAGCGGGATGGGGACCTTATCGACGGAGAGTTTGTACTTGTCCGCGATCGGGTGAGATCCTTTGCGTACTGGCACGTGTAGCTCTTGTTCTTGGGGCTCCCACTGGGACGGCCTTAGGGTCATAGCTGCGTTAGCGGGATGGGTCTGCGGCGGAGCGGGTCAGGGGTTGGTTCGCGTACTGTTCGCAGAGTTTCCTGCGATGACTTATCCGCTCCAGTGGGTCCATGCGTACTTGAGCGGAATGATATGAATCGATCTGAACGGTAGAAAGTATTGCGACGCGCTGGGTCGTAGGTCTTGCCGGTGTACAGGGTTGGTTGGTCTCGCCCGATAGAACCAGTGGGTCCGTCCTTGCCGACCTTGATGTTCTGTGGGTCTCAGGCGAGAATGTCGTTGCAGGGTGTGGGGACGTTGTTGTTGAAGTCATGGCGGAAGGGACCGAACTTGCCCTCGCGGTTGGTGCGTGCTGCCGTTCTCGCCCTCGGGACGGAAATGTTGTACCCGCCGATAGCGACCTTGGTTGGGGTTGGTTACTAGGAGCGGCCTGTGTCTGCGACGGAGCCAGGGGCCTGAGTAGGCGCAGTGGTCTGGCTCTGAGGTGCCGGAGGGTCTGGCAGGGTGTTTGGGAGCTTATCGGGCGTGGGCGCCGCCGAAGTAAAGCGATGAGGATCGGGACTGCGAAAAGGATGATGGGACGGGACGGGTGTTGCTCCGGGCGATCTTAGCGAGGTTAACGACGATGCTCGTTGGGTCTTTCTTTGGGTCTTGTTGTTCATGTTTTTCTCCCTTCGACTACCTAAGTATATCGGGAACGAATCTATGTCTACCCGAAAAAAACGGTTGGAATTTGTAGTTAGCGGGGTCCTTCTGGATACAGTCCACTGCCTCAGGGAGATCCTCTGGGACATGGAAAAATAGGAACGAGGGCAGGGATGCCACCTGATTGGAGTACTGAGCCTTAGCTTCTTTCGGGGCGGACTTGGAGGTGGGTGGGGCTCGACGGAGGACGTACTTCTGAAAACATGATCTTCCGAGGACGGTTGAACTCACTGGGTTTGTCGGGGCAGGGGTCCTCGAGACGTCATGGGGTCTTCGAGCTGCTTGGTGACAGCCTTGAGTGGACGAGAACGGCGATCTTGGCGTGGCGGGTTGGGTTTGGTCGTTGAGCTTATCGACATGGGCCTTCATGTCCGAGACCTTGGACTTCTCAGGGTTGGGAGCTTGTCGTTAGCCTCGGCGGTCCTTCTTAGCCTGAGCGGGCGCGGGTCGACCTTCTCAGTCGCCTCTTCGATCTGTCGGGGTTTGGGCCGGGTTGGTTTGGACCCCTACGAGACTGCTCTTCGGGCGAGAATCTTATGTGCTCCCTCGCCTGGATTGGCGAGAATCGTGTGGACGCGGTCCTCGGACTTGGGACGACGTGGTGGGGCGGAGTGGTGGGTCTCCCATGGGCGCCGACATGCCGGTTGGTTTCAATGACTCCTTGCTTACCGTTATGGTTACCCCTAAAGTATATCAGGGCGATACACGTGTCTGGTGGAGACAGGGTAAAAGCCGAGGGTTTGGGCGTAGATACCTCAGGGCTTTACCTGAATGTGGAGGTTGGGGTTGGGTCACCGTGGGGCACCCCGGTCCAGGAAATAGACGTTGGGGAGGTGGGATGTCGTTGTTCTTGACCTTATGGGTTGAAAAAAAGCTGCAGGGCTTAGGGGTTCTGGTGGGGTGGGTTCCTTGACCTTGAACCTGCCTGCCTGTGGGGTGGGGTTGGGCAGCCTGGCGGGTCTTCGACCGAGGCAGGGGCGCTGGGATGTCATGTTGTAGACTGACTGGGTCCCCTGGTGGGGGTTTGCCAGCCTTGATCGTGTTCGTTGGGCTCAATGGGTTGCCATTGGGACGGGACTGGGGCCTGATGAGCTAGAACCCTGCGTCGCAGCAGGGGACTACTGGCCTGGGATGACGGGGCGGGAGTGGGAGCCTCAGTCTTGCTGTTATCGTGGGCGAGGCAGAGGGCGCAGGGGATAGCAGTGATGGGAGTCCAGGGACAGGGGCAATGATCTTCTTGCGACGATTTGGCGGGTCGGACCTCGCTCTGAGCCGTCGTTGGGTTGGGTGGTCGTTGGGTCGAGGTCATGGTGGTCCTCAATGTCGTTGTCGGGTTGGGTGATTGAAGTTGTAATCAGTTGGTGTCTGGACCCCTTTCTCTTGCTCTTTAGCTTTAGGCTATCGTCGTGTTGGAAGGTGTATGCAGGTGAACAGGGACGACGGGGACTTGGAGCTCCTCGCCGCTGACGATATTGATGGAGAGACTCTGCCTTGGCGACCTTGCGATTGGATGCCTTGGCTCCGAGGGCACATGTCGGTGTTCTTCGATTTTGGATGCGATGATTCCACCGTGAGCATGGATTCGAGCCCTGAGCCTCAGTTCGCTTCATGGTCGGAAGAGTGCCGGATGAGAATAGGGCCGGACGGGTGGATATCGGACTCTTTGGGACGTGGTCATGGGCGTCGTGAACGGTGGAGGCCGGTGGAGACCGGCCTGCTGATACCGATCATGTATGGACTGGATGGTCTGGATGTTGTCCATGACCGATCCTGCGACGGACGGACCCAGGACTCGGTTGGGATCGGTTTGGGGCGTCCTCGGGTTGGTCGGAGGGTCTGAGCGGAGGGTTCTCGACCGTGCCAGAAGCCTTCCGCGTGGTCGATGATCTGGCGTGCTCGCGTGGGGCGGGACCCCCTCGATGAGGAACGAGGAGAAAAATGTCTCGGGCGGAATATGGGTTGGTCGTAGGCTGCATGGACTCGATGATCTTACGTGCTCGCGCAGGGGCCGTAACCCTCGCTGGGTGCGATGAGTCTTCCTCGGAGGGGGGCAGGGATTGGGACGAAGTCTGCGCCGCCCTTTGGGGCGGGCAGGGGTTGGTTGGGCGAAGCGTGGGCCGACGTTCTTGATTTGAAGCCGTCGAATGGCGCGATTGATTCGAGTGGGGATCGACTGATACAGGGACTCTCGGCCCCGCAGCGGTGAGTCGGTATCCAGGTAGGATGAGCGCTCGCGGTCTTCGTTATGCTGGATAATGCCGACCACCTGGGGATGATCTTATTCGTGGGTCGAACAGGAAGACGTCTCCAATGTGGAGGTTGGGTCTTCTGGAGCATGGAGACGTTGTGTGAAACTACCCTGGTAACGATGGAGCCGTTGGATCTCGGAGACCGGGTTCGGGACAGGGAGTGATCTTGACTCAGTTCGCCTGCAGAGTGACGGGTGACCGTAGTGATCTCCGAGTCCTCAGAACTGTGGGCCACTGCGGGGTTAGGATGAGGAGCCTGCAGGGCTCGTTGCGTCCCGTCTGAGGAGGGATCTTGTAAACGATGCCGTCGTCGGCGAAGTCGCCGCTACGTCCTTGATATCCTCATGGGAATGGGGTGGGGATGGCCGGCGGGTCCTTTGAGCGGATAAGGCGGAGCCCGCAGTACAGGCAGGAGAGGAGCGCCGTTGATTGTGCCGTTGATGGGGTCTAGGACAGTATTGCCCTCGTCGTTGGGGATGTGGGAATAACAATGACGGAGGGTTGGTCGACATTGCCCTTGCGGAGAGCGCCAGGGGCCGAGCTGCGCAGCTTCGTGTAGCCTGGCGGGGTCGTTTCGTAACGGAACGTGGGGAGGAGACCTCGCCGGGGCGCGGGTAGCTGAACGAGCTATCGAGGGATGTCGTTGGAGGTTAGGGTAGTCGATGAGACGAGCTTGGGTGGTGACGTTCTCGTGGGGACGAAAGCCGGTGGGCCTCGCGTGCTGGCCTCCTGGAGGATGCCGCGATGGTACTTGATGCTGATGGGAGGTCGGGTCGCACTTGGGCTGAGCGACGAGGGTTGGGGCCGTGCTCATTGGCGTACTGGACGAGCAGGCGGAGGAACGCCGTCGTGGGTCATGTGCCTTGCGGGCAGGCGGGATCTTGACGGTGCGCGAGACCTTATTGCTATCTACAGTGTATCCGTGAGGACCGTCGTGGTTGGGCGCCGCGAGGGAGGTTCCTTTATGGAGGGTTCGAACTCATGGTCGGTAATGATGAGTTCGCCCGTCTCATAATACGCCTTAGATGCCTTGTCTCGAAGCTCGATGAGCTGATTGGGATGGTGGTGTTCATGGATGGGTCCTTTCCTTGTTACTTAAAGTATATCACAATTGCCTGGGTTCGTCCCTGGAGGTGGGAGAAATGCGGGCCCCGAATAAATGGGCAGGGGGAGTGTTACTCAGTTGCCTTCTGAGGGTTGGTTGGGAGAACCGGGAGGGACGATGGCTTTGATGACCGTATTGTCGTCTGAGTTGATGACCGCAGAGCATGGGCGTGGTGACCTTGATCGTGCCGATCTTTGTTCCCTTCTTGGAGTCGATGACGTGGCTAGGGGAGGAGGCTGGGAGACAGTATCCTGGTTCACGATGTCTGCGTGGTTCTTGAGGATGGCGTCGTGGTTAGGGATCAGGGACGGAGGGTCGGCCTTCAGGGCGGGGAGGGCTCGGTTTGGGGTGGAGGGTGTAGATGGGCTTCTTGGGGCTGCATGGAGGGTTGGAGCCAGGGGAGGTTTTCGCCCTTGTTGGCTGGGAAATCCACTGCTCCTCGCTGATCTGCGTGTCTCGGTGGAGATGCTCCGTTTGGTGGGCGACGAGGCAGCGAGGATGAGGATGACTCGGGCGGAAGGGTGACTCGGGACGGGGAGTGCGGTCGACAGATGCTTGCGTTCAGACTTCTTGTCCTTCTTGTCTGTCAGCTTCTTTGTGTCCTGACCACCGCTCTGAGGGCTTATCGTCGGACTGGAGGTCGCCGCTCTGGGGCTTGTCCTTCTTGTCTGGAGCCTTCTTGTCGTCGGCCTTGGAAGGGTGCCCTACCCGCGAGGATTGAGTCGATGTCGGACTTGGTTGGACAGAGGGGTCGGCGATTCGAGAGTTGTCGATCTTCTCGCCGTGGTGGGAGACGGTGCGGGAGGTGCACTTGCCGGAATTAACCTTCTGGATAATTTCCCTTATCCGTGGATGGGTAATCTTGGGGCTTCTCATGGAGACCAGCTTTATTAAACGGTAGGTAGGTGAGGTCTTGAGCCTTGATGTTTGGGGATGAGGTTAGTGTCCAGGTTCGCTGGGTCTGGGATTGACCAGGGATGGGTCAGGGTTGGAGGTCTCCCTCGTTTTGGGCGACGACGGGATTATCGTTGGACTTCAGCCATGGGAGGACGATGCGACCAGACACTGTGGTTCCAGTAACAGGACGGGAGCTTAGAGTAGTCGGTCTCGTAGCCGTACTTATTCTTGTATGTTGCGCTGGACTGTTCCGTCTCCGTAGGCTGGGGTGCCGGTTTGGGTCTGAGCCTGAGACTGTAGCTTCTCGTTGGGCGCGGAGATGTTTCCGGGAGAGAAAGCTGGTACGCAGCGATGAGGACGAGGGGCGAGAACAGGACCAGGAAAAGAGCCGCTTGTCGTTGTTCTTGAGGTTCGCTACGATGATGGGCGAGTGGGAGGACAGTGGGAGATGAAGAAAGTGGACGCTGTGGGTTCTGCGTCCTCGATCTCGTAGGCAGAAACGGGGCTGACGGGTTGGGAGGCGATGATGTCCTCGAGGATCCTGCGGCTACCGAATACCTTTGCCGTGCTCTTGTCCTTATTGAACCTGTTTGGGGCGCGTCTAGGGTGTGGGTTTTGTGCGGGTTCCGCGTCTTGAGTTGATGACCGACCCTGTCATGAAGACCTCCTTGGTTTGGGTGAAACGATCTGCGTTCTTACCTCTAAAAGTACCGAGACGCTGGTACGGAAATGCGCAATGCTTACGAGGGTGTGGGGATGAAAGGTTGGAGGGACGGAGGTTTGAAATACGCCGGGAGACGGGGCGCTATGAAGAGCGACCGTGACGGCTGCGGTGAGTGACCCTCAGGTTAATTTGATCGGGTCTTGAGACGTAAGAGAGGATGGGATGAGTGCCGCCATGAGAAACGAGGACGGTGGTTCTCCAGCGGGTCGAGTGATAGATTTGAAGTATTGGGTCGAGGTTCTGGCCTTCCTTGTGCTCTTTATATAGAGGATACGGGTGAGATTGACGGGATGTGTGGACTCGGGCGAGTAGGTGGAGTCTAGAAACGAAAAGCTTTGATATGATTTCCCTATTTTGGGTCCGAGAGGAAGCCCTCTGCTCGAAAACGACGGAACTTGTGGTTTGAGAAAGGATGGGCCCTGGTTCGCGAGGGATGAGGATCTGTAATCAATGGGGTCATGGAAGAGTGCCATGGGTTTGCCCTGGACAGAAAGTAGACTATGGCATTTGGGGCGGGTGGGGACGGCAGGGCGTCGCCGAGAACTTGGGGATAGCTAAGCGGAAGAAACGGGTATTTGACCGAGCAGCAGTGACGGAGAAGAACAGGGTGGGTGAAATGACTACGGGGCCCGTTTTCTTATCTCGCGACGTTGGTCTGTAGCTAATGGGCGCGGTTTGCCGACGAGGGACTGAGACTTAACGCTGCCCTTTCGCCACTGGCAGGGTGTAATGGGTCACGGGATGGCGTAGCTAGGGTGTTTCCCTATAGGGTTGGGTGGAGCATGTTTTTGTACAGTGGTAACTCTGAGCCGCCCGGGCGTCGCGGTTGCGTCGGGAGCGCGAAATGGTGGGTGCGGGTACCCGCTCGCGAAGCTCAGTTTGTAGGGTCCGGTGGACTGGAGACTTCTTTATCTGACGCGGTTTGGGTTTGGGCCCATTGCGACGTTTGGGATGCTGCCGTATCTAGGGGTCCGTTTGATGTGGGTGCGGGTAACCCTTCAGGACGGGCCTGTCGGCGGGTTGGACGGAATACCTCTCAGGTTGGTGCTGCTGCATGGGCTGGGTATCACCGTGCCGCCGGGATTACGGGCATGTTGGAGTGCGGGATAACCCTTCGCCGAATACGGCCTGTGGGCCCTTTCGGGGGTCTTGGGTTGTTTAGGCTGTCTCTGTTGAAGCAGAGGCTGCCGTTAGTGCGCTGCCGATCATGGTGGGTTCGAGTTACCCCTTCGCCTGAGTGTTTCCCTATTTGGGTGGACGGGGCGTCTTTGTTTGACGACTCACGTGTAGCTCAGTGCTTGGGTCTGCCTCTGGCGTGAATAGTGCATGGAGGACCTTTGGTGGTGCGCTCTGTGGGGTGGACGGAGGGCTCTGGTGGGTGTGCCGTGCCTCGAAGACGCCACTGCGACGTAGACGGTGGTAGTGACTCTTGGGGTAGCCCCTGGGCATGAGTGCGGACTGTCGGATGGCGAGGGTCTCTTAGATCAGTTGAGTATTGCCTGTCGTTTGGGACCCGTGGATTCGACGCTTTTGCTCGTAGTGATTCACGGGAACCCCTTTGCGTAGTAGGTCTTGTCGAGTGCCCTTCGATGGGGACGTTTCTTCGTGGTTGGGGCTGGGAGTGGTTCAGTGTCGCCGTTTCTCCGGGAGCGAAATGGTGGGTCTTGGGGATAGCCCTATAGCTGAGTAAAGGCTTATTTTGGGCATGGATCTTTCCTGATGGGGCGCTCCCCAGGTGGATTGACGTGTTCTCGTCTTGCTCCTCGTCTGGTCTTAGGCAGGTGCTGCCATTGCGGCAGGGCAGTAGTGGTGGGATAATCCCTGGTGAGTGAGGCTTGTTTGGGTCCCTCGGGACGCCCTTAGGGGCGCTTGGGTCGCTGCTCTGGAGCCTTATTGCGACTGCAGATTTCTTGCCTATGTCGTTGATAGTGATTGACGGGTACCCCTTCGTGGGAGGGTTTGCAGGGTCCTTCGATGGAGCACGTGTCGTCTTGCGTCCGTCGCTGAATTACTATGTCCCCGTTCCTTGCGGTGAGATAGTAGTGCCTTTGGATACCCTTTTGTGCGGGGACTTGCGGGTCCCATGGGCGGAGGCTTCTCCAGGCTGATGGAGGAGGGGCTCAGTATCGCCGTTACGCCACTGTCATTGGGTGGTGGGTTTGAGGGATAACCCTTCAGTAGTAGGGTTTGCTGGGCACTCGACGGAACATGTCTTGGGTTGTCTAGGCTGTAGCTAGATGCTGCCGTTCCTCTGCTGACGCTAGTGGTGGGTGCGGGGTAGCCCTATAGCTGAGTGTTTCTGCAGGGCGCCTTCTACTGGGCCTTCGGACCAGGGATTCTCCGTGGTGGCGTACCTGTGCTGACAGTAATGGTGCATGGCGGGTAGCCCCCTAGGGTGGAGTTTTCAGGGTACATGGGACCGGAGAATCTTCTCCGATGAGTGATCGCTACTCAGGTGGGGCTGACGTTGTCTTACTCCTTGCTTGACTTCGTCTTGGACTTGCCATGGGCGTGAGCGATGTCGCCGTTTCTCCACTGGCAGTGTAGTGGGTCCTGGGATGCCCTTGGCGTGAGTTGTGGGTTGGGCGGGAGGCGGTCTTAGGCTCGCGTGACTTAACGTTGGGCCTGGTGGAGACTGGCTTGCCGTTGTTCCTACGTGCGTTCTGGTAGTGGGAGCCCTTAGCGCAGAACCAGGGTGTGGGGTTTTCCTCCACTGGAGGATCTTGCGGGTTGGTTAGTTGTTCTCCTGTTCCTTGGACTCCTGTCCGTTGGTGTTATGCTTGTGGGGTTTCCATGTGGGAGGACTTATTGGTGGGTCCTTTGACTGGAGGGTCTTGCGCTAGTATTTTACCGCCCTCATGTCTTTATACTCGTGAGTGCCAGGCAGCATGGATGCGATAGTGTTGCTGGGCTGCGGGTTTTGGGGATGGGGAGTTATGGGTCTCCGGGGACCTTGTGCTGCCTATAGTGCTGTGGGAGGCCGAGTTGCTTGACCTTGTTCACTGGGTGGATGGGAGGAGTCGAGTCGAGATTGCCGCAGTTGCTAGTTGAAGGTTTGGGCGGCTGGCGTCGATGGGCGGGCGGGACAGGGGCGGGAGGTGGAAGATCGACCAGAGGGCCGCCTGTAGCTGTGTCGGGATCCTCTTTGGCGCTCCGTCTTGGGGCATGAAGTGCGCGTGCTTTGGGACAAAATGGGTATTCTAGGGAGCTTCGCGGTTGCATGGAGCGAGACAATGGCAGCTCACTGTCCAGCCTTTTGGACAGGAGGATGTTGAAGCTTGTCCGTGGGCTTCAGTAGGGTTTGGGCGTGATGGTGAGGTGAAAGCCAGTTGGGGTTGGGCTCGGATTGACGACGAGAACCGAATAGGGACGATCTGGGACGTTCTCATGCGGGTTGGGTCGAACGTGCGCTCGCCTACCATGTGGGTCCCGTCGATACCGACAGGGATGAAACCGATACTTCGGTGGGTGGGTTGAGACAGAGGGTTGGGTTGGGACCGCTGGGGCCTTCTCCCCAGGGCGATGAGCTGAACAGCAGGGGTTGGGACCGATCGGTGATTGGATCTCGATGATAATGTGGGGCCGAGGCCCCATATATTCCTTGATGTCCTGACCGGAGGTCTTGTAGGGGTGGAGTGAGGCGGTTGAGGCCCTCCTCGCTAGTAGTTGGACTTGGCTATGATGACCTATGGTCCCTATCTAGTATGGAGTATATCGGGTGAGATCAGGTACTACCGAATGGTGGTTTACGGAACCAGGATAGGGAAGAAACCGGGTTCGAAGGTGGATGAAATGGATGGGAGACCTAGTGCCATGCCATGGGCGGCAGTAGGTGTGGTCATGGCGGGCGGGTTGCCGGGTCGGCGGTGGGAGCAATGCCTGGATAGGGTTGGACGGTGGAGTAGTCTCGCGCGACTAAGTGACGCCCCGCAGATGGGATTCCACGGATCCGTAGGTGAGCTAGTTTGGAGACGGGTTGGAGGGCTTTCCGAGGACGGAAAAAGTTGAGTGGTCCTTCCGTGGAGCAGGAGAAAGGTTGATGGGAGATGGCGTTACGACAAGATGAGGACTTTTCTAGCGATCTCTGTTGGTCGCTCCGTCCTAGCATGGGTGATAGTAAGCCTCAGGTGGAGTGATGTATTCCGTGGGGTGTCATGAGAGTTGGGTGCAGCAGTTGAGTCTAAGCCGGACTATTTGACTTTGAGGGTGAAGATGACACCTATGTTGAGTCGGAGCTTGACGGGATCCTCATGGAGGACGGAGGAAGGAACATGTACATGCTCAGAGGTGAGGACGCATGGGCTGAGTACGTGGAATATCGACAGAGGCGGCCGTGGTAGCTATTAAGAGTAAATGTCGCTTTGATTCGCTCGGTGCGCTGCTATCGTTATGATTTACTAGCGCTTAGAGAGGGGACGTAATGTGCAGAAGCTGGGGGGTCGCTCTTGACCCTACTGCCGGGAACGTCGTCTCCTTTCTGACTGGTTGGGTTTGCAGTGGGACCCTGGCGATGTTAAGGGAAGCGCTAGATGCGGGCGAGAAACCTGAATGGTCTTTCTAGGGCTACGAAAGTGGTGGAACGGAGGAGGATGAATTAGCCGTCGATGACGACAGTGTGGTCCTGGTGGGCTGAAGTTTCAGGAGAAGCCTGGGGTTACAGGATTGAGTCTCTGGCGAAAGGTCTATCAGACTGGGAGGATGAGGGTGTGGAGGGAGGAAAAGTGGGCTTCACGGGGTTTGGAGGAACAGCCTCACTTAGGTTTGCCTGGGAACTCAGTCGTGGTCGACGATGACGAGGACGTACGCCTGCCGCATATCGAGTCCACGGGTGGAGGATGTTTGGGTCACGTGTCAGTGATGCCAGTGTAGTTGGGTGGTTTCAGGGGCACGCTGGCCGTTGGTGGGTTGGCGGTTGAGCGCGGATGGGATGGGTTATGTACGCGCTGAAATGCGGCGAGTTGGCGATTGACTTGGGTATTAGGAGAAACAGACTCTTTCCGATGGTACCGTCGTTGAGAGTGGAGGGAAAGTTGGGTGGCTGGAGGCGTGGAGGGCGGCAGGGCCGTAAGATGCCTAAAGCTCGAATCAGCGTGGAAGCTAGAGACTAAAAGTAGCGGGTTGAGCGATGTAGAACGGGCGGTGATGCGCTAGGGCGACTTGGTCTCGGGGGATATTCTGGGATTGGGGTCGAAAATCTGAATATTCTTGGGTGGTGAGCGGTCTGCCAGAGTCCGTTATGGATGGGTCGTTCAGTGAGTTCCGACAGGGGTTGGAATGAGGACTCGTACTGGAGATTACATGTGATTGATCGCTGGTACAGGGATGCTGGCGTGCGGGAGAGTGAGGCGGAGCTCTCCTTGTCTGAGCAGAACCTACCGCTGCAGGCTTTGCAGCCTGACTATTGACCGTGATTTGAACGGGTGGATATCAATGTCGCCAGGGAGTGCCCCAGGAGACAAACTGCATGGAGGGACTGGAAGCCGGAATGACCTGAGTGGTCGTGGGGAGACCCGTTGAAGTGCAGACGGAGCGTGCGTGAAAGCGCTGTAAGACTTGGGCAGGAGGCCGTGAGGAGACTCTTACGGCCTCCCTACAGGACTGAAAAAGCCCGTAACAGCGCTTCTATGCCCTCGCTCGTCGGATTACTAACCCGCGACGAAGCGCCTATAGCTGGCCTTACAGCGCTTTGCGGGATCGTGGCACCGGGACGGGTGGGCGTGATCGCGAGGACCGCGCCCAGGAAGCGGCGTTCGTGCCGGTATGG
>BNJT01001146.1_pt1 | contig 38703 bp, 63 predicted proteins | sample 8540491 | NCBI WGS metagenome assembly BNJT01 (sample SAMD00202455, study PRJDB9452) | human saliva metagenome | host: Homo sapiens | reverse complement strand
TTAGCATTTCCAACAATCATTTTAATATCGTCATGACTATATTTTTGTTTTTTTAAGGCTCTTTTTTTATAAAAGGCGTCATCACAAACCAATAAATGGGTTTATACTTTAACATATCTAATTCATCCTCTTATTCAAATTTCCAGTTCATTTCATAGACTACATCACATCATAATGATAACAAATCCATCTTGATACCCTTGAAAAAGTTTAAACTGCCCAAGCCCTCCTATCAGAACACAAGTGCAGTATGGTGTGATTTAAAGTTAATAATGAAGTAGTAGATCATTATAGAATAGACCTATTTACATTCCACCCTTGTGTCAAGTATTGGATACATATTTTTTTCAAATTTCCAATCAACTTTTTTTACTCTATTTTAACTTTAAAATTGGATTTTTTTCAAGAGCTTGTTTATCAGGTCTGCATATACTACTTGGTCAACTACTTCCGATATAGTTGTGATTCTTTGCCCTGCATCTTTGGAAGATGCTCCACAGTGGTATATCCTTTGCTTATCCGTATTCCAATCTATGATAATATACCTGTCATGGAACTCTCCACCGGATTTTTGAAACTTTATCTTTCTAAACGGATATTCTTTGCAAAAATCTTGGTATTCAAGGGTATGAAGTCCTTTACCAACATTGTCGCTGAATATAGTGATTTCTACCGATGAGGGTATATCCTTTAACAGTACAAGTGTCTTAACTCCGATATAGTTATCAACAATATAAATGCTCTTTTTGCTATGCTGTAAATGTCCTTATAAGCAAGATTCGCTTCAATCGGCTCTCCATTTAAAAGCAAAAAAATCCATATTTTAGCTGAGGATTGCTAAGATCAAGAATTAACTCGGACAGTTCAGATTTATGCACAACATTACCTAAATTGTCCACCAATCCTGCCACCTTATCTTCCACATTCATTAAATCCCTGTCTTAAACCCTGCATTTCCACAACATTGCTTGTTATCTGCATGGAAAGCTGTAAAAATTCTCTTTGTCCAATCAAGCCTTGGTTTTCTACAATGTAGTCTTTCATCTGCTTGAAAGTGCGTATTAAGGCTTTTACTCTGCTTGACAGCAAGCTCCCTTTAAGAACCGTCATCAGCATATAGATTCCGGCTTCACTAAAAACATAAGGTAAGTATCTTCTGCCTCCTGAACCTGTTTCCGATTTTTGAGGTCGAAATTTTCGACCTCAAATTTTCCCATTCCTCTTTTGTGAGTTGAAACCTGAAATCATCGTCAAATTTCTCAATGTTATTTTTTTGACCTGTTCATTAAATCTTTTTGTTTCATACCCATAAATTTCTGCCAGTTCAAAGTCAAGCATGACTTTCTGCCCCCTGATAATATAAATTTTTTTTCTGCAAGGGATTCATGATTTACAAGCATAATTTCGTCTTTTTTTATCCATCTTTTTCCATTCCCTTTCTCAAATTTCCAAATAATCTCCACCTTGTCTTTATCATAAACATAAATCCTGTCTATGACTTCGTTGATCCAGTCTAAAAACAAGCTCTCCTTTTGCAACCGCTTCTCTTAGCTTATCAACATTAAGGTTATGTCCTGAAGATGTATTTTCTTTTATCTTGTCCGTAATGATGGCTATTTCCTGTTCTATATTTTTTTAAGTTTTTTTCGGTCAAAGCTTCTTTCTTTGATAAATATGCTTCCTTATCTATTTCGTCCTGTTTATGCTTTTCATAAAGCTGCATTTTGGAAACCTGAATCTTTTGCTTTTCCGCTTCCAGTCTTTTCTTCCCGTCAAGCAGGCTTTCACAAATGCTTTTCCATAACTTTATGCTCAATCTTTCTTGTCTGTTCTTTTTTTCAAGAAAGCTCTCTGTATAAAGTTTAATCTCTTCTGAAACAATATCTTCCAGTGTTTCTGCTTTTATCTTCCCTTTCATGCAGCCACAGTCTTTCGCTTTGTATCTATAAGGGCAGCAGTATCCATCACTTTTTCCGTAATTAACAGTGTAGCTCATTTTATGATGACACTTTCCACAATAAACTTTATCCTGAAGTATATGAAAATTCTTACGCTCTCTACTGATTAGTTTTGCATTGCTGTTTAGCATATCCTGCACTTTGTCAAAATCCTCTTTGGATATAATAGCTTCGTGCATATCTTCTCTAATTATCCAGTCTTTGCTATCAACCCATTTCCTATTATCAGAACCAACTTCCTGCACTCTTGTCTTTCCACCAACAACAGCTCCTGTATAAACTCTTTGTGTTAAAACATATCTAATAATCTGTCCTGTCCATACTCCACTTCCTCTTTTAAGCCCTATATGTTTTGCCGGCGTCAGAACACCTCTATGATTAAATTCTTTAGAAATGGAAAGCATACTTTCACCACTAAGGTATCTTTCAAAGACTTCTTCAATGATGTTTCTCACTCTATCATCGACAAGTAGCTGATGATGGTCTTTTTCATCTTTTACATATCCATACGGTGCTTTTGAACCGAAATAATACCCTCTATCCTGTCTTACTCTTACTGATGAACTGATTTTTTGTGAAATGTCCTTGGAATAGTAGTCATAGACAAGATTCTTAAAAGGAATTTCTAAACTGCTGATTCCATTCTCATTGTTATTACTGTCATAATTGTCATTCACAGAGATGAAACGAACCTGCATAAAAGGGAATATCTGCTCAATATATGCTCCGGATTCAATATAATCTCTTGCAAATCGTGATAAATCCTTTACAAGAATAGTTCTTATCTCATTTTTCTTCACAAGACCTATCATCTTTTGAAATGCAGGACGATTAAAGTTTATCCCGGAATATCCGTCATCAACATATTCTTCTATCAGCTCCATATCCTCATTTTTTTATCAATGAAGTCCTTAATCTGAAGCCTTTGATTGGAAATACTGTTGCTTTCCACCTTAAAAGCCCTTATCATATTTTTTTCATCATCCTGAGATAATCTGAGGTACATGGCAACTTTGAGAATACCTGTATCCAAACTGTTTTTTTAGACATAACAAAACCTCCAAACTTTCATATTCTTTTTTTAAGAGAAATATGATAACTTGGAGTCCTTCAGCTTTTTATAAAGTTGTATCCCTATTTGATTCGTATTATACCATAGATTTGTAAAAAGGTCTGCCCCTTTTTATCATATTTTTTTAATCAAGCAGCATTGCTTTCTTTTTTTAGATATGACAGAAAACAATCCTCCAAACTTCTTCCATTCTCTGCATAGCTACATTTAACAATGACATTTCCGACTTTCATAAAGTACATGGAAAGCGGCTCTGCATTTTTCTTATCTTTTATATCTTCAATATCAGGGACAATTTTCCTGTCTATCTCTTCCACTGACATGTTTTTTTATATCTTGCTAATTCTTCTGCATTCATTAGAAAAACTCCTTTCCCTGTTGTTTTTTTAAGTTTTATGACATTGGTAGGTGTCTTGGCTGACAACATAGGAATCTCACCTCCGCCTCTTATTCCAGACGAGCCGGCATAAACTATTGAAGTATCATTATCACCGCCTGTATCAACGAACAGACTGCCACATCTGTTTTTTTTATGTAATCTTATTTGTCGCTCACTTTCTTATTTCCTTGGTTTAACCAGTATTCATAAAACTGAAATCTCTCAGCAGAAAGGTCTTGGCGTAAGTCATAATTCTCCACAAGCAGATAAAGTCCTACCTTGGTCTATTCAGTTGTCAAAGAACAATATTTGAAAGGGATTGTTTTCTCTACATTTTCCTATTTGCCATAAGCAGGCGTATCTCTTACCCAAGAAAGTAAAGGAGGTCAAACTCCCCTTCACTTTACATAAGGAAAATTTGACCCCTTTGGTTACCGAAGTTTTAAAGTTCTTCGATGAATTTTTTCAGCTTTTCAAGAATTTTGTTTCTTCTTTTGATTAAGGCTGGATGTGTAATACTTTTAAGCTTTGCCACTGAACGAACCGTTTCATCATTGAAATACAAGCGTTTAATAATATCTCTTTCTTCTGCATTGAGTCTTGGTATAGCATTTCTGACTGCTTCAATCATCATCTGTGTTTCAACAATCTTTTCTACATCAACACTTTCATCGATAATATTATCTACATAATGTCCATCATGATCCAACGATGAAAAAAAGAGCAAGTGGTTTTTCTTGTCCACCTGCTCTAAATACTTTTCGTGTTCTTTTTCTCGCCAGTAGACTTTATATATCTGCTCGCTGACTTTAACCCTTTGTCCGTTGACATAAAGGTAATATTCTTTTGGCATTTAATTTCCTCCATTTCTTTTTTTGTCTGCGTTTTTTTAGACAAAAAAAGGAGGACTTCTGCACATAGGCATAAAAAGTCCTCTAAAATGAAAAAAATCTATTATAAAATTTATTTTATGGAATATTATAAAAAAATACTATTCATAACTTCTCGTTTTTTTTCTTGCGTTTTTTTATCATATGTCCCTCTTGTAATTTACTAATATATGCATTTTTCATAAATACGTGAAATCAATCACTTTATCACAAACTGACTCTAAAAAAACTCAACATCATGGGATATTATTAAAATCAACTTATCTTCTTCCTTTACTTTCTTTTATGTTTTTTTAGCTACTATTTTCATATTTCTATAGTCCAATCCACTGGTTGGTTCATCGAAAAAAATAGAATTTTCTTGTCGGATAGTAAAGCGGATAAGATAATTACTCTCTGTTTTTGTCCTCCTGACAAGGTGTGAGGATTCCTATCACTGATATTTTTTTCAACTCCATATCTTTTTAGCCAAGTATCTAAAAACATAATCATCTTTAATATTTGATGTTAATACTATTTCATCTTTAACGCTGTCTGTGAATAACTGATAGTTCACTTCCTGCATAATAAGCAGGCTCTCATTTAGCCTACTTTTTTTATATTTAAATTCTCATCATCTTTTAAAAATTTTACCTTTATTTTTCTTTGTATAAGCCACATATGATTTTTTTGCTAATGTAGACTTCCCAATTCCATTTTTCTCCAACAATCCCAATAATATTCCCATAGCAAAATTTAAGATCCTCAATGGACAAAAATTATTTTTGGTATTTCTTTTTGAATATCAGATTTTTTTAACTCTAATAGAGTCTCTTTATTTGAAGTTTCAAAAATCATCAAATCTTTCAATAGCTTTATAATCAGAATGTCTAAGTCCTGTTCTCGTTCGTTCATCTTCACTTAGATTTTCAATTTCGTCCATACTATATTCTCTGATGATTTTTTTCCATCCTCTAAGTATATTGCTCTATCAGCAATGTCTTTTTAAATACCACAACCTGTGTTCTGCAATAATAATAGTTTTTTTCCTAAAGATTTAAGCTTTTTTTATTGTAAGCGATAGTTCTTTCATTGACTTTATGTCTAAGCTTGAAGATGGTTCATCAAGAATAAATATCTCAGGATTTAATGCGTAAATGCTTGCTATAGCAATCTTCTGCTTTTCTCCTCCAGAAAGATTGAATATTTTTTTATTCATCAAGTTTTTCAAGATGAAGCTCTTTTTTTCAACTTCTTCAATCCTTTTTGTTAATTACTTCTCTTTCTATGCCGTAATTTTCTAAACCAAAAGCGATTTCATCGGTTGTATTGGTTGTATAAAAATTGTGTTTTGGGATTTTGAAAAACCGAGCCTACATTCTTAGATAATTTATAAATTGGTGTGGTAAATGTATTCATACCATTGACCATAACGCTGCCAGAAATGTCCCCATCATAAAACTCAGGTATTATGCCATTAATAAGCTTTAATAGAGTGGACTTTCCACAACCACTCCTACCACATAGAAGAATGCATTCTCCTTTTTTTACATTTAAATTAATGCCTTTTAATGAGTAATTAGCTCCTCCCTTGTATTTAAAAACTTAATTCTCTAATTTCAATCATAAGTCCCACCCCAAGATTTTTCATAAATGCAACGATTAATATAATTAAAATCATAAGAATAAAAAAACGCCAATGTCATTTTTTTCTAAACTTAATCAGGTATCTACTTGTTTTTGTTAACAGGAGCATCAAGTCCCCTTATAATGGCTGATTGAGAGAGCTCATCCCCAATTTCTATCACACTTACGAATAAGGGTACAAAAAAAGTATTCCATTGTCGCAGCAGGTCTATGAAATAAATTATAAATACTAACGCTAATCCCTCTTGTTTTCATCGCCATATTTATATGACTCCACTCATCTTTAATAGTAGGCAAACATCTAAATATTACAGAAATCATTATGAGCGAGTCTTTTGAAAGTTTTAATTTTTTTGTAAAGTTGCTACTGCACTGGAAACAGATGTGGAATTTAAAAATCCATTTACCCACGATAATACATGGCAAAAAAATTTTTCTCCCAATTGCTAAGAGGAATAAAATTAAATTCATAAGAAAATTTATATTCAAATAGGCTAAATTTTTTTCTAATACAACGCTTATTACAAAGAATAAAAATATACTTTTATAGCGGATTTTTATAACCATCACTAATAATAATGGCAAGAAAAAAATATGCTAATAAGGCTTTGATAAATTAAACCAAACCCTAAAAAAATTAAAATATTCGCACCTATAAGCAAGATAAGTTTTTGTTCTGAGGTCATATTTTTGACCCCCAGAACATACTTTTGAATTTTCCATTATAAAAACTCCTGCTGATTCCAACTTTTTTTATTTAGTATTTTCTTTGTAAAATAAGAACCAATCAAAGAGAATATAAATGTTCCAATAATCATTACTGGTAACATCCACATTGGCGTCCATGCTCTTACTGTGTTACAAAAAGCTTTGATCTAATCCACCTTTTATTACACTTTCAAAAAATGCTTCTCTCATAACCCAAATTGGTAAGAATCCTCCAAATAAGTTTAGAGAAAAAAACATATGACTAATTGTATTTTTCTTAAAATCTGTATAATTTCCACCTTTTGCTATGAACATAGCAATTATTCCGGCAGGCACTGCCACTAATGGCGCAATTGGAATATGTCCAGTTGCAACTAATAAAATACTTGGTAAGATAGCTGCGATTACAATAGCAGTAGCTGACTTTGTCTTTGCAAGAAGCATATGATAGGTTGGTGCAGCAAGTAGTGCTACAAGCATAGGCATTAGTAAAAAAATAAAAACAGGGACAGGCATTGATATTGCCCCAATTACTAAATATGTTACAAAGTAAAGTGCAATTAAAACACCGGCTGTAACTGCGTTTTTTTGATGATTTCTTTTTGTGTTTTCATAAGTTTCCTCCTTTAAAAATTGATTGTTACTGTACAATCTTCCATTCTTTAGACTTTTTCTTGATAATTCCATAAGTCTTTATATAGTCCTTCATTTTTTTAATAAGTTCTTCATGCTTCCCAACTTCCTCTACCTTTCCTTTGTTTAAAAACAACAATTTTATCAGCTCCCATTACGCTCCTTAATTTATGAGCTACAACCACAACTGTTTTATTTTTTTAATTAAATTTGATATTGCTTCTTGTATAATAAGTTCATTTTCAGGATCAAGCGAAGATGTTGCTTCATCAAGTAGTATTATTGGGGCATTTTTTTAATATTGCTCTCGCTATTGATATTCTTTGTTTCTCACCTCCAGACAGAGTCGCACCTCCTTGTCCTATCATAGTGTCAAATCCATCATCTTTATTGACTATAAAGTCATAAGCTCCTGCCATTTTTGCAGCATTCATTATTTCATCTTTACTTGCATTTTCATTACCAAATTTTTATGTTGTTATAAATTGTGTCTTTAAAAAGATACACATCTTGAAAAAAACAACAGAAAAATTTACCCATTAATTTATCAGGGTCGGCTGTTAGCAAATCTACTCCACCAATTTTTAATTGTCCCTTCATTAGGATCATAAAAATCTGGAAATTAATTTAATTAGTGTAGATTTCCCAGAGCCAGAGTAACCAACAAAAAGCAGTTAATTCATTTTCATTAATGTCTAATGAAACATTATCGATAACCTTAGATTCCTTGTAAGAAAAATGAAACATCGTGGATTTCAATTTTGTTGCTTTCGTTTACATCGAAATTTCCTGACATAGGTTTAGCATTAAGTAAGTTAATGATTCTCTCTCCTGAAACTGATGCCATTTGTAGACCTGTATAATTTACAAGTGCAAGCTCTAATGGATCGAAAAATCCTTGTGCCCACAAATAAGAACATTAAAAAATGTATCAATTTCCAAAGATCCATTTATAAATAAATAGGAACCAACTAAACTCATCAAAGGAAGTCCTATTCTTAAAATCATACTTGCTATAGTAGTTAATGAACCAACTCCTTTCTCACTCTTAATATTTGCGTCTCTTGAATTATCTATATCTTCTTCAAGTTTTGTTAATGTATCATCTAAGCTGTTATAAGCTTTTTAGAGTCTTAATGGCATCCAAATATTCATTTATATCTTCTTCCTCTTTTATCCTCATTTTTCTTTGTTTTTTTAAATAAATTTTCTTCTGAAAGTTTTTGCATGAGTGTGAGAAGTAGAACAGAAATAGGTAGTCCTATAAGAGTTGCTATTCCCATTTTTTTACATTGACTATCAAAAAAATAATATTGAGCAAAGAACCGCTACACATATACCACTGAAGAATTGAGGTAATTGATGCGTTACTGCCGTTTCAACTTTGAAAAAAATCATTCATTAATGTATCTAAGATCTCTACTGAACTTTTCCCTGAAATATAACCTATCGGCAGTTTTCTTATGTGGTCTGCAAGCTCTATTCTTCCATCTGCACTTATCTTGTATCCAAGTTCGTAGGTATATTTTGCGGCTAAATTTTCCAATAAGAATGTTATTAAGAAAAATATTGCCATTATTCCAAAATACTTCCATAAAAGGCTCGTATCTATACTATCTGCACCTCTATTTAAAAAAATAGTGTTTCTACAATTTTCGCCAAAGCAATAAATGGTATAAGGTTGGAAATAGATGCCAAAAACATTTAAAAATAATTGATTTTCTTATATTATTCATCTTTCCTAATGTAATATTTCTTATCATTCATTCTCACTCCCTTCTATATCCATTTGCCAAATATTTGTCTTCTTATAAATATCAAAGAGTCTCTTATATATTCCATCTGCAAGGATTAAATCTTCATGCTTACCTCTTTCTGCAATTTTTTTCCATCAGATATTACTAAAATTTGATTTGCATGCTCTATGGTATTTAACCTATGAGCAATCATGATAACTGTCTTATCTTTTAACCAATTCAGACAAAGCTTCCTGCATAAGATATTCATTTTCAGAATCAGCAAAACTTGTTGCCCTCGTCTAATACTAATATTGGTGCGTCCTTTAAAATCGCTCTTGCTACTGCAATACGTTGTTTCTCTCCTCCGGATAAATAAGTTCCTTTACCCAAAAACAGTATTGTATCCATTAGGAAGTTTTTTTCAATAAAAATCATGGCATCTTGCTTTTTTTACAAGCTTTTTATGACATCTTCTTTTTGTAGAACCTGTCTTTGCCATAGCAACATTATTAAATACTGTATCTGTAATAAGATCACTGTCTTGAAAAAAACAAATGCTATATTATCCATCAAAAACATTTATTGGAATGTTTTTTTTATATTAACTCCACCAATTTTAATAGAGCCTTCTGAAGGATCATAAAATCTTGGTATTAGCGTTCCAATTGTGGATTTTCCAGCTCCCGAATAGCCAACTAATGCTGTAACTTCTCCTTGTTTAGCACAGAAGCTTATATTCTTTAAAAACTTCTTCATTTCCATAAGAAAAAGCTTACATTGTTAAATTCAAGATCATGACCTTTTTATCTCTTCCTCGCTATTTTTTTAATTGCCAATTCTTTTTTTGATCTATAATTTCGTAGATTCTCAAAAACAACTTCATTTAGTAAATTCATTCCTTCTGCAAAAATCTCTAAGTTTTAATGCAGGTACGCTAATGGCAGGTGCAAGAATCAAATAGAAAAATAAAAAAACTGTAGCAAAATCCAAGTTATTATTTCGTGACATTAAAAAGAATTCCTACCGGAACTATGAATGTAGCAACAGATAAAAATAAACATTCTAAATGAAACAAATCCCGGTCTTATCATTGATGTCATCGAACTTGTAAAGTCTCTATATTCTCCTACTGACTTTGAAAAAAAGTTTTTAAATGATTTTGCTCCTGTTCCAAATATTTTCACTTCCGGCATACCTTTAACGTATTCAGTAGTTGCTGAATTAATTTGATCCAAAAATCGCAAAGTTCTTCTCAAGTCCACCCGACTTTATAATCTTTTGCCATGATTGCAATCTGAATTCCTAAACCAACAAATATAATTAACAACGTCGTAAGACCTAATATTAAATTTATCTTCAACATAACAATTATCATTGCTAAAATTAGTGCTAAAGTTGAAATTAAATTTGGTAATTGATGAGAAAAAAATATCCCTCAATTTGATTCATGTCCGACCCTAATACTTGCCTTATTTTTTTGACTTGTTGTCTCCGGTAAAAAAACCTAAAGGAAGATTCCCAATATGAAATAATATCTTCTTTTTTTAAGTTAGCTATTAAAAACATATGAAAAACTTATGGCATAAAAATACCGCCAATGTAAGTTAAGCAATATGACAATACCACTGCTGCAAGTCCATAGATGCAGAACTGTATTGTACTTTGTTCTAATTTTTCCATATAAAAAAATAGAGATTTTATGACTTTGTATATCACCAAAAATTGGACAAATACTTAATAGCATACCAAGACTAACAAATAATATCCCTCCTACAAGTTGTCCTTTTTTTATTTCACTGTAGGAAATAATATCTTTGATTGATTTCTTCTTTTTCATCTAAAAACATACCTCCTTACCGAACGAGTTCGTTCATTTGTCTTAAAACTAATACAAGGAAAAACACCATTGATGTTTCCCTTGTAAAAATACTTATATTTTATTTTTTTCTCTAATGAGGTCTTTGAAATAGCTCGCTTATTATTCCAAAGGCTTCACTTGAATTTGTTTTTGTTTTCTCCCTTAATAATATAGTCGTTATATATTGTGCCAACAGCTCCGTATAAAAATAAAAAGCTGCAAAACTTCTCACATTTTCTCCGTTTATTCCCATATTATTTTCTATTTTTTTATTTTCGATTCCTTCAATTATAAATTCTGAATAGACATCTATAAATTTTTCCAATGTAATGAATCAATTCCCATAACCTGTAAGAGTTATCTGTAATTGAATTCTCTTTTTGAAAAAAATTATATCTTGTCGTAAACTGACCGATATCTTTTTACTATACGTTCTCTTAAAATCTTTATTCTTTCTTCGTAATCTATTTCCTTGTTTTTGAAGTATATCCAACTTATTTTTTAATTTTTCATCAAAGTATGTTTCCATACACGCCAAGAAAATATCTTCTTTTGATTTGAAATAATAATAAAACATTCCCTGGCGCTCCATTAACTTCTGCAAGAATATCTCGCACAGAAACTTTCTCATACCCATACTTTTCAAAAAAAGTCTGGATGCTATATTTATAAGCTCCTGTTTTTCTTTCTTCTGAATCTTTTACATTTCTCTTTGTCAAAAACATCACCACCTATTGACCGACACTCGTTCTGTATACTTATATATTAGTCCCTTCTAACCATTTTGTCAAGAGTATAGTAGAAAATCATACTTAAGTATGATACAATTATTAATAATTTTAATATATGCTTAATGCTTGTATTCTTATGTAGCAAGCACAGTAAGTGTACGGACACTTACGGAAAAATTGATGAAGCAGCCCTTTGGGATCTGCTTATTTTTTTATCAATTTTTAGCTTGTTAGGGAGACCCTAAGACCCCGAAAATCATACAAAGGAGGAACTATCTATGGCAAACAGGATACGAAATGAACGACTTGAAATTAAGTTGACTAAGGCAGAAAAAGGCTCTTTTTGAGGAGAAAAAGAAAACTTGCAAAGTGCAGAAATATGAGCCACTTTTATCCGCAAATGCGTTTTAGAAAAGGAGATTTATCAAGTAGATTTAGATCCTTTTCGGGATTTGCAAGGCTTACTTTCCAATGCTACAAATAATATCAATCAGATTGCAAAAAGAGTAAATCAGACAGGTATCATCTATAAAGATGACATCCAAGATATGAAGAAAGAGATTGAACATTTTTTTCAAAAGAGTTGTGGCAAATTCACTCCCTGCTTATGAAAAGAACTTCTAAAAACGGAAGGGGAATGACAATGGCGATTACAAAAAAATACACCCTATAAAAATCGACTCTTAATCTTGCTATCGACTACATTGTAAATGGAGATAAAACAAATGAACAAATCTTAGTAAGCACTCATAAATGCCATCAAGAAACTGCTCACACTCAGTTTTTTTAAGGACACGAAATGACGCAGGAACAAAAGGAACTGTTCTTGCAAGACATCTCATTCAATCTTTTTTTACCGGGAGAAGCCACGCCTGAAATGGCACATCAGATCGGTCTTGAGTTATGTAAAAAAATTCTGAAAGATGAATATGAGTTTGTACTATCGACGCACATAGATAAAGGGCATATCCATAATCATATCATCTTCAATAATGTGAATATGGTTACCGGCAAGTGCTATCAGTCCAATAAGAAAAAGCTATCATAAGATCCGTTACCAGAGTGATAAGCTATGCAAAGAAAAACAACCTCTCCGTCATTGATGAACACTACGAAAGCTTTTAAGAAAAAAATATAGGACGAACGGTAAGTCTTGGTATGAAAATGAACAGGCAAAGAGAGGTACTTCTTGGAAAAAGTAGACTTCAATTTGACATTGATCGCATGATAAAACAGTCTAAGGATTGGGACGAATTTCTAAAGAAAATGACTGAACTTGGCTATGAAATTAAGTATGGCAAACATATCGCTTTTAAGCCGAAAGATAAGCCCAGATTTACAAGAGCTAAGACGATTGGCGAAGATTATACGGAGGAACGATTAAAAGAACGAATAGCTGAAAGAGAGTTTATTAAGACGCCTACCGTTAAAAAAACGCATTGGAAATGTTATTGATATGAATACCAATGTGAAGGTAAAGGAAAGCAAAGGCTATGAATACTGGGCGACGAAACATAATCTGAATACAATGGCAGAATCCGTTATCTTTATCAGAGAACATGGCATAAAATCTGTTCAGCAACTTGATGAATTTATCAAGAAAAGTGCTGATGAAAGACAAAATTTACAGGATAAAATCAAGGCGATTGATAAGGAAATGGAACAGTTATCCACTACGATGGAGCAAGTTCATACTGTCAAAAAAATATCGTGCCTATTACAAGGAATATAAGGCGAATCCGTCTGATAGGGCATTTTTCGAGGAATATAAAGCTCAGATTACCCTCTATGAAAATGCTCTTTCTGAACTTAAAAAGACTTATTCCAAACTCCCAAATTCAAAGGATATTTTTAGATAAACTTGATAAATTACAAGAAAAAAAGAATACCCTAATGCAAGAGTATTCTTCTACAAAAATCGACTATGGACGAGCTTTTATCAGATACGAAAGAACTATGGAATTTATATGGGTAAGGAGATGGAGAGATAATCTTTATCTCCTTTTTTTTGAGCAACAAAAAGAGCCGGTGCAGCCCTAAAGACCACACCGACAAACCTTTATCTCTCCGCTTCTTTTGGTTTTTCTTTACCCTCTTTCGGCTTTTGCTTATCTCCTGCCTGATATTCTTTGATAGCACCAAGTATGGATTTTTTATCGTTTTCTTTCCCTTTTTCAGAGCCGGTTAAGGTATTTAACTTGGCTTTCATTTTTTTTCAATATCTGCTCTAATCTGTCCTGACTGTTCCCAAGAATCGGCATAAAATAAGTCTTTTTCTCTTTCTTCTATCTCGCTTTTCAGTTTGGCAATCTCCTGACTTTTATCCTGTTCTTTCATCTGTTCTTTCGCCTTTAAGAGCTTTGAGGAGAATATCCTTACATTGCTATGCTCCTTGCCGTTATCATCAATAGAGGTTCTAAGCTGTCCGAATAGCTTTACGAAATCTCCCTGTTTAAAGTCCTTTGGAATATCACTCTTTTCTCCATAGGCGGAGCAATTATGATACACCTTATTACCATCATCATCTTTGGAAACTACGGAGAAATTTGCCACCTTAAAGGCTTCTCCGTTCTTATTTTCCCTTTCAACTACATCGACCTCTCCAACAATATTTCCGACGATATTTACAAGGTCATCTTTCTCCTGCTGAACATAGGGCAGGTCTTTTATCTGCCCCTGTTCTCTTAAATCTTCAATCATATAGTCAAATTCCTCATGTAGTAAATTTACGGTGTCATTGTCCATATAAGCATCATAGAGCTTATCCAAGGCACTTTCATCATTAATACCTTTCTCCATACTGATAACCGCCTTTACAAAATCTTTGTGGTTATCCTTTGCCATATCTTCAATTCTATCTCGCATTGTTTTGTAATCCATTCTGTTCTCCTTTCATGGTAAAAGGGAGCTGTTTGCTCCCTTATCTTGCATATTCCTGTTCTTTTGTAGTTTGTTTTTCTTCCGTCTTACTTTCACTTTGATAAGCTCTGATTTGTCCTAAAATAGACGGTTTATCTTCCGTTCTTTGAGAAGTTTCCTCTTTTGTATGAAGATTATCTTCCACATCATAGGTTGATTCAAAGTAATCACTGTCCCTGAAATCATTGTCATATCTGTCGATGATACCGTCATTATCGAGGTCTTTTGCAAGCGGATCATAGAAGTTTCCTTCATCATCAATCTCCAATCCGAGTGCTGCCTTTAAGTCCTCTGAGTCTATATAAGTTAAATCTTCAAAAGAGGATAACTCAATTTCATTTTTCATATTCCTTAGAGCTTCGTTCTCTCCCTTGTTTTTCATAGTCGAAGCTCTCTGTTTTTGATTGGAGTATCATCAATATACTGTGTCCATGTTTTTAGCTTCTAAATTCAGTTCGTACTGAATCCCATGCCTTTCATCAGGAGTATTGGTATAGGCAATCCCGATATGCTTTTAAATCAGGGTATAACTTGTCAAACTCATCGTAGCTGTGGTTTTCTTCATACTCTCTGTTACAGAAGTCAATAATCGCTCGTTTTATATCTTCCACAAGGGGATTGTCATTTCTCTTTTCTTCTACCTCTCCCATATTGAGCAGCTTATTCAGTTCGGCAAGTCTTAATACTTTAGTTTTTCAATTCATCTGCCTTTTCAAAAGGCTTTTTTTAAGTTCTTCTTTGGCATTTTCAAGCTGTTCTTTGGTGCTTATGAGCTTTTCTTCCAATCTTTTCAGTTTCTCTGGCATTTTTCTCAAGAGCATTATCCAGTCTTGTTATATTACCGTCTGCACTTGTGCCAAGCTCTCCGGAATGCTTTGCAGCACCGTTTAAGCTGAAGTTATGCTCATTGGTAAAGAAGTTATAACTGACCTCTAAATCCATATTTCTATACTTTCCTATCATCTTACTTTCGTTGATTTTTACTTTTGAAATGGCTTCAAGAAGTTTTTCTCCTGCTAATTTCTTATCGGTAATCTTCTCGCCTAAAAATAGTAATGGAAGTAAACTTTTCCTCACCCTACCGCTTTAGGTTCTACACTTGCTATATCATTCTTAACAGCTTCAATGAGTTTTTTTCCGTTCTTGTGATTTCTTCAGGATAATTTTTTTGCGACCTTATCCTCTAATCTGTAACGATTGGACTTGTAGTTTGCTTCCAGCATTTTTAAGTTTTGTAACCTCATTGTCCAAGTCCATCTTTTTCCTTGATTTTCGGATCCCCTGTTGCAAGAGCCTTTATCTCAGCGTAGTTAAGGGAGCTTTCGTCCACATCTTCCGCAACACGAACGGGAGTTTTTGAAGTCATAATCTGTGAAATGAATTTCTGCTTATTTTCTATGGTCTGCCACAAATATGCATCAAAGGTATTCTCCGTAACATAGCGATAGATATTTACCTCTTTATTTTCATTTCCCTGACGAACAATTCTACCCGCACGCTGCTCTAAATCCGCAGGACGCCAAGGTACATCCAAATCATGAAGTGCAATCAGCTTATTTTTGCACATTTGTCCCGGCTCCCATCTTCTGAGTAGAGCCGAGCAATATCCTCACATCTCCCTTTACGCACCTTTGCAAATAGTTCGTCCTTTTGCTTATCTGAATTAGCTTCATGAATAAAGGCTATTTCTTCTTTCGGTATGCCCATAGCTACAAGTTTATCCCTAATATCATCATAAATGTTAAATTCTCCATCTCCTTTTGGCGTGGACATATCGGAAAAATAGAAGCTGTGTAGACTTATTTTCTTTGGTCTTATCCCAAATACTAAAGACATTTTTTTCACGCAAACATTCACCTTGCTGTCAGGATTATCAGGAAGTAGGGGATTGATCAGTCTTTGGTCAAGGGCAAGTTTCTTACCATCATTAGTAATATTTAACATATTATCCTCATCAGGTTCTACCACTCTATTTCTAACCTTATCCGCTCTTTCAGATAATCCCTTTAGGATTTCTTTTTGTTCCTCGCTCGGCAAGGTTTTTAATTACTTCATAGTGTGCTTCAGGTGTTGGAAGATTTAGCATATCTGCGGTCTGAATGTCAGCGACTTCCTTAAACATGGACATCAATTCAGGTAGGTTATAAAACTTTGAAAAATCTTGTTTTCACCCTGTATCCTGTTCCTTCAGGAGCAAGTTCAAAAGGCGGACTGAGTTTCCCCGAAGGTACTTGCCCAAGCATCAAAATGCTCCAAGTGATTCTTCTTTAGGTTTTCATACTGAAGATAACGCTGCATGGTGTAAAGCTCTGTCATAGAATTGCTTTACAGGCGTTCCTGTGGCAAAGACTATTCCTTTTCCCATTTGTCATCTCGTCCATATATCTACATTTCATAAACATATCAGAGGACTTAAAAGGCTTCACTTTGCCCAATCCCTGCAACATTACGCATTTTTTTGTATGAAGATACAAATTCTTAAATCCATGTGCTTCGTCCACAAAAAGCTTATCTACACCCAGTTCCTCGAAAGTAATGACATCGTCTTTCTTAAAAATCATCGTTTAGTTTCTCAAGCCTTGCTTCCAGTTTTTTTCTTTGTCTTTTCAAGTTGCTTAACCGTAAAATTTTGGTTTCTGTCGTGCTTGTATTCCTCAATATAGTTCAAAAATTTCATCAATCTGATCCTGAATATGTTTCTCCTGATATTCCTTACTCATTGGGATTTTTTCAAATTGCGTATGACCGATTACAACCGCATCATATTCTCCGGTAGCAATCTTTCCAATAAACCTCTTTCTGTTTTTCGGCTCAAAATCTTTCTTGTCAGCCACCATAATGTTAGCCGACGGATATAACTGCATAAACTCTCTGCCTATTTGACCTGTCAGGTGATTCGGTACGACAAAGAGCGATTTACTACACATTCCAAGCCTTTTTACTTTCCATTGCGGAAGCGACCATCTCAAAGGTCTTTCCGCTTCCCACCACATGGGCAAGCAAGGTATTTCCTCCATACAAACTTCGTGCAATGGCATTTCTTTGGTGAGGTCTAAGCTCTATTTCCGTATTCATTCCTTCAAAAGAGAGATTACTTCCGTCATATTCACGATTCCTGATAGAGTTAAAACGCTCATTATACAGTTTTACAAGCCTGTTTCTTCTTTCCTGATCGCTAAATATCCAGTTCTTAAATTCTTCTTTTTAGAAGTTCCTGTTTTTGTCCTGCAAGGAGAGTTTCCTTTTTATTTAGAACAGAACTTTTTGAGCCGTCCGGATTTTCAATCTGGTCAAAGACCTTTGTTTCTTTAAGGTTTAAGGCATCCTCAATCAGCTTATATCCGTTTACCCTTGATGTTCCGTAGGTCATTTCTGCAAGATCATTACCCTTATCTCTGCTCTTTCCTTCAATATTCCATTCGCTTGTAAGGTTTGAGAATTTGACTTTAATATCCCATCTTGCCCAGCCCGGTGTTTTCAGCGTTTCAAAGATAAACTTTTCTATATCTTTTATCGGTATCCAAGTTGCACCAAGACGAACACTAATCTCACTTGCTTCAAGCTCTTTCGGTAATACTTTGGTAAGTTCTGCCTTTTGGTATTCCAATCGGTTCATCTCATAGCTTATCAGCTCTTTTTCTTTGCCATCTTCCGCATATCCAAGATGAGGAAGTTCTCTTTCGGTCTGTCTTAGCTTTGAAAGATAGCTATCAACAATGGCGATTTTATCCCTGATATTTCCTGATAAATATTTATCTTTTGTTACATAGCCATACTTATATGAATTGCTGCCATTTGCACAGGCGAAAGGCAAATCTCCATCTTCGGGGTTAAAGGATAGCGGTCTGTAAAAGTTCTGTTCTTCCCTGATACTTAGATAAATCTCTCCCATTAATTCTTCTATTAGAGTCGGTCTATCTTTTTCCTGTCAGGCTTTCCATATACTCAAAATCCACATATCCTTTTTCGGATACGGATAATACCAGTGCTTCAAGGGAAGTATCTACATGGTCGATTGTCTTTGCCTTTGTGATTGTCCTCTTGGAGAATATATCCCCCTTTTTCCTTGAAGTTTTCTTCTTCATCAAGGATTTCAATGGAGGAAACAAGAGGGAAGTTACTGTCCTCTTTTTAAGGCTCTGGTATTGGAAAGGTTATTTACAAAGCCATGTTTCTTTGAAAAAAACTGTCATAGACTTCATTGAGCTTTTCTTGAGCTTTCTTTACCTCATCCTCCGAAAAAAATCTTCCTTTTGTTTGTAAATGACATCTTTTAGAGCTTCGTTCAGTTCAAGGTAATCTTTGATTTTTTTCCTTGTTCTTCTCCGTTATCTCTTTCTTTACAAATAGGGAATTTTCTCTATAATACACTTCATCATCAATAACGGTATATGAGAAGTTCTTGACATCGTCCGTTGCAGGGATTGATGTGATTTCATCATCTAAAAAGTTCTATTTCTTCATAGGCTGCTCCTTTGGATATTTCTTCACTTGCCCTTGCAAGCAGCTCCTTTAAATCGGCATTTTCTCTTGGCAGACAAGCAAGGGTGTTTCCAAATCTTCCGGATACTTCTTCCATAGAGCCAAGCACCATCTGAGGATTCTCTACAAAGTATTTGTTATATGTCAGCCCATTTTTCATCTTCTGCAAGATGTATCCAGTCCTCCTCACGCTCTCTGATACTGTCCCTTTTCTTTAGGGAAGATAATATCCGAGGTTACTTCCGTTCCAGCAACACCCTTAAAAAGTATCGTTCGGAAGTCTGATTGCTCCTAAAAACTCCGCTCTTGCTGCAAGGTATCGTCTGACACTTTCATCCTTTTTTTATCCATCGTACCTGAAGATGTGATAAAGGCGATGATACCTCCGTTTCTGACTTTATCAATGGATTTCGCAAAGAAATAATCATGGATAAGGAAGTTATTTTTGTTATACTCCCTGTCATTGACCTTGTATTCTCCAAATGGGACATTACCGATAGCCACATCAAAGAAGTTATTGGAAAAAGCTCGTTTCTTCAAGTCCTTTAATCTGTATATCACTTTCCGGATATAGAAGTTTTCCAATACGACCGCTTACGGAGTCAAGCTCCACACCATAAAAACTTGGACTTTTTCATTTCATCAGGAAGATTGCCGATAAAGTTTCCGATGCCCATTGACGGCTCTAAGATATTACCACTCTTAAAGCCCATTCCTGACAGGGTAGAGTAGATACTGTCAATTACTGTTTTCGGTGTGTAAAAGCTCGTTAAGGTAGATTCTTTTGCAGAGTCATATTCATCCTGCGATAAGTTCTCCTTTAGAAAAGCTCTTGCTTCTTTCCACTGACCTTCCTTGCTCTCGTCAAAGACTTCGGATAGTCCGCCCCAGCCGACATATTTTTGCCAAAGTTTCCTGAGCGGTGCTGTCAAGCTCTCGTTCTCCTCTTTCCACTCGGTTAAGCATGGAAATTGCTTCCAAGTTATTATTTAACCTTTCACTTGGCGTTAATTTTGCCGGGAGAATTTCTTCGGTAATCTTAAAGTTATGAGCTTCTATTTTAGGTTTTTCTGCCTTTTCATCAATGTCTTGAATTGTATCTTTAGCTTTCGTGTATGTCAGATTTTCAAATATTCTCTCAAGGTCGCTATCCAAACGATAGGGAATCACATCGGAGCCGGTTATCATACCACCAAGATATTCGGTATTATCCTTAACCGTTACGGTCTTTAGGTTATTTCCCATATTGTCAAAGCGTGTGATGGTACAGTCCTTATCCTTGTATTTAACTTCATCACCAACAATAAAACTTGGTCTTTCAAGGCTTATCTTTCTTAATAGCTCCTCATTATCCATAAACGGTACGATTGCAATTTGTCTATTTCCATCTCTTGCCGGATAAAGCCATACCTCCGGCTTTCCGTTTACCTTGTTTTTTTCAATACCTCTTGCAATATATGCTTCATGGTCAAAATATACGGTATCTCCTTGTTTCACTGCAAATTTATCCGCAAGGCTTTCTTCTTTTTCATTCAGCTCTACTTCTTCCTTTTGCCGAATGTATTCAAATAGGGTAGATTGAACAGGACTTTTCTCAAGTGCTTCTTCCATTTCTTCAAAGTTTTCATAAGTTTTATACTCGGCTGTATCTATTCTTAAATGTTCTTTTAGTTCATACGCTGTATAGCCGTAGCTGTCTATCAGTTCATCAACCTTTTTACTATCTTCATAGCTTTCTCCATAAAAACAGTTTGTACTTTTACACCGCCAAGAGCCACGCTATTTTTTTCGCTTCGGATAAATTGATATGAGCTACATCAGACTTATCTGCCAAAATAAACTCTGTACCGACCTTAATAGCAATTTTTTCATCAGGCAGGGCATTTATGTCATCTGCTTCTTTTTCTTTATCCTCTGCATTAACACCTGATAATTTGTTCCTATCGTTGATAATACTCTCTGCTTCTTCTAAGGAAATTCCCATTTCATCGCTAAGATAAAAGATGTCCTGTTCCTTTTGATTATCTTTTGAGGAAAGCTGTCCGTTAAATACTCGGTCTATTTCTTCCTCGCTCATCTGTTTTTACAAGCTCTGTATCTTTAATCTCTCGAAAAAGTCTTTGGAAAAATCTTCTAAGATAAAGCCTCTCAGCATTTAGTTCTTTTTAATTCTTCAAGATTGAAGTATCCCCATTCAGGTTCAATTCCGACTACAAGCCCAAAAGGCTTCTCCGCTTTCTCTGTCGTACTCCGTCATATACCAAGTCCAGTTAGAACGGAAAGGAATGATATATGTTGCATGAACTTCCTTATCCGCTAAAGATACTTCTTCCTGTGCGTAAAGCTCAGGAACTCTTTCAAGCATTTCATCGGTCATTAAGTTTTCAGGATCATCTTTAGAATAATATTGTGATTTTTGTGCTTCTTTTTGCTTCTTCTCTCTGCCTTACTTTCTATTTTCTTTTTCTTCATAAAGATTTTTTTAGAAAGCAGCTCATCAATATGCTTTTGCCACGCTTGACCAAGTAAGAAACACATCATTACAATCATTCTTTTTCCAGTTTTATTCCTTTGGCATCGTGCCATTCTCCACTGCCTGTCAAACCTGATACCGCATGGCTTCTTCCTCCTGTTCCGTATTCATCTTTTAAAAAGTCGGCTTTTTCCTGTAAAGTATGGTTCTCTTTGAAAAACTCGGTAATTCTCTCTTTTCCTCTATCGATTCCGCTTCCCATTGAAAGTGTGGCAAGAACTTCATCTTCCGTAATAAAGGCTTTTACTTTCGGAAGTTCAGTCAGATTGGTACTGTATTCTTTTCTTGACAGTTCAAGCTCCTGTAACTTCTGATAAAGGCTGTCCACCTTATGATAGTGAAACCTTAGTACATCTCTATCTTCTCTATATGCTTCTAAAAAAATCGTCCATACTCTTTGATAACATCCACAAGGTATTCAGGATTTTTCAGTGCCTCGGATAATCGTTTTATTTCATCCGGAAAGCCACCTCCCTTTTCGAGAAATTCAAAAAAACCTTGTTCTTTTTCCTTCCTCACTCAAATCGTGAATAAGATACCATAGGGATTCTGAAATTCTGTCTCTTTCATAGTCTAAGGCTTCCTGTAGTTCCACATTTGTGGCAAATTCTCCGCTGTTAAGAAGTTCAGCAATTCTGTTTGCAGCATTACCCCAACTTAAAACTTGTGTGTCATCTTCTCTTGCTGATGTTCCGGAAGAAAAAGTGAAGTCCCTTATCCGAATACCAAGCTGAGATTTCACTTCCGTCAATGATATAGCCGTTTCCCCTTGAAAAAGTATTTTTTTAAGGTATTCTCCCAATTCTTCATTGCTTTTTCCTTTAGAAAACTCGGCAATAACAGGAAGTCTGCCACCATCATGATTTCCTCCGTTAATAAGGACAGTGTCTATATCTTTCTGAGCAAGAGGGATGCTAAGCCTTATCTGTCCATAAGAATTTTTCAGGCAAAGAAAAAGAAGCCTTGTCAGCTTCTCTTATCTCTACTTTAGTATTTTCTTTTAGATTTCCACGATCTCCTTGATGGTCATTTCCTTCAAGGCTGAAATCATCGCCCCATACTGAGGACTTTCCTCGCCCTCTATCTTCCAAGCCTTCATCAGTTTCGGCTTCTCTGTCCTCATAAATGCTATCGCCTGTTTTTTTGAATATCCATCAGGTGTTCTATCAGCTTCTTCTCCTTGTATAGATCCACTAACATCTCGAAGCGGCTCTGCTCCTCGCTCTGTGAAAGGTAGTCTAACCTCATCACTGCGTAGGTCGGATTCGGGTATTCCTTGATGAAGTCCGTCTGTTCCTCCAAGCTGTTTAGGGTGTTCTCCCTGATTTTGACTGCTATCTCGTCCGTACTCTCCATTTCTGAAAACTCGCTCGGTTTCACTAATTCTTTTCCTGATCATCTCGTCGAAGTACATTGTTTTCTCCTTCCTCAATTTCTTCTCTAATCTTATTATATCCTGCTTCTCTGCTTCTTAAAACTTCTTTTTGAATTTTAAGCTCTTTGCTCTTTTGAATGGTTGTATCTATGATATTTCCGCTAATATCCGATACGGTTTCACCAAGGCTCATAAGAGATATGCTGTCAAGCATTGCAAAATTTTTCTTTAATAGCTCCTTATCCATAGGATAATCTAACTTAAATCTTGAAGCTACCGCATAGCTGATGGAATCCCTTACAAATTTGACAAAGGATATTCTGTCCTCATCAGCTATTCTAAGCTCATTCATCAGGCTGTCTATCTTTTCATCGCCATAAATTCTACTTAGAGAAAAGATATTTTTCAAGATTACTTTCGCTTTCTTCATAGCCTTCACTTGCTATCATTTCCTTTAAGACATCTTGATGAGCTTCTTTATCAAATCGCCAAAGATTGACCTCATTAACATCTCTGTTTCTTGAAACGGTCTGGCTTACATCAAAGATATAGTCAACCTTTTTATATGTTCCGTAGTCCTCTAAAATCGGAATCCCTTTCTGTCCTCGTACAACAGTTCGATGAAAGCGTTCACGCCAATAGTCAAACTTGGCACAGGCTGTTGCTTCCGGATTTTTTTATCATAGATACTTAGTTGACTTCTAAAGTCATATCGTTGATTGTTCCCGACAACCTTTAAGAGCTTCAGATACTCCGCTTCACTATGCAGAATATCCTGTTTTACAAGCTCCAAAATGTTATGAAAATCATTGATTCGCATTTTTACCTCCTTTTTCTAATATTCATTTTTCCTATTCATTCTTCTGGTGTTCCTCTACCGTATGTTTTATCTGTTCCTCAATCTTTTCTAAAAAAATTCTTTTTTTGGAAGATTTGCCCTGTGCTATTTCAGACAATTCCATTTCCCACTGTGCCGTCATTTCTGCTGATTTAAAGTTATCTGCAACAATCTCAATCAGGCTTTTTTTCCTTTCGGTGTTGCAATCAGATTCTTCTTATCTCGTTCAATAAATTCTTTGTAAATCAGATTTTCTATAATTCCCGCCCTTGTTGCAGGTGTTCCAAGTCCTTCTCTTTCCACTTCAACACCTTTTTCCAGTGCATCATTACCTGCAAGCTCCATAGCCTTTAAGAGTGTGTCCTCTGTAAAGTGTTTAGGGAGGTTGACTGTACTTTTCTCTAATCACTTTCTCCTTTATTTCAAGGACATCTCCCACATTTACCTCCGGCAAAAACAGATTCTTCATTCTTCTTAGATTTGTATTCTTTAAGGTATTTTGTAAAGCCCTCGTCTTTAATTACATTGCCGGTACTTGTAAATTCAAAAACCGTCAAATTCAGCTACAATTTTAGTAGTATTTTTTTGGGTGAGTGGATAACCTACACTTGCATGAAACTTATTAGAAATAAGTCGATATACTTTTTGCTTCATTTTCAGGAAGTTTGGATATATCTTCACTGAGCGATGATACGGTCGGGATAATCGCATGATGATCCGTAACTTTTTTTAGAGTTGAATACTACCTTGATACGCCCTGTATCAAAAATCATTTTTTTCCTAAGATATTGTTAACTGTGCTTGTAATCATATCTTCGGTTAAACATCTGCTGTCCGTTCTTGGATAGGTAATGAGCTTTTTTTCATAAAGACTTTGAGCATAGTCAAGTGTTTGTTTAGCTGAGTATCCGAAATACTTGTTGCACTCTCTTTGAAGTGTTGTCAAATCAAATGGCAAGTCAGGCTTAGTAACTTTCTCTTTCTGAATCACATCCGTAATTTCTATTCTGTTTTCAAGTAAATTTTTTTAAGCTGTTCTGCCACTTCCAAGCTGTCAATTCGTTCTGTCGAAAGAGTAAAGCCGTCAAGTTCAAGTTCTACCGTATAGTATTTTTTTCTTTCTTAAAGTTTGCTATCTCGTCATCTCTACTAACTATCATAGCAAGGGTAGGTGTCTGAACTCTCCCAACACTGTAATTTTTGCTTATACAGGCAGGAATAAAGCCTGCTGATATTCATCCCGACAAGCCAATCTGCAATTGCTCTTGCCTGTGCCGACTCAAAAAAAGATTGCCATAGTCTTTTTCCGTCTTTTTAGATTATCAAAGCCGTCTTTAATTGCAGAATCTTCCATTGATGAAATCCAAAAGCCTTTTCATCTTCTTTTTTTGCAGTTTGCTTGAAGATATACAAGTCTGAAGATTGCTTCTCCCTCCCGTCCTGCATCACAAGCATTGATAACTGTATCAATCTCCTTATCATTCATCAGTTTTTTTCAGTGTATTAAACTGCTTTTTTTCGTTGCCTTTTGCTACCTCGTACTTATACTCGCTTGGAATAATCGGTAGTTATCAATCTTCCATTTTGCATACTTTTCATCGTAAGCATCGGGATTTGCCATTTGAATTAAATGCCCGACACACCAGCTTACTCTGTATCCGTTACCCTCATAGTATCCGTCTTTTTTTATTCTTTGCTCCAATCACTTTGGAAATTGATAGGGCAACGCTCGGTTTCTCCGCAATCACAAGTTCCATATCGTTTTTCCTCCTTGTTTTCAGTAAAATAGGGCGAAAGTTGTGATTCTTCCGCCCTGTGGTATGTTTGAATATTATATGTTTTTTTCCGTTGAATTATTCCTCTGTTTCAGATTCTTACTCCTCGCTGTCATCTGGTTCATCTTCTGTTCCCTTACTTTCAGCTTCGTCATTTTTCTTCCGCTTCCGAGAAGAAATCATCATCTTCTTCCAAGGCTTCCAGCTCCTTATCTTCTTTCTTCTTTGCTATCTTAAAATAATATCCTGCTCCCAACGCCCCCAAAGTTACAAGAACAAGCAGGATATATGTTCCCATACTGCTTTTTTCTTCCTTTTTTTCAGGCTTCGCTTCTTCCGTTTTTCTCTTGTTTTACAGGTTCTTCCTTAACTACTTCTTTCGGTTTTTTTCCTTTGCTTCAACCATATTGAGCAGATCATCTTCGGAAACTTCGGTAAGGAGCATTACATTTTCTCCCTGTTCATCGTGATTGATAATGAGGTGAAAGGTCTTACCGTTCTTAGTCTTAAAGGTAATAAACTGTCTTGCATCGGCTGAATATTTGTCTATTTCTTTATTGTCCTTATCGCTGTTATGATGAATCGGATAATTTTGGTTCGCATTATCTTTGTTTTCAGTAACGGAAGCTCTTGCTTTTGAGGGAGCGGAAGCCACTCCCTTATTTGTATTTACCTTTTTCACCGTTTGAAACCGCATTATTTTTGTTTAAAAATTCTCAGGTTCTTTCGCATTTAACTTATTGGGATAGCGGACTTCTTTTTCTTCTTCCTTTTTAATAACTGTAATTTCCGGTTTTTTTCGGTTCTTCCTTTACTGTTTCCTGTGCTGCTTCTTTTTTTCATCAACCTGTGCATAGGCTACCGATGGGTAAGCTGCTATAATGACCATAACTGCAAGAAGTAACGCTGTCATTAACCTTGTAAATACCTTATTTTTTTCATAACTGTTCCCATGATTTTTTTCTCCTTTTTTTCATTTCTGTTTGTTCTTTTTTTAACCTTTGCCATTAAATCTGTAATCGTGATATTGTTTTTTTCTGCAAATGGCAATAATCTCCTCATTTTCAAGTTCTTCTTCACGAATCAATAAAGGCTCCAATTCTTCATCAATCAGAGCCTTCTTGTCCTTTAACTTTTGTATTTTGTTTTTTTCACTGCTGTAAGTTCTTTTTTTCACATTTTACCGTCCTTTCTTTATTTTACTCTGCCGAAGCCGTAGAAATGCTCCCTCCAGTAAGGTGTGTTGATACTGACAAATCGAATCGGATCTCCTGCGTGTATCATCATTCCGTTTCCTGCATAAATGCCGACGTGAGATATTGGACTTCCACTGTTATAGGTGTTTTTGAAAAAGATTATATCTCCCGCCTTTGCTTCCGATGGAGATACAGGATTGCAGTAAGTTTTGTAAATTCCCCAAGCGGTCGTCCTTGGCATATTTTTTACTCCCGAATGGGTAAAGCTCCAACACACAAAGGACGAACAGTCGAAGTTATTCGGCCCGTTCGCCCCAAATACATATCTCTTTCCGATATGCTTTTCCGCTTCGTTAAACAATGCCTTCACCGTTACATCATCAAAGGCAATTCCAGGATTTGAAAAGTCGGGATTGTCTACAATCTCCGATAAATTTCCGTTTCCGCTTCCAAAGACAGTTTCCATGTTTCCTTTAGACGCAAGCAAGGCTTCATAGTGAAGAACATTATCGGGATACTCTGCAAAGATTTCTCTTATGACACTGTCCATTTCTCTTTTTTTTAGCGTTACTATGAGCTTCTTATACTCGTAGGCTTCTTCATGACTTTCGGTATGCTCATTGCCATCTTCATCGGTATATGTTTCCGTAACCGTCCTGTATCTGATTTCAATTTCTTCCCGATAAGATAAATCATACATCTTTGTAAAAAGGTCATGGATGATGCTTTGAACTTCCTTCGAATCCTTAATTTCTCCACATCTTGAAGTGATGTAGGATAAAAGCTCATGGGTGTTGTGTCCGATTTCTCCCTCTTTTTCTATGATGTATTCATCATAGCCGGGATAATTTTCCTCTATGGAGTCTATCTCATCCTGTAATCCTTCCTCCAGTCCCGAAAAACTGCTGATTGATTTCACTTAGCACATTTTGGTCGGAAAGATAGGTTGTGGTTAATACTCCGCTTGTAGAGTTTATCATTCCGGTCATAGATGTGCCTGCAAAGTTGGTAAAGAAAGTCAGTAAAATAATAAGACCTATGACAATCATCATAAGTCCCTTTGCTTTTTCGTACAATCATTTCCTTTTGAACTCTTTAAGGTGTTAATAACTCCTTCCTTAATCCTGTCCCTAAGCCTTGATTTATTCTGCTTTCTTATAGTATCTTTCATTTGCTTACGCTTTTGAAATCTCTTAAAGGTATCAGCTTTCTTGTACTCATCCGTTTTCTTTAATTCCTCTTTGGCTTCCCTGAAACTCCAGCTTTGATTTACGCTTTCGTATCTTGTAATCTTTTTGCTGAGATCATAGTTTTTTTCTTAGCCTTTTTTTCTTATTGGCATAATTTTTTTTATCCCATGAAGTAATTTTTGAGTTTACATCTGCAATCTTTTCTCCTGTTTCCACACCCTGATTTTCATCACTGCCATGGGAAAGATAATCCCTTACCGTTTCACTTCCTTTTGCAAGTCCTGATAGAGCAGACACCTTTGCTACCTTATTTTTTTCAGTGCCTTTTTTTGCTCTTTGGAAAGGCTGTTCTTCTTTTCTTTGTCATAGACAGTTTCTTTACCGGTATTTTTGCTTTCAGCCTTATCTTTAGTATTTTCTTCTTTTGAAGTCTTCTCCTTACTTCTTGTATAGAGCTTATCTGAATAGTTTTTCTTCTTATACTTTTCCTTTTGAGCCTTATGCATTTTTGAGAATTTTTCTGTCATATCCTCTTTTATATGAAGATTATCTTCCACATCATAAGTTGACTCAAAATAGTCGCTGTCCCTAAAGTCATTGTCATATCTGTCGATGATACCGTCATTATCAAGGTCTTTGCCTAAAGGATCGTAGATTCGTCCGTCTTTCACATCGGTATTATAGTCTGACTTTATTTCGGCATTTCCTTTGTTGTCATTTCCTTGACTGTTATTTATCTTAACAGATTTTCTATGCCTTGCATTTTTCTTGGAACTTCCCTGAGTAAGCTCATTCTCAGAATTTCTTTTGCTTATCTTTTCGTGTATCTTATGTTGAAACCTGTCTTTGTCATGGATAATCTTTCCTCTGTAATCATCACCATGTTTTTAGCTTGCTGCTTTCATCAATACCGACACTTTCTTTCCCTAAAAGTCTTGCTTCCTCCTTTATTTTTTGTCTTTCGGCAAAATCTTTTTTCATCTTTTTACTCATAAGCCTACCTCACTTCTTCGGGTTTTGTCGTCATCTTCTTATATAAAATGGTGTCTTTCGGGAACTTGTCTATAAAAAGGAACTATTGTATTTCCAAAGAATAACAGTCCTTCTCCCTCATTGGAGTTGGTAACATATTTAAGCTGAGGTTTTGAGATTTTTAAGCTTTCTTGCAAGTATTTCTCTATCGCCGGATGCCTGATTAAGCATTAGTACAAAGTCAGTATTATCAAAGATATTTTTCTATCTCCTTACTCATGAGTAGGTCTTTGACATTTTGCGTGATACCTGTCGGAATACCACCCCATTTCCTGAAACGCTTCCATATTTCTACGGAGTAAGAGGCGGTCTGTTCTTCTTTTAAAAGTAGGTGAAACTCGTCGATATAGTATCTTGTAGCCTTATTCCCTCTGTTTTGCGATACCTTGTTCCACACCTGATCCTGAATGACTAACATTCCGATTTTTTTAAGCTGACTGCCCAGTTCCTTGATGTCAAAACAAAGGAGCTGCTTATTCAAGTCCACATTAGACTGATGGTTAAATACATTAAGAGAGCCTGTTACATAAATCTCCATCTCTGTTGCCAGTTTCTTTCCGACCTTTTCTTCCTGATTTTTAAGCATATCGTATAGGTCTTGTAAGATAGGCATATTTTCAGAAATCGGATTTTCAAAGTACTTTTCATAAATCTTAGGTAAGCACCTGTCTATAACCGACTTTTCCTCTGCCGTCAGTCCACTTCCTCCAACGACAAGTTCAAGCATACTCATTATGAAATTTGCCTTGTCTTTTTAACGGTGCATCTCCATCGCCATAGTTCATGTTAATATCCAAAGGATTCAAATAATCCTTTGACTTACTGCTGACCTTAATGACTTCTCCGTTAAACTGACGCACAAGGTTGCCATATTCGCCCTCCGGATCGCAGATGATGACATCATCATCAGTTACTATAATAGCATTAGCCATTTCTCTTTTCGCTGAAAATGACTTACCGCTACCCGGTGTACCAAGTATCAAACCGTTCGGATTTTTTTGAGCCTTTTTCCTGTCTGCCATAATCAGGTTATGACTGAGGGCATTTAATCCGTAATACAAACTGTTGCTTGAGTTGATGAAAAGTTCTTCCGTTGTAAAGGGCATAAAGACTGCCGTAGATGAGGAAGTAAGTCCTCTGTTAATCTCAAGCTTATTTACTCCAAGAGGAAGCACACTTACAAGTCCCTGTTCCTGTGTGTGGTCAAGCCTTTTTTTATCTTACAGTTATGCTTATTGGCAATGGAGCTTATCTGTGCAATAGAGTTTTTCAAGTTTTTTTGTATTGTCCTTGCAAAATTCATAAAGACAATGGTTACAACAAACATACGCTCATCTCTTGTCTGCAAGTCTTTTAAAAGGCTTTTTTTACATCTTCCCCATAGGTGATTAAGTCTGACGGTAAGATGTCCATATCATAACCCGATCTTACCGCCTTCTTATTTTCCTCAATTCGCATCTTATCAATATCGGTATTTTTCCTTTTTACCATCTTAATGGCTTCGCTCTGTTCTATCGCCCTGATATGAAACGAGATATTGATGTTATCATCAATGTCTAAAAACTCTGAAAGCATACGGTCTGAAAGCTCACTTGCAAGGATTTGAAAATGGCTTGTTGCTCCGATGAATTTACCGAACTTAAAATATCTGCTTGGTGTAAAGTTAAACTCATCAGGTGTAATATATGTCTTTGTACTTTCTTTTCTTTGCAAGTCATTATATGAAAAGTAAAATGTCTTACTTGGATTTAATATATCGTGAAGAATCTTTAACCTTTCTTCGCCGGTAAGGCTTTTCCGCCCTTACTCCAATATTTTTTTAAGATTGGATAAGATGTCTATCTCCAGTCTTTCAAGTTTTGAGATTGCCTGCTCCATATTGTCCGCCTCTACCGTAAATGTTACATACTTTGATTTTCTAAGCCCGTTATTTCCCTTTACAATCTGATTTTTTTAGCATCTCTCTAAACTCTAATCGTATATCGTCAAAGCCGTCCTTTTTTTATCCGGTATTTGTATTGCCGATTGCATTTCTTCATTTCTTCCAAGCTGATTGATATATGAAAGCTCGATACTTACACTCGGATCAAAGGAGTTTAGAAAGTTTGCAAACTGGTTAAAAAAATCAAGTCCCTATCTTCATCTAAGGCAAGCTGGTAGTTAATGTCCTCAAAGACGATACTTTTATTAAAGTGCCTTTCATCTGTTTGGCATATACCGCTTTTTACCATTCTAAGATAGGGAATAGTATCTTCTACGGTATGGCGTTTCGGCTCTTTCTTTAAGATTAAATCAAAGACTGATGTTTTCCTATTTCCATTGTTTGTCTTGTCTTTTTTTCATCTTTACTTTATCTTGTTTTTAATTCCTGTTTCCCCTTTTTTTAGTGCCTTTTTTTGTTTCTTTCTAACTTTATCTGCTGAATTTTTTTCTTTTTGCTGTTCAAGGTAAACCTCCTTTCTCACACGCTTCATCGGTTGGTAAAACTTGTGCAAATAGATATGCTTAAAAATACTTTTTCAAAGGGCAGTCCGTCTTTTTTTCAAAAAAAGAGTTGCGAAAAAAATATAGGAAGCGTTGATACGATAAGAAGTATGACCGCTATATCGTTTGCTACAAACTTTCTCATAAATAAATAGACTGGTATTCCTACCAGTCCTGCGAAAAGTAAAAGCCGATTAGTTGCCTTTTGGTTAAGTTAAAAGCAACTTTTTGTTTTAACTTTATTTAAATCTTTTGGAATGGGTACATACGCCATAAGCTACCTCCCATCTTCCTTTATTCTCAAAAGTTCCTCTATATGTCCATATACGCTTGAAACTTCGTCCCTTACTTCTTCGATTTCTCTTTCCATCTCATTATTTTTCTCACTTTGAAACATCAAAATGGAATTGCTGTCTCTTTTGACAGTATCAATCTTTTTCTCCAGTCTGCTTAGTTTTCTCCTGTTTAGTGCAGTAAAAGCTACTGCAAATCCTGCAAGGAAAACTTCCACAGATAAAAAGAGTCTTTCTTTATTTTCTGTTGTTTTCATCTTATCCTCCTTAATGCGAGTTCATCACACTTTTTGCAAGTGTTCCACTCTTTAACATCATCAGTCCCAGTAATACGGCATATCCGAGTACCATAAATATGCTCGTGTGTATGTCCGTAAAGTTTATCGTTTTAACCAATACTGCATAAATTCCAAGACAAACCATCAGAATCAATCCCTGAAGCCCTAAAGCAAACAGTCCTTTGATGTAGTTTGTTCCTATCTGCCCCCATTCTTTGTTTCCCATCGTCGCAAAAAGGAATGGCTGAAACAGATGAGTACACATAGATTTCAAACATTCTTCCATAAACTACAAGCATAATCACGATGGATATTGCCTGTATTGCAACTTTTACAAGTGAGATTTCAAACAGAATCATTAAAAGCTCACCCAGTCCTTTATCCTTTAGGGCATCCACCATCTGAACAATCTGATCTCCGGAAACGGTGGCAGAGGTGTTGATTACCCCCGCCGCCTTGTTTACCATACTTTGTGCAACATCAAAAACCGCCATTGAAAACTCAAAGGCATGAGATACTAACCATACAGCAATCCACATCTTGATGATGTATTTGAAAAACTCAAAGGTGTCCGTATCGTGCATATTGTTCTTTTGCATGACCATATTGATAAGCTCGATACAAAGGACTGCCGTTATTATTAGCCCTGCTATGGGAATAATAACGGAGTCATTAATATTTTTAATAAAGCTGAATACTTCTCCGTTCCACCCCATAGGTGTCTTTCCTACATCTGCTGCAACGCTGTTTACCTGATTGTTTATGTCAAGAAACATGGACTCTAAGTTTGCCTTGATACCTCCGAGCAGAAGTTCTCTGAAAAATTCTTCTATCTTATCGAAAATACCAAACATAGATTTCTCCTTACTTTAAAAGATTTGCAAGTAGCGGAATAAGCTTTAAGCCTATAAGGACAATACCTCCTCCAGCCATAAGCTGCTTTATTCCTTGTGATTTTGCTCCGGGATTGTCATTACCGTACCCTTCCATCAGGTTGATAACTCCCCATGCACCAAGTCCTGCACCTACCGCCATAACTAATATTTTTAATACATCTACCGCCTGCGTAAAAAATTCCATTTTATTCTTCCTCCCTATTTTCTTTCTTCTCAATTTTGTTGTATGACTTTACTACAAAGTTTTTTTGTAAGTCTTACTGTCTTTTTTTCACGCTCTTTGAAATATCCAAAGATATGAATGAGATCGCCTTTTTTTCAAAGTCTTTTTGCTGTTTCTACCTTCTCGCCATAGGCTGCACAGTTGATATATTCTTTGCCTTTCCCGTATTTTTTTACAAGAGTAAAGTTTGCAACTTCTACTGTTTCCTCATCTTTTTCAAAACTTGAAAAAGTAGGCTCTGCAACCAAGTTGGCATTGATGTTAATCATTTCCTGCTTCATTTGTCTTTATCTCCTTTTTTTCTTTTCAATAAAAAAACGACTGAAAGTTTTATTTTCCAATCGCTTCACAACCTCGATATTAAATTTTTTTCCTGCCTGTTAAGTGGGATTTCTTATCCTTATCATCTTTCCTCCTGCTTTTTACATGAAAAAAAGCAGCAAATCTATTTTTAGACTTACTGCTTATCATCACTGTTATTTACTTGTTTTTTTCTTCTTTTATCTTTTTCTATCTTCTTCGTGTCTACAAAGTGAGTAGCATACCATTTTTCAATATCTTCAGAACCACTTTTGCTAAACCTTAGTTTAATAACCGGCTTTTTTTCCCTTGCCCGTTCTTTTTTTCTTAACCGCCCATCTCTTATATACACAAAACGACGGTTTTAGATTTCCTTTCTTTGCATATACCCTCATTTCATGCAGTATTGTAGACAATTTTTTTAAGATTGACCTTGCATACTTTTTTTCCAAATACAAAACTTTTTCCATTTCTCCAAAGTTCATAGTCGGTCTTTGAAAGTATTTCCAAATCCATAAGCACATCTACTGCTGTTGCATATCCTTTTCTTTTTTTAATTGGTGATACATAGATGAATGAACTTTTTCCTATCAGTTCTTTATCGTTCAATAAGGTTTCCTCCTTGTGTATTTCTCTTTGATTATTATACCAAATACAAATAATATCTAACAGCTACAACTTCATAATAACCGTATTCTTATTTAGTTTAGCCTTGCCCTTCTTTTTCATATAGCTTTCTATATCAAACAGGTTCTTTTTTTATCATAATCCTCAAGTAGCTTATAGTTCTTGTGCTTTGTAATATCAAATTTATCCGATAGGAAAGGGCGGACACCACGAAGTTGAAAGATACATTTACTGCCGTCCATTACTGTTATTTCGTCCTGACTCATCAGCTCTTTTCCCCGTCTTTTGATAATTTAATCCGAAACTCTTTTGATTGCTCCTTGTTTCAGAAGTGTTATATAGGTCTATGGTTTCCTTACCAAGTGTTTCAGATAGCTCTTTAAGTGTTGTTTTCTCTTTGCCACCCTAAGAATAGGGTACTATCACAGTTACCTACGATTGTATCGGCGTTATCCTTGTAGATTGCCTTTAACTGAGATTGTGCCTGTAAAATAATGCTTGCCGAAATCTCTCGGCTTCGGATTGTGGCAATCAACTTCTCAAACTTTGGAATTAAGCCGATATTTGCAAACTCATCAAGCAGGCATCGCACATGAACAGGAAGCCTGCCACCATATACATCATCCGCCTTATCACACAAGAGATTAAATAACTGAGAGTATATAATGGACACTACAAAGTTAAAAGTATCATCGGTATCGGAGATAATAACAAAGAGGGCAGTCTTTCTATCACCAAGAGTATCCAGTTCCAATTCATCTTCTTGCATCAAGTCCCGTAGTTCCTGAATATCAAAGGGAGCAAGCCTTGCACCACAAGAAATTAAAATAGATTTCGCTGTTTTTCCGGCTGCCAATTTGTACTTTTTATATTGCTTCACCGCAAAGTGTGTAGGCTCTTTCTTTTCCAATGCTTCAAAGAGTCTGTCTATCGGATTCATATAGGTTTCGTCATCTTCCCTTACTTCCGAAGCGTCTATCATATCAAGAAGGGTTGCAAAGTTCTTTTCTTCTCTTGGTGCTTCATAGAAGATATATCCTATAAGGGCTGTATAGTAGAGTTTCTCGGCTTTTACCCAAAAATCCTCACCTGCCTTTTCTCCCTCACCTTTGGTATTTGCAATGATAGTCTGAACAAGTTTTAATATATCTTTCTCAGAACGAATATAGGCAAATGGATTGTATTTCATGCTTTTTTTGAAGTTAATGGTATTTAAAATTTTTATCTCATATCCGTTATCTTCAAGCATTTTGCCACACTCAAGAATGATCGTACCTTTTTGGATCGGTAACACAATAGCTGCTGTGCATTTGCATAAGGTTGGGTTTTACAAAAAATCGAGTCTTACCACTTCCTGATCCTCCTATAACAAGTACATTCTTATTCCTTGCATACTTTGGATTAGACGGTCTGCCGTTCATAGTTAATCGTTCTGTTTGAGTGAGCAAGATATTGTTTTGAAACTTTTCATCCATGTACGGCTCGATGTCTTTTTTATTTCCCCATCTTGCCGAGCCGTACTCTTTTCCTTGCCTAAACTTCTTGGCATTCTTTCCTTTGGTATAGACAATAAATTTAATTAAGGCTGCTATTCCAACTCCTACCAGTATATCAATAAGATGTATGCTTGGGATAAAACTCATTGTATTAAGCTCTAATATCCCCTGAAATATCTTGTCAATCATATCTCCACCTACATAACTTCTTACATGATGAGAAAAAAATATTTCCTAAATAGAAAAAAATGCAAGATAGGGAATGTTTTGTTTTACAAACTTTGCCTTATCTTGAACCTTGAATAAAGCCTTTTGATGTCTTTTTAATATCTTATTTATCACGAGTCTTTTTCACCTCCAATCAAGAGTAAAAAGAAAGTGTCTTCCTTTAGGTGTTATAAAGGTTTGAATGCCCACTGCATCATTATCGTTTCTACACCATTCCTTTACTTCAAAAATATCCCTTATTGTTCTTAGCATAGGGTAGAAGTCTGTTTTTTTCTTATCTCTGTAAATGAGTTCCTTCTCTAAGAGGAATTGAATAAATACCTTTTGTGGGATATGAAGCTCTTTTGCTGTGTTTCTCAAGTTGGTCAGCAGATTGTTATTCACCAGTTCATCAAAAATACTTGGCTTTCGGCTCTAAATCTTCTATGATTTTTTTCTTTTTCAGCAATCAGGTGATTGGCAAGGAGTACCACATTTGCCAATATTTCTTCATTGCTCATTTTTTTCTTGATTTTTTTGATATATCCTCCATTCTTACGAATACTCGGCAATACCTCTGTGGTGATCCACTTCTTAAATTCCTTTGCCTGTGGTAGCTTTGAAGATAGGATCAGAGAATATAATCCTGACTCGTTGATAGATACCATACTTCTTCTTTTGCCTGCCGTCGTGAAACACGACATCAGCTTTATCATCTATATCCACATGTCTTACCAAAGCATCTCTCGTGTTTGAATAGCCAAGCTTTTTCAGCTACTTCTTTTTCCGATAAAGAAAAAAACTCACCGTCTTTTTTTCCATTACAGTGAGTTTCCCGAATTCCATATTTTCAAATGTTATTAAGTTGCTCATAAGCTCTGCTCCTTTTGTTTATTCTTAACTTTATCCTTAGAAACAGTATTTTTTTGCCATCTCCTTAAACTTCTCAATATTTTTTTGTGAATGGACTCTTTCCTCTCAGCCTTTCTTTCTGATGTTGCAAGGGCATTTTTTTAAAGGCTTTCTCCATCATTTTCATATCTTTGGCTTGGAAAAAAATACGGAGTATTTGCCTGTTTCTTTATCTTTCATTACCGAAAAACTTAACACCATATTTGTTAAGCTCTTTTTTTCAGTTCTTTTCAGTTCCGCTTCTTCTACCGGTATTTCTTCCAGTTGCCCTTTTTTTCGCCATATCCTTGAGCTTGACTTCATTTCCGTTTACTTTAACGAGCTTTTCAAGTCCTCCCAGTTTCTCTGCTTCTTTTTATCAGTTTTTTTTCAACAGATTTAAAAGAAGTTTTCCTGTTACTTTAGCAGCCTTAACTTCAAGGCTTAATGTCTTTCTTGCAATTTCTTCGTTAACCACATTCAATATCCTCCTCTCATATCATAACTTACAAGGGCAGAGTAGTGTGCATCTATCCCGCTTGGTGCATTATATGCTGCTGTTAGGACAAATGCTCTGATATTCCTAATCTTGTATTCATTTTTCCTTAATAACATCTGACAAATACTCTAAATGCTCTGATCTAAGTTTTTTTAAATCTTTCTTTTACTATATGTGCCGGAAGCTTCGTTTGATTGATTGTAACAAACTCTCTATCATCAAGTATCATAATATCTGCCAGTATCTTTAATATCTCATCAAAGTCTTTAACTATAAATTTATTGCCCAACTCAAGATGTTCATAATAGCCTGTCTGTGTTCTTAACTCATCTAAATATTTCTGATATATTTTTTTGTTTTCTATTTCCGCCTCTCCATCCATCCTTTTTTTCTTGGTTCTGAATACTCGGCATCTATGACGGAATGATGGGTGGAATTATATGATGAAATATCTGTAGTAATCTTTGATGAATTATTTGTAGTATTCTCTGGTAATGGTTGGGGCATATTGCCATTTTGCATTGGCAGATTTTGCTCTGTTGCATTGGTGCAATCTGCACTTGTGCATTGGTGGATTTTGCACTTTTCCATTGGTGCATTTTGCCCTAATGCATTAGGCACAGCTTTTTCTAAGGCTTGTAATTCTTCTTTTTTCTTTTTGTTCTCAATTTCAGCATAAAGTTCCTCCAGCTTTTCGGTATTTATGGTGTACCATTTTGTTTTATCTCTTGGATCTTTATTGTAGTTTCCTACGAGTAGAAAACCTGCCTTTTCCAACTTCGCAAAGGTTCTTTTTACAGTATCGAAACTCATATAGTCAAAATCTTTTTCCTGCCATGCTCTTATTGAGTTATATGTCCAATATCTTCCGTCATAGAAGTTATTGCCGGATTTCTTATTTATTTCTATCCAATAGTTTATTTGTTGTAAGATAAGAGCTTCGTTTAAACCTATTTCCCTTGCCAATGTCTTATTTGCAACGATAGGTTGTTCATCAAATAAATACATACTCATCTAAAAGCTCTCCTTTCCATGATATTTTCCCACTAAAAAAAGACGATAGTTTTTATCTATCGCCCTTGGTAACCATTTTTTTATAAAATTTTTTTTATATTGATTTTATGGCTTCATTGATTCCTTGTATAAAAGCTATAATTACAGCTCCAATCATCGGTATTCCGTAAGGACTTAGCAGAAATCTGAGTATGAGTGCTTCTATTGCTGCTCTTGTGTTGTGCAACATAAAGAACGAGCCTATTGCCGCAAATACACACATCAGCATTAGCAGATACAGTAACGCTGTTCCTATGCTTAGTAAGAATGTTAAAAATGCAGTAAGAATACTTAACAGCAGGCTGATTGGAAATAAAAATTATTTTTTTAATATCCATCTCATTTATTCTCCACCGCCTTTGCTAATGGAATAACTGACATAATGGCTTGAAATATTCTTTTACATATCATAAAAAGCCTCCTTTTCGATATTTTATTTGATTTTAAAAAAATAGGGATACAGTGCTGAAAGCTCCTATTTATCAAGCTTTTTTTCCTCTGTATCCCTATTATATCTCAAGC
>BNJT01001145.1_pt1 | contig 38766 bp, 41 predicted proteins | sample 8540491 | NCBI WGS metagenome assembly BNJT01 (sample SAMD00202455, study PRJDB9452) | human saliva metagenome | host: Homo sapiens | reverse complement strand
CAGGCACCACACAACTGGCCCGGAACCGCCACGAGCGGCTCCGGGCCAGTTCGGTTTTGATTCATAGGGTACTCAACACCACCCCACCACACCCCACACTCCAGTATCCGAAACCGAGAGATACCCGGACCGTCCCTCCGCCCCCCACCCAGACACGCACCACACCACGTGTTGCCGAGTCCCGTTACGCCTGAGCACCTCGGCCCAGGTAGGCTCCTCTCAGGTAAACGACAGCACCAAGGCAACTGGCGGCAGTGCCGGAGTGAAAGAAGGACCATGGCGTATCAGGACCGTCAGCACGGCTCGGACCACAGCGAGGGCAGGCCGGCGTCGCCGCAACGATGAGCGTCACGGCTTCGGGGCACGTCGCCGTTTTACGGGGAGGACGGTCGCCCTCGTCGCAGTGATCGGGCGGGACAGGACGACGATTCCTCGGGCTCTCGGGTGCACTCCCAGCGGTCGTACCGCGGGGAGCACTCTGCTCGCGGCGATCGTCGGCACCGTGACGACTGGCGCGACGAACGGCGTCGAGACGGTGAGGGCGGTAGCAGGCGTGGCGACCGCAATGGTCGCAGGCCAGGTCGTTTCAACGACTGCTCCGGGAGGAATGACTCGCGCGACAGGCGAGACGATCGTCGCGGTCGTCCTCCGCAGCGTCAGCGCGTCCCCGAACCCAAGGTCCCGGACAACGTCGAGCCGGCTGATCTTGAACGGGGCGCCAGGGCCGAGCTGCGCGCCCTGGGGCGTGCTAACGCTGAGAACGTTGCCCGGCACCTGGTCATGGTTCAGCGCCTCCTCAACGATGATCCTCAAGCCGCCTACGAGCACGCGCGCTACGCCGCCTCCCACGCGGGCCGGGTGGCCGTCGTCCGGGAGACGGCCGGAATCGCGGCATATCTCGCCGGCCACTACAGCGAGGCGCTCCGAGAGATTCGCGCCGCCAGGCGCCTGTCCGGTCTCGACCTGCACCGGGCCATCGAGGTCGACTGCGAGCGAGCGCTGGGTAACCTCGACAAGGCCCTCCAAGTCGCTCAAGCGGCAGACCCTCGCCAGCTCGACGACATTGAACGGGCCGAGCTGGCCATGGTCGTCTCCAGTCTTCGCCACGACATAGGCCAGACTGATCTTGGCCTGCTCATCATCGAGGACGCCATCAGGGCGCGTCCCTCCGACAGCGACACCCTCAGACGCCTGCACTCTGTGCGTGCCGACAGGCTCGCAGAGCTCGGACGCAACCAGGAGGCTGAGGCCATCCGTGACCGGATCGGTCCAGAGCCGGTTGAGGAGGATGAGGTCGAGGTCTTCGACATCGAGGACGACTATGACTCCGAGGCCCACGAGGAGAGCACCCCGGAGAGTTCCGGCACTCAGTCCGCCACGGATTCCGACGGGGACACGATCGGTGATGCAGTGAGCGAGACGACCGAGACCTCACAGGCTCCTGGAGAGCCGGCTCAGGACGAGGCCTCACTGGACCTCGAGGAGCACGACGAGCCTGTGGACCGGGATGAGGACGCTCAGTGGTCGCAGTCCTTCGCCGAGCGCGTTGAGGCCGAGATGGCCGAATTGCTCCAGGATGCGCAGGACGCGCCGACGCCTTCCACCAACGCTTCTGAGGAGCCCCAATGACCATGCCCCAGGCCTGTGATACCGCCGCCCCTGCCACCCTGCTCGGCAGCGAGCAGCCCCTGTGCACCGCCTACGATGTCGCCCTGCTGGACCTCGACGGCGTCTGCTTCGCCGGCCAGGCTCGGGTTCCCCACGCGGCGGACAACGTCAACGCCGCCCGCAAGGCCGGAATGCATCTGTCATTCGTCACCAACAACGCCTCACGGGCGCCCCAGACGGTCGTGGACAAGCTGGCGGGCAACGACATCATTGCCGAGGCGTCGGAAGTCTTCAGCGCCGCCATGGACGCGGCCGCCATGCTCACCGAGCATGTCGAACCGGGCTCCATGGTGCTCGTCGTCGGCGGCGACGGCGTCCGCCAGGCCCTCCTCGACGAGGGCTTCCAGGTGACCAGCAGTGCGCAGGACGGGCCCGTGGCCGTCGTCCAGGGCTGGGACCCTGCGGTCGACTGGGCGCTGCTGTCCGAGGGCGTCTACGCCATCAATGCCGGGGCCCTGCACGTGGCCACCAACCTCGATGCGACCCTGCCCACCGAGAGGGGCTTCGCCCTGGGTAACGGCAGCCTCGTGGCCGCCATCGTCCATGCCTCCGGCAAGGAGCCCCTGGCCGGGGGCAAGCCCTTCCCAGGCATCTACACGCGTGCCCTCAAGCGGGCCGGTGGTACCAGGCCCTTGGCGGTCGGCGACCGGCTCAACACTGACCACGTCAGGGGCCCGGGCCGCCGGGATCCCGGGGCTCCACGTCCTCACCGGTGTCTCCGACGCGCGAGACGTCATCTGCGCGCCGGCCACCGAGCGTCCCAGCTTCCTCCACACCGACCTGCGTGGCCTGACCGAGCCTCACCCCGAGGCCATGCGAGTCGAGGTCGACGGCCAGGTGTGGTGGAGGGTCTGCGACCGCAGTGCCCGAGTACTCGGCTCCCGGCTCGAGCTCCAGGACTTTGGCGCTGTGACGTCCCCGGACGGCAGTGCGGTGCGTATCGACCTGGACTCCTACCGGGCGCTGGCCGTGGCCGCCTGGGACTGGGCAGACGCTCAGGGCCGCCAGGGTGAGGCCGCGACGCTGGAGGTGCCCGCGATCGAGGTGATTGAGCCCTGAGATCCCGGCCGGGGCCGGTGAGGCTCTACCGGAGGAGATGAGGAACCACAGCGTCAACGCGAGCAATGTCGATGGGAGTCAGGAATGAGCGGCAACGAGTCGAGAACCGACGTCGGGGAGGAGACGCCGGCGACGGCGGACTCCGCATACCGGCCGGCTCATCGGCCGCCGGTGCCTGCACCCCCGCGAGCCGCCGTCGCCCTGACGGCGGCCCAAGGCCTCCACGACCACACCGATGAGCTCGCCCAGATCGCTCAGATGCCCCTGGAGGAGCGCGCAGCCGCCCTGGCCGCCATTCACGAGGACCTCGCCTCCGTCCTGCACAAGGCGGAAGGCTGATATGGCCAGCTCATCCGCATCGACTCAGAGCTCGTGCGCCGCGGGCTGGCCCGCTCCCGCACCCATGCCGCCACGCTCATCGCCGACGGTCACGTCACCCTCGACGGCGAGGTCGTCACCAAACCCGCCCGTCAGGTCAACCCTGCCCAGGCCATCGAGATCCTGGTGCCCTCCGGAGACGACTACGTCTCCCGCGGCGCCCACAAGCTCGCCGGCGCGCTGGACGCGCTGGGCCGCCGCGGCCTGGCACCCCGCGTCGAGGGACGCCGCTGCCTGGACGCCGGCGCCTCGACCGGCGGCTTCACCGACGTCCTCCTGCGCCGCGGTGCTGAGCACGTCGTGGCCGTCGACGTCGGCTACGGCCAGCTGGCCTGGTCGCTGCGCTCCGACCCCCGCGTCACCGCCCTGGACCGCACGAACATCCGCACACTGGATCCCGAGGTCGTCGCCCCCGCCCCGGAGCTCGTCGTGGGAGACCTGTCCTTCATCTCCCTGACCCTGGTCCTCGAACCGCTGCTGCGCGCCGCGGCCGACGACGCCGACCTCCTGCTCATGGTCAAGCCCCAGTTCGAGGTGGGCAAGGAGCGGATCGGGCACGGGGGAGTGGTGCGCGACCCAGAGCTCCATGTGGAGACCGTCATGACGGTGGCCGAGCGGGCCCACTCCCTGGGTGTGGGAGTCGAGGCCGTGACCGCCTCCCCTCTGCCAGGACCGGCCGGTAACGTTGAGTACTTCCTGAGCATGCACGCCTCCCGCGCCGGTTGCCCCGGGGACCTCAGCGGAGACAAGCTGCGCTCCAACATCGAGGACGCCGTTGCCGCCGGCCCCGCGGCGGGCGGTGCGCGACGACGCAGAACAAGGAACCACTCATGAGCAAGCTGAGCCCCTCAGACACCAGTGCTGCGGCGCGGCCGGCCGACTCCGCCGCTCTCCACGGGTCCTCGCAGCAGCCGGATAGGGAGCAGCACGGCCGGAGGATCTCGCGTGTCATGCTGCTGCAGCGCGAGCTCAACGACAAGCCCGTCCCCGTCCCCAGGCCCAGTGCTCCCACGGCCAGCGCCGTGGCCCGGGCCTCGGAGGCGCTGCGCGCCCGAGGTGTTGAGCCGGTCGGACCGGACTGCACCGACCACATCGACCTCGTCCTGGTGCTCGGTGGCGACGGCACGATCCTGCGCGCCTTCGAGATCGCCCGAGAACGGGACATCCCCCTGGTGGGTATCAACACCGGCCACGTCGGCTTCCTGGCCGAGGCCGACCCCGACGGCATCGAGCAGGTCGTCGCGGATCTGGTCGCCGGCCGCTACACGGTCGAGACCCGCACCACCCTGGACGTGGAGGTCATCTGTCCTGACGGGACGGTCACACGCGACTGGGCACTCAACGAGGCTGCCTTGGAGAAGCGTGACCGCGCCCGCATGATCGAGGTCGCCATCGGCGTGGACGGCCAGGCCGTCTCCTCCTTCGGCTGCGACGGCCTCATCATGTCCACCCCCACCGGCTCGACCGCCTACGCCTTCTCCTGCGGGGGCCCCGTCATCTGGCCCGAGGTCGAGGCGCTCCTCCTGGTGCCGGTGGCCGCGCACGCCCTCTTCACCCGCCCCCTGGTCCTGGGCCCCAACTCCTGCATGGAGGTCGTCGTCCAGCGGGTGGGCTTCGGAGGCGCCGAGATCTGGTGCGACGGCAGACGCAGCCTGGACGTGCCGGTCGGTGCCAGGGATCCGGGTCACCCGGGCGGAGCGTCCGGTACGCCTGGCACGTTTCAACCAGGCCCCCTTCGCCAGCCGCCTGGTGCGCAAGTTCGACCTGCCCGTGGAGGGGTGGCGGGCCTCCAGCAGCGCCGATGAGGCCTACTCACCCGAGGAGGACGCGCTGCACCAGCCGATGGTCTCCTCCGCCGACACGAGCACCAAAGGCGGAAGCCAGCCGGACTCCTCGGGAGGGACAGCGTGATCGAGTCTTTGCACATCGAGGACCTCGGTGTCATCGAGGAGGCCGATCTTCCCCTCAGCCGCGGCCTGACCGCCCTGACCGGTGAGACCGGCGCCGGCAAGACGATGGTGCTCACCTCGCTCGGGCTGCTGCTGGGGCAGCGGGCCGAGACCACCATCGTGCGCACCGGTGCCGAGCGCAGCCTGGTCGAGGGCGCGTTCCTGGTTGACCCGGACTCGCGTGTCGCCGCCCGTGTCGTCGAGGCCGGGGGTGATCTCGACGATGACCTCCTCCTGGCGTCTCGTACGGTCCCCGCCTCCGGACGCTCCCGCGCCTACCTGGGAGGGCGCTCAGTGCCGGCCTCGGTCCTCAGCGAGGTCGGCGGCCGGCTGGTCTCCGTCCACGGCCAGGCAGACCAGTTGCGACTGCGCTCGACCGCGGCCCAACGCGCTGCCCTGGACTCACTGGGCGGCCAGGATCACGCCGCCCTGTGCCGCCGCTACGCCCGGGCCTACCAGGCGCGCCGACAGGCCGACCAGGAGCTCCAGGAGTGGCAGGCATCCGCTCAGGCCCGAGCCGTCGAGGTCGCCCAGCTGCGCACCTGGCTCGAGGCCCTGGAGGAGGTCGCCCCCGCAGCGGTGAGGACCGGGGAGCTGACGGCGGAGGCCGAGAGGCTCGACCACGCCGAGGACCTGCGCCGGGCCGCCACCGGGGCCCGCACCGCACTCAGCGGGGAGGAGTCCGCCACCGGGCAGGCGCCCGATGTCGTCTCCCTCATCGCCTACGCCCACCGCAGCCTGGCCGCCGAGTCCGACCGCGACCCCGCCCTGGCTGAGCTGGCCACGCGCACCCAGCGACTGGGCATCGACGCAGCCGACATCGCCGCCGAGCTGGGCGGGTACCTGTCCTCGCTGAGCGCCGACCCGGCTCGCCTCGCCCAGGTACAGGACCGCCGCGGAGAGCTCGCCCGCGCGTGCCGGGAGATCGGCGGGCCTCAGGAGCAGCTCGACGACGTCGACGCCCTCCTGGCCTGGGGCCAGCGCGCCGCCGCGCGCCTGGCCGAGATCGACGGTCCCCAGGACACCGCCACCGTCCTGGCCGAGCGCCTGGCCGCCGCTGACGAGGAGCTGGCCGGTGTTGGTGCCGAGCTGAGCCGGGCGCGTCAGCAGCTCGGCGAGCGCCTTGAGCAGGCCGTCACCGCAGAGCTGGAGGGCCTGGAGATGAAGGGCGCTCGGCTCGTCGTCGAGCTGGACCGGCTTGATGAGCCCGGGCCCACCGGCCTTGAGAGCGTCGCCCTCTTACTCGTCTCACACCCCGGCGCGCCAGCCCTGCCCCTGGGAAAGGGAGCATCGGGAGGTGAGCTGTCCCGCATCATGCTCGCCCTGGAGGTGGTGCTCGCCGACGCCGCTGCCCTGTCTCGCCCCTCGACCCACACCCGCACCCTCGTCTTCGACGAGATCGACGCCAGAGTGGGAGGCCGGGCCGCCCGGGAGATCGGCAGGCGCCTGGCCCGTCTGGCGCGACACCACCAGGTCATCGTCGTCACCCACCTGGCGCAGGTGGCGGCTTGGGCAGACACCCACCTCGTGGTACGCAAGGAGACCGTGACCGAGCCTGAGTCCCGTCCCGGCCCCTCAGAGGCGGCCGCAGGGAATGTGAGAAAGTCCCAGCCGGGGCGCACCCGCACACAGGTGTTCGTCGTCGAAGACCAAGAGAGACAACGAGAGCTGGCCCGAATGCTCTCCGGGCACGAGGACTCCCAGGCCGCGGTCCGGCACGCCGCTGAGCTTCTCCAGGAAGCAGTCATGGGACAATCCGAGCCGTGAGGAATCCCTTCCGCAGAAAGTCTGCGTCCGTCTCCGAGCATCCCAGCGGTGTTGTGCGCGTCGATGCGCGCACGAAGAAGCTCACCAAGCGTCTCCAGCCCGGGGAGATCGCCATCATCGACCACACCGACCTCGATCGGGTGGCCGCGGAGGCGCTGGTGGAGTGCGGCGCCTCGGCGGTCCTCAACGCCTCACCGTCCATCTCCGGGCGCTACCCCAACCTCGGCCCCGGAATCCTTCTCGACGCGGGAATCCCGCTCGTGGACGACCTGGGCCCCGACATCATGCGCCTGCACGACGGCCAACGCATCACCGTCGAGGACGGCTCGGTGCGGGTCGAGGGCAAGGAGCAGGTCATCGCCGAGGGATCGGTCCAGACCAAGCAGACCGTCGCCGAGGCCATGGATGAGGCTCAGAAGGGCCTGTCCGTCCAGCTGGAGGCCTTCGCCGCCAACACCATGGAGTACATGCGCGGGGAATGGGACCTGCTCCTCAACGGCGTCGGCATGCCCTCGCTGACCACGCAGATGAGCGGCAAGCACGTCCTGGTGGTCGTGCGCGGTTACTCCTACAAGGAGGACCTGCAGGCGCTCAAGCCCTACATCCGCGAGTACAAGCCCGTCATCATCGGTGTCGACGGAGGCGCCGACGCCGTCCTGGACGCCGGCTTCAAACCGACGCTGATCGTGGGCGACATGGACTCCGTATCCGACAAGGCACTGACCTGCGGCGCCGAGATCGTCGTCCACGCCTACCGCGACGGACGCGCCCCGGGCCTGGCCCATGTCGAGGAGCTCGGGGTTGAGCACCACGTCTTCGCCGCCACCGGCACCAGTGAGGACATCGCCATGCTCATGGCCGATGAGGCGGGCGCCGAGATCATTGTGGCCCTGGGGACGCACGCCACCCTGCTGGAGTTCCTCGACAAGGGGCGCGCCGGCATGTCCTCGACCTTCCTGACCCGGCTCAAGGTCGGCGGCCGCCTCATCGACGCCAAGGGCGTCTCCCAGCTCTACCGCACCCGTATCTCGGGGTGGTGGCTGCTGTTCCTGGCCCTGGCGGGCACCTTCGCCCTGGCCATCGCCCTGATGTCCACCCCCGGTGGACAGACCTTCCTGGGCCTGTCCGGCGCCGTGTGGGACGACGTCGTCAACTTCTTCCGCTCACTGCTGGGCCTGGCCCTCGAACTCACCCACCGTCTAACGACCCCCGCCCATCTGAGAGGCAGCCCCTCTCACGGTCATCTTCAAGGTCTTCAACCATGATCGACTTCCGCTATCACCTGGTATCGCTCATCTCCGTGTTCCTGGCCCTCGCCGTCGGGGTCGTCCTGGGTGCCGGCCCGCTGCAGAACTCCCTGGGAACCGCGCTCAACGACCAGGTCACCGCCCTGCGTGAGAACCGCAACGCCACCCAGGCCAAGCTCGAGCAGACTGAGACGGCCGTCAACGAGCGGGACTCCTACATCACTCAGGCCGCCACCAGCCTCCTGCCCGGGACCCTGGCCTCCAAGAACGTGGCCATGGTGCTGCTGCCGGACGCCAAGGCCGAGGACGCCGACGCCATCGCCGCCCAGCTCAAGAACGCAGGCGCCACCGTCACCGGCCGGGTGAGCCTGACCAGCACCTGGGTGGACCTGTCCCGGGAGAACTACCGATCCACCTTCTCCGGACAGGTCCAGGGGCACCTGGGCAGCACCAACTCCAAGGACGCCAACGGCATCCTGGGGGAGGCCCTGGCCAAGGCCCTGACCGCCAACGACGACTCCTCCCGGGTCCTCATGGACATGCTGTCGGTGACAGTGGACAAGTCCGGCACTCCCTTCATCTCCGTGGACTCCACGCCCACCGCTGCGGCCGAGATGATCGTCGTCGTCGGGCCGCGTCCGCAGGCATCCTCCGGCAAGGGAGCAACCGTCGAGGCCTCGCCGGGCGAGGACCCCAAGGCCTGGGCCAAAGCGCTGGAGGGCACAGCCGGTAGGGCGCCCACAGTCGTCGTCGGCTCCGCCGACGGTGACGGCGGCGTCGTCGGCATCATCCGCTCCGAGAAGGCGAAGGTGACCACCATCGACTCCGTCGGCCAGATCGCCGCCTCCGTCTCCACGCCCCTGGCCCTGGCCTCCACCCGTGCGGGAACCACCGGGCACTACGGCTTCGACAAGGGGGCCGAGGCAGTCATGCCGCCAGTGACCAAGTAGTCCCTGTCCTCAGCGACGCAGGTGACTCAGGTGACTCAGCCGGCCCGGGCGCTGCGGCCGCTGTGCTGTCTCCTCGCTTCTGAGACATGTGGGTGTCATGCCTTCTGAGACACTCGCTCAGGGCAGGAACCTTGGGCAGGCCGGTGGCCCTGGAAGCGAGGACAGGACGAAGGGAAGAGGTCTGGTGGGGGCGTCGGTGTCCACAGCGCTGACATTAACCCCTAATCAGGGACTGCTCGCCGAGGAAAAACCGCAGAATTCCAACGATCTCCGTTGGGTGATTCGCCGGCAGGCTCGGTAATGTCAGCGCTGTGGACACCAGGCCGCGCAGGAGTGAGTCAGGGGTTCCTACGGCACAGCCCGACGCCTCCGTCATAGGGTCCACCCCCACCGCTCCCTGGCCGACGTCTGCGCTGGGGCCCAGTGGTCATGGTTCGACGCCGGCTCCGCCCCGAGTCTGCCCGAGTCGGCCTGCTCCACGAGGGTCGGGATCTACTGGCCAAGGGTTGTGCGTACTGCACGAAGGCCCCACCTACCCGAAGTGCACCCGACCCTCGTCCAGTAGCATCCCACCCTCGTGCAGTGCATGCAGACGACGCCGGCAACCACCACAGAGACCGAGGCAGCCCCTCTCCGGCAGACTGAAGCAGCAGCTCTCCCACCCGGCAGACGCACCCCATCAGTGTCTCAGATGTCATGACATCCGAAACTCTCAGAAGTCATGAGACAACACAGGGCGCTGCGGCCGCGTCATGGGTGGCGACGCCGCGATCGGTCCCCGCCCTGCCTTAGGGCTGAGTCCATGGCTGGCACGATCACGCGAGTAAGCTCCTGCGCCCGAGACCTGGCGAGGACGGGTCTCAAGGCGGCGGGCACCGCCCTGTCCTGGTCCACCTGTTTGGCGCCCATTGCCCAGGGACTGGAGCGCACCAACTTCCACGGCCGCACCGTGAGCCTGCGCGGAGGTGTCGGAGCCGCAGCCGGCGCCGTGATGACTGGGATCGAGGCCGGCAGGCTCCTACGGGGCAGGACGGGCTCACCCTCACGGGCAGGGCTGGCCGCCACCATCGCGGCTGGGGCCGGGGGATGCGCCGGCCTGGTCGACGACCTCGATGCCGGGGCCCACGACGGCGACACCCCCGCCAAGGGGCCTCAAGGGTCACCTCACCGCCCTGGCCCACGGGCGCGTCACCACCGGAGCCCTCAAGATCGCCGTCATCGGCTCAGGGGCGCTTGTCGGCGGTGTCCTCCTGGCCCGCCACCGAAGCGCGGGCGCTGGCGCACGTCCGCTGGCGTCCAGCGCCGTCGACGCCGCGTCCAGCGCCGTGGTCATCGCAGCCTGGGCGAACCTGCTCAACCTGCTCGACCTGCGCCCCGGACGGGCGCTCAAGACCGCCTGCATCGTGAGCACCCCGCTGCTGGCCACCCCCGGACGCGACGGCGAGCCCAGCCGGATGCTGGCCGCGGGCACTCTGGGAGTCAGCCTTGCAGCCCTGCCGGAGGACCTCCTGGAGAACACGATGCTGGGGGACACCGGGGCCAACGCCGTCGGCGCCCTGCTGGGCACCGCCCTGGCCTGCCACCCCCACGCCGCGGTGCGCGCCGGGGCCGCCCTGAGCGGGGTGAGCCTCATTCTGGCCAGCGAGAAGGTCTCCTTCTCCCGCGTCATCAGTGAGACCCCGGTGCTGGCCGTACTCGACGGGCTGGGACGCCGCCGCTGATGACGGCCCAGCAACGCCGCGGCGGACTGCTCTCAGTGGCCGGGTCCGTCGCCGGCCTGACCCTCGTCTCCCGCGTCCTGGGGTTCCTGCGCTGGCTCGTCCAGGCCGCCACCGTCGGCACCGGTACGGTGGCGGGTGCCTACACCACGGCCAACCAGCTGCCCAACACCCTCTACGAGGTCGTCGTCGGCGGGGTCCTGGCCGCCACCGTCGTTCCGCTCCTGGCCGCCCCGATCGCCGCGGGCAGGCGTGAGGAGGTCACCGCCACCGCCTCGGGGCTGCTGGGCCTGGTCCTGGCGGTCCTGACCCCACTGTCCCTGGGGCTCATCGTCCTGGCCGCCCCGATCGCCTCCCTGTTCCCCACCTCCCAGGGCGTGGATCCGACGCTTCAGCATGTGCTCGTCGCCTCCTTCCTGCGCATGTTCGCCCTGCAGGTGCCCATGTACGGGGTGGCCGTCGTCCTCACCGGCGTCCTCCAGGCTCACAACCGCTTCACCTGGCCAGCGCTGACACCGATGCTCTCCAGCCTCGTGGTCATGGCGACCTATGGTCTCTACGGGGTGCTGGCCGGCGGCGACGACGCGGCCGCCTCCAGCCTCGCCCTCCAGGTGCTGGGTTGGGGGACGACCCTCGGGGTGGCCGCCCTCAGCCTGCCGCTGCTGTGGCCGGTCCACCGGCTGGGGCTGGGTCTGCGCCCCACCCTGAGACTGGGGGCGCCCAGGCCCGGCGGGCGCTGCAGCTCGGCGGGGCCGGGGTGTGGACGATCCTGGCCCAGCAGGTGAGCGTCCTGGTGGTCCTGGCCATGGCCCGTTGGGGTGGGCAGACCGGAACTGCTGCGGTCTATCAGTACACGCAGGCCGTCTACGTCCTTCCTTACGCGGTGCTGGCCGTCCCCTGGCCACCGTCCTCTACCCCCCGCCTGACCGCCGCCTTCGAGGCCCGCGAGCTGTCGGCGGGCAGTCCCAGTGGCACAGGCGAGGAGAACGTCAGGAGGCTGGTGACCACCTCCACGGCCCTGGTCACCGCCGTCGCCGTGGCCGGAACCGCCATGCTGCTGGCCGCCAGCGCCGCCGCCGAGCGCTTCTTCTCCTTCAAGCAGGTCGACGGGATGGGGCAGGCGCTGGCCGTCCTGGCTCCGGGACTGATCGGCTACGCCCTCATCTACCAGGTCACCCGGGTCCTGTTCGCCGCCGACCGCTCTCGGCCCGCCGCTCACGCCACCGCGGCCGGCTGGCTGACCGTGGCGGTGGCCTGTGCCGCCTGCGTGCGCCTCATGGCGCCCGCAGGTGGGGACAGGGCGCGCCACCCTCGTGGCCCTGGGAATGGGCACGACCATTGGGATGACGGTGGCGGGAGCGAGCCTGCTGATCGTTCTGGCCCGAGTCATGGGGGGCCGGGTGCTGCGCGCGACCCTGACCGCGCTCGGTGCGGGGCTGCCCGTGGCCCTCGTCCTCGGGCTGGCCGTCCGAAGGCGACCACCCGCGTCACCTTCCTGCCCCTGGCCGTCATCACCGCCGTGATCGGTGCCGCTGCGGCTGCGGCCCTCGTCCTGGTGGTCATCCACCTGGCTGACCGCAGCCTCCTGACATCGGTACGTGGTGGCAGGCCGACGGTGACAACGAAGGACGACAAGGAGCAACCATGAGCGACGTCGACGCCACGAATAAGCCCGGTGCCGTACAGGACCCGCAGGTCGGGCGCCGGAGGATCCTCCAGGTGTGCGGATCGGCTGCTGGAGGGTGCGGGCCCACCTGGCTGGCTGCGCCCGCCTCCTGGCCGCCGACGGCCACGACGTCATTGTTGAGGCCCCCGCCGCGGTCGCTCGACGGACTGGATATCGAGCCGGCTCGCGCCGAGCCACTCGAGATCGGCCCCCGCCCCAGCCTCAACGACACCCTGGCCGTGGCCAGGCTGCGTCGCCTGGGCCGGCGCGCCGACGTCCTTCACGCCCACGGCCTGCGAGCCGGGGCCCTGGCCGCCCTGGCCCTGGGACGACGCCGCCGCGGACGCACGCGGCTGGTCGTCACCCTCCACAACCTCACCGTCGGGGGCGCCTGACCACCTTGGTGGGGGACAGGCTCGAGCGGCTCATCGCCCGGCGCGCCGACCTCGTCCTGGCGGTCAGCCCCGACCTGGCCGAACGGGCCCAGGATCTCGGCACCCCACACGTCGAGCTCGCCATCATCCCCGCGGTGCCACCCCAGCAGCCCGCTGAACCGGGCGCCTCCGACGCGGCCGCGGCGGAGGATGCCCTGGCCGCGAAGCGGGGCCCGCCTCCTGACCGTCGCCCGCCTGGCTCCTCAGAAGGGCCTGCCGCTGCTGCTCGAGGCCGCCGCGATCCTCTCCCGCGAGGTTGACGCCGGCCGGCTGACCGCCTTCACCTGGGCCCTCGCCGGGGACGGCCCCGGCCGCGAGCAGGCCGCTGAGCGCATCGCCGCCGAACAGCTCCCGGTCACCCTCCTGGGGCGGCGAAGCGATGCCCCGGCCCTCATGGAGGTCGCTGACGTCGTCGTCCAGACCAGCCTGTGGGAGGGCCAGCCCCTCACCATCCAGGAGGCTCTGCGCGCAGGCACCGCGATCGTGGCCACCGACGTCGGAGGCACCGCCGTGACCGCCAGAGGAGGAGCCGTCCTCGTGGACCCTCAGGCCCAGGCCATCGCGGAGGCACTTCGAACCCTCCTGAGCGACCCCGAGGCCCGCACCCGCGCCGTCGAGCGCGCGCAGGCGGCGGCCAGAGGCCTTCCCGGGCTCGAGGACCTGGCGGCCCAGCTGCGACAGACGGTCCTCGACCTGCACTGAGCCGCCCTGTCTCGAGCGGTAGCATCGTGGTGCCCGAGCGCCCAGCAGCGACGACGCCGGCAGCGAGAATGAGGAGCCAATCGTGGATCATCCGGTGACGAGCACCCGCAGCGGCGAAGGATTGGAGAACAGCCTCGCCGACACGCGCGAACCTGGGCGGGAGCTGGTCTCCAGCGAGCGGGTCTGGAGCGGGCCGATCTTCGCCGTCGACGCCGACCAGGTGCGCCTGGGGCCCGGTCAGGAGCCGGTGTCCCGTCAGGTCGTCGTCCACCACGATGCCGTCGCCGTCGTCGCCCCTGCGCGAGGGCGAGGCATCCTCCCAGACCGACGGTGCCGCGGAGATCCTCATGATTCGCCAGTACCGTCATCCCGTGCGCGCCTGCCTGTGGGAGATCCCCGCGGGACTGCTCGACGTGGCGGGGGAGGAACCGGCCGTCGCCGCCGCCCGAGAGCTCGCCGAGGAGACCGACTACGAGGCGGCCACCTGGCACACGCTGGCCGAGTTCTACGCCTCGCCCGGCTTCACCACCGAGGGGGCCCGGATCTTCCTCGCCCAGGACCTGAGCCTGCTGCCCGAGGACCGGCGCACCGTCCGCGAGGACGAGGAGGCCGAGTTCGTGCCCACCTGGGTCCGCCTGGACGAGGCCCTCGACGCCGTCATGGGCGGCCGCCTGCACAACCCCTCCACGGTGCTCGGAGTCCTGGCCACGGCCCAGGCGCGCACCCGCGGCTGGGTGGGACTGCGTCCCGCTGACGCCCCCTGGCTGCGCAGCCCGGAGAGCCTCTAGAACCCGCACCGGAGTAACGGCTGCAGGAGTAGCAGACAGTACAGGGCAGCAATGGGCCTCACAGCCGTGGAATCAGCGCCATTCCACTAGTTAGGTGTTCCTAAGTGAGGCTCACCTTTGATTAGGTGGCGTGTTCAATCCCACCCCTGCGACGCTCCGTCGTGAACTTGCCAGTGTTGAATTCGGCAAGCAAGATCTTGGTTAAACTCGTGGCACAACGACCAGCGACGCCTTGCAGGTCGGTGCCTGGAGCCGGTCCAGGACATGGCCGAACCGGCCGCAACGGGGCAGGCCGTGAGGCGTCGGAAGCGACTAGGGGAGGAGAACCGTCATGACGCAGAGTGACGACGACTCTACCCGGGCACGCGTTCTCGACCTCATCGCTGAGAAGGGACCGGTGTCGGCGGCGCAGCTCGCCAAGGTCCTGAGCCTGACGCCGGCCGCCGTGCGCAGGCACATCACCGCCCTTGAGGACGCTGAGCAGATCGAGGTGCACACGCCGGCCCAGACGGGCAAGCGCGGCCGCGGTCGGCCGGCCCGGCACTATGTCCTGACGCCCAAGGCCCGCACCTCCTTCGCGGAGGGCTACTCCGACCTGGCCAACCGTGCCCTGCACTACCTGTCCCAGGTGGCCGGTGACAAGGCGGTCGACTCCTTCGCCGCGGCCAGGGGCCGTGACCTCGAGCGCCGCTACGCCACCGTCGTCGAGGCGGCAGGCAAGGACCCCTCGGAGAGGGCCCGCGCCCTGGCGGACGCCCTGACTCTCGACGGCTACGCGGCCTCGGTGCGCGACGTCGGGGACGGGTCCTTCGCCGTCCAGCTGTGCCAGGGCAACTGCCCGGTGCGCGACGTGGCCGGGGAGTTCCACGAGCTGTGTGACGCCGAGACCCAGGCCATCTCCCGGCTGGTGGGCGTCCCCGTTCAGCGTCTGGCCACCCTGGCCGGAGGCGAGCACGTCTGTACCACCCACATTCCGATCGCCATGCCCGCGCTGCGCAAGCGCGCAGTTCGGGCGGCGGCTAAGACGCGAGGCCTTGAGACCAAGCGAATGGAAGGAACCCGATGACACTGCCGACAACCGAGACCACGCGTAGCACCGACGACGAGATCATCGACTCGATCTCGACGAGCTACGACTTCGGCTGGCACGACTCCGACGAGGCCGGTGAGAAGGCCAAGCGAGGCCTTGATGAGCAGGTGGTCCGCGAGATCTCCGCCATCAAGGGAGAGCCGGAGTGGATGCTGGCCAAGCGTCTCAAGGCCTACTCCACCTTCGAGCGCAAGCCCATGCCCACCTGGGGCGTGGACCTCTCCCAGCTCGACATGGACGCCGTCAAGTACTACGTGCGCTCCACGGACCGGCCGGCCAACTCCTGGGACGACCTGCCCGAGGACATCAAGAACACCTACGACCGCATCGGCATTCCCGAGGCCGAGCGCGAGCGCCTGGTGGCCGGCGTGGCCGCCCAGTACGAGTCGGAGGTCGTCTACCACCAGATCCGCGGTGACCTGGAGGAGCAGGGCGTCATCTTCGTGGACACCGACACCGCCGTGCGCGAGTACCCCGAGCTCGTCAAGGAGTACTTCGGGACCGTGGTGCCCGCCGGTGACAACAAGTTCGCGGCCCTCAACACGGCCGTGTGGTCCGGGGCTCCTTCATCTACGTCCCCAAGGGCGTCCACGTCGAGATCCCACTCCAGGCATACTTCCGCATCAACACGGAGAACATGGGCCAGTTCGAGCGCACGCTCATCATCGCCGACGAGGACTCCTACGTCCACTACGTCGAGGGCTGCACCGCCCCCATCTACTCCACCGACTCCCTGCACTCGGCGATCGTGGAGATCGTGGTCAAGAAGAACGCCCGCGTGCGCTACACCACCATCCAGAACTGGTCCAACAACGTCTACAACCTGGTGACCCAGCGCGCTACCTGCGAGGAGGGCGCCACCATGGAGTGGATCGACGGCAACATCGGCTCCAAGCGGAACATGAAGTACCCGGCCGTCTTCCTCATGGGCCCTCACGCCCGCGGCGAGGCCCCTGTCCATCGCCTTCGCCGGCGCGGACCAGCACCAGGACACCGGCGCCAAGATGGTCCACATGGCGCCCCACACCTCCAGCCACATCGTCTCCAAGTCGATCGCCCGCCACGGTGGCCGCAGCGCCTACCGCGGACTGGTGCAGATCATGAAGAACGCCCGGCACTCCAAGTCCAACGTGCTGTGCGACGCGCTCCTGGTCGATGAGATCTCCCGCTCGGACACCTACCCCTACGTCGACGTGCGCACCGACGACGTCGAGATGGGCCACGAGGCGACCGTCTCCAAGGTGAGCGCCGACCAGCTCTTCTACCTCATGCAGCGCGGGCTGACCGAGACCGAGGCCATGGCCACGATCGTGCGCGGCTTCGTCGAGCCCATTGCCCGGGAGCTGCCCATGGAGTACGCCCTCGAGCTCAACCGGCTCATCGAGCTGCAGATGGAGAACTCGGTGGGCTGACCCACCGCAGCGGATCCTCCCTCGTCAGCCCACTCAGCCTTCGACCCACACTCATCACACCGGCCTGCTGCCGGCCAAGGAGCACCTCCACATGCCTGAACTCTCGACCGACCACTCGAGCGCCACGCTCGACGGCGCCCACTCCCACGGCGGGCCGCGCTACGTCTCCTCGCGCGCCGACCGCCCCACCTCCTTCGACCCCGCCGACATCCCGGTGCCGCGCGGCCGTGAGGAGGAGTGGCGCTTCACGCCGATGAAGCGCTTCGCCCCGCTGTTCGACCTCGACGCCATCCGCGCGGCCACCGCCGGCCAGAGCGATGCCGGTGTCCGTATCGAGACGGACCTGCCCGACGGCGTGAGCCTGGAGACGGTCGCGCGCAGCGACGCCCGCATCGGCACCGTGGGTGCCCCGGTCGACCGCACCGGCGTCACCGCCTGGAACGGCACAGAGACCGCCACGGTGCTCACGCTGGAGCCCGGCGCCCAGCTGGAGCGGGCCGCCCGACTGAACATCATCGGCCAGGACGCACAGCTCGCCCGCCCCACCGCCCAGCACATCCTCGTCGCTGCCGAGGCCGGTTCCAAGGGAACCGTCGTCCTGGACCACACCGGCACCGCCGCCCTGACCCAGGGTGTCGAGGTGACGGTCGCCGACGGCGCCGAGCTCACCCTGGTGACCGTCCAGGGCTGGGAGGACGGGGCCGTCCATGCCTCCAACCACCGGGTCAAGGTCTACGGCCGCGGCATCCTCAAGCACGTCGTCGTCAGCCTCGGCGGAGACGTGCGCATCTGCCCCGACCTGGGCTTCTCCGGCGAGGGCGGGCACATCGACGCCTACGGCGTCTACTTCACCGATGCCGGTCAGCACCAGGAGCACCGCCCCTACGTGGCTCATACCGAGCCCCACTGCTACTCGCGTGTCACCTACAAGGGCGCCCTCCAGGGCGAGGGCGCGCACGCCGTGTGGGTGGGGGACTGCCTCATCGGCCAGGCCGCCCGTGGCACCGACACCTACGAGCTCAACCGCAACCTGGTCCTCACCGAGGGGGCCAAGGCCGACTCCGTGCCGAACCTGGAGATCGAGAACGGCAACATCGAGGGGGCCGGCCACGCCAGCGCCACCGGCCGCTTCGACGACCAGCAGCTGTTCTACCTGCGTGCCCGCGGCATCCCCGAGACCGAGGCTCGCCGCCTCGTCGTCCTGGGCTTCTTCAACGAGATCGTCGCCGAGATCGGTGTCGATGAGGTCGAGGAGCGCCTCATGGGCGCCATCGAGAAGGAGCTCGAGCTCACCGGACTCATCACCGCCCGCACCGACCAGGACCCCGCCGCCGAGCCGGCAGCCGAGTGACAGGCCGGACCCGCACGACGGTCCGCCCACCCGCAACCAGACCACAACCCAGCTGAAAGAAACGTCGCATGAGCACTCTGCAGATCAAGAACCTCCACGTCCAGGTCGCCACCAACGACGGCCCCTAAGCCCATCCTCAAGGGCGTCGACCTGACCATCGACTCCAACCAGGTCCACGCCATCATGGGCCCCAACGGCTCAGGCAAGTCCACCCTGGTTTACTCCATCGCCGGGCACCCCGACTACGAGGTTACCGACGGCGAGGTCCTCCTCGACGGCGTCGACCTGCTGGAGATGAGTGTGGACGAGCGCGCCCGCGCCGGCCTCTTCCTGGCCATGCAGTACCCCGTCGAGGTCCCCGGCGTCACCGTGGCCAACTTCCTGCGCACGGCCAAGACCGCCATCGACGGCCAGGCCCCCAAGGTGCGCCAGTGGGTCGGCGAGGTCAACCAGGCCATGAAGAACCTGCGGATGGATCCCGCCTTCTCCCAGCGCGACGTCAACGCCGGCTTCTCCGGCGGTGAGAAGAAGCGCTTCGAGATCCTCCAGATGGAGCTGCTCCGTCCCCGCTTCGCCGTCCTGGACGAGACCGATTCCGGCCTGGACGTCGACGCCCTGCGCATCGTCTCCGAGGGCGTCAACCGCCTCCACGACGAGACCGACGCCGGCTTCCTCCTCATCACCCACTACACGCGCATCCTGCGCTACATCAAGCCCGACCACGTCCACGTCTTCGTCGACGGGCGCGTGGCCGAGGCCGGCGGCCCCGACCTGGCCGACCGCCTCGAGGAAGAGGGCTACGACCGCTACCTCGCCTGACAGTCCTCACCGTGCCGGGGCCGACGACGGCGCGCCGCGCAACAAGGCGCCGTCGCCGGCCCCGGCATTGAGGCAGGGGGACTAAGGTTCCTCGTGACCTCAGCCCCCGCCGTCGGCGACCATGCCCGGAACCGCCCCGCACCGAATCGGAAAGGCACGTCATGACTCAGTCCACGGCCCCACTCACCGGGGCGCCTTCGACCGGCGCGCTCAACGCGGAGGAGGTCGCCGCGATCCGCGCCGACTTCCCCTACCTGGAGCGGGCCGCCCGCAACGGTCAGGCACTGGCCTACCTGGACTGGGCGGCCACGAGCCAGAAACCCGCCGGCGTCATCGCCACGGAGGCCGACTTCACCGCATGTCCAACGGCGCGGCGGGGCGCTCGACCTACCAGCTCGCCGACGAGGCCACCGCCACCTTCGAGGACGCCCGCGACGCCGTCGCCGCCTTCGTTGGGGCGCGCGGCAGTGAACTCGTCTTCACCAAGAACGCCACCGAGGCCATCAACCTCGTGGCTCTGGCCATCGGGCACGCCAGCCAGGGCAGGTCGGCGGCCCGCGGTGGCGGGCCCGCCGCGGCCGATGACCCGGCTCGGCGCCTCATCATCGGAGAGGGCGACGAGGTCGTCGTCACCCGCGCTGAGCACCACGCCAACCTCGTGCCCTGGCAGGAACTGTGCGCCCGCACCGGCGCCACCCTGCGCTGGCTGGACCTGACCGAGGACGGGCGCATCGATGCCGCCACCCTGGACGTCATCACCGAGCGCACCCGAGTACTGGCCCTGACCCACGCCTCCAACGTCACCGGTGCGATCAGCCCACTCGACCTCATCCTCCCACGCGCCCAGCAAGTCGGCGCGCTCGTTGTCCTGGACACCTGCCAGTCCGCCGCTCACCTCCCGTTGGACTTCGGCGCCCTGAAGACCGCCGGTGTGGACGCCATGGTGCTCTCCAGCCACAAGATGCTCGGCCCCACCGGCATCGGCGCGCTTGTGGCCACCGAGGAGCTCCTGGCCGCGATGCCACCGGTGCTCACCGGCGGCTCCATGATTGAGATCGTCACCATGGAGTCGTCGACCTTCATGAGCGGCCCGCCCCGTTTCGAGGCCGGCAGCCAGCCGCTGGCGCAGGCCGCGGGATGGCGCACCGCCGTGGAGTACCTGGCCCGGATCGGCCTGGACCGGCTCCACGCCACCGAGCAGGCCCTGACCCAGCAGGTGCTCGAGGGCCTGGCCCAGGCCCCCGGGCTGCGCCTGGTCGGCCCGACCGACACCACCGACCGCCTGGGCGTGGTCGCCTTCTCCATCGAAGGAGTCCACCCTCACGACGTCGGCCAGGTCCTCGACGCCGCCGGCGTCGCCGTGCGCACCGGCCACCACTGCGCCCAGCCCATCCACCAGCACTTCGGCATCCACGCCTCCTCGCGCCTGTCCTTCGGGGCCTGCTCCACTCCCGAGGAGGTGGACCGCTTCCTGTCCGCCATCGCCGACGTCCGGCGCTACTTCCAGAGGTGAGCATGAACGAACTCGACCAGCTCTACCAGCAAGTCATCCTCGACCACTCCCGTGAGCGCCACGGCTCCGGCGCCCTGGAGGCCCCGGACGCCACCAGCCACCAGGTCAACCCCACCTGCGGTGACGACGTGACCCTGGGAGTGCGCGTCAAGGACGGCAAGATTGAGGCCATCGGCTGGGAGGGGGACGGGTGCTCCATCTCCCAGGCCTCCATCTCCGTCATGCACGACCTCGTCCACGGCGCCGACCTGGCCACCGTGGCCCGCCTCGAGGCGGACTTCGATACCCTCATGCACTCGCGCGGCAAGGGCGTCGACGACACCATCCTGGATGACCTGGAGGACGGGGCCGCCTTCGAGGGCGTCTCGAAGTACCCCAACCGCGTCAAGTGCGCCCTGCTGGGGTGGATGGCCCTCAAGGACGCCCTGGCCAAGTCCGGCGTCGCCCTGCCCACCGTCGAGCCGAACGCCGCCGAGTAGTCCAACTGTCCTGACACCACTGTCCGACCCGCGAGGAAGAAGGAAGAAGCCATGAGTGACAACCCCAGCGGGATGCCGGCAGCCGCCGACAACCCCATGGCCGCCCAGCAGCCGCCGGCCCCCGTCGCCAGCACCGAGGGCGTCGACGTCGCCGCTGTCGAGGAGGCCCTGCGCGACGTCATCGACCCCGAGCTCGGTATCAACGTCGTCGACCTCGGTCTGCTCTACGGGGTGTCGATCGAGCCCGACGGCACCGTCGTGCTCGACATGACCCTGACCACCGCCGCGTGTCCCCTCACTGACGTCATTGAGGAGCAGGCCCAGCAGGCCCTGTCCCTCATCGCCGACAAGGTTCGCATCCAGTGGGTCTGGCTGCCGCCGTGGGGGCCGGACAAGATCACCCCTGAGGGGCGTGAGCAGCTGCGCGCCCTGGGCTTCAACGTCTGAGTCTCCGTCGAGGCCGCCGTCAGGTCAGGTCCTCCTCGACACCGAGGACCGCCTCGCGCAGGACACGCGCATGGCAGTGGACGTGGTCGTGGCCGGCGAACAGGAGCGTCACGCGCCTGGTAAGAGCCTCGTGACGCAGGTGCTCGACGGTGGCGACCGCCTCGGGCCTCTCGGTGAGCTCGGCACGGTAGGCCTCGACGAACTGGGGCCAGGGCAAGTCCCCGCTGTGGAAGGCCCGCCGCAGCTCAGTGGTAGGGGTGGCGTCCTTGGCCCACTCGTCGAGGGCGGCGTGCTCCTTGGACACGCCACGGGGCCAGAGCCGGTCCACCAGGACCCGTGCTCCGTCCTCGGCGCTGGGCTCCTCACGGATGCCTTTGAGAACGACGTTGTCAGATGAAGGAAGGCGTTGACTCATACCAGCGACGCTACTCGCCTCAGCTGCTGGTGCGGTCCCATCGGCTCGCAGTGAACCGGGCGTGCGAGCGGCGCTCACCGACTCAGGCGCCACCGGTCGATCGCGGTGAGGAACTCCCGTTCCAAGGCCCGGGTGAGCCGCACATCGGGGTAGCCCGTGGCTCCGATGAGGCTGAAGAGCTCCCGCACCGACTCGGTGTTGACGCTGTCGGCCAGGGCCGCAAGGCGCTCCGGCGCCATCTGGGCCTCCAGCCGGGAGATCATGGCCTGGGCGCGCTGCTTGATCTGCGCGTCTGACAGCTCAGCCGGATCCTGGGAGTAGAGGGCCAGTGACTCGGCGTCGTAGTCAGGATCCGGGTCCACGAAGAGGAACTCCGCCTCCGGCGGCATCTGGCCGCGATAGCAGGCCAGGTCGGTCAGGTCCCGCTCCTTGCGCACCGCGCAGCGGGTGGCCTCATCGGCAGCGGCCTGCTCCAGCCGGTCGAAGAAGGCCGCCATACGTGGGGACATCGGTGAGACCGTCGAACCGGCTTTGGCTCGCTCCAGCAGGCCGGCGAGCATGTCCCTCTGCCTGGCGACCTCGGCCAGGTGATCCTCCACGGCGGCCAGTGCCCCGGCCAGGTCCTCGACCACGGAGCCGGCCGCAGCGCGGGCTTCAACCGTTTCGGCCGCGGGCGCGTCGTCGGGTTGCTCGACGCCGGTAGCCTCGGACTCGTCGAGAACGCGCCTGATGGTCTCCAGGGACACCCCGGCCTGGACCAGCCAGCGGATCCGGGAGAGCCGGGCGACGTGGCTCAGGTCGTAGTCGCGCCAGCCGCCCCGTTCTCCGGGAACTGGAAGCAGACCCAGCGAGTGGTAGTAGCGCACCGTGCGCACGGTTGTCCCGGTCAGCTCGGCGATCTCGGCAACGCGCATGGGGACAGTCTCACACGGCACCCGGATCCTGAGCCGTTCGGATCCACGTAGTGGGGCGGGATCATGGGGAGTGCGATCCGTTTGCCGGGGCATGCCCGCGTTGCTACTGTGCCCGCGTGATGACAGGCGGATCAGGTACCGACGGCGGCAGCGGCGCCCCGTCTCGCCCTGAGCAGGGCGGGAGGGTCCTGGTGAACGGCACGCGAGGGCAACCCTGCAGGTCGGCGACCTGCTCCAGGGCAGTGCAGGCGCCCTGTCAGTCACAGGTTGCCTGCTCTTCAAGGAATGGGACTCCCAGGACCACTGCTTCTACTACTGGGAGGAGTGGCAGCTCATCGGGGCCAGCAACGCCGACACCTGGGTCGAGATCGACCACGATCCCGGCGAGGTCCTCTTCTACGAACCCGTTCGTCTCCAGGAGACGATCGAGCCGTGGGCCCCTGACCGTCGGCCAGACGATGCCGCTGACGATCAACGGCGTCCTGCACCGGGGCATGGTTGAGGAGGTGACCACCGGCACCCTCGAGAACGTCATCGGTTCCCCGGTGTGCCCACTCAACATCGGCGAGACCATGACCTACGCCGAGGTACGGCTGACGGACCCGGCCGGCGTGACCAGCAGACTGACCATCGACAGCCACCGTTTCCGTGACCTCCTGGCATACCGCAAGACCTCCTTGTCCACTGCGCAGCAGAAGCAGCTCTTCGGGCGCGTCCTGTACAACCGCCGATCTGCCCCCGGAAGAACCGGCCGGAACATCGGATGCGCGGTCATCGCCGCCCTCGTCAGTATCGTGCTCGTCGGCGGACTGTTCTCCGCCTGCTCCAACCCTGGCCGTTCCAATGGCGACGCCGATCCCACCAGCACCTCGCACTCGGGCTCCTCACGGAGCTATCGTCACCGCCCGGTCTACGGAGGCGGCGGAGGTGGAGTCGGTAAGTAGGCCCGCCCCATCGGTGGTGGGCTTCCCACCATGCGTTGTTGACGGCGGGAGAGCGAGGATGGGGACCTCAGCCCGTTTGTCGGCTGCCTGCCTCGTTGCTACCGTGCTCGCGTGAGTGCGGTGAGCCTGTGTTCCGTCAGCTACAAGATCAGTGGCGCCGAGCCGTATGCGCTCAACGACCTGTCCACCGTGGAGTCAATTCTCCTTGGCGCCGCCCAGACGGCGGGACTGACAGCCGTATCCAGCGCTCACCACCGCTTCGAGCCCCAGGGACTGAGCGCCGTCATCATTCTGTCCGAGTCGCATATCGCCGCCCACACCTGGCCCGAGTCCGGCACCGGCTACGTGACGCTCACCAGCTGTCGCACACTGACCCCCTGCCCAGATCGAGGCGGTGGGGGAGCTGGTGCGCAGGCGCCTGAGGGCCCAGCAGGTGACCAGCTCGGAGATCACGCTGTGAGTGTCAGAGGCGATCTGAGAGTCGGTGAGACGCTTCGCGGTTCCCTGAGGAAGAAGCGCCGCTACTACACCGTCATGGGGCGAGTTGTCCTGAAGCGACGGGATCAGGGAAGTCGGCGCTTCGTCAAGCGGGAGCAGTGGCGCCTGATCGACGACGACGGTAGAGAGCTCTGGCTGGAGATCCGTCGAGATACCAACAAGGTGGTTCTTCACGAGCCGGTTCCTGTTCAGCCGGCGATTGACCCGCTCTCTCTCGAGGTCGGTTGGACCCGGAAGCTGAGAGTCCGTGGCCAACCGTGCACCGTCGAGGTCACGAATGTGCGCCGTGCTGAGATCGACCACGAGACCGGGGCCATCGATCATCCGCAGGGGGCTCTCACCGCGACAACATGTGCCGAGCTCCGCGTGGTGGATGCGCAGGGCTCGATGTCCACCATGGTGGTCGATGCGCATCGCCTCCACGCCCGAGAGATCTACTGCGAAACAGGTCTGTCCTCCTCGAAGCAGTACAGGGTCTTCGGTAGGCCCGTGACCCGACCGTGGTGGATACCCGGTTTCGTGCGAAGGTTCTGGCGGTGGTTCCCCGCGGCTATCTCCGGGACGAACGGAAGCGTGTGGGCCCCCGTGTTCTGGATCGTCCTGATGTTCGTGGTGCTGGTGCTTGCCGAGCTGATCGATGACGACGAGGGTTTCTTTCCCTCAGGAGGCGGCGTCCCCTTCCGGAACCGCTCGGTCTACGGCGGCGGGGGCGGCGGCGTCGGAAAATGACCTGGAGCCCACTGACTCAACCCCCTCGACGGTCATACACGAAGGAGAAGACATGTCGCTCATGACCATCGCTCACCACTCATCGGTCGACCTCAACTGGCAGTCACTGCTGAGCACCATCGTCTACGCGGTGCTCGGAGTGGTCCTGCTCATGGTGTTCGCGCTGCTGGTCAACCGCATCTTCCGTCTTGACCTCAGACGTGAGCTCATCGAGGATCAGAACATCGGCCTGGGGGTCGCCTTCGCCGGCACGGCGCTGGCCATCGCCATCATCATCGCCGCCACCATCCTGAGCTGAGCCGCACACCATGACCCACGGCCGAATCGGGCGACGGGAGAACGTCGCCCTGTTCACTGCGGCGCTGCTCGCCGCGATCGGCGGGCTCATCTACGAGCTCATCCTGGGCACGGCCGCCTCCTATCTCCTGGGCGACTCCGTGCTCAGCTTCAGTCTGGCCACTGGTATCACCCTGTTCGGCATGGGCATCGGCTCGCTGCTGGTCAACCGCTTCCGTGCAGCGCCGGCAGTCGTCTTCGGTGTCAGCGAGGTGCTCCTGGGCCTCATCGGTGGCAACTCCGTCCTCCTGCTGTACCTGGCCTTTGGGCGCACCCGCCTGCACTGGGTCGTCTTCGGCGGCATCAGCCTGACCATCGGCATCCTCATCGGCCTGGAAATCCCGCTGCTGGTGAGGACATTCGCCGCCTTCGGGCGCCGCTCGACCAGCGAGCTGCTCGGCAAGGTCATGGCCATCGACTACTTCGGCTCACTGGTGGCCTCCCTGGTCTTCCCCCTGGTGCTCCTCCCGCAGCTCGGCCTCATGCGCGGGGCCTACCTGGTAGGTGCCCTCAACGTCCTGGTCGCACTGCTCGTCCTGCTCCAGGTGCGCACACCGCGCAAGATCCTGTGGGCGGCCACCGCCGCCGTCGTGGCACTGGTCGGCATGTTCGCAGCCGCCAACCGCATCGAGCGCAGCGTGGAGGCGCTGACCTACAACGACCCGATCGTCTACTACCAGCAGACCGCCTACCAGAAGGTCGTCCTTACCCAGTACCAGGACGACCTGCGCCTGTACCTCAACGGCCAGCTCCAGTTCTCCAGCCTGGACGAGGCCAGGTACCACGAGACCCCTGTCCGCCAGTGCCATGACCTCGGTGAAGGAACCCGCCCACGTGCTCGTGCTCGGCGGCGGCGACGGCCTGCTGGCCCGGGAGATCCTGCGCTACCCCAGCGTCACGGACGTCACCATCGTAGACATCGACCCTGACGTCACCGAGCTGGCACGGAATAACCGCCTGCTCAAGGACCTCAACCACGCCTCCCTGTCCGACCCCAGGGTCAAGGTCGTCAACGACGACGCCTTCACCTACGTCCAGAACTCCAAAGCGACCTACGACGTCGCTCTCATCGACCTGGTCGACCCCTCCAACGAGAAACTCGCCAAGCTCTACTCCACCGAGTTCTATCGGAACATCGAGGCACGGCTGGCACCCGAGGGCGTCATGGTCACCCAGGCCACCTCCACCTTCTTCTCACCCCACGCCTTCTCCACAGTGGCCAGCACCGTCGCCGCCGCTCAGCCGGATCGACAGATCCCTGCCCTTCTCCACCAATGTCCCCTCCTTCGGGGAGTGGGGCTTCGTGCTGTCCACCAGGACGCCGCAGAACCTCAACAGCCAGCCGCTGCCCAAAGGCCTGACCTACCAGGACCGGAAGACCCTGGAGTTCATCATGCGAACCAAGCCGGCCCGCACCGAGTTCATGGAGCCCTCCACCCTCCTGCATCCGCGGATCGTCGAGGTCTACAACCAAGACATGCGGCAGTGGCGCTACTACTGAACCGCCCGGGAAGAGACGGCGAAGCCGGTTCGGTCTGAATCTTCCCGAAGCGACTTCGCCGTCACCCTGTTGCCGCATCGCGGCGGCCGCCTCACCTCATCTCAAGATTCTGATGGACAGCCAGGCGGCGATTCCGCCGATCATCACGCAGCTCATGAGGGACATGATGACTGCCATGCCGATGATGAACAGATAGTGCATTGCCGCCAGTGTTGCCAGCCAGATGAGCGTGACACGAGCAGCGCGAGGAAGTGCCGTCGCCAGGCATGCTCCGGCTGCGACGGTCAGCAGCCCACTGACGGCGAAGGACATGAAGCCTGGGTCAGTGACGTTGACGGGCTCGAGTGTCGCTCCCCAGATGATGACGAGGGAGACCACAGACGGCCAGGCACGCCCGGCGATGCTTCGTCCGCTCAGCTGCTGCCGGGCCGACTTGTCCTGATTCGTTGCTGTCATGTTGTTGCTTTCCTTCCGATGATGCGATGTGCAGTCGTTGTCGCGGCGGCGCCTGTCGCTATCCGGTCTTCGCCGAAGCCGCGAGCTCGCGTCCCCAGCTGTGGGCGTCGGTCTCCTGGCCGGTGGCCAGCGGGCCCCGGCTGGCCGTGACCACGAAGCTTCTGACCGACACCGTCCGCCGACCCTGCCGCCGCTGTAGCGTCTTGGCAATCGCCTTGGCCGCAGAACCGCTGAGCCAGCCCTTGAGATGACCGTGTCGAAGGCCGCGGCGTCGATGGATGCCGGGATCGCCACGGTCTCCAGCCACTCGCCGATCCCAGGGGAGGCCTCTCCCGACGCCGCCTGCTCACGGGCCTTGGCCCGCGTGGTCGTGGTCGGCAGGCGCCGGTTGTGGGTGGGAGCTCCCAGGACGAGCAGATCCAGGTCCGAGGGCAGGGCACTCGGAGCCCGGGCAACGTCGACGACCTGAGCCTCGATGCCGCCCTCGATCAACCCGGCGGCGACGGCCTCGGCGATGGCCCGGGTATTGCCGAAGTAGGACTCAACAACGATGAGCGCCCTGGTCATGGTGTCCTCCTGAAGGCTGGTACCGGCGATGTCACTGGCGACGTGTGCGTCATGAACCCACTGTCAGGTGTGACGCCACGTCGCACGCAAACGGGGCCCGCCGCTCTCAAGGCGGCGGGCCCCGTCAGACCGAGAGGATCGGTGGGGAGGAAGGACGAGCCGGGGCGACGAACGGCGTCGCCCCGGCGTGTCTCAGAGCTGGGAGGCGTCGACGGCGAAGGTGTTGCAGGCCTGCACTGAGCCGGAGTTCATCCCGGTGGTGAACCAGCGCACGCGCTGCTCGGAGGATCCGTGGGTCCACGTGTCGGAGTCGACGTGCCCCTTGGCCCGTTCCTGGATGTGGTCATCGCCCACGGCCTCGGCTCGCGCCCAGGGCGCCCTTGATCTCCTCACTGCTGGGACGGTTGAGGAAGGGCTTGCCGGTGTCCGGGTCGGGGGTGGAGGAGGCGTGGTTGACCCAGATCCCCGCGTAGCAGTCCGCCTGAAGCTCCAGTCGCACCGAGTCCGACGTCGCACCGCTGCCCGAGCGGTCGGCCTTGGCCATCTGCCCGGTCAGGTGCTGGATGTGGTGGCCGAACTCGTGGGCCACGATGTACTCCTCCGCCAGGGGCGTGTCAGCGGCCCCCAGGGAGCGCTCCATCTCGGAGAAGAAGCTCATGTCCAGGTAGACCGTCCGGTCCCCTGAGCAGTAGAAGGGACCGACCGCCGAGGAGGCGTTGCCGCAGGCCGAGGAGATCTGGGTGCCGTCCCACAGGACGAACTCGGGCTTGGCGTACTTGAGCCCCGCCTGGGCGGGAAGCTGCTCGGTCCACACCGCGTCGAGGGACTCCGCGGTGGCCACCATGCGGCACTGGGTGTACTTGTTGGCACTGTCCCCGCTGGTGCAGACGGAGGTGTCGATCGATGAGGCTGTCGACGTCGTCGTCCCGGTCTGCTGCTGCGCCCCCAGCATGGAGGTCAGGTCCACTCCCGTGAGCTGGGAGATGAGGACGACGGCGATGACGGTCAGGATGGAGCCGCCGCCGATCACGGCGCCCCGACCTCCGCCGGAACGGGTCTGGACCCGGTTGGGGTCGAGTTGGATATCGCGGTTGAAGGACACTGGCCACCTCTGAGAACACGCCTGCAATGAGGCTCGGACGAAGCCCACGCTACCGTGACACCACCACCGGCGCGAAGCGGGGACACCGAGGAGAATAACGGCGGGACCCTGCACAGTCCCTGGAAGGCCTGGTCGGGGTAGCCTGATGCCGTGCTCTACGACCTGCTGTACAAGACCGTGCTGACCCGTATCGACCCCGAGCTGATCCACGACGTGTGCCTGGACGCGATCGAGATCACCGGCAAGGTTCCCCTCGTCAGGGACGTAGTGCGCCAGATGTGGGGGCGCAGGCCGGTCTTCCCCGTGCCCCTCGGCCAACCAGGGCGGCCCCTTCGCCCGTCCCGTGCCCGGCATCCTGGGGCTCGCAGCGGGCATGGACAAGGAGGGACAGGCCGTCGAGGGCCTGGACATGCTCGGCTTCGGCTTCATCGAGGTCGGCACCTTCACCGCCCACCCCCAGGGCGGCAACGACAAGCCCCGCATGTGGCGCTACCCGCAGATGCGGGCCGTGCGCAACCGCATGGGCTTCAACAACTCCGGGGCGGATGAGGCCGCCAAGCGCCTGCGGGCACTGCGACGCACCCCGCGAGGGCGATCCATCGTCGTCGGCGCGAACATCGGCAAGACCAAGGTGACCCCGCTCGAGGAGGCGGTGGAGGACTCACCGCTACTCGGCTGCGGCAGTGGCCCGCTGGGTCGACTACCTCGTCGTCAACGTCTCCAGCCCCAACACCCCCGGGCTGCGCAGCCTGCAGAGCGTTGAGACGCTGCGACCGATCCTCGAGGCGGTGCGCGAGGCCGCCGATCGCGCCGCCAGGCGGCACGTCCCGCTCCTGGTCAAGATCGCCCCGGACCTGGCTGACGAGGACATCGACGCTGTTGCGCAGATGGTCCTGGACATGGGCCTCGACGGGGTGGTGGCCACCAACACGACCATCGACCACGACCTGGGGGAGGGCGGCCTGTCCGGCGCCCCACTTCTGCCCCGCGCCCTGGAGGTCGTGCGCCGCCTGCGCCGCGGGCTGGGGCAGGAGCCCACGATCATCGGCGTCGGAGGCATCTCCTCCGTCATGGACGCCGAGCTCATGCTCGACGCGGGTGCGGACCTGCTTCAGGCCTACACGGCCTTCATCTACAACGGTCCCGCCTGGCCGGGGCGCATCAACCGGGCCCTGGCCACCGGCTCCGCCGCCCGGGCGACTGCCTGAGCCCCGGGCGACCGGCGCCGCCCCACAGTTGCCCGGAACGGATCAGGAGGGTACTGGCCCCGACCGACCAGGGCGGCAGGACGGCGCCAGCGCCGCAGCATGAAGCAGCGCGACATGATGTAGAAGAGGATCGTCCCTCGTCTCTGACCTTCTCCCTGACCGAACTTCGCGGTCAGGCGGCGGCGCAGGCGCGCCCAGCACCAGACGGCGTCGGCGATCGCCAGAAGCAGGTAGCCGTTCATCGCCAGCACTGTGTAGAAGCTGACGAGCGGGTAGTGGGGCAGGACGCGGCTGAACCCGAAGGAGATGATGAGCAGGACGAAGATGAGGGGCATGAAGTACTCGCCCAGGTTGAAGCGCGCATCAACGAAGTCGCGGATGTAGCGCTTGATCGGCCCCTTCTCACGGGATGGAAGGTACTTCTCCTCACCGGTGATCATGGCCTCGTTCTGGCGCTTCCAGGCGGCGTCACGGGCCGCTCGCGCCTCCCGCTTGGCGGCCGCACGGTCCTTGGGGGACCACGGGGTGCAGGTTCTTGGCCTGCTGGTCCTTACGCCGGGGCGTGGGGCGTCCCTTGCCTCCGGGCTTGGGGAGGGCTCGGCCACGGGCTCCGGCTCAGGGGTCTGGCTGCGCTTCTTGAACAGGCTCACGGTGCCAAGACTAGCGGCAGCGGCGCGATACCCTGAAAACCATGATCACTGTTGATGCCGTGCGCACCGCCGTGCACACCTCCATGCCCACCATCGTCTCCGACCTGACGGACCTGGTCGCGATTCCCTCGGTCTCCGCCTCCAGCCACGACCAGTCCGAGGTCCAGCGCTCCGCCGAGGCCGTGGCCGCGCTCCCTGCGCGACAGCGGTCTGGATGCCGAGATCCTCTCGGTGCCCGCCCCTGACGGCACCCCCGGTCGGCCCGCCGTCCTGGCCCACAAGGCCGGCCCCCAGGGCAGCCCGCACGTCCTGCTCTACTCCCACCACGACGTCCAGCCCGTCGGCGACCCGACCGGCTGGGACCAGGCCGACCCTTCACCGCCGAGCGGCGCGGGGAGCGGCTGTTCGGACGCGGAACCGCTGACGACAAGGCCGGCGTCATCATCCACGCCCATGCCCTGCGCATCCTGGCCTCCCTGGCCGACGGCGAGCTGCCCTGCTCCGTGACGGTCTTCATCGAGGGTGAGGAGGAGGTCGGCAGTCCTTCCTTCGAGAACTTCCTGACCACTCACCGCGACCGCCTGGCCTCCGACGTCATCGTGGTCGCCGACTCCTCCAACTGGAAGGTCGGCGTCCCGTCCCTGACCACCTCGCTGCGCGGCGTCGTCCAGGTGGATGTTCGTCTCGACATGCTCGACCACGCGCTTCACTCCGGCATGTACGGCGGCCCCGTGCTGGATGCCGCCACCGCCATGTGCCGACTGATCGCCTCCTGCCACGACGACGCCGGTGACGTCGCCGTGGCCGGACTGGTCAGCCGGTCCCAGGCCGACGCCGACTTCCCCGACTACCCGGAGGCCGACTTCCGCGCCGACGCCGGCATTCTCGACGGCGTCGAGCTCTCCGGCACCGGTGACCTCACTGCCCGGCTGTGGACCAAGCCCTCGCTGACGCTCATCGGCATGGACGTCACGCCCCTGGAGCTGGCCGGCAACGTCCTGACCCCCTCGTGCACGGCCCGGCTCTCGCTGCGCATCGCACCCGGGCAGGACCCGGCCGCGGCCCAGGAGGCCCTGGTCGCCCACCTGAGAAGCACGTGCCCTTCGGGGCCGCCTGACCGTCACCGGCCGTGAAGCCGGGCCGGCCTTCGACGGCTCCGAGGTCACCCCGCCTCCGAGGCAGCCCACTGGGCCCCTGTCCACCGCCTGGGACACCGAGGCCGTCAACATCGGGCAGGGCGGATCCATCCCCTTCATCGCCACCCTCAAGGAGACCTTCCCGGATGCCCAGGTACTCGTTACCGGGATCGAGGACCCCGACACCCGGGCCCACAGCGAGAACGAGTCCATGCACCTGGGCGAGCTCGAGCGCATCGTGGTTGCCGAGGCCCTCCTCCTGGCCCGTCTGAGCGGCGCCATCGGCTCATGACGGCCAGTGCTCAACGCGCCCGCCACCGGAGAACGAACACGTGAAGGTTCTCCTCGCCCCTGGTGAGCAGTGGCCCGAGCCCGCTGGAGTGCCTCTGGCGGGCTCGGGAACTGGTCTTGCCCCGGGCCGGGTCGCCTCCGGTCTGGCACGTGGCTGGCGGGCGGCGCGCCCCCATGACTCCCTGACCCTGCTGCCCATGGCGGACGGCGGACCGGGCTCGGCGCAGGTGATCGCCCCCGATCAGGTCGCCTCCCGGGAGGTCATTCAGGGGCGGGGCCCGCTCGGACAGGTCAGAGAGGTCGACCTGGTGCGTCTGGTTCCCAGGCCCTCACGATCCGGGAGCCGGCACCCCGCAGAAGCGAGCACCTGGTTCCTGGACGCCGCCCGTCTCCTGGCGCTTCCCTCAGATCCCGATGAGGCGGCCCAGGAGGCGCTGGAGGGCAGCACCTCCGGTTTGGGAGAAGTCATCGGTGCAGCCCCTGAGCCGTACCGGCCCCTTGGACACGCTTGTGGTGGGATGTCGCGCTCCGCCGTCCACGACGGGGGCCTGGGAGCCATCGATGCGCTCGGCGGCCTGCGAGCTGCCAAGGACCTGCTGTCGCATCGCAGCCTGGGACTGGCCCTTGCCGACGACATCTCCCTGGGAGGCATGAACGGTGCCGGGGCGGCACTGACGAGTATCACCTCCATCAGCCCGGGAGCGGGCCCAGGAACTGGACCGCCGCGCCTGCGCCAAGGCAATGGAAAGCGTCAGGGCGGCCGACGACCTCGATCCCGGTGGCCTCGGTGTACGCAGGAGTCTGCCTGTCGTCTCTGCACTCGACGACGCCGGGCCGTCCGCCTCCGCGCACGCGGCGGATGTGGATGGAGCGGCTCGCCTGAGCGTGTCGACCTGGGGGACCGGGGCGGGCGGGGGCAGCGCCCTGTTGCTGCGGGCCCTGGGAGCGTGGGCGCGGCCCGGGGCGCGAATCATGGCTGAGCTCGTCAGTCTGAGCGAGGGCCGCCTACGGCCAGGACCCTGGTGGTCTCGGCCTGGGGAGAGCTCTACGACGTCCTGGCTGATAGCGTCGTGGGCGTCGTCGGCCAGCAGGCCGCCCTCACAGGCACAGCCATGCATCCTGGTGTGCGGGCGCTGCGCCGTCAGTCGCGGCGAGCTGGCCGCAGCCGGTGTCACCAACGCCTACGGCCTGCAGGAGGCTCACGCCGCCGAGCCCTGGGAAGCGACTGACTCCCACGGGCTGGAGGCACGGCTGGTAGACCTCGGCTCCCGGTTGGCCCGCACGTGGTCGCGCTGACCGGAGCACTGGCGTCAGCGCGCCGCTGCCGGCCACCGGGGCTCAGTCGATGGGGGCCGCGGCAGTCGAGTCGCGCACGATGAGGTCGGGGGCGAAGAGCATCTCGGTGTCGGCCGGCCGCTGCCCGTTGAGCTGCGCGAGGAGCGTGGAGACGGCCGCCCGGCAGATGGACTCCACGGGCTGACGCACCGTGGTCAGCGGCGGGTCCGTCATGGGGATGAGTGGCGAGTCGTCGTAGCCGATGACGGAGACGTCATGAGGCACGGACCTGCCCGTCTGGCGCACCCCGTGGACCACACCCAGGGCCATGACGTCCGAGGAGCAGACGATGCCGGTGCAGCCCTGCTCCAGCAGGTGCAATGCTGCGCTGACCCCGCCCTCGTAGGTGTAGAGCGTCTCCACGATCCGCAGCGGCTCCTCGGGAAGGCCCTCGCCCATGGCGTCCTCGTAGCCGGAGCGCTTGCGCTGAGCCGGCACCATGCGCATTGGCCCCATGGCCAGGCCAATGCGCTGGTGACCCAGGGCGATGAGGTGATCCACCGCGATGCGGGTCGCCCGGCGGTCATCGGTGGCGAAGCCCGGTGCCTTGATGGTCGGCGCGTTGCCGTTGATCGTCACCAGTGGTACGCCACGCTCACGCAGGCGCTGGTAGCGGGTCACGTCACCGGTGGTGTCCGCGTGGCGTCCGGAGACGAAGATGATGCCGGCGACACCGCGGTCCACGAGCATCTCGATGTACTCGTCCTCGCTGATACCGCCGGGGGTCTGGGTACACAGCAGGGGAGTGTGCCCGGAGGGTGCCAGGAGCTGTTCGATCTGCTGGGCGAACAGCGGAAAGATCGGGTTGCTCAGCTCAGGCACGATCAGCCCCATGAGACCGCGGGAGGTCTGGTGCACCGACTCGGGCCGCTCGTAGCCCAGGATGTCGAGCGCAGCGAGTACCTGCCGACGGGTCGAGTCAGCCACGTTGGACTTTCCATTGAGCACACGGGAGACAGTCGCGGTGGAGACGCCCGCCTGGTCGGCGATGTCAGTGAGAGTGAGTCTCTGTGGCATGAGTGAATCCTACGAAGAACGGTCAGGATGGAGGGGCTGACTCGCCTGAACCGACAGCGGAACGTCGCGTCCCTCGACTGACCATCATCGCAGGTCATGTCCCGTTTGCGGGAATCCGGGACGGTGAGGTGGTGCCGTCGGCCCCTGATTCCCGGCTGATGGGGCGGGAAGGATGCGTCAAGGCGCCCGGCCCCGATCAGCCCTTGACCGCACCCGAGATCGATCCGCCGACGATATAGCGCTGCAGGTACTGGAACAGGGCGATCACCGGGGCCATGGTGAGGACCGCTCCGGCAGCGAAGATGCCCAGGTTGTTGGAGCGGTCGCCGACGAGCATGCCGTAGAGCCCCACTGCGAGCGTCTTCTGGGGAGTTGTCGGTCAGAATGATCGAGCCCAGGAGGAACTCGCTGATGACACCCACGAAGGCCAGCAGGAAGGTGGTGGCGATGATCGGCTTGAGCGTGGGCAGAAGGATGATGCGGAAGACCTGCCAGTGCGTGCAGCCGTCGATGATGGCGGCTTCATCGAGCTCGCGGGGAATCGTGTCGAAGGTTCCCTTGATGAGCCACACCTGCCCCAGTGCTCCGCCCATGAGCGCCAGGCTGTAGCCGGCCAGGGTGTTGAGGCCGAGGAAGGGGACGACCCTGGCCGATGTCGGAGATCATCGTGTAGATGGCGATCGTGGACAGGATCGCGGGGAACATCATAATCAGGAGCAGGGCGAGCAGGCCGCCGCGGCGTCCGGTGAAGCGGAACCGGGAGAAGGCGTAGGCCCCCAGCAGGGACAGGGAAGACCTGAGCGGTTGCTACCACTGTGCAGATGATGATCGTGTTGAGGTACCAGCGCAGGAATGGGCCTCGCGCCCCCGACAGCAGGTTCTGGTAGTTGACCAGACTCACCTTGGTGGGGATCAACCCGGTGGATGCCACCGTGCCCAGGGGGTTGAGAGAGGCGGAGATGACGTAGAGGACGGGGAAGGCTGCGAAGACCAGGGCGATGACGCCGACGACGTGTCTCCAGCCGATCTCCCGGAACCAGCGTGAGAACGGCATGTGATTCTCGATGACGACGCTGTCCTCGGACCTGTTTGATGCGGACCGGGACACGGGCTGCGATGAGGTGCTCATGATGATGTTCTTTCCGAGGTCGGCTGGTCAGTTGACGTCTTCGAGCTTCTTGGTGGCTCGGAACTGCAAGGCGGCCAGGACGCCGGTGACGGCGAACAGGACCACGGAGACGGCCGAGGCGAATCCGAAGTCCGAGCCGGCACGGCCGAAGGCGATGCGGTAGACCATGGAGATGAGGATGTCGGTTCCGCCGCGTGTGTACTCCCCGGCCGGGAAGGGCCCACCTCGGTCAGCAGCTGGATGGCATTGAAGTTGTTGAAGTTGAAGGCGAAGGTGCTCACCAGCAGAGGGGCGACGGCGACCAGGAGCAGTGGGGTGACGATGCGCCATGTGGCCTGCATGCCACTGGCGCCGTCCATCTTGGCCGCCTCCTTGACATCGCCGGAGATGGACTGCAGAGCGCCGGTGCACACGATGAACATGTAGGGGAAGCCCATCCACGTGTTGGTGAGCAGGACGGCGATCTTAGCCATGGTCGGGTCGGACAGCCACGGGATACTGAGGTGCATCATCCGATTGATGAGGCCGAAGTCCTGGTTGTAGAAGTTCGACCACACGAGCAGCGAGATGAAGCCGGGTACGGCGTAGGGCAGCAGGAGGAAGGAGCGGTAGAGCTTCTTACCCTTGATGCGATCATCATTGAGGGTCAGCGCCAAGAAGAAACCGAGGCCGAAGGTGAGCAGCACCGAGCCCAGGGCGAAGATGATGGTCCATGCGAAGGCCTTGAGGAACTGGGAGGCCAGGTTGCCCTCAGTGAAGAGCCGTGAGTAGTTGGCCAGTCCCACGTTCTGCTTCCAGGACTGGGCCAGGCTCTCTCCCTCGGCGTTGACGAAGTGCTCGGACAGCCCCACCTTCTTGACCGAGTAGATGTCGCCGGTGGCGGTGTTGGTCATGGTGTCGGAGGACTTGTTGTAGACCATCCGCTTGGTTCCCTCGAAAGCGGTCCGGATGCCCTGAACCTTGACCGTGGTCTTGTCCGTGAAGGGAACCGACATGGCGCTGATGTCCTCGTAGGCGGTGTTGATCTGCCTGGGGGACAGGATCGTGTATCCCTCCGCCTTGGTCACCACGCCGTTGTCGACGGTGACGGTGCTGGCGTCGACCTTCTCCAGCTTCTTCCCGTCACTTCCCCGCAGCACCTCCTTGGTCTGCGGATTGACGAGGAACAGTGAGAAGGGGCCCTTGGTGACGTCGCCGTCGGTCGCGACTGACAGACCATAGGTGGGAGAGTCCTCGGTGCGGACCATGGAGTTGTTGGTGATGGAGGCGATGGCCTCCTCCTTGGTCCCGCGGTACCCGTCCCCGAAGTTGGTGAAGGAGGTTTGAATGGTCAGCACGATGGGGACGATGAGGAAGACGGTGAGGAAGAACGTGCCGGGGAAGAGGTACTTGGCGGGCACGAATCTCTTGGTCGAGTACAGCAGGAACATGGCCCCCGTGGTCAGGACGACGATTCCCAGCCACAACCACATCCGATAGGCGATAAGAAGTGGGACGAGGTAGATCGCTGCGACCAGCGTGAGGGACAGCACCATGATGCGACCGACGAGACCTCTGATGGTCGTGGTCTTCTCCCTCGGGGTGGTGGATGCGGACGTCATTATCTGCGGGTCCTTTCCAGAAGTGGGAAAGCAGTATGAGGAATAGTCGGGTGCGTGGAGAAGCGTTCCGCTCTTCGGCGTCGAGGCGGTTTACGAGCCCTTGATCGACGCCTTGATGGTCTGGCCGACCCCGGTCATGGTGCTGGCGGGATCGGCGCCCGCGACGATGTTGGCCTGAGCGCGTCCAAGGGGTTCCCACACTGAGGACATGGCGGGGATCGCGGGCATGGGGTCGGCCTTGGCGGAGAGCTCCGCGAAGGTGACCATGTCGGGGTGCTCCGCCTTGAGCTTGTCCGCGAGGTCCTTCTGGGCCGGGGGCAGCTCGTTGCTGGGGAACATCGAAGCCGCGAAGGTCATATCCTTGGCGGCATCGGCCACGAAGGTCTCGGCGAAGGCCTTGTTCTTCCCGTTGGAGGCGACATAGAAGCAGTTGACTCCGACGAAGGGGCTCGCCTGACTGTTCTTGATGTCTTTGAAGCCCGGAATCCGAGTGAGCTGGTAGTCGATACCGGCCTTCTTGATGTCCGCCAGGGCCCATGGCCCCGAGATGAGGTAGGGAGCCTTACCATCGGTGAACAAGGAAATGTGGTTGGCGGTCGTGACTGACTTCCTGAGGACTCCCTGCTGGCCGAGCTGGCGGATCTTCTCCGCGGCCTTGATGGATCCCTCCTTGCCGATACCGAGGTCATTGGGATCGTAGGAGCCGTCCGGGTTCTTGCCGAACATGTAGCCGCCGGCGGCGGTGTAGATCGGCTCCATGTTGTAGGCGTCGCCCTTCTCGTCGATGGCCTGCGACAGGACGAGCTCGGTTCCGGCCGCCTTGCCGGCCTCGATCATCTCCTCAATGCTGGCCGGCTGGGTCACTGAGGTCAGTGCCTTGTTGACGAACAGGCCCAGGCACTCGACGGCGTAGGGCGTTGCGTAGATCTGGCCGTCGTAGGTGACCGCCTTGAGCGCGATGTCGGAGTAGTTGGATTCGGCCTCGGGGCTCAGAACGACCGGCCGGATCGCGCTGTTCTGCACCAGGTTGCCGATCCAGTCGTGTGCGCCGAGGACGATGTCAGGGCCGTTGCCGGCCTGGTTGGCGGTGATGAAGTTGGGCTGCAAGTCATTGGCGACGGTCTGGACCGCCACCGAGATGCCCTGCTGCTTGCCCCAGGTCTTGGCGATCTCCTTGAGGGAGTCCGCCTTTTTCTGATCCGCCCAGATGACCAGGTCGGCATCGGAGTCGCCTGCCGAGGCGTCAGACGCCTGTGAGGCAGCGCCGCCCGAGGCTGCCGTACCCGCAGTATTGCGCGAGCCGGAGCAGGCGGCCAACGTTGGCACGGTGGAGGCCAGAGCGGCCATCGTCAGGAAGGATCGGCGGGTGGGTGCCACAGGGATTCTCCTTCGAATCAGATCCGCAGCGAGGAGTTCCTCGCCTGGCACCATAATTTAATCGGCTTATGCAAAGATTGCAAGAGACTAATGAAACTTGCATCCGTGTGCCCTAGGCAACGG